>ENA-UOWE01001481-UOWE01001481.1-activated-sludge-metagenome-genome-assembly--contig:-NODE-1481-length-28794-cov-17.661714_pt1 | contig 28794 bp, 25 predicted proteins | sample MGYA00249841_ERZ761562 | MGnify/ENA primary metagenome ERZ761562 (study PRJEB28883, sample SAMN05720200) | activated sludge metagenome | isolation source: Anaerobic digester | place: Japan...
ATTGTAATTTCATATTTTTCAGCATCAACCACTTTGAGACTCCCGGGTTCCGCCGAAACGAATACAAAAACAGCTAAAAAACAGACAAGAACAATAAAAAAAGAAAGACTGACATTTTTTTTCATAGAATTTCCTTTCATACATTTTTTCATTATCAATACGCCCACTCCGTTATTTTAGTTCCTTATCACCTGATGAACGAGACAAATGGTCTTAAACAAATTGGTGAGAGAGCAGAGTTATTTTTACATTTTTCCCGATAGTATCTTGAAGAATTTCAAGCGATTAATCTTTATATTATTTTTCTTCTTCGATTGATATCATCCGAAAATCAATTTAGAAATTTTAACCAAAAGAAGGCTGAAAAACAGCCTCCTTTTGATGTATTATTTATTCAAAAAATAAGCAACTTCCTTATTCGTTCTTGGGTCCCGCAACACCGGTTTTGTAATTCAATTCGGCTAATTGCTTATACAATTCCCAGCGTCTGCCGGATTCTTTTTCGGCGTTCTTCATCAACATTTCCGCCCGAGCCTCATCACTCTTCAGCAACATCTTATAACGATTTTCGCTATAAGCATAATCTGATAGCGGAATGGAAGGCGCTTTTGAATCAATCGTCAGAGGATTCTCACCTTGCTCTATTTTGGTTGGGTTATAGCGGAACAAAGGCCAATGGCCGGATTCGACAGCTTTCTTTTGTTGTTCCAATCCCAGACTCATATTAATTCCGTGATTAATACAGTGTGAATAAGCGATGATCAGAGACGGTCCGTCGTAGGCTTCCGCTTCAAGCATGGCTTTCAAAACCTGATTGTCATTCGCACCCAACGCCACTTTCGCTACATAGATATAACCATAAGTCATGGCAATATAAGCCAGATCCTTCTTGGGCAGATCTTTTCCTTTGGACGCAAATTTAGCAACCGCCGCCATCGGGGTAGACTTGGAAGCCTGTCCGCCGGTATTTGAATACACTTCGGTGTCGAGTACAAGGATGTTAACATTTTTCCCCGATGCCAAAACATGATCCAGACCGCCATAACCGATATCATATGCCCAGCCATCGCCACCAATGATCCAGACACTCTTTTTGATTAAAGCATCGGCGATTGAAATCAAATTTGCCGCTTTAGGATCTTTCGATTTCGAAAGCTTATCCTTCAAATCTTTGACACGCTTTCGCTGTTCATTAATTCCTTGTTCGGTGGATTGATCGGCATTGAGTAAACCGTCGGCCAGCTGATCGCCTATTTCTCCACGTAAATCAGCAATCAGTTCTTTTGCAAACTGATTCTGTTTGTCAACGGTCAATCGCATGCCCAGTCCGAACTCAGCGTTATCTTCAAATAGGCTGTTCGACCATGCCGGCCCGTGTCCTTCATTGTTGAAGGTATAAGGAGTTGTCGGCAAGTTACCGCCATAAATGGAGGAACAACCGGTCGCATTTGCGATTATGGCACGATCGCCAAATAATTGCGAGACCAGTTTAATGTATGGGGTCTCGCCGCATCCGGCGCAGGCGCCGGAAAATTCAAATAAGGGGCGCAATTGCTGAGCCAATTTAACCGAATTCGGAACAATTTTTGTCCGATCCGGATCGGGAATGGTCAGGAAAAATGCCCAATTCTTCGATTCGGTGGCACGTTGTGGTAACTGTTCAGCCATATTTATGGCTTTCAACTGCGGATTTTCCTTATTTTTTGCCGGGCAAGTATAGACACACAAACCGCAGCCGGTACAATCTTCGACCGAGACCTGAAGGGTGAATTTCGCTCCCGGAAATTCTTTAAAACCCTTCGCATCGACTGATTTGAAAGTTTCCGGAGCATTCTTCAGATAAGAAGCATCATAAACTTTTTGTCGAATGACCGCATGCGGACAGACCATGGAACATTTTCCACATTGGATACAGGTCGCCGGATCCCATACCGGAGAAACCAACGCAATATTCCGTTTCTCCCATTGGCTTGTCCCCGACGGATAAGTTCCGTCTTCAGGGAGGGCAGAAACCGGCAATTTGTCGCCTTGGGCGGCAATCATCGGTGCTGTGGTCTTCTGAACAAATTCAGGTGCTTCCGGCGGAACAGCCGGCAGTCTATGAATTTTACTGGTGACCTGCTTGGGATATTTCACCTCAAATAAATTAGCAAGGGTAGAATCAACCGCTTCAAAGTTCTGAGCGACGACTTTATCACCTTTCTTCCCATATGTTTTTGTAATGGACTTTTTAATTTCCTCGATTGCTTCATCGCGCGGCAAGACACCGGAAATTGCGAAAAAGCAAGTCTGCATAATGGTATTAATCCTTCCACCCATGCCTGTCTTATTCGCAACCGAGAAAGCGTCAATGACATAGAACTTTAATTCTTTGTCAATAATATCTTTTTGTACTTCGGCGGGAAGATGATCCCAAACTTCGTCAGGACCGTAAAACGAGTTCAATAGGAATGTTCCACCCTTCGCAGCGAAACGGGTTATGTCCAACTTTTCAAGAAAAGTGAACATATGCAATGCCAAGAAATTTGCGTCATTCTCACCAATTAAATAAGGAGCATGAATCGGGTCAGGACCAAAGCGCAGGTGACTGGTTGTAGTAGAACCGGATTTCTTGGAATCATATTCGAAATATCCTTGTGCATAATTATTCGTTTCTTCGCCGATAATCTTAATGGAGTTTTTATTCGCTCCGACGGTACCATCGGATCCTAAGCCGAAGAACATGCACCGGACAGTTTTGGCTTCCGGCAGCAAGAAGTTTTTATCGTAAGCTATGCTTCTGCCGGAAACATCATCTTCGATGCCGACGGAAAAATGATTCATCGGTTTATCTTTGGATAATTCATCGAAAATGCCCTTAACCATTGCGGGAGTAAAATCTTTGGAGCCCAATCCGTACCGACCGCCGACAATAATCGGCATCTTTTCAAACGGCAAAGTCCCATTTGTAAAGCCTTCGGATACAGCGGTTACGACATCCAAATAGAGGGGCTCACCGGCAGAACCCGGTTCTTTTGTTCGATCAAGAACACAAATCTTTTTAACACTCGCCGGCAGACTTTTCAGCATGGTTGCCGCATCAAAAGGTCGATACAGATGAACAGCGAGAACACCCAGTTTTTCGCCTTTTGAATTGAGATATTTTGCGGTTTCGGTAGCCGTTTCAACGCCGGAACCCATTGCAATAATTACTGTTTCGGCATCTTTTGCACCGTAATAATCAAACAAATGATAAGAACGACCGGTCAGTTTCGCAAATTGATCCATCGTCTCTTGGACGATTCCCGGACATGCTTCATAATACTTATTTCCCGCTTCGCGACCCTGGAAGAACACATCGGGATTTTGAGCTGTGCCGCGAATGAAAGGATGCTCCGGATTTAAACCTCGATTACGATGAGCGATAATTAATTCGTCATCAATCATCGCTTTCATGGTTTCTTCATCAAGTTGTTCGATCTTGCTGATTTCGTGAGAAGTTCGGAAGCCATCAAAGAAATGAAGGAAAGGAACACGTGCTTTCAAAGTCGCTGCATGAGCAATCAACGCCATATCTTGCGCTTCCTGAACAGAATTAGATGCCAGAAGAGCAAAGCCGGTTTGTCGAGTTGCCATTACGTCACTGTGATCTCCGAAAATGGATAGAGCATGACTGGCGACCGCACGCGCCGTAACATGGAAAACGGTTGAAGTCAGTTCTCCGGCGATTTTATACATATTCGGAATCATCAGCAACAAACCTTGAGACGCAGTGAAAGTCGTCGTTAAAGATCCGGTCGTTAAAGCACCGTGGACAGCCCCGGCTGCCCCGCCTTCGGACTGCATCTCCATGATGCTGGGGACAGTGTTCCAGAGATTCTTGACTCCTTTCGCTGCCCATTCATCAGCATGTTCACCGATCGGTGAAGATGGAGTTATTGGGTAGATGGCAATGACTTCGCTGAGCCGATAAGCCACATATGCGACCGCTTCATTGGCATCTATTGTTATGTTTTTTCGAGCCATGGATTATTCTCCTAAAAATATAATTATTTGTGTTTGGGTATGATTCAAGGTTGACCCTATTCTTAATCAACAGCAACATGTCCTGCATTCAGACAACCGAACAGAATCGGATGTCATTTCCGGACCTTCTATAATTGTACCCTCTTTTTAGGGGTTAAATCATTTCTGTTTGGGATCGGTAGTGAAATAAAATAAAAAAGTGGGCTTTATTTTTCATTTTTCCGGCGAATATCTTTTTGAGCCATTAATAAAGATGCAATCGTCTTGACATCGTTCAATTCCCCATTTTCAGCCATCCGATAGGCATCCTCAATCGGAATCAGCTCTGTTTTTAGAAATTCGTCTTCATCTTGAGGCAGCGGATTCCACACCAAATCTTGAGCAAGATAAACATGAATAAACTCTGTACAATAGCCGGGCGTCATATAAAAACCACCGATTCGTTTTATGGTACGGGATTCATATCCGGTTTCTTCCTGGCATTCCCGTTGTGCAGCCAAAAGCGGCTGCTCGTCTCCGTTTTCTCCGTTCAATATTCCGGCCGGTAGCTCAAGAATTTCTTGATTCGCCCCCATTCGAAATTGGCGCACAAAAATCAATTTCCCGTCGTTGGTTACCGGTACGATAGTCACCGCAGGGACATGTTCAACCAAATCATAATGTCTTATTTTTCCGTTCGGCAACCGTACATTTAATTTTGAAACTGTAAAAACATGTCCTTGGTATTGTTTTTCGGAGCTGATAATTTCGGTTTTCATAAATTGTTTCTGTTCAAATCTCCTATTTTCATACTTTTCAACAGGGATCTCATCTCCCGACTCTTCCAACCAGACTTGATTTTCTTCCGCTTCTAAAATCAGACGGCGGATTTCATCTTCATCATCAAATTCTTGAGTATCATTCAAATCTTGTTCGATTACGGCCATTATGAATCAATTATTCCTTGATCAATGCTAAAAAATTTTATTTCCACCGGAAGAGCGTACCAAAAAAATTTTTAATGGCCTTTTGTATTTGATCGGTCTTATCTGCTGCGTTTAATTCATTTATTTTGGACCGTAAATTGGGACGTTTAGCAGCAATTGATACGATTTTTGCTTCCACCCACTTTGCAAATTGGTCTCCTGCTTCATCAGAGATTTCTGCGAGACTCTTTCGTTTCTTTTTTGTTACAGGAACTTTCTTTCCGCTCGGTTTTACGGAGAGCGGAACTGTCTTCTGTTGGAAAGAAGTGGGAATACCCTTTTTAAGCTTGTAATGAGTGATCGCCGCTACTAAATGAGCGGAAAATAAAATTATAAAGGTACAGAAATATACATACAACAACATTAAAATAATGGTTGTAACCGATCCGTAAACCAAATCATATCGATTGAGAGGACTCAGTATATATAAACCGAAAATGCCGGTAAAAATTTTAAGGGTTAAAGAGGTAACCAGGGCGCCGATCTGCGCTGCTTTTTTATCGACATCAACCGTCGGAACATAGTAATAAAGCAGATAAGAAGAAAAATAAACCAGCACAATCGGCAAAACAGTACCGACAACCAAATTCATCAGGAATTGAACGAATTGATTGATTTGAAAATCAAACAGAGGAACAAGCTCGGAAAAATTGATCGCAACCGAAAAAACTGTCAGCGCAACCAAGAAAACAATGATGGCGATTATTCCTAAAATCGCAAAAAAACGGTTGACAAAATAACCGCGTCCTTTGGATTCCGGCCATGCTCGATGAATATTACTGATAATCCCATTAAAAGCTCTGGAACTGGACCATAAAAGTGTGATTGAAGCGGCAATTGAAGTGGAAGTTCTGTTATTGAGAATATTCTGCAAATTTTCAATAACGTAGGTTTCGGATCCCGGAATTATATTTTCAAGAAGCAGAATAATTTCTTTTTGGATAACCGTAAATTCAATAAAGTAAGATAAAATAACCACAACGAACAGGATTAAAGGAAACACAGAAAATAAAGCATAGTAGGAAATACTGGCTGCCGCTTGTGTCGGTCTGGTTCGGATAAGTGAAGAGAATGCATCGATGATTGTTGAGAGAATCGCATCCTTCCGAATGGCTTTTTTATTTTCCAATTCGGCTTGCGTCTGCTCAATCGATCGCTGATCTTCGTTCAAATCTTCAAAAGAGCTTGATTTCAACACGTCTATCCCTTGCATGACCTACAATGTATATTACTCCTTAAATATCTTGATTATCCTGAACATTTCATTAATTCATTCCGAATTAAGTATAACCTGCAAAGCTTATGCCAATCCGGTTAAGAACCGCGATGAATTTCCAACCCACGGCGCTCGAACTTCTTGATATCGGCATTGTTGACTTTGATCACCCCTTGTAAATCCAGAAAATGAAGGTAGGGTAATTTTCGAACATATTTCGCTGCCCCGCGCGATATTCGATTGCAATAGCTTAAATCCAAGAAAGTAACTTTTGGCAAAGAAGGTAAAAAAGCAAGTCCGGCATCTGTAATATCACAAGAGCTCAGATTTAAAAATTGCAATTGCGGTAACCTCGCTAATTGAAGGATCCCGTCATCGGTAATACTGCGATTCTCAGCCAAATGGAGATATCGCAAATTGGAAACAGGTTCAAGATCATCGATAAGCAGTTTGAGCTGGCGGTTATCAAATCCCTGCACACGAATCCCCATAAAATAATTTTGAGGAATCATAAAAACACCCGGACCCGTATCATAAAATTGCCAATCCAACCAACGAGAGGAAAGGGGTTCTCCGGATAAAATATAGACAGAAACCGGTAATTTTGTTTCGAAACGATAAACTTCATTTTCCATACCATGGATTATAAGTTATTTCTGGATTTGTCATATTTTTACCGAATTCGGTATTGACATAACTTCATCCGGAATTTAAAATGCCTGCAATCAATAAGAAATAACCGTTGATTGAGAATAGTAGGTTCAGCAACGCAGCATACAGAGAGTTGCATAAATGGTGAGAGAGCAACAGCCGGCAGCCGAACTGAATGGACTCAGGAGGGCAGGACGAAAGCAATTTGCAAGTAGTGCCTGACGGGAACTCCACCCGTTATCAAGGGAGTACGCATGATGGTGCGTAGAATAAGCGGGCGTGAGAACACGTCAAGATGGGTGGTACCGCAGAGGTTGAGTTTTACGACCTTTGTCCCAGGTTTAATCAGACCGGGGACAAAGGTCTTTTTGTTTCCCCGGTAAGAATCAAAAGGAGAAATAAAATGAAAGGCTCAGCAATCAATCAAAAAACTATTCCTCACCGTATCTACCTTACCGAAGATCAAATTCCGACGCAATGGTATAACATTCGAGCAGACATGAAAAATAAACCTGCTCCGATTTTAAACCCGGGAACATTCAAACCGCTTTCCAAAGAAGAGTTGACTCCGATTTTTGCCGAAAAATTGGTGGATCAGGAATTAGATAACGAAACCCGATATATCGATATTCCGGACGGAATTCGGGAAATCTACAAAATATATCGCCCGTCGCCGTTAATCCGGGCTTACAATTTGGAAAAAGCTCTTGATACTCCCGCCAAAATTTATTACAAATATGAGGGGAATAATACATCCGGAAGTCATAAGTTAAATTCGGCTATCGCTCAAGCATATTATGCGAAAGAACAGGGATTGAAAGGGATGACTACAGAAACCGGTGCCGGACAATGGGGAACGGCATTGGCGGAAGCTTGCTCTTTATTCGGAATCCCTTTGATCGTATATATGGTTAAAGTCAGTTATGATCAAAAACCCTTTCGCCGCACGGTTATGCAAACCTTTGGTGCCGAAGTTCATCCCAGCCCGACAACTCAAACGCAAATCGGAAAGAAAATTTTAGCTGAAAATCCGGAAACGACCGGTAGTTTAGGTTGCGCAATCAGTGAAGCGGTGGAAACAGCTGTCACACATGAAGGATATCGCTATTTTCTCGGTTCGTGTCTGAACTATGTGATCTTGCATCAATCGATCATCGGGATTGAATCGAAAATTGCGATGGAATCTATCGGCGAATATCCCGACATTGTCATCGGATGTGCCGGCGGAGGTTCCAACTTCGGCGGATTGATTTCGGAATTTGTCCATGATAAATTAACCGGAAAGTCAAATCCGCGGTTAATTGCGATCGAACCGGCTTCTTGTCCCTCTTTTACCCGAGGAAAGTTTGCATATGATTTTGCCGATACCGGTAAAATTACTCCGCTGTGTAAAATGTATACCGTCGGCAGCCAATACATTCCGCCTTCTGATCATGCCGGCGGACTACGCTTTCATGGAATGTCCCCCATCCTTTCCCAGTTATTTCATGACGGAATTATAGAAGCTCAAGCGGTCACCCAAAGAAAGGTATTTGAAGCTGCGGTTCTTTTTGCCAAAACAGAGACAATCTTGCCGGCACCGGAATCCGCTCACGCCATTTTGGGAGCAATCAATGAAGCCTTGAAATGCAAAGAATCCGGGGAGGAAAAGACGATTCTTTTCGGTTTGACCGGAACAGGCTATTTCGATATGACAGCTTATGAAGCTTATCTCAATGGCAGTATGAACGATTCATCGATTAGCGAGGAAGAGTTGCAAAGAAGTCTGGCTCAATTGCCGGTTGTGCCGGAAGAAGCATAAAATTTAGGGCAGGAAGGCTTTACAATTTATTTGAAAATCTTTCTGCCCGATTCTTTTCATATAGATCAAACGACCGTTAGACCGATTAAAAAGGCAATTCCAAGTCGGGATACATTTCTAAGAAAGGCTTTATTTCGTTCAAAATACTGTTAACCCCACCTTCGAGATCGCTCTCGATCATCAGCGGCATCAGCGGTTCATGAAGTGACATTCTTAAAAGAAACCAGCCTTTAAAGACCGGAATAGAAATCCTCACCCCTTCATAATTCTCCGGAGCAATTTTCCATGAAGGTTGCCGGGCGGTATATTCCCGAAGATCACTCAATACGGATTCGCAATATTTTTGGGGATCGGGATTTAGAATTTTGATCCGATATTCAACGCTCTCTAAGGGATCCTTTAATTCGGAAGCCAAATCGGCCAACGATCTTCCTTCCCGCCGACATTTTACCGTCTCAGCGATCATCACAACGGCAAGATACGCACCGTCATCCAGAAAATAATTATCGGAAAAAGCACAATGGCCGGAAGTTTCGATAGCCAGCGGACAGATGATTCCTTCTCTGTTTAAGCGAATGGCTTCATTAATTACATTTCGATACCCGCGTTTAAAGCGATGATGGCTACATCCCAATTTGGATATAAACTTTGTCAAATGATCCGATGTGACGGAATCAGTCACAATTGTGCAACCGGGATATTTTTTGGAAACAATTTCCGCCAAAACCCCAATCAGACGATTACGGCTGAGGATTGTTCCCTTATCATCCACAAAAGCCGCCCGATCGACATCCGTATCAAAAACGATCCCGAGATCACTGTGACTTTCAAGGGTCATTTTTTTTGCCGCTTCCATCACTTCGGGCAACTCGGGATTGGGCACATGGTTCGGGAAACGGCCGTCCGGTTCCAAAAATTGACTCCCGGAGATATCCGCTCCCAACGGTTCCAAAACCTCGGTGGCAAAAAAGCCTGCCGAACCGTTTCCGGCATCGATCGCTATTTTATATCCGGCTAAAGGAAATTCACTTTGATCCTCAATCCCATTTCTGATAACCGTCTGTAAATGAGAATTGTAAAGAGGCATCAAGTCAAATTTTGTTCGTGTTCCGGAAGGAACTTCCGGCAACGTTTCCTGGGCTTTGGTTAAAATAGCGGTCACATCCGCCGATTCCGTTCCTTTGCCTTTGGTAAAGAATTTCATCCCGTTTCGATTCCACGGCAGATGACTGGCTGTAGCCATGATGGCACCATCAAAATCGGATTCAGGAAAGACGGTCGACATAAACATAGCCGGCGTCGATGTCATTCCGCAATCAAATCCGTTTGCACCGCCGGCTTCTATACCGGATAAAATCGCTTGCCGCATGATATCGGCAGACAATCGGGAATCGGTCCCCACTCCGATTTTTAAGATTTTGGAAGGTTTCTCCGCTTTTTCCGAAAGCCAAAAAACGAAACTTTTCGTAATGTCAAAAACCGCTTCAGACGTAAGATTCGCTTTTTCTCCGTTGTCTCCATCGAGCGCAATCCCTCTGATGTCACTGCCGTTTTGAAGGGACATGTAATCTTTCATTTCGAAACCTCATTTTAAATTTGTTGAATGAACCTTTATTATTTTATAACATTTGTCATCAAAGAATCAATGCCCATCGGAAAATTCATTCGAATATGTTTTTCTTTTTGGAATTATCACTCATGATAATTTCCGTACAAAAAAAAAGGACGCCCGATTTTGGGCATCCATTTAGGAAATACAAAATATTCAATTGTTTGGAACCGTCTGAGGAATCGATTCCGTTAAATCAATCATCTAACTGCTCTTTGAAGGAATATAGGGAAGGAGAGCACCCGCAAGCGTCTTAATCGGAGATGTCTGCAAGTATACTTTTCCCGGCCCGGTTACTTCCGTATTAAATAATCCTTCTCCGCCGAAAGCCATGGTTTTCAATCCGCCGCTGACCTTTTTAATATCCATTGCACAGGTTGGTTCCATTGCCGCGAGATAACCGGTGTCAATCAACATTTTTTCTCCGGGGCCCAGCTCATACGTCTTGCAATATCCGTCGATTTCAAGAAAAGCCTTTCCTTGACCGCTAAGGCGTTGCATAATAAAACCCTCACCGCCGAAAAGCCCACTGGATAATTTCTTTTGAAAGAACATTGACAATTCGACCCCGACTTCCGATGCCAAAAAGCCTGATTTTTGAACAATCAATTCCTTCCCGGGTTCGATATCAAACGGAAGGATCATGCCGGGGAAGGAAGATCCGAATGCAACCATGCCGGTTCCGCTTGCGGTAAACGTATTCAGAAATAATGATTCGTGGGATAACATTCTGCCCAACGCTTTGCCCAAACCACCTCTTGAGGTGGCTTCCATGGTGATGTTCGGAGTCATCCAGCACATAGCACCGCTTTCAGTCACCATAACTTCACCGTTTGACAAGGTACAGATTAATACCGGGAAGGGAGCCCCTTCAATTTTATATTCCATATTACCCTCTCATTTCTGGATTGGTTGTTTTGCCACTTTTCAGTATATGCCGAATTCTTATGGTGTCAAGGATATTTTTGGGCTGCAGCGTTCCACTATGAATAAGTCATATAGAAGGCTTGGACGACCGGAAAACCGGCTGAGATTTGGAAATCCCAATTCCGATAAAAATCTTTGCAGATTGAAAAATCAGGGAACGGAATTGACCGTACAGTCGATTTTTGACCGGACGATTGAGATTCCGTCTTTGGAATGTTCTCCACATTCCGTCATTGTTTCGGCAATACCCCTGACTTCGACTTTTGTTTGATTCACTTCGGCTCTGCTGCCGGGATCTGTGGCAAAACTTCCTCCGTAAACCGCTTTTGCTTTCCCGTTTTGATCGATGAAGACATTGGCTGTTCCGGATAAATAAGATGTACCGCCCTGGTAAACGAAATCTCCGCCAAAAGCCCAGGCGACATTTCCGTAGATATTAACGAATGAATCCCGGGTTTCATAAATACTGCCCTTTCCGACAGCGCTTCCTCCACCGAAAAGCGCAATATTTACTTTACCACCGGCCATAATTGAAAGAGAAGACGTTTTTCCGACGGTTGCGGTTCCTCCGTCTTGAGCCAATCCTCCCGCCAGTGCATAATCCGTTTCTCCGTAGATGTTCAGCTTCGTATCGGCAACTTCGGCGTGACTGCCCTCCCCTTGTGCCAATCCTCCCCCGAATATTTCCCAATAGATCTTTCCGCTTTCGCCGAGTTCCACTTCTGCGGTTCCTGCCACTGTTGAAGTTCCTCCGTTGAAAGCCCCGCCGCCGCCGAATACATAGGCAACCGATCCATTGACGGTTACTTTTGTGCTTTGAACTTTTCGAATTCTTTTTGAATCGGCTTGAGCGCCTCCAAAAATCCAAGCATTATCCATCTCCACGGAAGAGCCCAATAGAAACGGAATTCCGTTGGCGAACAGCTGGAAAATATTCCCGGCTTTTACAACACCTTCCGATTTTCCGCACAGAATCTTCAATTCGGTAATCCCTTTATCATCCGGAACGGAGATTACCGCATCAGCTGAATTATCCAAATCATTCATCAACTGAAAGGTAACGATGCCGGCATTTTTCGGAAGTGCATTGAGGGCTTCATTCAACGTCCGATAAGAATGCTCATCGCCGATTTTTACGGTCATATCAGCCAAAACGGGTGTTTTGGGTAAAAGAAAAGTCAGGACGAAGATCACAAAAAAAAACTTATTTTTTTTCATGAGGAAAATTTTATCAGAATCGGTTTTTATCCCGAAGGAATTGAATCCTAAAAAATGTGAATAGAATCCTTTCGCGTACGAACCTGCTTTTATCTCAACATTTTGAAAAAAACCATCCCGACAGCATCAGGATGGTTTTTTCAAAATATGATTCAGGAAATTATTCCAGACCGGATTTATCCAATTCCAGTTGCAGTTTTTCACGGGCGGTATCCGCATAACCGGTGACAACTTTCCCGATTCCGCATTCTTTATGTTTCAGAAACGTGGTTGGGATAATCTGCAAATTCATTGTGTTCTTCAAGCCCATTTCATCCATCAACCATTCCACATCAGAAATTCTTTTTACCAGCATTTGATATTTTTCTTGATATTCTTCTTCATTCTTATCGCAAATCGCCGTATTGATGATATCCGGCAATCGTTGAATATCATTCATATACTCACGCAATGTCCCCAGATAATGAGCAGGCGGGTAAACACTATCCGCTGCGGATGCTTGAGAGCTCCCGGCAAATACCGTCACCAGAACCAAAATAAATAAAACAAACAATTGATTTCGTTTTGTCTTCATAAAAACATCCCTCCAAAAAATTCATACTTTATCATATATACGCCCTATCTGAAAGATCGGTTCCCTCTTTTGATATATTCGGTCATTTCGGCTGGCGGAACCATTCCGCCGCCCGTTGACCAGACAATGTAATTCACCCGATCGAAGGTTGTGAAAAATCGATTACGAATCAGATCGAATCCGCCAAAACCGGCGGAAGCCGAAGGTTCAACCTGAATTTTTTCGGTGTTTGCCAATAAAGCAAGATATTTAAATAGGTCATCATCGGTAACGGTGAAGCATCCGCTGATCTGTGAATCTAATACTTCACAGGCTAATTTGGAAGGTCGCCCCACCGCAAGTCCGTCCGCGGCGGTAATGCCGTCTATCCCGACATCTTTTACTGAAATTTGATCCCACAATTCCGTCATCAACCCCAACAGCATCGCCGGAGCGTGGGTGGGTTCGGCTGTAAAACAGCGGACATTCTTCCCGAAGATCTGCTTTAAACCGAAAGTGATCCCGCTCGGTGCACCTCCGACGCCGCAGGGAATAATCACAGCCAGCGGATGTTCGGCATCTACGGATATATTTTGTTCGGCTATTTGTTTTTTCAGTCTGAATGCCGCCACGGCATATCCGAGAAATAAATCCGTTGAATACTCATCGTCGATAAAATGCATTTTCTCGTTTGATTTTGCCTGCTCACGACCTTGGGCTACCGCCTGAGTGAAATCCCCCGAATGCTCGTATACCGTCGCTCCGACAGATCGGAGGAGTTCCTTCTTCCATTTCTTGGCATCGGTCGACATATGAACCTCGACATTAAAACCGAGTTTTCGTCCCATGATCCCGACACTCAGCCCGAGATTGCCGGTAGAGCCGACTGCCAGGCTGTAATCGGAGAAGAATCGCTTAAATTTCTCTTCGGTCAAGCAGCGATAATTATCTTGAACCCGAAGTAAGCCGGCTTGAATGGCAAGCGTTTCGGCATATTTCAAGACTTCATAAATCCCGCCTCTCGCTTTGATCGAGCCGGAAATCGGAAGGGCATGATCGCATTTCAGAAAAAGTCTGTCATGGTCTGAAAAAGAACAACCGATTCTTTCAGCCATTGCGGCTTTCATGGCACGAATTTCAACCAAGGGAGATTCAATAATACCTTTATTCAAAACAGTTTCAGGGAATGCTTCCGTGATAAACGGAGCGAATCGTTGGAATCGATTTTCTGCATCTTCGATATCCGTTATCGTAAATCGCAAATTTTCACCGTAATTTTGATGGGGATTAGTCCAGAGAAACGGCCGATAGGATTGAAGGGAAAGAATTTCCGGATATTTGATAATCAATTCATCGATATTCATTTCACTTTCTTTTTATCATCCCTTTCGTAATTCGACTTTCTCATAATTATATTGAGTTATCGTTCGATATTTCTGAACCTTGTTATCAATAGGAAAGACTCCTTCCTCTGTCATGATTCAGCGATTATTTCTTTTCAAATCAGGACACTTCCAATAAAATTTTTTTATTCGGATTGTTCTGATGAACCTGTCTCCAAAGGAAAAATAACGAATGAAGGTAAAAGCTTTAAAGGCGGCTTTCCCGTTTACGATCCCCGTAATGATCGGTTATCTATTTCTCGGGATTGGATTCGGTATTTTATTGACCGGAAAGGGATATCCCTGGTGGTTATCACCTTTAATGGCCCTTTTTATTTATGCCGGCTCCATGCAATTTGTCGCGATTGATATCTTTTCAAAAGCATTTAACCCTTTAAATGCTTTGATATTAACTTTGACCGTCAATGCCAGACACCTTTTTTATGGTTTGTCAATGTTAACAAAGTTTAAGGCTACGGATCAAAAAAAGCCTTACTTGATTTTTGCATTAACCGATGAGACTTATTCTCTCCTGTGCTCAACAGAGCCGCCACAGGGAATCGATCGAAATTGGTTTTATTTCTTTATCGCCCTGCTGGACCAGATCTACTGGGTCACCGGTTGTACTCTCGGTTCGGTCGCGGGATCACTGGTGAAATTCAATACGACGGGGATTGACTTTGTAATGACCGCTTTGTTTGTTGTCATTATGGTCGAACAATGGGAAAGTTCAAAAAATCATTTGCCCGTTTTAATCGGAATCGGAGTTTCGGCGATCTGTTTGCTTCTGTTCGGAAAAGATTTATTCATCCTTCCCTCCATGATCAGTATTCTTGCCATTGTGACGATTTTCAGGAAATCGATTGAGAGAAGGAATGTCATATGACGATCCGACAAATTCTTATTACCGTCTCGGTGATTGTTTTCGGCACCATCCTCACTCGATCTCTTCCTTTCCTTATTTTTCCGGATTCTAAGGAATCACCCGACTACATTAAATATCTCGGCCAGGTCCTTCCATATGCGATTATTGGAATGCTTGTAGTCTATTGTCTAAAGAATGTAAATCTATTGAATTTTCCGTTTGGAATTCCGGAAGGAATTGCTTTGATTTACGTCGTGCTTGTTCATCATCGCCGACACAATTTGTTGTTGAGTATCGGGGGAGGTACAATTTTATATATGGTAATGGTACAGTTTCTGTTTCCAGTCTGATCTCTTTCATGAACCGAAACTGCGGTTCGTTCGAATGAGTCATAAAAAATGAAAATAGTGGAAAGTGGTATACTTTTAGCACAAAATTAAACACATCGGGAGTTGGATATGAAAGTCTCCGTATCACAAACGAATCTCGCACAGGCTTTAAGTATCGTTTCTCATGCAGTCGCAACCAAAAGTACACTGGCTATATTGGTCAACATTTTGATCACGACCGAAGACGGCCAGCTGAGACTTTCAGCCACCAATCTGGAAATCGGTATCAATTATCGCATACCGGCTGACATCATCGAAGAAGGTGCCGTGACCGTTCCGGCAAAACTGATGATCGATTTGATCAATACGCTTCCGAATGATACCGTATATCTGGAATTGGATACCAAAACCCAAACTTTATCGATTCGTTGCCTGCAAGTGATTACGGAAATCAAAGGGATTGATGCAAACGAATTCCCACCGATGCCGGTATTCGAAGAAGATAACGCCATGACATTTGACGGTTCCGAACTTCGAAAAATGATACAACAAGTCGCCTTTGCGGCTTCCACCGATGACGCGCGCCCGATTTTGCAGGGAATTTACCTGACCGCAGCCGGAAAAACAATGACAATGGTTGCGACTGACGGCTTTCGAATCGCAATTCGCAACTCGACGTTAGAGGACAGTTTTACCCAGCCGTTATCGGCCATCATCCCCGCCCGGGCTTTGGTTGAGCTGGTTCGGATTACCAACGATTCGGATAAACAGATTATGATGACGATCTCAGCCGGGCGGAATCAGGTTATATTCCATCTGCCGCAGCTTGATTTGGCATCACAGACGATTTCCGGAAATTATGTGGACTATAAAGCCATTGTTCCGAAATCATTCCAGACTACCACGGTCGTTTCGACGGCTGCTTTCCAAAAAACCTGCAGTCAAGCGATGATTATTGCCCGCGATTCCAAATATCTGACACGTTTTAACATTATGGGGCAGGAAAACGGAATGGGAAAGATTCAAGTCACCGCCCAATCGGAAGAATCCGGTTTTTATGAAAATTATATTGACGCGAATGTTGACGGACCCGATATTCAGATTGCATTCAACGTCTTATTTCTGAAAGAAGTACTGGATGTGATCACCACACCCAACGTTTCTCTGCGCACCAATACAAGTGTTTCGCCGGGGTTGATTGTCCCTCTCGACAATGAGAATGAATTCCAATACGTGATTATGCCGATGCATTTGGGATAAAAATGACAAACAGAAATGATACCGTCGACCAGCAACTCATTTAATTCGAATGTATTGTTTTCGATTCAAATTATTCTGGCGCAATATCCGATATTGCAGGACAGAATTAGTGAAGCCATGTTTAATCGGCTTGTACAGGATGGATATACTACTTTTGCCGAGTTTGAGGAGAGGGTCCGTGATTTTGCCTTGATGTCCCAACGGAGAGAGGGACTGCAAAATCCGTTCGGGCAGGAAGGACCGAATATTTGGGAGAATCGCCTTCAACGTGTCCGCGCTCAGTTGATTAATGTTGAGTTTTCTCAGCATTACTCCATAAATGTATTCAATTCCATCGTTAATGACGTCATCCAAAATCGGGTTGTTGAAAAACAACCTCTTTTTATGTGGCACAACCTCGAATTCGCTTCGGAAGAAACGATTTTCGATCAGGCTTTAGCCATCGAGCGGATGCCGGCAGCCGAGCGAAAAGAATATGAATCAAAGTTGACGGGTGCCAAAGTAGTGCTGATTCGCCGTCTTTTGAGTGAACAGTTGCCTTATGTGGAAATCGCCAAAAATTATTTTTCCATTCAGGACTTAATCGAGATCAGCAAGCATCGGATCGGAAAAGGATGTATCGGCGGAAAGTCAGCCGGAATGCTGTTAGCCCGTCGAATTTTACAAGGTGCCGAGGATGAGGAAATTCGCAGTTCCGCTACGGCAAAAGAGTCGTTTTTCATCGGTGCGGATGAATATTATTCTTTTCTTTCCATCAACGATCGATTGGATTTGCTTGATTTTCGTTATGACAATGAAGACCAATACTGGAGTCGTTATCCGGAAATACGCGAGAGCTTTAAAAATACCAATTTTTCAAAAGAAATTATCGAAAGTCTCGAACGGGTTGTGCGGGAATTTCAAGGGAAACCGTTTATCGTCCGATCTTCCAGCCTTTTGGAAGACGGGTTCAATTATTCTTTAAGCGGACTCTATGAAAGCCATGTGATCGCCAATCAGGGATCGGTTTCCGAGGGATTAAATAAACTGTTAGATGCGATCCGCGATATTTATGCCGGTACTTTTGATCCGCGCGTGCTGACTTATCGTCTTCGTAACGGTTTGATTGATTACCCCGAAAGCATGGGGATCCTGATTCAGGTAATTACCGGAAATAAGCAGGGAAATTATCTTTTCCCGGATATCTCGGGAGTGGGCGCAAGCAAAAGTCCGTTTATTTGGCAGGGAAATTCAAAGAATACATCTACGGACGAAGGTTATATTCGAGTGGTTTGTGGGTTGGGAACCCGTGCCATTAAGCGAAGCGGATATGATTTTTCGCAAATAGTTGTTCTGAATGATCCGGATAAAATCCGCACGGTTTTCTCGATCGATGACCCGATTTATTCTCAGGAAATGATCGACGTCATCAATTTGAAAAACAATCAATTTGAATCGTTGGATGTAACAAGTATTGTCAACGAGAAATATAACCTGTTTCCTTGGATGGCTCAGATTTATAAAGACGGTTCCTTGCAGCCGGTTGTCCGAGGAATGAATCCGGACCGTTATGTCATTAATTTCAACGAATTGATCAAGAAAAGTTCATTTACCAAGCTTCTGCGGGATATTCTTTCAATCCTTGAAAAGGCGTACAGACGGCCTGTCCTTATTGAATTTACGATTTTGGTCAATCTGTCGAACGGGGCATTGCCCTCTTTCCAGGTGCAGATCGATAAATGCCGCCCGGTGAATATATCCGATCGAATGAAAGGACAGTGGACTTTCGAAGAAATCGATCCGAATTCAAAATTCCTTGAAACCGATTTGTATGTTCAAAACGGGTTGTTGAAGAATATTGATTATGTTGTTTGGATTGATTCTCATGAATTGGCAAAATTCGCCGGAAATAACCCGCATATAGCTGCCGGCCTCATCAGAAACCTGAATAAGGCAATGGAAAATCAGCGATTTATTCTGATGAGCAATGATCGTTTCGGCACTTCCGATATGGGGGGTGGTTTGCCGGTCGCTTATAGCGATATTACCAATGCTCAGGCAATTGTGGAAATCTCCGATTCGCAAAAAGGCAAAAACGCCGATCCGATGGTCGGCTCACAATTTTATCAAAACTTATTGGAAGCGGGCATCTTTACGATCAGTATCAATTTGGAACGGAAAGGTTGCTTTTTTGATCAGGCTTTTTTGGAGACACAACTTAACCAATTGACTTCATGGATTGATCAACCCGCAGCGGTAAAAGCGGTTCAGGTCTTGCCTGTCAAAGGATATCGGGGATTTGAAAAACTCAATATCGCTTTTGATCAAAATCGAGGGAAAACAACCGCTTATTTTTCAAAATAAACGGTTTTCATGCTGAAAAACTTTCGTAATATCATCCTGCTCCGGCCAAGGGAGCAGGTTTTTATTCTTAATATCCGAGACGGAAACCTCTTCCCGATCTGTGACGAGCCCTATTTTCGAGCAGGGGATGTCGGCTTTTTCCAACGCTTGAATAATTTTTGCGCTGTCCTGCGCTTCCACCGACAGCAGCAATGCGCCGGACGCGATGGTATTCAACGGATTTAAATGAAATCGCTTGCATATTTTTGCGGATAATTCCGGAATGGGAATTCTTTCGGGATCGATTTCCAATGCATAACCCGAAGCGGTCGAGAATTCCCACAAAGCGGAAGCCAAACCACCCTCCGTCGGATCGTGCATACCGGTAACGGTTCCGTTTTGAAGCGCAATTTGCGCATCTTTGGTTACTCCGATTCCGGGAATATGGGTGAATGCTTTCGCCTCGATCAGTTCGTCTTCACTCAATACTTCTTTCAGAAGATTCGGAAATTCTTTTGCCAATAAAGCCGTCCCTTCAATCGGGATCCCTTTTGTTAATAGTAATTCATTCCCCGGCCGCACCCCTTTCGGTGTAACCAAACGGTCCTTCTCCGCCTCGCCGATCAGGGAACAAACAAGAATCGGCCGATTTAAATCAACCGTGATTTCCGTATGAGCATTCACTAATGAAATATTGATTTCCGCGGCAGCCTGATAGATTTGATCGGTAATTTCGAGAATAAGCTGCTCGGTTGTCGACTTCTCGGGCAACAAGGCTGTTATCATCATCCATTCGGGTTTCGCACCCGTCGTTGCGATATCATTTGCGCTGATTTGAACCGCGTACCAACCGATTTCTTCGGTTGCGAAAGTGATCGGATCTGTTTTCATAACCAGGTAATGGTCTCCACCATCGATTACGCCACAATCCAATCCGATCCCGGGTCCGAGTACGATACGATGGTCAAAAACCGGCGCCCGTTGAATAATATCCTTTAATAATTCCGGCTTGATCTTACCGGTCGGCAAAAATTGATCCAAAATCCAGCTCCCTAAGTTTATTCGCAGAGGCAAGTATAACATTATGAAAACAGAATCTCTCCGGAAACGAATAAAAACCTGAAGGTCACCGAATTTCGATTCCTTTTAGCAAATCCCTTAAAATTTCGCTGTTCAACTTGAAAATAAAATTTTCAAATAAAGAACCGGACTTAATCGAGTCCGGTTCTTTATTAACCCCGCTGATCACTTCCAAGCATCAGATTCCGTTTTGTGTCAAATAATCTTCCAATAAATTCATACAGACACGCTTCCGATAATCCGCCGATACCCGTCCGCGAATGGGAACAATCGCTTTATCATATTCCGCAAGGAATGAACCTTTCAGCTCTTTTGCTTCCGCGATCGTTTTCCCCAGCAGCATGGCTTCAAGATTCCGAAATCGCAGGATGGTATCGCTGACCGACCCATAAGCGGTCGAACAACAGGTAATTTTCCCGTCTTCCATCCCGAATAAACCGACGAAGGCAACTCGCGAGATGGCTAACGCCTGGCGGGCGCCCACTTTTTGATAATAGTAATTATCCAAATACTTTTTCGGCATTAAGATTTCGATTAATAATTCATCGGGTTGCAAGACGGTTTTTCCGCGCCCAACATAAAAATCTTCGATCGGCAAAATTCTTTCGCCTTTGACACTGCGAAGACGTAATTTTGAATCCGACACATAAAAAATCAAGGCGCTGTCGGCTTTTGGCGACGCATTGCAAATATTTCCTCCGACCGTCCCGAGATTGCGGATGGCCGGTGCCGCGATCAGACGAATCGCCTCTTTCAAAACTTTCGGGGTGATCGGACTGTCCAATAGAGATGTATAGGTACAGCCGGCACCGATTCGAATCATGTCGCCATCGACTGATATCTGTTGCAACTCCGCTAATTTATTCAAAAAAAGGTAAGGAACGTCCTCCGCTTTAATCATTAAATCCGTTCCGCCGGCATAAGGGATAACTTTATTTTCCGAACGTATTTGTAAGGCTTCATCCAATGTATTTGGGATATATCCGTTATCAAGAATCACCATAATCCTGCTCCCTTTTCCGATGCTGTTTGAATAGCATGAACAATCGCGTTGTATCCGGTACAGCGGCACAAATTGCCTGAGATACCTTCTCTGATTTCGCTTTCGCTGGGATGCGGATTCTTTGAAAGCAATGCTTCGGAAGCTAAAACCATTCCGGGGATGCAAAATCCGCATTGAACGGCACTGAATTCCGCATAGGCATCCGATAATGCCTGAAAACGCTTTGTTTTGCTGTACCCTTCAATGGTGACAACTTCGCTGCCGGCAATGCTTCCAAGCGCCACCATACAGGAATTTGCGAGTTTCCCGTCGATCAACACGGAACAAGCTCCGCATTCCCCCTCTTTACAACCGCATTTGGTTCCGGTTAAATTGAATTCATCACGAAGGATATCCAGCAATCGATCACCGGATTTTCCCTTGGATACAACTTTTTCTCCGTTTAAGATAAATGAAATCCCGTTGCTCATTTCTTTATTTCCTCCAATACCTTCATTGCGTCTTCCTGGGAGAATGGAGTTTTATAAAGATTCTTTCCCAACGCACTCTCCATTGCCGATACATAAGCCGGCGCACCTCCTACCGCAGGGAGCTCCCCCGCTCCTTTTCCGCCGAACGGACCTTCGATATAAGGATAGTTAACCACATCCGTTTCCAAATGGGGGACATCCATTGCCGTGGGAATAATATAGTCGCTCAATGTATTATTGCGGATAATTCCCTTTTCATTGACATCCATCAATTCGATGGAACCATACCCGATTCCCTGGAGGAACCCGCCCTGCATCTGTCCCTGGATTATTGCCATGTCAATAGGCGTTCCGACATCATAAACGCCCCAAGCTCCGATTACTTTACTGACCGCGGTTAAAGTGTCGACTTCAACTTCAACAACGTTTACCGACCAAGCATTATCCGGGTAAGCATCTCCCTGAAATGTATTCAAATCCCACGGAATCACAAAATCCGGATGGACATAACGTTCGGTTATTTCCTGTTCTTCTTCATCAACCCAACATTCCTTTAATTTGAGCGCGGCTTTATCCAACAGCCTGCCAACTACCATTAAAGAGCGACTGGCGGCGGTCGGTCCGGAATTGGGAACCCGATCGGTATCCGGGTTCCGAATAATGATCTGATCAATCGGAATTTCGAGCCTTTTTGCCACGATCTTGCTGAAAGTCGTCTTCAGCCCCTGTCCCATATCCGTTCCCGCGGTCAGGATTTCAACCGTGTTATTGACATTTTTATGAAGTTTTACGACCCCTTTAATCATGTCACGTTCGCCGCTTCCCGTAAACCCGCAGCCGTGGTACACCATGGACAACCCGATTCCTTTCCGATATCTGCCGGTTTGCCGCTTATAACTTTCATATTTCCGTTCATAATCACTGGCTTTCAGAATTTTTTCCAACATCTCCGGCATCGGAATATAGAAATGATATTTTCCGCTTGTAGCGGTTGTATCACCTTGTTTGGAAAGGTACGATCGTTTGAACGGCAACGGATCGCTTCCTACTTCTTTTGCAAGATGATTCATAAACATTTCAATTGCGAAAAATGTCTGGGGACCGCCGAAACCGCGAAATGCGCCGTTTGGCGTGGTATTGGTTTTCACACCTTTTCCTTCGACTCGAATATTATCGAAAGTGTAAACTCCGGTCGCACCGATCAAACCACGTTGCAAAACCACCGGAGAGAGGGTTGTATAGGCGCCGCAGTTATAAACAACATCGGCTTGTATTGCCGCAATTCGATTATCCTTGATTGCCGCCCGATAACGCATGGTGGCGGGATGGCGTTTAGAGGTGCAAATAATATCTTCTTCCCGTTCGAAAACGCATTTTACCGGACGGCCGACTTTTTTCGCCGCTACAGCCACTTGTGATCCCAAAATGGAAGGATAATCCTCTTTTCCGCCGAAAGCTCCCCCCATTTCTTCCTGTATGACTTCAACTTCCTGATCGGTTTGTGCTCCCATTACTTTTTTAACCGCAGTATGGACATAATACGGACATTGCATCGAACCTCGCACTATGCTTTTTCCGTTTTCATAAAAACCGATCATCCCCTGGACTTCCATATAAACATGTTCCTGATAACCGGTATGGAAAGTTTCATCAATTATTTTATCCGCTTCCCGAAAGGCTTTTTCCGGATTTCCTTTGGTATAACCATAATGGTAGAAAACAGTTTCGGATTTCATCATATCCAAAACCGGTTCCGCTTCTTCATAATCGACAATAATTTCACTCAATATTTGTTTGATCACTTTTTGATCTTCGCCGACGACCATCAAGATCGGCTCACCCACATAATTGACCGTACCGTCTGAAAAAACCGGTGTATCATCATCCACCACATGGACAATATTGACGCCCGGCACATCATTTTTATCCACAATGGTATAACCGGAGGGTAAATCGGGAATGTGAATTCCTTTGATGATTCCGCAGGCTATGGTTGATCGCAAAATTTTGCCGTAAAGCATGCCTTCAAATCGTAGGTCATCCACATATTTTGCCCTGCCGCTGATTTTCGGATCATGATCTCTTTTTTTGATCGAATTAGTAATTGAATCCATTCTTGCTCCTATATTATCCGCTGACTCGAAAGTCAATTTCTATATCTTTTTTTACTTTTGCCTTTGATTATTTCTAAATCGGGTCAATCTGACATCTTTTTTTGATTTAGAAGAGTTACCGTTCCTTTTTGAATGAATTCAGAAAGGAATTTCTAAGCGTAGGTCAACCCCATTTTTGTTCAATCGACTCTGTTTCTCTCTGTCAAACTAATCAAAATCGGCTGAGGTCGCTCCTTGCAATCTTATTTCGCCTAATAGAATTATTCTACATGGCAAATAATTTGTCATATGGTATTTTACCTGTATTTGTCTGACAAAGGTAATAAAAATGTGTAAAAAATCAGGGTTTCTCGAAGCCGTAATCGTTAAAAAGCATCTCGAATGAATCTAAAAAAGCAGAATGCCGAACGGTCCTTCTCGCATGTGAATGAATGGCTCAGGAAAGATAATCTCTGATTTTAGCAGCCAGCATATCCAGTGCCGCATCATTTCTGCCGCCGCGTGGGACGATAATATCGGCATATCGTTTCGAAGGTTCAACAAACGCTTCATGCATCGGGCGTACTTCGTTGAGATATTGGTCATAAACCGATTCCATCGTTCTTCCCCGCTCTTCGATATCCCGTTTCAACCGTCGCATAAAACGAATATCCGCATCCGTATCGACAAAAATCTTGATATCCATCAGATCCCGGAGTTCTTTAATCGCAAAGATCAATATTCCCTCAACCAAAATAACCGGCTGAGGAGTAATATGTTCCACTTGATCGGTACGTGTGAATGTTTTAAAGTCATAGACCGGAATATCCACACTTTTTCCTTCTTTCAGCGTAATTAAATGTTGAATCATCAGGTCTGTATCTAACGAATCGGGATGATCAAAATTCATTTTCTTACGCTCTTCCAGAGGCATGAACGAAAGATCTTTGTAGTAGGAGTCGTGGGAAATATAAACAATTTTATCGGTGTTCAGTCTGGAGACCAGTTCCTGTGAAAAAGTGGTTTTCCCCGAACCGGTCCCACCGGCAATTCCGATCGTGATTGAGTGAAAAGAATTTGATTCGTCATCCGAATTCATTTTGATTCCTGTCTGAACTCCGAATTTTCCACCGTTTCTTGTCCTTCCGGAAATATAAAGTAGGGTGTGACATCGGCGCATGGCGGCAAATGAATACCGAAAAATCCCGCTTCTCTTCCGGCTTTTACATTTTCTTCCAGATCATCAATGAAGACCGCCCGAGCCGGATTGATGTTATACGTTTCGATTAATAATTGATAAATTCTCGGATCCGGTTTAATCAAATGATGCTGATAAGAGATCACCATACCGTCAAAGTCGAACAGAAATGCATTGTGTTCTCTGATCTTCTCAAAAGTTTCCTGAGAAAAATTGGAAAGAACATAGACTTTGGTGCCGGTCTCTTTAATCCGATACATGGCTGCCACATTATGAGGAACGGCATAAAAGTAATTGTCCCAATTTTCCATATATTTTATGATTTCATCTTTGAGAGAAGGTTCGACCAGAATGGCCTGTTGAATAATTCCCTCTCTGTTCAGGACGCCCAAATCCCACTTCGGCCATATATTTTTATTATTGAAAAGGATGTTTCCCATCAGTTCATGATATTGATCGGGAACGCCGATATCCTTCATAAATCTGGGAGGATCATAGTCCAACAGAACATTCCCGAGATCAAATACAACGGCATCCAGTTCCTGATGATTTTCTTTCAAATACAACATGTGATTTTTATAACCTCATCTTCGAATTACTTTTCAAACAATCATTACCGCGTCTTAATTTTTATTCCTCTTCTTTTGCAAAAAACGAGGCAAAAACAGGAGGATAAAACCCGATATTAAGAATACCAGAACAATGACAAGCATCATCCAATCGCTTTGGGTCTCAGGTTTTTTCAACAATGAGGGAACATTGAAAAAACCGGCGGCGATTAAGACAATTCCGATAAAATCAGAAAGTCCGGTAGCCGGTTGAGAGAGCTCATCCGGCTTTTCGGAAGCTTCCTTTTCAATCTTTGTGCTCGTCTTTTTTGAATTGTGTTCAGCCATTTTATAAAAATTTAATCCGACGGATGATCATCTCTCTGAGAAACAGCCTCTTTTTCATACTCATGTGCCTTTGAATCATCCGCCTGCTCTTCCGCATTGTTTAAGTTGTCCTTGAACGTTCCATCAATGATTTCGGAAGAATGAACCGTTTCTTCGCCTATGTTATCCGGCGTTTGCGAATCGATGAGCTCTGCCGATTCCTTCTCTTTCTTCTCTTTTCTTTTCTTCTGATAATCTTTGAATAAAGGCCATGCCATCATAACGCCCGCGACCATATAAATAATGTCGCTGACAATCGCAAGCATTCTGTTCTTAGGATCTTCCACTTTTAAAGATCGGGGAATTTCGGTAACCGCATAAAAAATCAAATAAATACCCATCCCCCGCATGGCATAAGCCATCCCCCGGTTGGGTTTTTTCTCTTCCGCCGGAGCCTTGGGAGGATTGGGTTTTGCCGATTCATCCGAATTATCCGAATCCGGTTTTTCAGTTGATTCGGATGAAAGGGCTTCACCGGCGGTTTCCGTCTGTTTTCTTAATGGCATACCGCAATAAGCACAATTTGCCAGATCCTTTTCATTCGGTTCCAGACAATTCGGACAGATTTCGAGATTATCGCGGTCTATTTCTTTTTCTTCTTGCATAGGTTATATCTCCTGAACAATTTCCCAGCCGTTATCGATCCGATCACACATTTGTTCCCAACTTTGTATTCCGCTGAACGCATCCGGTTTTTCGCAACAACATGCACCTGCTCCGTTTGCGGCTTTTACTGCATCGTCGGGAGACGTATCCCGCAGAAAAGCGGCTAAAAGACCCGCAATGCACGCATCTCCGGCACCGGTTGTTCCCGCAACGGACACTTTATAAGACGGTTGATAAATCATCAGGTCTTCCCACGCAGCCAAATTGGAGGGAGCTGCCCGCCCCAATCGGTTTAATCGGTCTATCTTGGCTGTCCGTAAGTATAATCCACGATAGCCTAATTTGAGCATGACAATTCCGGCCCCCATCTCCAACAATTGATCGGCCAAATCGCGAATCAGCGGTTTTTCCGCTCTGGCGATTACATCACCGCTACGGTTCAGTCGTTCGAACCTTTCACGGTCAAGCATAAACAGAATTTCCTCAAAACTCGGTAAGAACAAGTCCGTATAAGGAAGGACTTTTCGAAAAATATTTTTCCAATCCGCTTGACCGGAGAACCGCGTCGGATCAGGCATGGACGTATCCATCGAAGTTGTAAGTCCCTTTTGTTTCGCATGCAGATAAATTGCCGTAAGATCATTTCCGTCACCGGCGGATAATCTCTTGATGGATGACGGATAGCCGAAATGAAAAAGACCGGCTTGATCCAAGCTTTCTTCGGGAACATCTTCCAACCCGAAATGATCATTGGAACCGGGATGGAAAAGAAAACGCCTTTCCTGTCCGTTCGGATCGATTACGTAAGTATGTCCGGTCGCTTCATCGGGGATAATGTGAAGATCGTCCGCCAAATTTTTTCCGCGTTGACGATAAATTTGTTGCAGAATTTCCCCATACGGATCTTTTCCGATTCTTCCGATTAACCGGGTCTCGATACCTAATTTGACCAGAGCCATGCCGGTATTGGAAACGGAACCCCCGGTCGCGAATGTGGTCGCATCGATTTCTACCGCGCGACCGGGTATAAAATTCCGGTCAAATTCATTCCCATCAATATGAGCTAAGCCAGGGAATATATCCAGACAGACAAACCCCGCCGAAATAGCGGGAAAGCGTGGTTTTGCGGTTCTGTCCATTACAGATTTTTATAATCCCCAATCATCGGACGGAAAATAGGTTCGTCTTCGATTACCTTCGGGAAACGGGGAATCGGATCGAAGAAACGATTATCGGTATGATCATCATTCACTTTGGAGACTTCTCCGACCAAAACTTTCCCGTCGCCCCAGAAACTGTGATAATTACGCTGCGGTAATGTGACGCTTTGGCCTGGGACAAGCGAAAGAATTCCCCCGGGTTCTATTTCCGTACGGATGCCGTCAACATATAAAATTACCGGATTTTTCTGATCCAACTGTTCATCCGCAGTTGCGTTATAAAACTGAAGTTTTAATGTTCCGCCGCCGCGGTTGATAATATCCTCAACTTTATCCCAATGGAAATGAAGAAGACATTTTTGCCCGTCTTCGAGAATCATAATTTTCTCACAATACGGTTTATCGTAACCTGTTTCCGGCGTACTGCCGTTACGAATGGTAAAAAGCAGCATTCCCCGATGATAAAAGTCATCCAAAGCGAAATCCGTGATATCCCAACCCATCTCTTTTGTGAGGATTTCATGCAAAGATGAGCGATCTTTCTTTTTCCATGTTTCCCAATCCCAATAAGCCCATTCGGGAAGATAAAAGTTCATTTTCTTTAGATAGGCATCCGCATTACGAATTATTTGATTAATTTCCGAGCGTTTCATAATATTTTCCCCATTAAAAAATAAGATTCCCTAAATTAATTATTTTACCTTCAGAATGATCGTTTCCCGAAAGCCGGTGAATCAATTTAACTTATCGCAAATTATCGCGAAAATCTTTTTCGACTTCCGCTTATGGGTAGAGATTTTGCTCCGGAAGCTTAAGAAACCCTATTAAAATTTAATGTTTCGAATGTAAAATATTAAACAGAACTAAGATTAACGCTGAATCGACATCATTAAGGAAATCAAAGATGGCCGGAACAATAAAGGAAATAGCAAGAATTGCCAATGTCTCCCGCGGGACAGTAGATCGGGCTCTGAACGATCGTCCCGGGGTCAATAAAGAAGTTGCCCAGCGAATTAAAGAGATTGCGCGATCGATGGACTACAAGCCGAATTCGGTCGCGAAGGCGCTTGCTTCACGGAATCGTCAGTTTGTAATCGGTGTTTTGATCAACAGTATCGGGAACCCCTTTTTTGATGATGTCATTTT
>ENA-UOWE01001482-UOWE01001482.1-activated-sludge-metagenome-genome-assembly--contig:-NODE-1482-length-28792-cov-6.192957_pt1 | contig 28792 bp, 20 predicted proteins | sample MGYA00249841_ERZ761562 | MGnify/ENA primary metagenome ERZ761562 (study PRJEB28883, sample SAMN05720200) | activated sludge metagenome | isolation source: Anaerobic digester | place: Japan...
AAATATATTTAAAAATTGCGAAAAAGGCATAACCACGCAACAAAACAATCCATCGCTTTGCATACGATGCAATAAGTTTATCTTGCCTAACAATAATTATAATCTATTAAACATGAGCGGTGGAATACTTGCCGATCAAGGTTTTACAGGTTACGGCAATATTACGGATAATATTGAAAAATCGAGATACGGAGCAGGTAATTTATTTAAAGCAGAAGCAAATTATAGTAAAAAAATTCGCAACGAAACAAATAATCCAAGTTTTAGTTATTTTTACCATCCCTACACTACTCAAACGGGCTGGACAACAGTTCCGCTTGCCGAAGGTAACATCGGTTTAGTAAATATTGGAGTTCCCATGTTTGAGAACAGTGTATCGTGTCCATTTCCCGGTAGTGTTGTTCCACAAACCGGTTCAACACAATTGTTGGGTCAACCCGATATTATTTTCCAAAAAACCGATAGTTTGCAACAGGTTTTAACCAATCTAAAAATGCAGTACGAGCAATTAGTACAAACTGCCGATAAAGGAAACACACAATTGTTGCTTAATGCTATTACAACGAATTCTCCATCCGGACAATTGAAAGAAATGTTAATGACAAATTCTCCCCTATCCGATACTGTATTGATAGCACTCAATATATACTTTCCATTATCGCCCGGTAACTATAAGTTGATAATGAATGAAAATCTGCCCGTTAGCAAGCGAGTGTTTCCTTCGTTTTACCAGAGGGTACTGGCATTGCCTGCCGGTATTCGTAACCAATTATTGACAAAACAGGTAAACAATCCGGGCAAAACAACTATTGGCTTTATTGAGCAACAAATAGAACAGACACAAAAAATAAAATCGATGTATTTAAGCGATGTTCTGACAAAACTAACAGATACAACGATAAATCGCCTCGACCTTGCTATTGCACTCCTTGAACGGGAAAATACACCCGAAGCCAATCTGATGATAGCATCTACTTATATTGCTGATAGTAATTATATAGCTGCCGCCGAAAAAGTTGCTATGCTTCCAGATGATGCAGAAGAATACGCTCGTTGGAAAATGTATGCAACCCTCCTATTGAATCATTTTGAACAAGGCAAAACCATCGAAGAACTTGACAGCAATCAAATAGCCACCCTTCGCAACCTTGCTACTCGTTGTCCCGAAGATATTACAGCCATTCATGCTCAGTCGATATTGTTTTATCTGCTGCACGAAACCGTACCACCCTGTCCCGAGCCACAACCCCGTAAACAGGCACTGCCCATTGTTTCTTACGAAAACATGGGATGGTATCTGGGTAAGAATTACCCCAATCCCTTTACCCATCGAACTACCATACCTTACTTATTACCCGACGAAATGAAAAATGCCGAACTCGTGCTTAAAGATGCCTCGGGAAAAATTTTGCAAGTTATACCATTAAAAAATAGCGACGATTTTATTGAAATAGATACCCGGCAGTGGGCAGCAGGGGTGTATGTTTATGGCTTGCGGATAGAAGGTAAAGAACTTGAGCAACATCGCATGTTAAAACAGGAATAAAGAAAACGATGAGGGAATCATAACAATTGAGTTATCATTATAGAATTCGTGTTTATAGCTAATAACAAGATTGCATATGAAAGTTGAATATCCCGCTGTTTCTTTTTTTTGAGTAAATGTTTGGTTTTTAATGAAAAATATCTTATATTTAGGACAATTATTAAATTTAAAGAAGTATGCTCCGTTTTAAAACACATCTTGCTATTTCTGTAATTTGGCTATTTATACTCATGCCCTTTACATCTTTTTCGCAACACTGGATAAAAGATAGTACGGGAAAGTTTTTTACAGGATGTATTTATCAAAACTGTCCAGAATTTTCTACTTTCACAACTTGTTTGTATGCTTATAAAGACACATTATTTATCTCAGGTGCATTCCAAAGAATTGGACAGACAATTATGAGTTGCATGGGCAAATATTTTAATGGCAAATTAGATTCGTTGCGAGGTGGCATTTATGGCGATGCCAACGCGATGGTATATACCAGAGGCAGTTTATATGTTGGAGGGTCATTTGAATATGCCTGCAATTATACTCATCCTCTTCCATGGATAGAAGAAAGAGTTCCTTATACCACAAGTTTAGCCCGCTGGGATGGTAATAGATGGCATTGGGTTGATACAGCCAATACATGCCATTTAATTTGTATTAACGACATGCTATACCACAATAATCATTTTTATTTTGCCGGGTTTAGTCCTAGTAGTTTTGTTTATTATAATACTTCCGTTGTTCGCTGGGATGGACCCGGTCAATTTGTATATATTGGCAAAATACCTCAAATAACCGACGACTTAGAAGTATATCGTGATAAGCTATATGCTATCTGTTATTTTGGACTGGTTGAATATAATGGCGATACCACTTGGAACAAAAATCCGCTCAACAATTACTTCCCCATAGGAACACATTTATATGTAGATACTATAAATAATTTTTTATATGTTGCCGGAACCAAATTAGTGGGCAATCCGCCCATACCATCTTACGGTATAGCCATGTGGGATGGTTTTCGATGGCATAGTATGGGGAACTCATTAATGGCTGCCAATTCCATGAAAGTGTATCGTGGTCATCTATACATAGCAACCGATACTATTTTATGGGATGGTACCCGTACTAATTACATATGCTACTGGGATTGGGATACCAAGCGTTATTATCCGTTAGGGAGCGGATTAAATCAATGGCCTGTTACTTTCGAAGTATTTAAAGATACCTTGTGGGTGGGTGGCTATTTCAGCACTGCCGGAGGCGATAGTGCTATCGGTTTGGCTCGCTGGTACGCCCCGCCCGATACCGTTTGCCGATTTCTGCAACCACTGGTACAAACCTTAAACGACCGCGATACCTTCTACCTCGTCAATGGTCAGGCACAGGTACAGTTTTATACCAACAATCGTTACGCCGAAAGTTGGCTATGGGACTTCGGCGATGGCAACGACAGTCAATTAAAAGACCCATTACACACTTATAACGATACCGGAACATACACCGTAAACGTTTCCGTTACTCATAAAATGATAGACGATACCACACGAACATGCACCAAAACCGCAACAAGGATCATTTACATTCGCAGACCTGTTGGCGTTGAGAGTATCGATATCTCAAAAATAAATTTCACGGTTTATCCAAACCCAACTAACGGTGATTTTATAGCAGAATGTGTTTTACCTGAAAACAAAACAGGCATTATAAGAGTTTACGATACACAAGGAGGGCTAATGCAGGAATTTTTGGCATATCAGGGGTGTAATCATATTGAAGTTCCTGCAAGCTCATGGGTATCGCAAATGTATTACTGTGTTTTGTATATAAATAATGTACAAATAATTGTGGAAAAAGTTGTAAAAGATTAAAGAATGAAATACTTACTTAAATTATTTTTTATATTGATACTAAACGTATCGTTATACGCTCAACCAACTATTGAGTGGTGGAAAAGTTTAGGTGATTCAATGTATGCCTTTGATTATTGTTATGGAGCATGCCTTGCTCATGATGGAGGTTATTTATTAACAGGCAGTACCCAAGATTACCTAGAAGGAATGAACCATGGTTTAAATGACTTTTGGGTTGTAAAGCTTTCTGACACAGGAGGAGTACAGTGGAATAAATGTTATGGCGGTTCAGGCAACGAAATTGCAAGAAGCATCTTACCGACTGCTGATGGTGGCTATATAATGGGTGGTGGCACCTATAATTCTAATGACGGCGATTTAAGCGATAACCCATACACAAATGCAATTTGCGGGTGGATAGTAAAAATTGATGGTATTGGAAATCTTGAATGGCAGAAATGTGTATGCGATACTCCAAATAGTGTTGAATTTTTTGAAGTACAACCTACAGCCGATAGCGGATATATTGCTGCCGGATATATTACAAATTTTCTTTTTGTAAATAATAATAATTATTTAGATTACAAGGCACTTATAACAAAGTTTAGTTCTAACGGCGAAATAAAATGGCAACGTGAATTCGGTGGCAGCGATAAAGAGATTGCCCGCCATATAGAGCCAACACGTGACGGAGGATATATTGCAGTTGGTTATACATATTCTAATGACGGTGATTTGGGATGCAACTACGGTGATGTGGATGTTTGGATATTAAAACTGGATAGTTTAGGCTATATTCAATGGCAACAATGCATTGGAGGTTCGTGGGAAGATTCGCCTTTCTGTATTACACAAACCAGCAATGGCGGATATATCGTCTCCGGTAATACGTTGTCGTCTGATGGAGATTTTCCTTTGCATTATGGAGTATATGATGCATTTTTAGCAAAATTAAGTCCAACCGGGAATATCGAATGGGTTAAAACTTATGGCGGTTCATTCGACGATGCTTTTATTTCAATAATACAAAGTCAAGATGGAAATTTTATTGCAGCAGGTTACAGTGAATCTAACGATAATGATGTCCATGGCAATCACGGTGCTTATGATGTATGGTTAGTTAAAATAGATACAACCGGCCATATTATTTGGTCTAAATGTTATGGAACTGTAGATTTAGACTGGGCAACCGTTGTTAAACAAACATCAAACAATAGCTTTTTTATTGCCGGCACACATCAATTTAGAGTTCCGGATTCATATTATACTGATATGTTCGATTACTACTGCCATTTTTATGCACTTAAACTTTCGCCGGAAGTAGGCATTGCCGAAAATACAATTATGCCCATAGAGCCTCTTTGTTACCCCAATCCCGCCAGCTCGGAAATTCATATACGCATTCGGGACAAACTCTACGGCAAATACACCGTTACATTATATAATATGCAGGGCAAACCCATACAACAAATAACTACTTCCGAACCTGAAACAACGCTTGACATTTCGCAACTACCACAGGGAGTTTATACTATACGAGTATTGGGCAATAACATGGTAAGGAGCGAGAGGGTGGTGAAAAGTCAGAAGTAAGAAGTAAGAATGAAGAAATCAGAAGTAAATCTCAGCTAAATAACTTTGTTCCCTTTGCGGTTAAAAAAGAAAATGTGATAATGTGGAAATGCAATTAAATGTAATAAACAATACTCCTTGTACGCCATGCTGAGCGTAGTCGAAGCATAGCCTCATTACACTGAACTCTTTGAATGAAGAAGCCAGAAGTAAATCTTAGTGTGCTTTTTCGTCTAACGCCGAGACAAGAGCGGTTAAATTCTAAAACATATACTATTTGAGAAAGTATAAAAATATGGAAAAATTAAGGTTAACCTCTGTAACTTTTTTTAACGATTTTCGTCATACGCTCGTAATATAAATCTTATTACATTTGGCAAATGTTTAACTAAAAAAAATGTAACATGAAATTTCTAAAACTTTTATTTGTAAGCATATTCATAAGTGTGTTTACAATCTTTTCGAAAGCAGATGAGGGCATGTGGATACCCAGTTTACTAAGCAAACTTAATTATGCCGATATGCAAAAACTTGGCTGTAAGCTTACAGCAGAAGAGATTTATAGCATCAATCATTCGTCCATAAAAGATGCTATTTTTCAACTTGGGCATGAATCGAATGGCGAATTTTCCGGTTTTTGTACAGCCGAAATCGTTAGCGGTCAAGGCTTGCTATTTACCAATCACCATTGCGGATATGATGCTATTGCAAAACTTTCGACCGTTGAGCACGATTATCTTGCAAATGGATTTTGGTCAAAAAACATGAACGAAGAACTTTCGGCCGAAGGATTATGTGCTTCGCACCTAATTCGCATTGACGATGTAACTGCACGCGTGCTCGAAAATGTAAAAGACGGCATGAAAGAAGAAGAAAGAACGGCTGCTATTCGTAAAGCTATTGCTGCTATCGAAAAAGAAGCAAAAGAAGGAAATGGCTATCAAGCAAAAATAAAGCAATTTTTTGCCGGCAATGAATATTATTTGTTTGTATATGAAGTGTTTAAAGATGTTCGTTTGGTGGGAGCACCTCCTTCGAGCATTGGGAAATTTGGTGGCGATACCGACAATTGGATGTGGCCACGACATACAGGCGACTTTTCAATTTTCCGCGTATATATGGGAGCCGATGGAAAACCTGCAAACTATAGCAAAGACAATGTGCCTTATAAACCTCTTTATCATTTAAATATTTCAATTAAGGGAGTAAAACCCAATGATTTTACAATGATAATGGGCTATCCGGGTCAAACCGAACGTTATCTGACCGCTTCAGGAATGGAATATAAACGCGATGTTTACAATCCCGCATTGGTTAAATTAGTTGGCAAAAAATTGGATGTGTGGAAAAAATACATGGATGCCTCGCAAGAAGTTAAAATTGCTTTGGCAAGCGATTATGCCGGATTAGCAAATGGTTATAAACTGTGGCAAGGCGAAATGGTTACCTTACAAAAAACCGATGCCGTTGTTCAACGAAAAATGTATGATGAAAGATTACAAGCATGGATTGATGCTGATGCCGAACGCAAAGCAACGTTTGGAAATATTATTAATGATTACAAAGAAAACTATAAAGCTATTTCCGAACCCATTACTCATTTAATCTATTTTTCGTTCGGAATTTTGCAAGGTAGCTCGCAAACGATGGCTATTCAACCGTTTCTAGCTCTTGAACCACTTTTAAAAGATAAAAAAGCCAACGAAAAACAAATTAATGAGAATATTGCTCAATTAAAGGAGCATGCCGCTGAAATGTTTAAAAATTATTACCCCGAAATTGACAAAGAAGCTTTTAAAGCAATGCTTTTGGCGTATTTAACAGACATTCCAAAAGATAAGCAGCTTAGCTATTTTACAACCGACTTCCCCAAAAATTTCAAAGGTAAAACAGACGAAGAGCGTGTAAATAATTTCTTGAACCTAATTTACACAAAGAGTATTTTCACCGATAAAAATCGTATGGATAAGTTCTTAGCAAATCCTACTGAATCGGCTTTATCTAAAGATCCTTTATTGGCTTTCCAAAAAGCGGTATTAGGTGAATATCAATTTAAACTGATCCCTGCTTACCAAAGTGCCAATAGCAAATTTAAAGTATTGGACAGAAAATACTTCCAGGCCATTCGTCAATTTGAGCCCAATAAAGCCTTTTATCCCGATGCCAACAGTACTTTCCGTTTAACCTACGGTACCGTACAGCCATATAAACCTAAAGATGCTGTTTATTACAACTACATCACTTACCTTGACGGAGTTATAGAAAAAATGGATAATACAAATCCTGAATTTACTGTAGATCCTCGCTTGGTTGATTTGTATAATAAAAAAGATTTCGGTCGCTATGCTGACGAAACAGGTAAATTACCGGTAGCCTTTTTATCCAATAACGATATTACCGGAGGAAACTCAGGTAGTCCGATTATGAATGCCAACGGTGAACTAATTGGTTTGGCATTTGACGGAAACTGGGAATGGTTGTGCAGTAATTTTATTTTTAGCAATGAACTTCAACGTACGATTAATGTTGATGTGCGTTATGTTTTATGGGTAATTGAAAAATTTGCAGGGGCTAAAAATATAACCGATGAATTAACCATTAAAGAATAATAATTTTCGATTTTTACAAAAAAGAGGCTGCCCTTTTGAGACAGCCTCTTTTTATTTACTGCAATACTACTTTTTTTGTAATTATTTGCTTGTCCGTTACTAATCTCAAGACATATAAACCACGTGGTAAGGTTGTAATATTTATTTCTTTTTGCCTTTATAAATTACAGAACCGCGTCCTGAAGCGATATAGATGTATATACTATCATTAGCTAAAAATTTTCCACTTGAGCTTCCTCCGTGAGGATACGCATAAAGAATGTTGTTTTTTAGCTTAAACTTATATGTGTTTTCTTTTTTTGTTGTAATTTGTATAATAGAATCCGTTACGTCTTTTATTACGTTTATTGTAAGAGTATCATTTGTATAAATGGGTCCTCCTAAACTAAATGTAGTTATTTTGCGATTGCAAAAGTAATGACCGGTATACACATCGCGATAATCAGTTAGCAGAACTGTAAATGCTGTGCAGATAAAAAAACCTGCTACCATAAATATTATATTTTTTTTCATCTGTTTAATTTTTAATAATTTTCTTAAAACACATTTCTTCTTTTGTTTTCACATCCAAAAAATAAATACCTGCTTTCAAACCACTTACATCTATTTCCGTTGTTTGGCTTTTGCTTTTTATGGTTTTCCCAACCTGTTTGCCAATAATATCGAGTAAAATCACTTCGATTTCATTGGTATTTGTTTGAGCAATATAAATTTTATCTATACAAGGATTGGGATAAATTGTGATTTTATCATTCTTAAAATTATCTTCTATTCCGGAAGAACAATTCCACTTTGCTATGTACATAGCTGTGTCCCCACCTGCCTGTGTAAATACTCCTCCAACATAAAGGTCAGAATTGTAAACCGATAATGCACTTACATAAGAATTTGTTCCTACTCCCACAGCCGACCACGTGGTTCCATTCCATTTAGCAATATAATTAGCATAAATGCCGCCTGCCATTGTAAAACTTCCTCCTGCATATAGCTCGCCATTATACACAGCTAATGTATGTACTATACCATTAGTCCCATTACCCACTGCCGACCAATTTGATCCATCCCATTTAGCAATATTATTGGCAGAATCGCCACCTGCTATTGTAAAACTTCCTCCCGCATACAGTTCGCCATTATAAACAGCTAATGAAAATACCCTACCATTGATTCCAGCTCCCACAGCCGACCACGTGGTTCCATTCCATTTAGCAATATGATTAGCAGAAATGCCGACTGCAGTTGTAAAACCTCCACCTGCATATAACTCACCATTATAAACAACAAATGACCAAGTTTGTGCATTAGCGTAACCGACAGAAGATAAATTGATACCATCCCATTTATATATAGGAAAACTTGCTGCTGCTCCATTCGGTTGTGATAGACCTGATGCATACAATGCCCCATTATATACCCCTAATGCATCAATTTTAATAGAATTTGTATGTATATTTGACCATGTTGTACCATTCCATTTTTGAATATTATTACTTTCATTCGCTGCGTATAATTCTCCATTATAAACAGTTAAAGCATTAATGTCAATGCTTGAACCCGTTCCTACGGACGACCAATTTGTTCCATTCCATTTTGCAATATGATCGCTTAAATAATTAGCATATCCACCAGCATAAAGCTCATTATTATAAACGGCTATTGCACGAACATTATAATTCATTCCTGTTCCTACAGATGACCATGTTTGTGCAAAGCTGCATATACTGGAAATGCTTAGCACAATGCTTAAAATAAAAATTTTAGTTGTTTTCATAAATATTTATTTAATTATTCATTTATTGTGGACATCCCATGGTTTCTATAGCAAAATAACCTGTACCGCTGGGGTTAATATAAGTACCTGCACCAAGTGTTACAATATCGGTTGCACGTAATGTGTAACTGTTGGTTATATTCGTAGATGAAAATGTAGCATTCGATGTGGTAATTGTTTTATCTACTTTACGGTCGTAATCACTGGGGGTGGTAATAGTCAGGTTGGTATTACAATCTGTGCCTAATTTATAATAATGAACATAATTTATTTCAAAAGACTGGGGCCATCGAGTAGGTAATTGATTACCATGATTTACACCAGTCCAGTCATTCGGTAAAAAAGCTTTCCATGGGTCCACACAAAAATTCATAAATAATTTCATTCCATGCTGCGGAATTTTTACTCCACTTGAATCATATACTGTTGTTGTGGGATTATCATCGAAATAATATATCATCTTGTATGGGTCCCATTGTATTGCAAATTTATGAAAACCACCCGATAGCGAATCTGTAGGTGGTAAAACATTAACAGTATTTGAACCACGTAGCCCATGATCATCCCCAGGTAAGCATGAAGTATCCGATACCCACCAATTATTTCCCACCTGATATCCATTATATGAAATCAGACCTCCATTTTCGGCAAAATCAATCTCGTTATAATATGAATTTGATGGAGTTATAGTATCTCTATAGCTCCACTGAAGCCATCCACCAAGCCATAATGGCCATTTATGGGAAGGGAATTTGGCAAACATTTCAACATAGCCAAACTTGTAACTTGGATTTTTTGATACTATCACCCCACCCTGATAAGCGTATGTAAGAGCGGAACCAGTAGTTCCATAGCTATAATCTGGGAAAGTACCCCAAGGCTGGTACCTGTTTGGAATTAAAGTGTTAGCTATAATTATAAGAGAAGAATCCGTCATAATAAGATTACTGCCAAAATCCCATTCAGCACCATTAGCAACATTACTTGTATGCCAAGTATTATGTAATGAATCCAACCACCAATATTTATAGCATGTGTCCCATTTTGCTAAATTAATACTGCTTCCGTTAAATTCATCTGATAAACTTGTATCTAAATGCCATGAAATATCATTAACAGGCAGTTGTGCTTTTATGTTTGTACTTATAAGCATACAAACAAAGATAAAGCAATTTATTATTAATATCAACTTTTTCATAACCAAGTATATTATTCGGTTAATATCATACGTTTGGTATCGAGTTCTTTACCATCTATGATAAGACTATACATATACATTCCGGGTTGCATCTCGCCGCCGTTAATTTCGGTATAACCTTCTTTTCGGCTGTTTACAAGGTATGTTTTTATGAGTTTTCCTTGCATGTCGAAGATTAAAAGCGAAGCATTGTTTGTTTGTTCGGGAATGTAATAGCGTATGATTGTTTTGGCTGTGAAGGGATTAGGAATGTTTTGTAGGAGATATGCGTTTTTGCTATTTTCGCTGCTTGTATTACTGTTGTTTATCATCATATCTTTAGTTTTACCGTTGGAGCAACAAGAAGAAAGTTCGTCTTTTAATGTATTGATTTGTTCTTGTTGTTCTTTAATTGTTTTTTGTTGCTCTTTAACTGCTTCAATGATAATCGGAATGAGTCCGTCGTAGTTTACGGCAAGGTAGCCTGCTGAGTCGGCCTGAACAAGTTCTGGCAGTACGGTTTGTACTTCCTGTGCTATGACGCCGTATGAAAAGCCTTGTGGGAAATTTTTATCAGGAAATGATTGTACATTGTATTGGTATCTTTTACCATTGATTTGGTTAAGTTTATCTATTGGGTTGTCTATAGATGTAATATTTTGTTTGAAATGAATGTCTGAACCCGAATAAAATACACCTGAAGCATAAGCTGAACCATAAACAGTTAATTTATAATTGTTATCATGATATACACCACCGACATTTACCTGTCCATCTCCCCAAACACAAAAATTTGAAGTGCCATTATTAATTGAAATTATTGATTTTGTCAAGTTAGCGTTAATACTTGATACAATATTCATGGCATTGCTCGTAGTGTTTGATTTATTTATATATATGCCTGGTAAAACATCATTATATTCGACATGTACTTTATATAAAGGTTGGCTTATACCAATCCCAAGATTTCCGTTTGGATCGATGGCAATTCTTTTACTATTGGCTGTGTATAAAAAAATACTGCCAGTAGCTTCTTGATTTATAAGTTCAATATCGTTATTATTTGTAAAACCTGAACGTATTATAAATCCATCGGAATTTGTTGTACCTGTTGAAGTATTAGTTATTTGAATTGATTTAGAATAGCCAGTATTTGAATGAATATGGAGTAATGTATTTGGTGTATTAATACCTATACCAATATTTTTATTTCCTGAAATAACCATAGCTTTTTGGGAGTATATGGTGGCGTCGGAGTTGGTCTGGTCAGTATTTCCGGTACTTGCTATGGGGACAAAATAGATAGAACCGTCTAACGCTCCGTAAATAATACTTCCGCCATTGGCTGACGAACCGTCTTTGTTGGATAGCCATGTGCCGTTGCTTTGACGTACTGCATTAAAACCAATGTACGAAGTACCCCAGTTTAAACTGGCATTGTTGGCAGAGCCAAAAGCTGTTTTAATGTAACTGTCGTTGATTTGAAAAGCTGACAAAGGATTAGTTGTTTTGGCACCGACATTACCGGTACTGATTACTTTTAATTGTGCATGGACAGAGATTGCTGCACAAACTAATGAAAACAAAAAAATTTTTTCATAAAAAATTGTTTTAGGTTGCCTCTGTCCCTAAGGCGCTTTACTTTAAACAAGTAGCGTGGGACAATAACCGTTTTATCTTAGAGGTACTGGTATACCCTTGACCAAAATAAGTTAAGCCCACGCCATGACGTGAGCGTGTAACTTATTTTTCTTGGTCAAATAAAATTACCAGTTTTCTAAGACAGAATAATAGCTAACGCTGCTATTTTTTTATAAACAAAGAACCTATTTTACATGTAAAAACTAACTGCATGTAAATATAAAACAAAATAAAATAAATAAAAGAGGCTGTCTCATAAGGGCAGCCTCTTTTTTGTTTAACTATTGGTAAAAGAAGACGCTCGTTTCATAATCAAAATAACACATTACTGTGTTTTTGCTTTGCTCAGAATAGTTGAAATGACAACAAAAAAACATTATACTATTAATAAGCAACGGCCCCTGACAATAGGTTTCGTTTTAGATGTTTACTCCTTTATTACTAATTGGGTCAATAATAGGTGGTGTTTAACGTCAAATAATTTTAATAAGTAAGTGCCTTTTGATAAAGATTTTAAACCTGTAAACTCAAAAGAAGGTTTATCAACTATTGTTTTTTGTGCTAGGCTTTTTCCCGACAAGTCTTGAATTTCAATTGTTCCGGAAAAATCTGTTGAAAAGGTGAGATATATTGTTTCATTGAAAGGATTGGGGTAAAGGTGGGTAGCAATGGTTGCAGAAGGAGCATGTTGGCCGTTTAATACAGTAATATAATTTGTCATAACAAGGGTGTCGTTGGGCAGGGGAGGATTCATGGCAATTAAGCTTACCGTATAAGTTCCGGTTTGTGTATATTGATGCCAGGGATTTACTTGTGTTGAACTTCCTCCATCGCCAAAATCCCATAAGTAAGAAGTTGCATTTTGGCTCTGATTGATAAATAAAACGGTTGCATTAGGTAAATAAACAGTGTCTTCAACAGTGGAGAAATTTGCCATAGGGTAATTTAGCGAACTAACGGTGAACCCATCGGAAGAGATAACCGATGAGGTTAATCCGGCATAATTTACGGCTTTCATACTAAAATAATAGGTGTTGCCAAACGTTAAATTCAGGCCATTGATGGTTATTGAAGTGTTCTGCCCCGTAGAAGTCCAGTTTATAATATCTGTTCCACCCTGTGTTGTTCCCAATGCATAGAAATATTCTTGAATGCCTGAATTTGGGTCAATGGCTGCTTGCCAATTAGCAAAAACAGTAGAATTGCTATAAACCGTATCTACATCGGTTGAGACACCATCATTAATAGTAAACACTTGGGGTGGTGTCCAGTCAACGTTTAAATCATGATAAGCAATAGACGATAGATTATTGTTCGCATCCACAACAATGGATTTTATTTTAGCTCCAAAAGTTGATGGATTAGGATTTTGATAGCGAATATCTTTGGTGTTGTCTCCCATTGTTACGGTAACTTGGGGGTAACGCGAACGATATACTTTTAACTCGTCAACATTTAATGCCGCATTACCTGTTCTAAAGCTAATATAGTTTCCATTTGTGCTATAAGGCGAAGGGTCTGTCCAGCTTCCCATATATACATTATCGCGCCATACGGCTATTCTGCCTGTTACTCTGTCGTAGGTTATTTTAAAATCGTACCATTGACCGGTATTGGTTACAACGTTCGATACGGTATTTTGTAGTGTAAAAGTGTCATTTACAACTTTGTAAAATTGAAGTTGCTGGTCTTCAACTCTAAACCAAATAAAATATGAATTATGTCGGTTGGTATAATTGGCATCGTCGCAGAAGAAATGAAATCCAAAACGTTTATTGCTTCCACTTCCGCTAACTTTTGCTCTAAATTGATACAAGTAGCGATTGGATAAAGTTTGATTAAGTGCAGCATAAATATTGCTGTTAGTGGCATTTTCGTCGGTTTGAGTTAGTTCGCCGTTGTTAGCTGTCCACGTTCCTGCATATATATTCCAATGAGGTTGTAATATATCAAAATTATCACCGAAGAAACCTCTATTGGCATTGGCTCCCCAGTATTGTCCATCGAAATCAAGCACTTGGTAAAAAGATTTTTCTACTGCGATGTTGTCGTTATCATTAAAATCGGCAGTAAAGTCTTGTGTTTTCCAATTTCCGGTAGTCGAAATAGAGGTTGTGGGTGCAACATTATCCGGCGAAACAGACGACCAGTTAGCTGCCCAACCTGCGGCATTTGTAGCACAATCGGAACGGAATTCTATAGTAAGAGCACCTCCGGTTGAAGTAATGGTACCGGGACTTTGAGTGTTATATCTGCCGATTCGTGGCGACCAAACCGATGGTCCGTCATAGATGTACATAAAGTCGTAGTTTGCTTCAACATTAAAACTTGTAAATGTCAGAGTAACCTGCGAGGCTCCTGTAGGCTGTATAACCCAAACTTTTCGCTCATCATCGCCATAATTTCCCGATGCTCCTCCGCTATCGTAAAATGTTCCGGAAGCGGCGGTAAGGGTTGTAATGGTGGGATTGTTGTTTACGAGCTTGTAGTAGGTGTCCCATGTCCAGTAGGGTCCCGGGTCGGTGTGGGTTTGATTGGGTAAATGCTGATGTCCTGATATTTTAGTGCAATAACTGCTTCCAGCCAAAACATGTAGTCCATAATCAAGGGCAGTACCGTCGTCTAACGTGTCTCTGTAAAACATGCGGTGTGTGTTAATGCCATAAGCTTGACAAATATCTCGTGTTAAATCGGCAGAGCGTTGATACATGGGCATGGTGTACCATGTGTTTTGCTCAACATATCCTTCGTGCTCATACCCAACGGTATAAGGATTTTCTGAGCCGACATGCCATGCTTTGTCCGATTCTAACACCATTTGCGTTAATTGTCCATCGCTGCTTCGAACAACATAATGTGTAGAAGCTTGAGCACTTGTATTTTGAAACCAACTGATGCATCCAGAATAACTTCCTTGTACCGTGTGCATAATAACATTTGTAATGGCAGTTCCGCTTCTGGAGCTGAAATTTGGAGAAGCAATCCAAGAGCACCATGACACATTGTAATCGGGGCAGGCAGCCTTTGACATAGGTTCATATGGGGTTTTGTCTTCGGAAATTATTCCATGCTCAGTGATTTGTATTTTGGGAGAGGTTAATACTTTTGCATTTTGAGCCCCCACAATTTCTTTTAAATCGATTTGATAAGCGGGAAAATGGAACTTCTGTTGATGGTCTTCGTTGTTAAGAAACTGAACCAATTCATAGATATACGAATAAAATGCGTAATCGAGGGTAGCATTATTAGCATCTTGAGGCAAATAGGTAAGTTGCTGTAAAATAGGGATATGGTCTTTTAAACTAACTGAGTATATGTTGTTTTGCAGGATTAAGGAATGGTAAGCTTTTGCATAGGCTAAAATAGCTATTCGGGGATTCCATTTAATTGTTTCGGCAGGTATTTCGGATAAGGTTGCAACGAACTTTAAGTTATTTTTAAACCATCCTTTGCCGTCTTCGACCAAATAAAATACTGTCCAACCAAAAGGCATGCCCGTATCGCTGGGTTTTGTATTTTCGGTTGTTTTATGGTCAATATGTGTGTTTGCCCAAGCAATCGCTTCCAGGTATCCTTTGGGTACATCGGGATACGTTAAGTAAGCTTCGTTAAAAAAAGTGGAATAATTTTGTTCCGTCTGATTAAAAGATAATAATGATAAAAACATAAAAATGCTTAAAAAAACTATTTTTTTCATGGTTCTGTTGTTTTTTCTTTACAAAACTAAACAAATTTAGTGAAAAAAAAAAGAGCGAAGTCCAACAACGTTTTTCTCTGCCCTTTTTGCAATGCTAGGTTCAACAAAGGTAAAACAGTTATTTTACTAAGACAAACAGCATTTTTACAAACTACGTTGTTATTGTGTAGTTGGTAGGTTTGACTTTACAAATGGTTGTTGTTATTGTATATTTGGTAAAATTACTTTGTTTTGAAGTGATGATCGACTTTGTTGTATCGAAGCCATAACTCTTTGTTAGACAAACGAGTAATTTCCCATGTCTGAGTTTGTGTAGAATCTCCGAGTTTTGATTTTGTAATTTCGAGTTCAATATCACCTTTAAATTTCCAAGTTCCGGAATATCCAGTGCTTTCTTCGTATTTCCCGTCGCTATTAAAAGTATAGATGGTTTGGGGTAAGTTTGTTGTAACGCTAATACCTGTTTCGGTATATATTATGGCTGCATACTCCCACGAATGTGCTATTCTTTTTGTTTTAGAACGAAATGTAAACAAGGGTCCATCTTCGTATTTTGTACATGAAAATAAGAAAATGGCAACAATAAAGCTAAAAAAAAGTTTCTTTGTCATATTACAAATATAGGTATTTTTATATTCCGTACATTATTTTGTAAACCATTTCTTTTAACAATTCATGTCCATCGGCAACCGAGTCAACTCCTTTCGATTTCATGTCGTATTCCCTGATGATGTGTATATTTTGAATGAGCTGATTGCGTGGATAGAGTTTAGCTGCGTTTTTATAATCGTCTAAAAAGTATGGAGGAACGCCAATTTTTGAAGAAATTTCGTTGTCGGAAAGGTTTTGAAAATCTTTGTATAATATAACTTTTGAAAAGTATTCAAACAGCCAAACGATGGTTTGTTGAACGGGGTGTTGGCGTGGATCGGATTGAAAATATAGTAAAATTCTGTTTGCTTGAGTAATGTTTTTGGTTCCGATTGCTTTAAGGAGTTCTGTATTATTAAAGTCTTTACTGATACCTATGAGTTTTTCAATATGAGCAACGTTAATTTCTTTTTCGTTTTCGAGAAAAATAAGAAGTTTGTTTATTTCGTTGATGATGGAAGACAGATTATTTCCGATAAAATCTGCCATTAAATTTGCTGCTTTGGGTTCTATGGTTTTGCCTCTTAGTTTAAACTGATTGATAATCCATGCTGGTAGTTTTGTTTCGTAAATTTTTTTTGATTCAAAAATGACTCCGCATTTTTCTATAGCTTTGTATATCTTTCTGTTTTTTTCGAGTTTTTTGCCTTTGTAGCAAACAACTAAAATGGTAGAGCTAAGGGGTTGTTGAAGATAGCTGAGCAGGGGATTTATTTTTTTTCCCACTTCACTGGCATCGAGGTTTTTAATGTTTTGTGCTTCTTTTATAATTACAACCTGGTAGTTTGACATCATCGGATATCGTTTAGCTAACGAAACAATCGAAGCTAAGTCGGTGTCTTTGCCATATGCTACCGTAAGATTAAATGATTTTTCGGCTTCATTTAGAACATTTTCCTCAATATAATCAGAAATGGCATCAATAAAATAGGGCTCTTCGCCCATTAAAAAATAGATGGGCTTGTAGATTTGCTTTTTTAGCTCTTCAATTAATTGTTCGTAAGTTAATGCAGCCATACCATTTAATCGTCAAAACGTAGATGTTTTACAGATTTTCCTTCGTCTTGGAGTTCTTTTAGTGCATCAATACCAATTTTTAGGTGGTCTTCGACAAATTTTTCGGTTACAAATTTATCCGAAGCTTCGGTCTTTATTCCGGTTGAAATCATGGGTTGGTCCGAAACAAGCAATAAGGCTCCGGATGGGATTCCATTTGCAAAACCAACTACAAAAATAGTGGCTGTTTCCATATCAATAGCCATTGCTCGTGTTTTTTCGAGGTATAGTTTAAAGCGATCGTCGTATTCCCAAACGCGCTTGTTGGTTGTAAATACAACACCTGTCCAATAATCTCTGCCATGATCGCGTATGGTTGACGACACAGCTCTTTGTAGCGAGAAAGCCGGCAATGCCGGAATTTCGGGTGGAAGGTAGTCGTTGGACGTTCCTTCGCTTCGTATGGCAGCAATGGGTAAAATAAGATCGCCTAATTTATTTTTTGCTTTTAATCCTCCGCATTTGCCTAAAAACAATACCGCTTTAGGATTAATGGCACTTAAAAGGTCCATTATGGTAGCTGCATTAGGGCTACCCATTCCAAAGTTAATGATGGTTATTCCATTTGCACTGGCATTGGGCATGTTCCTGTCTTGTCCTATTATAGGCACATTATACCAATTTGCAAATAGTTCAACGTAATGATTAAAATTGGTTAATATAATATATGGGGTAAAATTATCTAAAGCTCTACCGGTGTAGCGTGGTAGCCAATTTTCGACTATTTCCTGTTTTGTCTTCATATATTTCTACATTTTTGCAAAGGTACAAGAAAAAAATTAATCTTTTATAATCTGCATTAAATAAGGTATTATGCGTTCATCCGGAGATGAAGCATTGTTATTAATTATTTTTCCGTTTGGACCCCAAATCATAAATAGGGGCAAGGCTCTAATTTTAAGTTGATGTTTAAAGGCTGTTTCGTCTTCGCAAAACAGAAATTGTCCGCTTAGTTTCTGATCTTTAATCATTTCTCTAAGCTTCTCTTTTTGGGGATATAGAACAATGTTAACGATTTTTAGTTTTTCTGAAAATCGCTCCAGACTTGCTTTCTCTTGTTTTAAAAAGGTTAAGAATTCATACGATCTGAAGTCGGCAATCATTACATATACGTACTTGCCTTTATAGTTACGTAAATATATTTCTTCTCCATCGGCGGTTTTAAATGGATAATCTTCAAATGCAACATTGATTTCTTCGTTTTTCAATTTGTTTTTAATATTTATTGCTATTTGCTTCAATTCTTTTGTTTTGGCAAATAAAATCATCGAGTCTAAGACCGTTTTAACGGCTTGTGCCGAGAATTTTATTTTATTGGGCATGTCGTTGCTGTAGGGTACATCGTGTAAGCCTTTTAAAATCACTAAATCAATCAACGTGTCGTTGGTAAATGCAGGATTCTTTTTAAAAACTCGTCTGAGTTCAGTGGGGCTTTTATATTTATCAATGGCATCTTTTATCCCTTCGCCCCAATGAGTGGCTGCATAGTATGACAGAAAATCGGAAAAGGTTTGATTAAAAAGTTCGTTATAAGCAATGTTATTTAATAAAACAGGTTGGTCGTTGAAGTAATATTTTATAATAAAATTTTGTTCGCGTTCGTACGATAAAAATTTAAGCATGGCGATTTTATAAAATAGATAGGATTTGAAATAATTGGATGAAGCATATTCATATTGATTTTTTAAAACATTAACCAATGAATCGACTGTTTTTCTTTTTATTTTGAAATGGATATTCCGAATGTGTTTTTGGTAAAGTGTGTCGATAGAATAATCTAAACGACTTATGGCTTCGTTGCATGCAGAAGAGTCCATGTTAAGAATGGATGCATAGAAAATAAGCGGCTGAAAAAAAGTGTTTAATGAATCTTCGATGGAAAGGAGTTGTTTGTTGGGTATTTTTATTTGGTATGATTTGTTGGGCTCAACACAGAGCCAAACCTCATTGCGATACAATGGCAACCGAACAAATATAGGTTCAGATAGTTGTAAAACAGCTTTCCATTCGCCGTTTTTATTTACTTTTGAAGAATAAATCGTATCCAGTTGACCAGTAATAAAATCTTTTTCTTTAAGCAGAAAAAGGGTGTCGCCGCTATATGTTTTATTTACAAAAGAAATAGCAGACTTTTGAGCTTGTGAAGCAAAAAAAGCAATAAAAAAAGCTAAAGTATAATACCATCGTTTATTCATACAGGTTGATTCCTTCCGGTACAAAACGGCTTGCATCTCCTCCATATTTTAGTATTTCTCGAACAATGGTGCTGTTAATGGGTGTAAACTCAGGAACAGTTAGCATAAAAACGGTTTCAATTCCATTATTTAAAAATCGATTGGTTTGAGCAATGGCACGTTCATATTCGAAATCGGCACTTGTTCGTAAACCACGTAAAATAAATGATGCCCCTATGTTTTTGCAGAAGTCAACGGTTAATCCCTGATAAGTAACAACTTCAATTTTTGGCTCATTTGCAAAAACTTGTTTAATCCATTTAAGACGTTTTTCAATGGGGAAGTAAGGTGTTTTTTTTTCTTCGTTAATACCAATGGCAATATAAAGCTTGTCGAATAATGGCAAGGCTCTGCGAATGACCGATTCGTGTCCTTTGGTTATAGGATCGAATGAACCGGGAAAGACAGCTGTTTTATTCATTTTTAATGTAAATTTTGTTCAAATGGTTTAAGAAACAAAGGTAATAAACTTCATTTAGCAACCAATTATTATTTATACGCATCTATATTTACAGGCTGTCTAAAATTGCTGTCATGGAGGCATCTGTTATGGGCGACAAGCTAATGTTTAGCTGAGTGTTGGTAGAACTAACCGGCATTTTTTGATAGAAGTAATAAAGTTGTTGGCTGCTGTTTATTCCCATCATTACAATTTTAACGGTATCTCCGACAGGTGCATTGCCGGATGATTGGTTGTAAACTTGCATTAAGCTTTTTAAGTTATGGTAGTACATAAAAATAGCTACATTTTGAAGATTATCTGTTGTTGAAGAAAATGTGAAGTTTGAAAACGAAGTGCCTGTTAATACGGCTAACTTACCACATCCAATCCATCCCAATCTTGATATTTCGCCCACGTATCCATAGCTTGTTGTCGTAAAAAATTCATTCGGGTTTTGAATCCAATTTACAATATTAGAATTAATCGTTCCGTAATATATATTCATTCCTGATAGTGGGGTCGAATTGGGCATTTCTACCGTCCACGTTTTATTAGGTCGTAATACCAATTCTTGTCCGTTTTTAAATGCACGAATTCTAACTTCGCCACCGGTGGTTAACAAATTTCCGCTTGCAACAGTCGGCATTTGGTAATAAATCATATCTTTAGGAGTGTAAAGTTCAACTAATTTTACCGTGTATGGATAATATACACTATCTCCATTGGGATACATAAGTTTTGATTTGTCGCACCAAATTTTAGTCCCCTGATTACCAATTATTGGTCCTTGTCCATTTGTGTCAATTACAAATTCTTGCTCTTCTTGTTTTTTTGTGTCAAAATAATTGTTGATGGGCTCATATTCATTAATTTGTTGTTTTTGTTCAATTCGGTCTTTTGAGCATTGAACAAAGAAAAATGAACTAAACGTTATTGCAGCTATAAAGGGGATTACTGTTTTCATATTTAATTTTTATTTATTATGACGCAAAATTAATCATAGGCGTTGCAATGTCCGGATCTTGATTTTCCACCTCCTCCCGAGCCAAATCGTTTCCCGTTTTTGCAGTGAAAAAAGTACATAAATCCGAAATGAAGGTTTGTTTCTTTCCACTTTAAATTGTAACGATACTCTAAAAATGGTCTGAAACAGCGATTGGTTTTTATGCCGATTCCTCCTTCTAAATCCCAGTTTGAATATTTAGCATTTTCTAAATTCGACGTTTCGTAGTTACTCCATCCATTGTATCCTCCATGAACTAACGCATAAACGGTCCAATTGCTCAAAGGAAAAAGGTTTTGATGCATTGCCACCCCTAAATAATATTCGTTGATTTTATTAAATGCAGGATAATAAGCAATTTGAGGTACGATACTAAAAGTGCCCATGGGGAATTCTGCTCTTAGACCTCCTGCAAAACTTTCAGTTTGAAAATTATAAATAGCCGAAGCTCCAATACCAAATCGCTGAGCAATCGAAAAATGACTGCTAATGACAAAAATCGCAATAAAAATATACTTTTTCAAAACCATTTTTATTTGTAATTGGACAAACTTAGTTTTTTTATTTTAAAAATGCAACGATTTTTATTTTACAGCACCGAAAAAATGAGAAGTGTATTTTATAAATGGTTTATCAACTGATGAATAAGATTATTTAAATCATTAAAGTTTATAGGTTTTACAACGAAATGATGAATTCCTACTTGCTTACAATTATTTTGCATTTCGGGAGTTGCATGAGCTGTAAGTGCTATAATAGGGACATTAATATGTCCTACTTCTTCGGGATGGTTTCGAATAAAAGCTGCTGCCTCGAGGCCATTCATTTCTGGCATTTCGATATCCATAAGAATAATATCAAATTGATTGTTTTTAAGCAGTGTTATTACTTCTTTTCCATTTTTGGCAACACTTATTTCGTGTTTATATTTTTCGAGCGAGCGTAAGGCAACTTTTACATTAAGTTCATTATCTTCGGCAAGTAAAATATGAAAATGATCTTTCTTTAATGCTTTGGTTTTTGCATCTTCGGGTATAAGAGGCAAATCGTGCGGGTTCTTTATGGCTGTTCCAACACCTAATGCTAGTCTGAAAAAGAATTCAGTCCCTTTGTTTTTTTCGCTTTTGAACCAGATTGAAGCGCCAAGCATTTTAGAAAGATGTTTGCAAAGTGTGAGACCTAATCCTAATCCGGAGGATTTGTTAAAGAGATCGTCATCGTTTAATGCTTTTAATATTTTCTTTTGTTGGTCTTCTTCTATCCCTATTCCATTGTCGCTTATTTTAAATAGTACAATAACTTTATTTTCGTTTGCTTCTACTTCTTCAAATTGAACATCTATTTTTATAACTCCATTTTCGGAGAATTTGATGGAATTATTAACTAAATTAAAGAGAATTTGCCGTATAAAGCTTATATCGCCAATTAAATGCGTGGGGATTCGTTCGTCAATTGTGTATTCGATGGTTAGTTTCTTATGACGCAATACTTGTGAGTATTGACTCATAATTTGCATAAGTAAATCATTAATTTCAAAAAGGCTTAGTTCTAGATTGATTCTTTCGGGTTGCGAGTAGTAAACTTGCATTGCCTCTTCAATAAGTTTTATTATTTGATGTGCCGCATTATTAATGGTTGAACAATAATCTTTTTGTTCGTTGTTTAATTGTGTTTGCGACAAGAGAGTATTTATTCCTATTATAACGTTTAATGGGGTTCTAAGTTCATGGCTTATCGTTGTAATTAGATTTACTTTTGAGTCTAAGGCTTCCTTAGCTTTAATGGCAAATTCTTCTTTTTCTTTTAATGCTTTTTCAAGTTTTACGGTTGTTTGTTTGTGATTTATAAGCTCTTTGGAAAGTTCAGCTGTACGTTCCTCAATTTTGCGTTTTAAAAAATCGGAAATGCGCTTATCAATTCTAATTATCTGAATAACAGTTGGTATAAAAAGTAATGTAAGCAAGAGTCCGGATAAAATAAGATAGAATAGCTCGTTGGAAAGTTTTTGTTCAATTTCGTCAATAGAAATATCTGCGCCGACAATATAAATATTTCCTTTTGGTGAGTAGATGGGTTTTAGGGCAGAGCGAAAAGTTCCCCATTTATCTGTTGTGGTTTCAAATAGAATGGAGTTGGTAACCGGAAGTTTTTTTAAGTTGCTTGAGGCTTCATCGTATTCGGTAAAGTAACGAACAGATGTTTTATGTTGAAGTTCAAAATTATTTGTAGAACAAGAAGTAAAATATGCTTTCCCATCTCTTATAATTAGTGTATATAAAAAAGTAACCTTAACTTGTTTTGCAAGTAACGAGAGTTTTTTTATATTCGACCAATCTTCTTCGGGGGTTATAGCCAAAGAGTCGGTAGCTCTATCATGAAAATCGTTTGGCAATGCATATTGAATAGAGTTAATGGCATTTAGAAGAGTTTGATCGACGTCTTTTAATAAATATTGCTTTTTTTCTTGATAAATAATTGTAAGTAATGCAATTACACCAACAAAGTAAATGGTGATTGGAAGTGCAAAGCGTCGTAAAAGCGATATAAAATTAACTTTTATCAATCTTTCCTGTTTTTAATTATTTTTTTTAAAAAATTCCTTATAAACCATAAAAATAGAGACCAGAAGAAGCAACAAAGAACTTGCTAAAGAAATCTTTTCTCCTATGAAGTAGGCTTTTGGTTCAAAAACAAACTCAATTTGATGTTCTCCCTGAGGTAGAATAGCTGCACGAAGTACGTAATTAACTCTAAAATAAGATGATGGTTTTCCATCAATATAGAGATTCCAACCTTTGTCATAATAAATTTCTGAGAAAACAGTAAATTGCGGGCTTTGAGCTTTATAAGCATAGGTTAACTTGTTGGGCGAATAGTGTGTTAGCTTAATGCTTGCATTGCTGTCATTAGCAAATGTAAAGCTTTTGAGTTCCGATTCAAAACGTTTATCGACAATAGCAATGGAATCGGGTTTAAAGTCTTTAAGTGCTGCCATTTCGCTGTCGGCATTTGCAACTATTTTATATGCCGAAACAAACCATGCATTGCCAAGAGCCTCGGGATTGTATTGAGCTGCAGGCTGTTGATCCTGTCCAGGAAAGATAATATATTTTGTATTGAGCATGTTTAAAACGTGGTAATTGTTCTTTGCAATTTGGTTCTCAATCAGTTCTTGGTAGCGTTTCATTTTTGCTCCGTGGTAACCACCTATTGATTTGTGAAAATAGGAGGTACTGGCATCGTTAAATGTGTTGACGGCAACATTTAAAACACGATAATAGGGATCTTTGTCTTGAAGTATTTGCAAATCGGCATTGCTAGGTCTAAAGGGTTCTTTGGCTTTGCTGGCTTCTACAAACATTTCATCGTGTACATAACGTTTGTTTACCGGCCATAAATCAATTAAAAAGAGCAATGAAAATGCTATTATTACCCACTTTTGTTTAATTTTTTCTTTTAATAAGAAATATATAATTACTGCCGAAATGATGATAAAAATTAACGAGCGGAAAGCGTCAGACCTAAACATACTTTCTCTGTCTGAAATAATATCTGAAACGGGATAACCTGCTTTAGCCAAATCGCCATCAACGGTAGCATTGAAATCAAAAAACATTCCCGGCATTAAAACCAATATAAGGCAAATCCCACCTAAAATACCAACTGACCATTTTAGTGCTTTTAATAAACGTTCTTTGTTGAGGGGTTGTGTAAGTAATTCATATAAGGTATAAATGGCAAGAAAAGGCATGGTAAATTCTGCTATTACTAAAATCATCGAAACAGTTCTGAACTTATCATAACCGGGAAAATGATCGAAGAAAAAGTTCGTTAGGGGCATGAAATTCTTACCCCATGCAAGCATGATAGAAAAGACGGTTGCTAAAAGCATCCACCATTTAAACCATCCTTTTAAATAAAACATTCCAAGCAAAAACAGAAAGAAAACAACGGCACCCACATATACCGGGCCACTGGTAAAAGGCTGTGTTCCCCAGTATGTAGGTATTTGCTTGCAAATTTGGTCTGCTTGCGCACTTCCGTATTGATTTTTGAAATATTGATAAGTGTTGCTGCTTTCGCTCATCTTAGTATATGAAGCTCCACCTTTTGCATCCGGAATAAGCAACGTTAGGGTTTCGTCAACTCCGTAACTCCAAGCTGTGGCATAGTCTTTATCAAGTCCCGAAGTTTTATTTTCTTTGTTTGCCGTTAGTTCAGAGGGACCACGTGTCGAATATTTCCCGTATTCATAAGTTAGCCACAAATTGGTTATATTGCTGCCAACGGCTAATAATGCTGCAATGCCAAGCATAACGGAGGTTTTTATAAACGATTTATATGCTTTGTTTTTTATAACCGAAATAATTTCGAAAAGCATAAAAACCAGAACAATGAGAAATGTATAATAAGTGATTTGTAAGTGGTTGACCATAAGCTGCAAGGTAAGAAAGATGCCAAAGATAACTGAGCCAACGAAGGGTTTTGATTTATAAGCAATGTAAACGGAGGCAATAATAACGGGTAAATAGCCAATGGCTAAGGCTTTGGTTATATGTCCGGGCTCCAGAATTATTAAAAAATAAGACGAAAAGGCATAAGCCAGCGAACCTGCAAAACTGAGTAATGGTTTAAAACCAAGAAGCAAAAGTGCAATATAAAAGCCAAGAAAGTATAAAAATAACATTCCAACCGGTTTAAATCCGTTTAACGAAAAAATTTGATGTGCATATTTCCAAAGATTTTTTTGAGCTACGTTAATAATAAGATAAGTAGGCATTCCACCAAACATGCTGTTGGTCCAAAGAGCTATCTCACCGGTTTTTTCTTGATAGTCGGTTGCCTCTTTTGACATGCCATAGTAATTCGACACATCGCTTTGTTGAAGTCTTTTACCCTGCAAAATGGGAGAAAAGTAAGCAAATGTTAAAATTAAGAATGCAATTACCGGTAAAAAATACTTACCTGCTTGGTTAAAAGAAATTTTATTCATAGAGTAAAAAATTTTTCAAAAGTACATTATTTTTTTTATCTATTATTGTTAAACATGCTTAGATTTTAACCATACAATTTTTTTTGTCTCAAAAAAAGGTAGCGGAAACTTTTCAAAAATATTGTAAACGACAACTTTAGAACTATATTTTTTTAACTCTTCGCTTAAGTCTCCTCCTTTTAAATAAATTATGGATGAAGTCGGTTTTAAATTTTTGGCCGTTAACCCAATAAATTGATTAAAGTCGCATACTGCCCGGCTGATAATATAATCGTAATGGGTTTTGTGTTCTTTTACATTGATGTGTATGGCTTTTACATTTTTTAGTTCTAAGGCATCTGCAACCTCTTGCACGACCTTAATTTTTTTTCCAATCGAATCTAGCAGCGTAAATGTGCAATTTGGGAAAAGGATGGCTAAGGGTATTCCGGGGAAACCACCGCCCGTACCTACGTCTAAGAAGGATTCGTTCTGGAATTTAAAAAAAGCTGCGATGGAAAGAGAATGTAAAATATGACGTTCGTACAAATGCTCAATATCTTTTCGCGATATCACATTTATTTTTGAGTTCCAATCGCCATACAAAGGTTGCAACTGTTCAAATTGCTTTTTTTGTTGTGCAGTAATATTCGGAAAATACTGCAAAATATTATCCATGATGGACTAAATCTTATCTTTTGATTTTTTTATAATAAGGTACAGTAGTTCTCGTGCACGAAACAACTGAGCTTTAACGGTTCCTATGGGGATTTCTAATTCAGCCGAAATTTCTTCGTACGAATATTCTTTAAAGTATCTTAGTTCTATGAGCATGCGATAGCGGGGTTTGAGTTTTTCTACCACATCGCGCATCAAGATAAATTTTTGTTCACGTATGAGTTCTTCTTCCGGGTCTAATGTATCGGATGGTAAGGCGATGGAAGTGTCCATGTCGCTTCCCTCTGCCGGAGGACCATCTATTGAAATGATATCGGTTTTCTTTTTTCGTAAAAAATCAATGCAGTTGTTGGTAGCTATTTTAAAAAGCCATGTGCTAAAAGCAAAGCTGGGCGAGTATTGTGATAAATTTCTGAATGCTTTTGTAAATGCCTCAATGGTTAGGTCTTCTGCATCTACTTTATTGGCTACCATTTTTAATAGCATAAAGTATATAGAATCGCGGTATCTACCCATAAGTTCAGCAAACGATTTCTCATCGCCCTTAATGGCTTGCTGAACTAACACGTAGTCTTGTAATGCTTTGTTGCTTAAATTGGGACTTATTTCCATTTATTCTGCTGATGTGGGTTTCTTGATAATTTAATTATAAGGTCAATAAATAAATATACTATATCAAACAGGGGCGAAAGTAATAATAAATCTTGTTCTTTCAAAGTTTTTGTCGAAAAATAATATGTTAAAACTAAAATAATTAGTCGTACTATAAATACAGCAACAACTATAGGATAGGTTTTTAGGTCGATGATTAACAGTGCCGGTATAAGCAAATAAAATAATGCTCTGCTAATAGGTTCTAAGCTCAATAAAAACTGATGACTTTTTTTATAGCGTTTAAAAGTGCTTTGATGTCTCTTTTTTTGTAAAATCCAAAGTGAAAACGATTTTTTTGCTTCGCTGCGTGTATGGGCTGAGGTGTTTATTTCGGTGTTTTGTTTGGTTGCAGTTTCGTTAACAAATAAATCGTCGTCGCCCGATTGCAACGATGCGTGGTTGGCAAATCCTTTATTTTTGAAGAATAACGATTTTTTATAGGATAGATTTCTGCCTACTCCCATATATGGAATGCCGGCCTTTGCAAAACCAAAATACTGCATGGCTATAAACAAGCTGTCGAAGCGAATGAGCTTATTTAGAAATCCTTTTGTCTTTGTATAACCACCATAACCCAACACTATTTCTGTTTGCGGTTTATATGTTTGCATCATTTGACGTATCCATTCGGGCGATATTGTTTCGCAATCGGCATCTGTAAATAACAAATGCTCGTAAGTTGCAGCTTTTATGCCGATGGTTACTGCCAACTTTTTGTTGTGGTTAAATTTTTCGTCTTTTTTTATTGTAGATACTTTAAGGTGAGGATATTGTTTTGCCAAACCTTCTAAAACCCAGACACTGTCGTCTTCGGATGCGTCATTAACAACAATAACCTCGTACTGAGGGTAATTCTGATTTAAAATAGAGGGCAAGTGTTTTTTTAAATTTTCTTCTTCGTTGCGAGCGCAAATGATTACAGAAGTGGGAGGTAAATGATTCGGATTTATTTCGGGCTTTTTGGCAATACGAATGTAAAAAAATAAGTAATAAAACAACTGTATTAAAGCTGTTAGAAGCCAACCAATTCCTGTAAATAAAACTACGTTGTCAAAATGAAAATCAAAACTCATAACGGATGCAAGTTTACAAATACTTTAAAAGTAAATGCAGCATTAGCTATATTTTTATTCAACGATTTTATTCACAATTTAAAAGACAATATATCAATAAAATGAACTCTTATCACCCGTTGTGCATTTAGGCCAAATTAATTTTAATATTATTGACAGGTCTATCAAA
>ENA-UOWE01001485-UOWE01001485.1-activated-sludge-metagenome-genome-assembly--contig:-NODE-1485-length-28730-cov-8.767393_pt1 | contig 28730 bp, 21 predicted proteins | sample MGYA00249841_ERZ761562 | MGnify/ENA primary metagenome ERZ761562 (study PRJEB28883, sample SAMN05720200) | activated sludge metagenome | isolation source: Anaerobic digester | place: Japan...
TCCTTGCAGCCCTTTCGGTTACCATTGCACTCACAACACACGAGGCAAAAATCACCACAATAGTGGCGTTCAACACATTAATATCCACAATACCAATCTTGTAACCAACCAGAATAATTGCTATGGTAGCGGCCGCGTGAGCGGTGCTCAAACCAAAAATTAGTTGCCGATCGAGTGTTTTTAGCTTAAATATTTTTTGAGTGAGGTATGCCGCCAACCATTTTGAGATTATGGCGAATGATATGAGAATTGCAGATAGTTCAAGCGATTCGTATCCGCTTACAAAAGCTTTTAGGTCAATTAGCATTCCAACGTAAAAAAGAAAGATAGGGATAAATAGGGCGTTTCCAATAAACTCGATACGGTTCATGAGCATGGCTGAGGGTGGAATTTGCCTGTTAAGTACTATTCCTGCCAGGAAAGCCCCTATTATGGGTTCAATTCCTAAAAACCGTGCAATTGCACTGGTAGTAAATACTGTTGCAAGAACAAAAACGTATTGAGCCATTTGGTCGGATGAAAGGTTTCTCAGAAACCAGTGGGTAAATCGAGGAAGTAATAGAATGATAAAAAGGACAAATGCCAGTATCTTGGGTATAAGCAGAAGGAATCCATTTAAACCGCTATTTGCTGATAACGATGTTATGATAACAAAAATGAGAAGAACTAGGGTATCGGTTATTATTGTTCCACCAATTGATATTTCAACCGGCAATGTTTTTGTGAGTCGAAGGCGCGAAACTATTGGGAATGAAATCATGGTTTGAGTTGAGAACATGCTTGCAATCAGGAGCGATGGCAAATAACCAAACCCCAGAAAATACTTGCAGATAGTAAAACCAAATAGGAAAGGAATTGTAAAGGTAAAAAGACCAAAAGTGATGTTCTTGCGTTGATTTTTTAAAAAACTTCCAACCTCTAATTCTAGTCCGGCCAAAAACATTAAATATATTAGTCCTACGTTTCCAAGTAGTTCAATACTTCTCTCCTTATCAAGAATGTTTAGTCCAGATGTTCCCAGTATCATGCCTGCAATAATAAGACCAATGATGCCAGGAAGTTTTAGCTTTGAAAAAACTAAAGGGACAATAAAAATCACCAAAAGGGTAATTCCAAATACTGTAATGGGTTCACTAATTGGGAGATGAAACCCTAAATTTTCCATTTGAAGTTGGATTAAATTTAGCGTAAAATACTAAAGGTTAATCTAAAAAAAAAGCCACCTGGAGGGTGGCTTTTAAATCAATCACTCAAATTATTTGTTTTTTTCGCTGAACTCACGCCCTAACCGGAGTGCCTTAAGGTTTAGCTGAACCACCTCGTCGCCTTTTCTACCAAAAAGCTGGCGTATTCCTTCTTCGATTTTTTCGAAAGGAATATCGAGGAATAGCGAGGCAGCGCCAAGCATTACTATGTTTGAAGCCTTTGTTGAGCCTGCTTCCTTAGCAATGGCATCGGCATCAATAGCAATGTGGTTCTTTACAGCTTTAATTTTAGATAGTATATCGTTGATATTGGGGTAATCGGGGATGTTGTTAAAGGGGGTAACATTGGTTACTAACCAGCCTGTTTGGGCCAAAAAGGGTAAATACCTGAGGCCCTCCATGGGTTCAACAGAAATAATCATATCGGCTTTGCCAGCCGGAATGAGGTCGGAGGCAATTGGCTTATCGGATATTCGAAGGTGCGACTGCACGTCGCCGCCACGTTGGCTCATACCGTGCACCTCGGATTGTTTGATGTAGAGATTGCTGTTTACGGCGGCAAGTCCAATGGCTGCTGCAATGGAAAGTATTCCCTGTCCGCCTACGCCTGCAAGTATTATGTCGTTTTTCATGATTGAAGTCGTTTTATGTTACTCATTAGTCTCTTTCTTCTCAGCCTTTTTGCGTCGGGCAAAGGTCTGGATACATTCACGCTGAGGAATAATAACCGAAACGCCATTGTAAGCCAGCTCTTCCTTAATGATTTTCACGTTCTCTTCGTGATTTTTCTTTAAGGGGGTTACAACCCTTATGTGGTCAGGGTGAACGCCAATTCCTTTACATATTTCAACTATTCGTCCGGTAGCCGAAGAGTGCTGGCCTCCTGTCATTCCGGTTGTTGAGTTGTCAGAAATAATAACTGTGATGGGCGAGTTCTCTACAACAGCGTCTAAAAGGCCGGTCATTCCGCTATGTGTAAAGGTTGAATCGCCAATAACAGCAACCGCTGGAACAAGACCTGCATCGGCAGCACCTTTAGCCATGGTAATGGAGGCACCCATATCAACACAGGAGTTAATAGCATTAAATGGAGGCAGCGCACCCAGGGTGTAGCAACCAATATCGGAGAAAACCCTTCCCGTTCCGTATTCCTTTAGTGCCTCATTCAAATCCTCGTAAACATCCCTATGCCCACAACCCTGACAGAGTGATGGGGGACGGTTTTTAACAACCTCGGGCACAGGCTCCCCCTCAGTAACCGTTAGCCCAAGGGCTTTGGCAACAATGTTGGGGTTAAGTTCGCCATCGCGGGGTAATGTTCCATCAAGTCGTCCGTGAATGGTTTTGCCAATGTTTAGGAAACCTTTTATCATTTCCTCAACAAGGGGGTATCCTTCCTCAAGTATCAAAAGCTTACTACAGCTATTATAGAGTTCAGTAACCTGTTTGCGTGGTATTGGGTACTGGCAAATTTTAAGAACCGGATATGGACATTTATGGTCAGGGAAATTCTCGATAAGGTAATTGTAAGCTATGCCAGTTGTTATTATACCTAAACTTTTATCGGTTCCCTCAATCATCTGGTTATAGGCCGATTTTTCAGACTCAAGTTCCATTGCAGTTTGGGAAACCAGCAGTTTTTTGTAGTTCTTGCGAGCAATGGAGGGAAGCAAAACAAACTGGCGTGGATCCGATGGCAGTCGGATTTCATTTTGGGGTCTTGACTCGCGACGCTGCACCCCGGCTCTTGAGTGAGCCATGCGTGTAGTAATACGCATTAATACAGGAACGTTAAGCCTTTCGGATAGTTCAAATCCGAAATATGCCATGTCGTAAGCCTCCTGTTGGTTCGATGGTTCCAGAATGGGAATCATTGAGAACTTACCGTAAAAGCGTGAATCCTGTTCATTCTGTGAGGAGTGCATCGATGGGTCATCGGCTGAAACCACAATTAGCCCACCATTAACCCCGGTAATGGAGGCATTAATAAAAGCATCGGCGGCTACGTTAAGCCCAACATGTTTAAAACATACCATGGCCCTTTTACCGGCATACGACATACCGATGGCGGCCTCCATGGCAGTTTTCTCATTAGCTGACCATTGCCTGTGAATATTCAATTCGGCTGCTTGCTTTGAGGCTTGCACGTATTCCATTATTTCGGTTGATGGAGTGCCAGGATAAGCGTATATCCCTGAAAGGCCTCCATCAATTGCGCCTTGCGCTATTGCTTCGTCGCCTAACAGTAGTAACTTGTTGTTATTCATATTGTTATTATGTTTCTTGTTGTTTTACTTGGGTTGAATTTTGAGTAGTAAAGCCTTAAGTGATAAATAATAAACTTATAGACCGCCAAAACGCTTTAAAAAGCCAACATTCAATGCTACATTATGCAGGTAGTAAATAAAACTTACATCCATTAAACTTACAATTTGTAATTGATGCTGGTTAATCAATTTAATGTTGTTAGCAAAAATACAAAAAACAATAATCGCAATAAAGTAAAATGCTGAAAAATATAAAATATTGTAATTGAGTGGTTATTCAATAACAGTTGCAATAATTTTTCGACTCCCGCCGTGTTTTCGGAACTCACAAAGGTATATTCCTTGCCAGGTTCCCAGGTTTAATTTTCCGTTAGTTATGGGTATAGATATCGATGTTCCTACAACTGTGGTTTTTATGTGAGCTGGCATATCGTCATCGCCCTCCAGGTCGTGCTTAAAGTATGGCTCCATGGGGTAGTGCCTGTTAAAGAAAGCATTCAGGTCAGTTCTAACGCTGGGGTCTGCATTCTCATTGATGCTCAGTGCCGCTGATGTATGCTTAATGAATAGGTGAAGTAAACCTACCAGTGGTAGTTCAGGTAGCTGGTTTACTATTTCTGCAGTTACCAGATGAAAACCTTGGGGGTAAGGTCTAAGCACTATTTCTATCTGTTTTATCATACTACATCAACCTTTTAATGTGTTGGTGAATGAAATCGAAAGCCCAGTTCTCAATGTCATCTCTCAGGTTATCGTAGGCTTTACGGGTAAGCGAATCGTCACTCTTAGCAGCTTTAGGGCTGTCGAAATGAAATACATATAGGTTTTTATATTGCAGATTACTGCTTGCAGTTTTTGCCACCTTATTATCCAAAACCAAAACAATGTCGAATTCCTTGTCGGTAAGCGAGTTAAGGCTTTTGGGTTGATGCTTGGTTATATCAATTACAGCATCCATCATGCTTTGAGCTGCGTTAAGGTCAAGTTGTGTAGGTTCAATTCCTGCGCTGGTTACATTTGCTGCACCACGAGCATAGTATTTAAACCAACCTTCGGCCATGGCCGAACGGCAGGCGTTGTTCTGCGAAACTATAAGTATTTCCTTCATCCTTTTTCAGTTATGATTTTCCGAGAATAACAAAAAACACAATAAAGGTAAAGATTTTGAGTTTATGGTTTACGATGTTTGGTTCGATTACTACCTTTGGGGTTAAATTTCCAATGGCTAAATGAGCGTAAAACCGCCATATTACATCTTTCAATGTGTTTTGGTGATATTTATCACCGGTTTTGCGTCGCTACATGCTCAGGAGCGAAGGGTGAAGATATCTGGCATTGTTAAGGATACGCTTAATATGCCTATACCCTCGGCAAGCGTTATTATTGTAGGAAGTTCTTTAGGTGTTTCAACCGACGATGAGGGGCGCTTCTCAATCACAGTAACCGATATTGATACAATATCTATTAGGTTTTCGTGCCTGGGATACCAAACACAGGAAATGAATGTTAAAGCTGAAAGGGGTAAGTTCCTTGAGGTAATTTTAAAACCATCGGAAGAGCATATTGAAGGGGTTTACGTTCGTTCGCAGCAACGGAAGGTGGGAAACATTGAGCGCATTGGAATTGATGGATTAAAAACGTCCCCGAATGTGTCGGGCGGGTTGGAGTCACTGGTAAAGCTTTTGCCCGGAGTTTCATCGTCCAATGAGCTGAGCTCACAGTATAGTGTAAGAGGAGGGAATTTTGATGAAAATTTGGTTTACGTTAACGATGTTGAGGTTTACAGGCCTTTCCTGATTCGCTCAGCTCAGCAGGAGGGTTTAAGTTTCATAAACCCCGATATGGTTGGGGCGGTTGAGTTCTCATCGGGTGGGTTTACGGCTGAATTTGGCGATAAGATGTCGTCGGTGCTTAATGTGCGTTACCGTGAGCCAAAGGCGAATGCGTTAAGGGTCAGTGCCGGTTTGCTGGGTGCTTCGGCAACCCTGGAAGGAGTTGCCATTGGCAGCTCGCTTACCTACATGTCAGGGGTGCGCTATAAGACATCGCGTTATATACTCAACTCACTGGAAACCAAAGGCGATTATACTCCTTCGTTCTTCGATTGGCAAGGCATAGCTGACTATAAACTCTCCGAGAGGATTACCATTGGGCTGTTGGGCAATGTGGCCATAAACCGTTTCGACTTTCAGCCAAGGGTACGTGAAACCCGTTTTGGTGTTTTTAACAACACCCTTCAGCTAAAAATATACTACGATGGCCAAGAGAAAGACAGGTATTTATCGTCAATGGCTGCCTTAATTGCTGCAATTAGGGTAACCCCCAATTCTAATGTCAAGGTAATTGGGTCATCATATTACTCAAACGAACGGGAAACATACGATTTGCTTGGACAGTATTTCCTGAATGAGCTCGATAACTCCATGGGATCAAAAACTTATGGCGATAGCCTGATAAATGTTGGGATTGGAGGATTTCTGGATCATGCCCGTAACCATATCAACCTTAAAGTTCAAAGTTTAAACCTGCTTGGCGATATGTGGTTCGGGAAAAGCCTAATTAAATTGGGGGTGCAGTTGCAGCGCGAAGTTTTAAGTGATGAGCTCCTGGAGTGGGGATTGGTTGATTCATCGGGATACGCTATACCCTACACAGGCTCACAGGTTGGGCTTGATAGATTTTTTGGGGCAGCCTCAACAATTGAGTCGTACCGCGCATTAGGGTTTGTTCAGGCCGATTTACATTTTAACGTTGGAAATTGGCAGTATAGAACTAATATAGGATTCAGGGTAAGCCACTGGAGTTTTAACAAGGAAATTCTTTTTAGCCCCCGCTTAGCACTCAGCTTTAATCATTCAAACTATAGGAGTTTACAGTATCACCTTTCGTTTGGGTATTACTATCAACCTCCCTTTTATAGGGAGATTCGTTTGGCTAGCGGTGAGCTAAATAGGAACATCAAAGCGCAACAATCCATTCATGCACTTGCAGGAGCCGAGTATTACTTTACGGCTTGGAGCCGACCATTCCGAATGAGCCTAGAGTTCTATAATAAGTGGCTAAACCGTTTAATTCCATACTCAGTTGATAACGTTCGTTTACGCTACTCCGGCGAAAACCTGGCAAGGGGATACGCACGAGGAGCCGACCTAAAGATAAATGGTGAGCTGGTTTCCGGAGCCGAATCGTGGCTCAGCCTTTCGATTCTCAAAACAAAGGAGGATAATCTTTACGACTCATATACCGATGAAGGTGGGAATACGGTTTACCCCGGATACTATTTCCGCCCTACCGATCAAACCTTTTCCGTTAGTTTATTTTTGCAGGATTACCTGCCTGGCGATAAAAGCTTTAGGGTTAACCTTACCGGGGTATACGGCAGTGGCCTGCCAATGTTGGATAGCTCCGTTCCTGATCAAAAAAGCTTTAGGATGCCATCGTACAAGAGGATTGATGTTGGATTCACAAAATCATTTATTGACAATGGGAAACGACTGGTGGGTAATTTAAAAATTGCTAACCTCTCAGTAGGGGTCGATATTTTTAATCTTTTCAACTTTAACAATACGGTTTCCTATTTATGGGTGCAGACTGTAGCCAACCAGGAGGGTAACTCCTATCGGTTTGCCGTGCCCAACTATCTAACTTCGCGCAGAGTTAATGTTAGGTTTCAAATGAATTTTTAGCAATACCTCTAGAATAAACGGGGGTAATCCTGATCGAATTTGTTTAAAATTTTTGAGATGATTGCCTCACGCAGGAACTTTGACTTGTTCCTTACCTTATACCGCTTGCAGTAGTGGTTAATGGCTTCTAACTCGCTGGTGTTAAACAGTATCTCTTTTCTATGAACCCGTTTTAGCTTTTCGGTATTGAACCCTCTACGTCGGCTATTCATCGGTTAAATGACTTTTTTGCAAATAAACCAACTTTTTTCATCGGTTTTCATTATTGGTTCATACAGTTATCAAAAAGTTTTTAACAACTGCTATATGTAAACCTCTTTAATACTTTAGCTTGTAGCAAATTAGTTCCTTTTTGCCATTTAACTTACACTGATCTATTTTGATTATTACCCAAAACGTTTTAAATTTAGGATTTATTAACATAACCTTAGTCATTATAACCATACGTTATGCTGCAGAACCATAACAATAACCTTGGCTTAGGCTATCCTTTTAACGTTAGGCATTTTCTGTCGAACCTAAACCGATACTATAAAGCAGGATTTTGGTTTTGGGATTCAAACACCAATAGAATTCATTTTGGGAAAAAGTTTGTTAATGCTTTGGGCTTTAAGGAATCCGATAATGATAACATTCCCCTTGATGAATTTTTCAAATTAGTTCATAGAGATGATAAAAAGTCCCTGGAAAAATCGTTCCAGAGGTTAAGACATAATTCTGCCTTACACCAGGAGATGGATTTTAGATTAAAGATTCGTGAGGAGTGGCAGCATAAGAGGATTTTTGCATTTGCAGTTAAGGATAACCCCGATGCAAGCAGTTACTACATTATTGGACAGTTCAGAAATGTTGACCCGGTCAAGAGTGATACAAATACCCATGATGAGTCCATTACATTCGAACGTTTTGCCAACCTACTACATAAGCATCAGCTTGCTTTGCTTGAGATTGATTTGGATGGCACCGTTGTGAACTGGAACAAAAGTACCACAAGGCTTTTTCAGTTCGATTCATCGAATACACAATCAGTTTCGCTTAGGGAAGGCTTTGCCGATGATACCTGGAAAAAATTTCAGGAGTGGTTGCTTAGTGGTTCAGGGAAGCCTTTTACCTCAATCTATAGAAATATCAGTGGAAACGAGTTTAATCTAAGCTGGTCAAAACTTGCCGATATTCCTCAAGATAAAAAAAGATTTATAGTAGCAGCACGCGATATTAGTCAGCTTGTTGAGTTTCAAAACCAAATCAAAAGACATGATTTTCAGAATGAGGTAATATCATCGTTCTTCTCTCAGATTAAAGGGCAAACAACACCCGATGAGATTTTCCTACTGCTTGGCCAAACCATTGAAAAGGCTTTCCCTAAATCAATATCCATAGTTTTTTCCTACAGTGCCGACGATAGCTTTGTTACGCTGGAATCAATTTTTGGGGTAAAGACCAAAGCGTGGGATACTTTTATTGATGAACTGGGTTGGAATCCGGTTGGCCGTAGGCTTTTTATTGAAAAGGAGAAACTTGCCACCTTAATTTCGGCCAACGTACAGGAGAACATTATTCCCTTCAATGAGTTGCTTGATGGCATAGTATCGGCAACAACCTTTAAAGTATTTGAGCGAACCTTTAAGATAGGCAAGAACTACATTTCCGGGATTGTTAAGGACGACAAACTGTATGGTGGAATCATACTATTTCAAACATCCGATTCTGAACCGATTGATACACAATTCTTGAATAGAATATCGATAGTAGCCTCAACGGTTATCGATATGAGTAAAGCGAATCTGGATTCCTGCCAAATGGCTGATGGGTTAAAAAAACAGCTTGCCGAGAAGTATGAACTATTAACATACATTAATCACAGCATAAGAACCCCGCTTAACTCTATAATTGGGTTTAGCAGTATGCTCGATTTTACTGAGCTAGATAAGTCGCTGCAAACCGAATACCTTAGAATTATTCAAAACCAAAGCAAATCGCTGTTGGACCTCACCAATGAATTACAGGATTTTGTCAGAATTAGTACTGGGGCGCTCACAGTTATTAAAACCAAGCAAAATGTAAATGACTTTTTTCATGAGCTAAAAGCAAATATCGATTTTCGATTGGGGTTGCTGGAACTCTACAACATAAAGGTTAACTATACAATTCCTGAAAATACTGATTTTCTTGAACTCTACATTGATTCCGGGCGTTTAAATCAGGCACTAAGCATCTATTTCATTCAATTCATAAAATTCATTCAAACCGGAAGCCTAAATATTGGATATTCAATTGAGGATGATAAGATTAAGATTTTTATTCATGAAGGGGATTCATCAATTGACTCAAAAATACGAACATTATTTACTGATGACTTAAAAGCCTTGCTAAACGGCACCTATAGCCATTCTTCCCATTTCAACATATTGTTGGCCAACAGGCTTTTAACCTTACTTGAGGGTGAGGTGGAGATACTCAACGACGGCAAGTTAAAGCTTGAGGTGAAATTTGGTTTAATTGCTAACGAGGCTCAGCCCCAAGCCGATGAACTAAACGAAGAACAGGCCATAAAGAGAGTTGAATTCAAGAATAGTGTAGTCTTAATTGTTGAAGATGAAGAGGTTAACTATTTAATCCTAAACGAACTTCTGACGGCATGGGGGGTGTCAACCATTTGGGCTAAAAATGGTAGAGAAGCAGTGGATTTAGTCAGTTCGCTTAATCAAGGCATTAACCTCATCCTTATGGATATTAGGATGCCAGTTATGGATGGTTATGCAGCAACTATGGAAATAAAACAAGTTAATTCTGCTATTCCTGTTGTGGCCCAAACAGCCTTCTCGGCGCCACAGGAGCGTTTAAAAGCTCAGGCAGCTGGATGTAATGGTTACATCACAAAACCCATCGACCCCAACATTTTACACCATGTTCTTGAAATGTATTTAGCCTGAATCATTGCAATAAGCTATTTTTGTAACCCATTCCGAGTTTAACATTAAAAAGATATGACTTTAACCATTCAGGAGAGATTAAGTCTACTCCGAAAGCAAATGAAAAAGGCTGATGTAGATGCCTACATTGTCCACCATAGCGATCCACATCTTAGTGAGTATATTCCAGACTACTGGAAGGAACGCGAATGGCTGTCGGGGTTTACAGGTTCTGCTGGCACCTTAGTGGTTACCCAGAAAAACGCTGCCCTGTGGACTGACTCAAGGTATTTTATCCAAGCCGAAATGCAGCTAAGTGGTACTGGCATAGAGCTGTGTAAAATTGGTATGCCCGAAACGCCTGACATTCAATCGTGGTTGGCTCTTAACCTTAAGCAAAACTCAATAGTTGCTTGCAATGGACTGCTTATCTCACTCTCGAATCAAAGAACCCTAAGCGAGAACTTAAAAGCAAAAAAGTTCAAGGTAAGGTTCGATACCGATTTAGTGAGTAAAATTTGGGACGATAGACCTCCCATACCTCAGCAAAAAGTTTTTGTTCATACTGCTGAATTCGCCAAGGTTTCCGTACAGGAGAAACTGGGAAGAATAAGGAAAGAGCTACTGGTACGAAATGCTACAGCATACCTGATGTGCGCACTCGATGAGATATGCTGGACTTTTAATATTAGGGGTGCCGATATTTCGTACAATCCTGTTTTTCTTGCATATGCAATTGTTGACGATGATAAAGCAACGCTATATGTTGATGAAAACAAGCTAACCGATGAGGTTATACAATTCCTTGCCAATGAGCAGGTATCGGTAAAACCTTACAGTAAAATATTCGACAAGTTAGCAAAGCTTAAAAAGAAGGATGTACTGGTATTAGACCCTGCCAAGGTTAACTTCTCAATTTATTCAGCAATTCCAGGTAACACTAAAGTTATTGAAACAACTGGTTTGGCAACCCAAATTAAGGCCCGAAAACAACCTGTTGAGGTTGAGGGTATTAACGATGCAATGGTGCAGGATGGAATTGCCATGGTTGAGTTCCTATACTGGTTGGAGCAGAATGTTAAATCGGGTAAGGTCATTGAGATTACTGTTGCCGAAAAGTTACTGGAATTTAGGAGCAAACGCAAGAATTTTATCAGTGAGAGTTTTGGAAGTATTGTAGGATACGCCGATCATGGGGCTATAGTGCATTATAGCGCAACCCCTCAAACTAGCTACACCATCAAACCCGAAGGTTTCCTATTGGTTGATTCCGGTGGACAATACCTAAATGGCACTACCGATATTACCCGCACTATTCACCTTGGTAACCCAACCCCTCAGGAGAAGCGTGATTTCACGCTTGTTTTGCAGGGTATGGTAAGGCTTTCTATGGCAAAGTTCCCTAAGGGTACGCGTGGTTCACAACTCGATACTTATGCCCGAATGGCTTTATGGAGTCAGGGGCTAAACTATGGGCACGGAACAGGGCATGGTGTTGGATACTTTTTGAATGTGCATGAGGGGCCGCAACAGATTAGACCGGAAAATCATCTTCCCATTGAGCCCGGTATGGTTATGTCCAATGAACCCGGATTATACCGACCCAATGCCTATGGCATTAGAATTGAAAACCTGATTGTTTGCGTTGAGGATGAAACAAACGACTTTGGTTCATTCCTACGTTTCGATACCCTTACCCTTTGCCCAATTGATATCAAAGCCATTGACCTTGATATGCTAACCGTTCAGGAGCGAGAGTGGTTAAACCATTACCATCAGTTGGTTTACTTTAAGCTGTCGCCACACCTGGCAGCTGAGCATGAAAAATGGCTAAAGGAAATTACAAAACCCTTATAGGAAAATAAAGAAGGCTGTCATTTACTGACAGCCTTTTAACTATTCACCAATAATCTTAACCAGAACCCTTTTTCGGCGTTTGCCATCGAATTCACCGTAGAAAATTTGTTCCCAGGGACCAAAATCGAGTTTGCCATTGGTAACAGCAACAACCACTTCGCGTCCCATAATGGTTCGTTTTAGGTGTGCATCGGCATTATCTTCAAACCCGTTGTGTTTGTACTGTGAGTAAGGTTTTTCGGGTGCAAGCTTTTCGAGCCATACTTCAAAATCGTGGTGCAATCCACTTTCGTCGTCGTTGATGAACACGCTCGATGTAATGTGCATGGCGTTTACCAGGCATAGTCCTTCCTTAATTCCGCTCTCGGCTAGGCAAACTTCAACATCGCGTGTAATATTGATATACTCACGCCGATTCCGTGTCTCAAACCATAGCTCTTTGCGATACGATTTCATTGCTATCTAAGGTTAAGCTCTGCTACAATAGTTTCAATTTTTTTGTCGAGTTTTGCCAGCGCCGTGTCAATATCATCGTTTGCAGCCATAGTGCCTTTAACACCTATGTAGAATTTTATTTTGGGTTCAGTCCCCGATGGGCGAACCGATACTTTGGTGCCATCGGCAGTGATGAACTGCATTACATCGGATTTGGGCTGGTTTGTATGCTTTTCCTTTCCGGTATGAACATCTACAAAAACTTGATTTTGGTAGTCGATAATGGAAGTTACCTTTGAACCGCCAATGGTTTGTGGGGGTTTACTTCGAAAAGCATCCATCATCGCTTTAATCTCTGCTAAGCCATCTATTCCCTTACGAGTAAGTGAGATCAAATGCTCTTTGTACAGTCCATATTCCCTGTAAATATCGCTCAGAATATCGTACAGGGTTTTGCTCTGGCTTTTAGCCCAAGCTGCAATCTCGGCGAACATGGCGCAGCTGATTACCGCATCTTTATCGCGGACAAAATCGCCATACAGGTAACCGTAGCTCTCCTCGCCACCGGCGATGAATTTCTTTACCCCTTCAAATTCGCGAATCTTTTCGGCTATATATTTAAATCCGGTGAGCACCTCGTAGCAATCAACCCCAAATCCATGAGCGATGGAACTAATTAGGTCAGTGGTTACAATTGTTTTAACCACAAACTCATTACCGGTAATGCGGTTATGTTCATGCCACTTTTTGAGAATATAGTAGATAAGAATTGAAGCCGCTTGGTTGCCGTTAAGCAGGGTAAACTCGCCGTTTGGCTTTCGAATCCCAATTCCAACACGGTCGGCATCGGGGTCGGTAGCCATGGCAATTTCAGCATTTGTTTTAATTGCTTTGTCAATTGCCATTTGCATAGTGGCACGTTCCTCGGGGTTTGGCGATGCTACTGTTGGAAAATTACCATCAACCACGCATTGCTCATCAACGGTGATAATATTTTTAAAGCCAAATTTGCGAAGTGCCATGGGTACAAGGTTTACACCTGTTCCGTGAATTGGGGTGTAAACAATAGGCATATCGCGATACTTTTCAATGATATCGGGCGAAAGTGAAAGTGTTGAAAGCGTATTCAGGTAAATCTCATCTAACTCCCTACCAACTTTGACAATTAGGTTATCGTTCCCTTTAAAGTTAACCTGCTCAATGCTTGAAATAGCCTTAACTTCACTAATTATTCCCTTGTCGTGGGGTGGAACAATTTGACCACCATCTTCCCAGTAAACCTTATAGCCGTTGTATTCCTTTGGATTGTGCGATGCAGTTACAACAATACCACACTGACACTTGAACGTTCTAATTGCGAAGCTAAGTTCTGGTGTTGGTCTAAGGGCGTCGAACAGGTAAACCTTTATGCCATTGGCACTTAGAATCTGTGCTGCCACATTGGCGAATAGGGTGCTGTTGTTCCGGGAGTCGTGTGCAATGGCGGCCCGTATTTCAGGTAGATGTTTAAAGTTGTTTTTCAGGTAGTTACATAAGCCCTGGGTGGCCATGCCAACAGTATATATGTTCATTCTATTTGTGCCAACACCCATAATTCCACGTAAACCGCCTGTACCAAACTCCAAATCGCAGTAAAACGATTCGGTTAGCTCCTTGGGGTCTTGCTCAATCATCTGGGCAACCCTTGCCCTGGTTTCCTCATCAAAAGGTGGATTAAGCCATTGCTTGGCTTTTTCCATTATTTCCTTTTCAACCATATTGTAGTATTTTTTAGTGTTTTACCTTAAGTATTCCTGTAAGCATTTCACTAAGCTTTGCCTCCAGTGTGGGATTTCCATTTCCAGCAAGTTAGTAATTTTTTGCTTATTCAACACGCTATACTGAGGTCGAATTGCTTTAGTGGGGTAGTCACTGGTTGTAATAGGCGTTATTTTTGGGGTAAGCCCAGCCTGTTTGATGATTTCGTAAGCAAAATCGTACCAACTGCAAACTCCCTGGTTGGAAAAATGGAAGATTTCCGGTATGAATAACCTCTCTGGTGACTCAGCGATTCGAAGAATTGCATATGCAAGATCGTTGGCAAGGGTAGGGGTTCCTGTTTGGTCAAAAACCACTCTAAGCTCAGGGCGTTCCTTCCCGTACTTTAGCATGGTTTTCATGAAATTGTTACCGTAAGACGAGTATAACCACGATGTTCTGATTACCATTGTATTGCCAAGTGCCATAGACCTTTGTTCCCCCTCAAGCTTACTTTTTCCGTAAACCGATTGTGGGTTAACCCTATCGGTTTCAACGTAGGGGACATTGGACTTACCATCAAAAACATAGTCGGTTGAAATATGTATCAGCTTAACACCCATTAATTTGCATTGTTCGGCGAGGTTTGCGGGAGCATGGGCATTCAGGGCAAATGCCTTGTCTTCTTCATCTTCAGCCTTGTCCACTGCCGTATAGGCTGCACAGTTCACAACAACATTAGGTGCATACTTTTTAAGTGCCAGCTGAACCGATTCCTTGCTACAGATATCGGTTTCTTCTATATCGGTATAAAAAATAGTTAAATCTGGAAAAGTACTTGATTCCTTTTTAATGGCAGTTCCTAGCTGACCGTTTGCTCCGGTTACAAGAATTTTCATGGTAGTTAGTAGGTTGAACCAAAAACAAAGTTTAGCTCGGCATCCTTCATTGCCGGGTGAACATTATCCTTAGCCGATACAATGGCCTGCTCCATAGGAATTTTCCAATCAATCCCAATTTCAGGATCGTTGTACCGAATACCCCTATCAGCCTCAGGGTTATAGTATTGATCGCACTTGTAGCTAACGATAGCAAAATTGCTTAGAACGGCAAATCCGTGTGCAAAACCCTTTGGAATCAACAGTTGATATTTATTTTCATCGGAGAGTTCAACACCAACATATTGCCCAAATGTGGGGGAATTCTTTCTGATATCAACCGCCACATCAAATACTCTACCGGCAACAACCCTAACCAGTTTGGTTTGTGAGTAAGGCGAAAGCTGATAATGCAGACCACGGATTACATTTTTTCTTGAGTACGATTCGTTATCCTGAACAAAATTGATTTCTATCCCCATTTTTTTGAAGGCATCTACATTGTAACTTTCGAAAAAATAACCCCTGTGGTCAGTAAAAACCTTAGGTTTAATAATCAGCACATCGGGAATTTGGGTTGGCTCGACAGTCATACTGAAATATTTTAAAGGTAAACTTTTTCGTTTGCAATTCTGTAAAGGTATTGCCCGTACTGGTTGTTTGCCAGGGCTTCGGCTAGTTTTAGCAGTTGTTCCTTTGAGATAAATCCATTTCGGTAAGCAATTTCTTCGAGGCAAGCAACCTTAAGACCCTGTCTGTCCTCAATGGTTTGAATGAAGTTTGATGCCTGAAGCAAGCTTTCATGGGTTCCGGTGTCGAGCCAGGCCATACCTCGTCCCATTATTTTAAGGTTTAGCCTACCCTCATTTAGGTAGAGTCTGTTCAGATCGGTAATTTCTAGTTCACCCCTTTTGGAAGGTTTAAGCGATTTTGCCTTTTCTACCACATCGTTGCTGTAGAAGTAAAGCCCCGTAACAGCAAAGTTCGATTTGGGATTTTCGGGCTTTTCCTCTATGCTTAATACTTTCCCTGTTTCATCAAACTCAGCAACACCATACCGATGCGGATCTTTAACGTAGTAGCCAAAAACTATAGCGCCATCGTTCAGCTTGGCGCTTTCCTTAAGCAGCTCGCTAAGATTTCCGCCGTAAAAAATATTATCGCCCAATACAAGGCAAACGCTATCGGTACCAATAAAGTCCTCACCAATAATAAAGGCTTGAGCCAAACCATCGGGCGATGGTTGAATGGCATACTGAATTTTTAAACCCAATTGTGAACCATCGCCAAAAAGATCTTGGTATAGGTGTATATCTTTTGGTGTTGAAATAATGAGTATCTCCTTAATCTGTGCCAGCATTAGCACCGATAAGGGGTAGTAAATCATTGGTTTATCGTAAATGGGAATGATTTGCTTTGAAATGCTTTTGGTTATTGGGTATAACCGTGTTCCAGCTCCCCCCGCTAAAATTATTCCTTTCATGGTGTTTTTTTTACTAATCAACTTTTAAAAAATTACACAAAAATAGGCTTTGGCATCAGTTTTACAAAATCTTAATTACAGCTGTTGCTTGAAATATTCAATGGTTTTTGTTAATCCATCATCAATATTCACCTTTGGTGTCCACTTTGGAAGGATTTTTCGGGCAACTTCCATATCGGGCTTTCGCTGTTTTGGGTCGTCAACAGTGGCAGCTTTATAGATTATTTCCGATTTGCTTCCTGTTAATGCAACTATCTTTTTAGCCAGGTCAATTATTGTATATTCCTCTGGGTTACCTATGTTTATTGGGCCGGTAACACTTTCAGGGGTGTTCATCAACATAATCAGAGCATCAACCAAATCATCAATGTACATAAAGCTACGGGTTTGAGAGCCATCGCCGTAAATGGTTATGTTTTGGTTGGTTAGGGCCTGAACGGTAAAATTGGATATAACTCTGCCGTCGGATAAACTCATCCTTGGGCCGTAGGTGTTGAAAATACGAGCAATCTTGATTTTAACGCCATTTTGCATATGATAATTTACAAACAGGGTTTCGGCGCAGCGTTTGCCCTCATCGTAACAGGCCCTTGGCCCAATGGGGTTTACATTACCCCAGTAATGCTCAGGTTGAGGATGAATCTCAGGATCGCCGTAAACCTCGCTGGTTGATGCCTGTAATATTTTGGCTTTTACCCTTTTTGCCAGTCCCAGCATGTTAATTGCACCCATTACCGATGTCTTAATGGTTTTAATGGGGTTTTGCTGGTAGTATATTGGCGAGGCAGGGCAGGCTAGGTTGTAAATTTCATCAACCTCGGCATAGTAGGGAACGGTAACATCGTGCCTAACCAGCTCAAAGTAGGGGTTAGCCAGCAAATGCACAATATTTTGCTTGTTTCCGCTGAAGTAGTTGTCGAGGCAAATTACTTCGTTACCCTCGGAAAGCAACCGTTCACAAAGGTGGGAACCAATAAAGCCTGCTCCCCCTGTAACCAATACTCGTTTTCGCATGTTCAATAGCATTTACTTTACCAAAAGTAGGTAATTTCGGCCATATTTGATACAAATCAACCAAACTTGTTGATATACATTTCAAAATAATTGGGTAAATTTGATTTTATTTTAGAAAGTTATGTATTTTTGCAAGTTGAATTTTATCTACAAATAATGTCTAACAAATTAACAATCTGAAAGTTAATGACAATGAATGACGAAATGGCCAAAGAGGCTTTAAAGAATCAAAATGCTGGAATACCTGATTTTGATTGGACATCTTACGCAGATGATCATGCCTACGATCAAAACCAGCGCAAAGAACTTGAAAAAGTTTACGATCAAACCCTATCAACCGTAGCCGAGAATGAGGTGGTTGAAGGTGCTGTAGTTGCTATTACAAAACGTGAAGTTTTTGTAAACATCGGCTACAAATCCGAAGGCGTAATAAGCATCAACGAATTCCGTTACAACCCCGATTTGAAGGTTGGCGACAAGGTTGAAGTTTACGTAGAAAGCTCCGAGGATAAAAAAGGTCAGCTTGTGCTTTCGCACAAAAAAGCTCGTGTAATGCGTTCATGGGAACGTGTTAATGAGGCCTTTGACAAAAATGAAATTATTAAGGGTTACATCAAGTGCCGTACTAAGGGCGGTATGATTGTGGATGTATTCGGTATTGAGGCATTCCTTCCCGGTTCTCAAATTGATGTTAAACCTATCCGCGACTACGACGTATTTGTAGGAAAGGTAATGGAGTTCAAAGTTGTAAAAATCAACCACGAGTACAAGAACGTTGTTGTATCGCATAAAGCGCTTATCGAGGAAGAACTCGAACAGCAAAAGAAAGATATTATTGCTAAGCTCGAAAAGGGTCAGGTTCTTGAAGGAACCGTTAAAAATATTACCAGTTATGGTGTATTCATCGACCTTGGCGGCGTAGACGGACTTATTCACATCACTGACCTTTCCTGGGGCCGTGTTAACCACCCCGAAGAGGTTGTGCAGCTTGACCAGAAGCTTAACGTGGTAATTCTCGATTTTGACGACGATAAGAAACGTATTGCACTTGGTCTCAAGCAGCTCACCCCTCATCCTTGGGATTCGCTCGATCCAAACCTTAAGGTTGGCGACAAGGTTAAAGGTAAGGTTGTTGTTATTGCCGACTATGGTGCATTCGTTGAGATTGCCCCTGGCGTTGAGGGCCTAATTCACGTTTCTGAAATGTCGTGGAGTCAGCACCTACGCAGTGCTCAGGAGTTCCTGAAAGTAGGCGATGAGGTTGAAGCTGTTATCCTAACTCTTGATCGTGAAGAGCGCAAGATGTCGCTTGGTATTAAACAGCTCAAACCAGATCCCTGGACAAGTATTGAAGAGAAGTACCCTGTTAACTCCAAGCACAAGGCAAAAGTTCGCAATTTCACTACTTTTGGAGTGTTTGTTGAGTTAGAGGAAGGTGTTGATGGCTTAATCCACATTTCTGACCTTAGCTGGACCAAAAAGATTAAGCATCCTGCTGAATTCACCAACATTGGCGATGAAATTGAGGTGGTTGTTCTTGAAATCGACAAGGAAAACCGTCGCTTAAGTCTTGGTCACAAGCAGCTTGAGGAAAACCCATGGGATGTTTTTGAGACCATTTTCACCGTTGACTCCGTTCATGAAGGTACAATAGTTGAAATTTTCGACAAAGGCGCTGTAATTGCCTTACCATACGGTGTTGAAGGTTTTGCTACTCCTAAACATTTGGTAAAGGAAGATGGTTCAACTGCTAAGGTTGACGAGAAATTAGCCTTTAAGGTGCTGGAATTCAACAAGAGCGCTAAACGCATAATCGTTTCGCATAGCCGTACTTTTGAGGATGAGAAGAAGGTTGAAGAGAAAGCAGAAAAAAAATCTAAGGCCTCTTCCGCACAAAAAGTTGTAAAAAAGTTGAATTCTAACATAGAAAAGACTACCTTAGGGGATATTTCTGAGCTGCAAGCTCTGAAGTCGGAACTCGAGGCAAATCAGAAAAAATCTGATTCCAAGAGCGAAGAGTAATAATTGAGTTGCGAAAGTTTAACCATTTAATCCTGAAAGAAATGGAATTCAAAATTCAGAAATTCGAGAAGTTCACCCAGATTGAGGTGCTTGAAGAAAAACTTGATACCAATATTGCACCCAGTTTAAAATCTGAGTTGGTTTTAATCTCAGGCAATGGTGAGCGTAACATTGTACTCGATCTGAGCAGTTGTCGATACTGCGATTCTTCAGGGTTAAGTGCTATTCTGGTTGCAAACAGGCTCTGTAAAAATGCCGGTGGAACTTTTGTGCTTACCGGACTTACCGATGCCGTTGAACGTTTAATTACCATTTCGCAACTCGATACAGTGCTTAATATTGCCTATTCAAAGGATGAGGCAGTGCAAATAATTGAGAAAGCCGAAAACGAAGCTAAAAAGTGACGTTTTCAGTTACCATACTGGGTAGTAGTTCTGCATTACCTACATCTAAACGTTTCCCATCCGCTCATGTGCTCAATGTACATGAGCGGTTGTTTTTAATTGATTGCGGCGAGGGAACCCAAATACAACTTCGCAGGTTTAAGCTCCCAATGAACCGCATCAACCATATCTTTCTTACCCATTCACATGGCGACCATGTGCTGGGCATTTTCGGGTTAATATCAACTTTCAATCTTTTAGGGCGCAAGTACGATTTACATGTTTACGGCGTAGCCGATTTTGAGGAGATATTCTATAAGAATATCGACTACTTTACTGACCAAATGTCATTTAAGGTCATTTACCACGTTGTTGATCCTTTTAAGGTTGAAACAATTTATTCCGATAAGCATGTAGTTGTAACAACCTTGCCCTTGCGGCATAGGGTTCCAACGGTGGGGTATTTGTTCCGCGAGGCCCCACGACCCTTGAATATACGTAAGGAGCTAATAGCAAAGTACAACCTTTCGCTTACTGACATTGTTAAAATAAAAAATGGTTCGGACTATACTTTAAACGATGGAACTGTTATTCCAAATGCTGAGTTGACCTATATTTCATCGCTACCCCGGTCCTATGCTTACTGCTCCGATACGCTTTACAGCGAAAGGCTTGTTGGACTAGTGAAAAACGTTGACCTACTTTACCACGAAGCCACCTTTTTACACTCGGATTTACGATTAGCTCGGTTAACCGGTCATAGTACCGCACAGCAGGCAGCAACGGTTGCCTTAAAGGCAAGCGTAGGGAAATTGCTAATTGGGCACTTCTCATCGCGGTACAAGAATGAAAAGGATTTGCAAAGGGAAGCAATGGAAATATTCCCAGCAACAGAAGTTGTAAACGACGGCCTCACCTTTTCGGTTGAACCAAAATCAACCTATTAATCAATTATTTGAGCTATTTAATCATAAATATTAAAACCGATAAGCAAATCGGCCAATAATTTGTTCTATTTTCCTGACTTGTCCCTTTTAGTGCGGTGAAAATAATTTTTCGATAAGTTCATTCATTTTTTGGGTAGGATGAGCTTTAATAGTTATGATTTTTTGAGTGATATGATTGATTATTTCACCATCTGCATTCTTTTTTGCTTCTTGAATAAATCTATTAATAGACGTACCTGTTCTGATTTCAATATGCTTTGATACAACTAAGGCCATAAAACATACTAGAATGTGCAGCCTTATGGGTTGTTCCTTAAAATGGTAAATGGGTCGGGTTTGTAAATCACTCTTTGAAATTCTAAAAGTTTGCTCTATTCTATAAAGTTCGTGATACCGTTCTATTATGATTTTATTGCTTACAACCTTTTCCTCTAGGTTGGTGTAGTATCCCTTTATTCCCAGTAATTTTTTCGTTTTTTCAATCAATGCTTCGTTAAGCTCCGCATGCTCGTCTTTGGTTTTAATAAACTTGAGTTTTTTGTTCTTTGATGGCCTTGTAACTGCTTCTTTGGCTTTCTCGATTTGTTTTTCCATTTCATACTTATCCTTACGGTATCTGACCGATGAATAGCTACATACCAGATACCCATTACTGGTCTTAATTCGAATGCTTTTGCCATCTTCACGACAGATTTTCTTGTCAATGGTCTCTACCATTGTATCGGCTACATTTCCAAGCCTAGCGCCAACGATGTAGTTGATATTGTTTTGGGTTAATTGCTTTATGTTTGCCGTGCTAATCATCGCAGCATCTGCAATGACAGTGAGGTTTTTTACCCTATTCCTGGCGATAAAATCTTTAATAACAGGGACAATGGTGTGTCCCTCAAATGTGTTTCCCGGGAAGACTTCATATGCAATAGGGAAACCTTCTTTGGTTACCATCAGGGCTACTAGTATTTGTGGTTGTTGGAATTTATTGTCCTTTGAAAAGCCATTCCTGCGCAACTCATCCTCCTCAAAGGTCTCAAAGTAAAGAGTGGTAACGTCATAAAAAAGCAGGTCATAATCAAAGGAGTAATGCTCTCTGGCAAAATGAACCACCTTTTCTTCAGCTATCCCCTTTAGATTAACGCATTCGGGGGCTATTTTGTAAAAGTTCTTACGGCTATGTATGATACCAAAGTATTGTTCAAGTAAAGCAAGGGAGCGGAGTTTAGAAGCGGGTTCGAATATCCTTATTGCTACCAAATCATTCAGCAACGCTGGTAAACCGTCAAACCCGATTTGTCTCTGGATAGCCCTTATCTGCCTGTAAAACAAATGATATTTTACGCCTATAAATGAGCTGTGATTGGTATGTAAAACACTATTGGGATTTGAATCGGAAAAAATAGAAAGCTGACCTGTGTAATCCTTTACCCACTCATTGGCCAGTATCATTAGCTCCTTTAGCGTATCATCGGAATGGGCAGAGCCAATATGCTTAAGAATAACTCTTTTATTATTTTGATAGCTAACCACTTGAACAGCTTTTGCATTAGAATTTGTTTTTACAACCCGTATTCTCATTTTTAAATTAGTGCCTTAGTGCGGTAAAATTACCACTTTTTCTATACATACTATCTGATATTCAAATATTTAAAACCGCACTAAATTTTATGGGTACAAGTCAGGTGTAAACGACGGCCTCACCTTTTCGGTTGAACCAAAATCAACCTATTAATCAATTATTTGAGCTATTTAATCATAAATATTAAAACCGATAAGCAAATCGGCCAATAATTTGTTCTATTTTCTTACCTTTGCAATTCAAAGTGTTTGTGTTACCATGCATCAAAAAATTTTGATACTCGATTTTGGCTCCCAGTATACCCAGCTAATAGCACGTAGAATTAGAGAGTTCAATGTTTACTGCGAGATTCACCCATTTAACCGAATCCCAAAGCTCGACAATACCGTTAAGGGGGTTATACTATCCGGAAGCCCTTTTTCCGTGAGGGATAATAATGCTCCAATGCCCGATTTGACTGATATTAGGGGTAGATACCCTTTGCTTGGAATTTGCTACGGAGCACAGTTACTATCCCATACCAATGGGGGTGAGGTTTTACCATCGGCCATAAGGGAGTACGGCCGGGCTACTTTGGAGGTTGTTGATAGTAACTGCCCGCTTTTCACGAGCCTATCGCCAAAATCGCAGGTTTGGATGTCGCATGGCGATACCATAGCAAAAATTCCTGATAACTTTAAAGTTGTTGCCAGCACTGCCGATGTAAAAGTAGGCGCATTTAGCGTATTGGGCGAGCAAACCTACGGTATTCAGTTTCACCCGGAGGTGTATCACAGCGTTGAGGGATCAAAGCTACTCAAAAATTTTGTAGTTGATATTTGTGGCTGCAACCAGGATTGGACACCCGCATCGTTTATCGATGAAACAGTATCGAATCTCAGAAACCAGTTAGGTAATGATAAGGTTGTTCTGGGCCTTTCTGGTGGGGTGGACTCATCGGTTGCCGCTATGCTGTTGCATAAAGCTGTAGGCCCAAATTTGACGTGTATATTTGTTGATAATGGACTACTTCGTAAAAACGAGTTTTCGCAGGTATTGGAGTCCTACAAAACTTTGGGTCTCAATGTAATTGGCGTTGACGCCAGTCAACGATTCTATAGTGAGCTAAAGGGTGTTTCCGACCCGGAACAGAAACGGAAAATTATTGGGCGAATCTTCATTGAGGTTTTTGACGAGGAAGCGCATAAGATTAAGGATGTAAAATGGCTTGGTCAGGGAACTATCTACCCCGATGTAATTGAATCGGTATCGGTTAATGGCCCATCAGCCACCATAAAATCGCACCATAACGTGGGCGGGCTACCCGAAAAAATGAACCTAAAGGTAATTGAGCCTTTACGCCTACTTTTTAAGGATGAGGTTCGCAGGGTTGGCAAGGAGTTGGGTTTACCCGGGGGTATCCTTAATCGCCATCCTTTTCCCGGGCCTGGTCTGGGGATTAGAATACTTGGCGAAGTTACACCAGAAAAAGTACGACTCTTGCAGGAGGCCGATAGCATTTACATACAAGGATTACGCGAAGCAGGTTTGTACGATAAGATTTGGCAGGCCGGAGCCATTCTACTTCCCGTCCAGTCAGTGGGTGTAATGGGCGATGAACGCACATATGAATTTGTAGTAGCCTTACGTGCTGTTACCTCTACTGATGGAATGACCGCTGATTGGTTCCATTTCCCTCACGAATTCCTGGCCCGTATCTCAAACGAGATTATTAATAGGGTAAAAGGCATTAATAGAGTGGTTTACGATATCAGCTCAAAACCCCCCGCCACAATAGAGTGGGAGTAAAATTTTATTACTGTGTATGAAAAAATTATTGTCAATTTTTCTTTTAGTTTTTGCCCTGTTTTTCTCGGCAGGCGCTCAAAACAATTCTAGCTTTAGCGCATATAAATTTGTTCGCTTTATTCAGTACCTATCAGGTAACTACGTTGATACCATCAACGTAAATCAGCTGGTTGACGATGCCATTATTGAAATTCTGGGACAGCTCGATCCCCATTCAATCTATATCTCAAAGGAAGATGTTCAGGCCATGAACGAACCCCTTGAGGGAAACTTTGAGGGAATTGGTGTTGAGTTTAACATCCTTAACGATACCTTAATAGTAGTTAATCCCATTTCCGGAGGTCCATCGGAACGTGTTGGTATTATGGCCGGTGACAGGATAGTTGAAATCGACGGGAAGCCAATTACCAATATTGGGTTAAAAATCCCCGATGTCCATAAGCTACTGCGTGGGCCCAAAGGTACCAGGGTTGATGTGAAAATTTTACGTAAGGGTGTTTCCCAGCTACTAGATTTTACCATAATCCGCGATAAAATACCCATTTACAGTATTGATGCTTCATACATGGCTCGTCCGGGTATTGGGTATATCAAAATAAATCGATTTGCTGCCACAACCGAGCAGGAGTTTGTTGAGGCTCTTGAGAAACTTGAGAAGGAGAAAATGGCCGACTTAATAATCGATTTAAGGAACAATGGAGGAGGCTTCCTTAACTCGGCATACGAGCTGGCAAGCTACCTTCTTGAACCCGGTAAGCTAGTGGTTTATACCCAGGGCCGAAATAGCCCCCGAACCGACTACTTCTCCCATTTCCGTGGCCGTAAGCCATTTAAGGGCCGGCTTGTGATAATAACCGACGAGGGTTCAGCCTCCGCAAGCGAGATTCTTGCTGGTGCAATTCAGGACTGGGATCGTGGTATAGTTGTTGGTCGAAGAACTTTTGGCAAAGGGCTTGTCCAGAATCAACTTCCCTTGCCCGATGGTTCCATGATTAGGTTAACCGTGGCCAAATACTTTACACCTACCGGCCGAGCCATCCAGAAACCATACAAAATGGGTGATGTAAAGGATTACTATTCCGATTTGGATAATCGGTATAGTAGAGGTGAGTTTTTCAATCAGGATAGTGTCCATTTTCCCGATTCGCTTAAGTACACCACTCTGGTTAAAAAGAAGGTGGTTTATGGTGGCGGTGGCATAATGCCCGATGTTTTTGTTCCACTCGATACAACTTACTACTCTGAATACTACGGTAAACTTGTTCGATCAGGTTTAATTAACCAGTTTGCTATAACCTGGGTTGATGCTAACCGTGAATTGCTTAAGAAGAAATACCCGAAGTTTGAAGTCTACAACAAAAACTTTGAGGTTACCGATAACATATTGGATGAACTCTATTCCTATGCCGAATCCCGGCAAATAGCTCGCGATAGCACTGGTATTCAAACTTCCAAAGCTGAACTAAAACTCCAGCTGAAAGGTTTGTTTGCCCAATCGCTTTTTGGTTCAGGTTTTTACTATCAGGTTACCAATGAACACAACGAATCGTTCATTAAAAGCCTTGAGGTGATTAACAATTGGACTCGATATAAGCATTTAGTACAATAATTTTTCAGTTTTTTTTTAAATTAGTGTTTTAATACTTTTCACAGGTCGTTTTTTGACCAATTAATTATGTTATGGAGATAAATAATGAATTCAGGCAGTTGGGTTTATCGGTAAAAGCCCTTCTAGCAATTAAGAAAAAGGGTTTTGAGCAACCATCGCCTATCCAGAAAATAACCATTCCGGTATTGCTGAACGAAAGCTGCGATATAATAGCCCAAGCTCAAACAGGTACTGGTAAAACAGCAGCCTTTGGCTTACCAATAATCGATTTACTCGATGGTCAACCCAAGGGAATTAAGGCATTAGTCCTTGTACCAACCCGCGAGCTCGCACTTCAGGTTTGCGACGAGATGCTATCGCTGGCCGATAAGCGAATTATTATTACCGCTGTTTACGGGGGGCAATCAATCTCGGAGCAACAACGCCGTATAAAAAAAGGTGTAGATGTGGTGGTTGGTACACCCGGTCGCATTCTCGACCTAATCAACCGTGGCGATCTCGACTTTAGTCAGCTCCAGATATTTGTTCTCGATGAGGCCGATGAAATGCTTAACATGGGTTTCATTGAGGATATTGAGGAGATTATGCGTCACACTCCCAAGGAGAAAAGGGTACTACTTTTCTCGGCTACAATGCCCGATCGTATTGTGAAGCTAGCTAAAAACTACATGAAGGAGCCCAAGAGGCTTGAGGTTGACAAGGCAAAACCCACCACTGGCTTAACGGATCAGATTTACTTTGAGGTGCGCGAAGGCGATAAGTTTGATGCTCTTACCCGAATTATTGATATTGAGCCCGAATTTTACGGACTGGTGTTCTGTCGTACCCGCAACGATGTGGATGTAGTTACCGGAAAGCTAATTGAACGGGGTTATGCTGCTGAGGGATTACATGGTGAAATTTCACAGGCACAGCGTGAAAAAACCTTGAGCCGTTTCCGTAAAAAGCATATAAATATTCTTATTGCTACCGATGTGGCTGCACGGGGTATCGACATTGTTGATTTAACCCATGTGATTAACTACAGCCTTCCACAGGATCCCGAATCGTACATTCACCGCATAGGACGTACCGGACGTGCCGGAAAGCAGGGAACAGCCATTACATTTGTTTCGCCCGAGGAATATCGTAAGCTGAACTATTTCCAGAAAGCCACAAAGGTTAATATTCGTAAAGAGTTGCTTCCAACGGCTGAGGATATTGTTGCTGTTAAGCGCGAAAAGATTAAAGAGGAGTTAGTTGAGATTATAAACCAGGGCAACTATATGGATTACCTTGGAATGGCTGATGATCTTATTGAGACCAACAGTCCAGAGGTAGCCCTGGCAGCCCTGTTAAAGCTTGCCTTCAAAAGCCAGCTCGATGTATCGAGTTACACTGAAATTAGAACCTTCCGTGTCGATACCAAGGGAACAACACGCTTGTTCATTGGACTTGGCAAAAAGGATGGTATGACTCCCAAGAAGATTTCAGAGTTTATTCGTAAAGAGGTGAAAATACCCGATAGGAATATCGACGATATACTGGTTCGCGATGACTTTTCGTTCATCACAGTACCGTTTACTGATGCCGAGAAAATTCTCTCAGCATTCTCAAACAGAACCCAGGATGGTAAACCTTTGGTAACAAAAGCAAAACCCAAGAAGTAGATAGCTTAGTAATCATGAGCGAGAAATTTCAAATGGTAGCCAAAACCCTTCAGGGTTTTGAAGAAGTATTGGCCGAAGAGCTAAAGGAAATTGGAGCTGAAAACATTGAGGTTGGTTGCCGTTCGGTTTCCTATTACGGAACCAAGGAGACTCTCTATAAATCAAATTTTTGGCTAAGAACCGCTCTGCGAGTTCTAAAACCCATTTATGTTTTCAACGCCCGTACAATCGATGAGTTCTATGGGAATGCCCGCAAGTTCGATTGGACTTCAGTAATGGAGCTTTCCCACAAATTTGCCGTGGAGAGCGTTGTGAACTCGGAGTTATTCCCACATTCACGGTACATTGCTTTAAAACTGAAAGATGCAATTGCCGACCAGTTCCGCGATAGGTTTGGCAAGCGTCCTTTTGTCGACCCCAAAAAACCTCACATCACCTTTCATATCCATGTGAATAACGATGTTTGTACCGTATCGCTCGATTCATCGGGCGAGTCGTTACACAGGCGAGGGTATAGGGTAGCACAGGATGTAGCTCCAATTAACGAGGTGCTTGCTGCAGGGCTTATCAAGCTATCGGGGTGGAATGGCGATTCCGTGTTTATTGACCCCATGTGTGGTTCAGGCACCATTCTGATTGAAGCAGCACTAATTGCCTATGGTATTGCTCCGGGTATTTTCCGCCAACACTTTGGGTTTGAGAACTGGCTCGATTTTGATGAGCAACTACTGCAATCCATTTACAACGATGATAGTAGGGAACGTGATTTTGAGTACCTGATACTAGGCCGCGATATATCAAAGCAAGCTATTGCCTCAGCCATGGAAAATATCAAGGAGTCGGGGTTGAATAAAAAGATTGATTTGGGGGTGGCCTCAATTTTCGATTACAATCCTCCAAAAGTAGATAATGGCATTGTAATAACCAACCCGCCTTACGGCGAAAGGCTAAAGAAGGAGCAGATTGAAAATTTCTATAAGCAGCTCTCCGATGTTTTTAAGAATAAGTATGCAGGGTACGATGTTTGGATTATAAGCTCAAACCAGGAAGCGCTCAGAAGTTTTGGACTTCGTCCCTCAAAAAAAATCAACTTACTCAATGGAGCTTTGGAGTGTAAGTACCAGCGATTTTCAATGTATAAGGGAAGTTTAAAATCAAAGCAGAGCTAAGCCGTATTTAAATACGGCTTTTTTTGTTTAAAAATCGTGCGTACTTTCTTGCATTTATCAATTAAAATTTTATTATATTTGTTTAAATATAAATTACATAGGTGTTGCTTGAATCA
>ENA-UOWE01001490-UOWE01001490.1-activated-sludge-metagenome-genome-assembly--contig:-NODE-1490-length-28679-cov-5.983196_pt1 | contig 28679 bp, 18 predicted proteins | sample MGYA00249841_ERZ761562 | MGnify/ENA primary metagenome ERZ761562 (study PRJEB28883, sample SAMN05720200) | activated sludge metagenome | isolation source: Anaerobic digester | place: Japan...
GCAGGATTTATTAGCATTGGCTAATCCGCTTTTCCATCCCACAATTACTACATCTTGGAGTGCATCAGAAGGAAAACTAAAACTGTATAGCCCAACCGGAATTCCGGTTAGTTATTCAGATTTTGAAGCCGCAATAAAAGATGTAACCTTTACTAATTCGTCCGCATCACCATCTGGAACTCGTGATTTTTCTATTAATTTGGGTTTCGGTTCTGCTAATTATTTACCCTCAAACGGACATTTCTATGAATATGTGGCAAGTCCAGGTATTATTTGGACAGCTGCAAAAGATGCAGCCGCCGCAAGAACTTATTATGGCTTGCAGGGTTATTTAGCTACATTAACAGCTGCTGACGAAGCACAATTGGCTGGAGCACAAGCGCCAGGAACGGGATGGATTGGCGGTAGTGACGCACAAATTGAAGGTACTTGGAAATGGGTAACTGGACCAGAAGGGCTTGCCAATGGAGGAACTGGAATTACTTTTTGGACTGGAAAAGGCAATGGCACAACAACTCCTCCTTTTAATTATGCCAATTGGAACGCTCCTAATGAACCTAATGACTCTGGAAATAACGAAGATTATGCCCATATAACTTCTCCAGCAGTTGGAAACCTAGGAACCTGGAATGATTTGCCAGTACAAGGCAATGCTATAAATGTAGCCAATGGTAATTACTTCCCTCAAGGTTATATTGTAGAATATGGAGGAATGCCTGGCGAGCCAACACTTCAAATTTCGGCGAGTACTAAAATCACTATTCCAAAAATAACAAGTTCAACTCCAAGTGCTATCTGTGGTTCTGGAAGTCTGATACTACAAGCAACTGCAACTGATGGCACAGTAAATTGGTACACAACCCCAACTGGAGGAACATCAATTTATACAGGAAATTCATTTACAACTCCAGTTCTAACTACTACCACTTCTTATTATGTAGATGCATCAAATGGAAGTTGCCCAAATGGTCCTAGAACTGAAATTATTGCTACTATAAAACCTTTACCCAATTTGCCACAAATCGCAATTTCTTCGACAAGTCCGGTTTTATATTGTTTGAATGCTACAGCAATCCCATTAGCAGCAACAGCAGACAGTAACTGCAAATTAAATTGGTACACCCAAGCAGTTGGAGGTATTGCTTCAGCTACAAGTCCAACACCAATTACAACAACAGCAGGAACGACAAACTATTATGTGAGTCAAACCAATACTTTAAGCAACTGCGAAAGCCTTCGTGCTGCAATCATAGTAACAGTCAATCCATTGCCAACGGTTCCCACTGTAAACAATATTTCCTATTGCAATAATGAAACTGCTGTTCCTTTGACAGCTATTGCTACAGCAAATTGCACTTTAAATTGGTATCCAACTGCTACAGGAGGCACGCCGAGTGCAACAAGTCCAACGCCTTCTACAATAGTAGTTGGTACAACATCTTATTTTGTCAGTCAAACCATAACTTCAACGGGTTGTGAAGGACCTAGAGCCGAAATAGTAGTCACCGTTAACCCATTGCCTACAGCACCCATTGTAAGTAATATTGCTTATTGCAATCTTGAAACGGCAATTCCGCTAACGGCTACAGCATCCCCAAATTGTACTTTAAATTGGTATGCAGCTTCAGTAGGTGGAACTTCTAGCGCAACAAGCCCCACGCCATCTACAGCAACTATTGGAACTACAAAATTTTATGTAAGTCAAACCATTGTGGCTACTGGATGCGAAAGTCCAAGATCGGAAATTTCAGTCATTATAAATCCATTGCCGATTGTAAACGATGTCACTATTATTCAATGCGATGCCGACTTAGTTGTTGACGGTAAGACGCTATTTAATTTGACCGTAAACAATGCTCAAATTTCGGCAAATTATACCAATGAAACGTTTACTTATTACACCTCTTTAAACGGAGCAAAAAATGCTATTCCAGCCGATTTGATTCCAAATGAATTGGCTTTTCAAAACACAACTCCAACACAAATGGACGTTTGGTCGCGAATTACCAATAAAACAACAGGCTGTTTTAGTGTTGCCAAAATAACCTTGAAAGTTCCTGCTACGAATATCAATCCGAATACAAAAATTCCTTTTCCTGCTGTTTGTGATGATTTTTTAGATGCCAACGGAATTAATAACGCCAATAACAACAATCGAGATGGAATTACAACTTTTGATTTTTCTTCGACAAAAGCAATAATACAAGCCCTTTTGCCTCCAACCGATGTTTACAACATTAATTATTATCGAAACCAAGCCGATGCTTTGGCCGAACTCAATGTTATCTCTGACATTTCAAATTATCGAAACATTGGTTACCCTAATTCTCAGGATATTTGGGTACGAATTGATAGTAATCTGGACAATGCTTGTTACGGTTTAGGACCTTATTTGACTTTAAATGTTGAAGCTTTGCCAATCGCAAATACAGTAACCATTCCGAGACAATGTGACGACAATAATGATGGAATATTTACTTTCAATACTTTAAATCTTGAGTCAACTCTATTAAATGGACAATCTAACAAAACGGTTACTTATTTCGACCAAGCCAATAATCCCCTGAAAGATGCCAACGGAATTTTGATTAAAAGCCCATTCCCAGCCACTTTCACTTCAACATCCCAAACGATTAAAGCCGTTGTGACCAATAACAGTCCGCAACATTGTTATGACGAAACAAACATTCTATTTATTGTTGACCAATCGCCAGTAGCATTTGCAGTCCCTTCAAATTTGACAACAACTTGTGATGACGAACCCAATCCAATAGACCAAGATGGAAAATTTGCTTTTGACACCGCTACTTTCGAAAGCACAATTCTTGGCGGACAAACTGGAATGATTGTCAAATATTACGACCAAAACAATATGCTTTTGCCAAGTCCGTTGCCGAATCCATTTGTAACCAACACACAAAACATTACAGCACAAGTTCAAAATCCATTAAACACAACTTGCACTGCATCAACAACTTTAAACTTCATAGTCAATCCTGTCCCAAATATCGACTTGAATCTCGATGGTAGTGCCAATGAATTAGTATGTCAGAATGATTCGGCCTTTTTTGTAACCTTAGATGCAGGTATAACAGACGGTTCGTCAACTACAAATTATGATTATACTTGGACAAAAGATGGAGTTCATACCGGGACAAACTCACCAACATTAGACGTAAATGCCGAAGGAGTTTATACCGTTGAAGTCACCAATCATTCGGGTTGCAGTCGAATTCGAACATTGACCGTTACAGCATCAAATATTGCATCGATTACTTCAGTTGATGTTGTCGATTTGACCGAAGTGAATACAATAACAGTTAATGTCACTGGGCCAGGAGTATATGAATACAGTTTAGATGAACCCAATGGGTTCTGGCAGGATTCCAATTTTTTTAATAATGTTCCCGCTGGAGTTCACGTCGTTTATGTGAATGATAAAAATGGCTGTGGTTCCGTTCATCAAGAGATTGTACTTGTAGGTGTTCCTAAATTTTTCACACCAAACGGTGATGGTTATAATGATTATTGGAGTATAAAAGGAGTGAATGAAACCTATAATTCAAATTCCATAATCTACATTTTTGACCGATACGGAAAACTCCTAAAACAATGGGTTCCTTCTCTAAATCAAGGTTGGGATGGCACTTTCAACGGCGTTCCTTTACCTGCCGATGATTATTGGTTTACTCTAAAACTGGAAGACGGTCGAGAAACAAAAGGACATTTTTCTTTAAAAAGATAATTTTCTAAATTAGTTACTAATTTTTCGCCGAATTTCGTCCAAAATATAAAGATAATCTTCCTGGTTTTTCACAAAATCACGGTCTGAAACATCGATAATCAAGACATTCAAATTCGTTTGCGTTTTGATGTAATCCAGATAACCGCCATTGATTTTATCTAAATAATCGGCAGGAATATTTTGCTCGTAACTTCGGCCTCTTTTCTTGATATTTTCCAGCAAACGCTCCGTATTTTGGTATAAATAAACATACAAATCCGGTTTTGGCATTTCCCGATACACAATATCAAACATCGTTTTATACAATCGGAATTCGTCTTCCTGAAGCGTTACTTTGGCAAAAATCAGGGATTTGAAAATATGATAATCGGCTACTATAAAATCCTTGAACAAGTCGAATTGGGCCAAATCATCCGACAATTGTTTGTATCTATCGGCAAGAAACGACATTTCCAACGGAAAAGCATAACGGTTTTGATCTTCATAAAATTTAGGAAGAAAGGGATTGTCGGCAAAGCGTTCTAAAACAGTTTTGGCATTAAAATCCTCCGCAATTTTGGTAGCCAATGTTGTTTTTCCAGCTCCAATATTGCCTTCAAAAGCGATATAATTGAATTGTTCCAAAGGAATTTTGTCCAATGGGTTTTTTAAACTTTGAACTAGGACACAAACACTTTCGTCAGGAGAAATTTCGAATAATTCAGCCGTTTTTTTATGCAAAACAGGATGAATCCAATTCAAATTCAAATCCAACATGGGCAATAAAACAAAATTTCTATTTTGCAATAAAGGATGTGGGACTTGAAGATCTTCACTATCAATAATTTCTTCGTTAAAAGTGATTAAATCAATATCAATAATCCGTGATTGGTATTCTTGAGTCGTATTTCGAATGCGTCCTAATTGTTTTTCAATGCTTAAAATTTTTGTCAAAATTGCATTCGCTGACAAAAAAGTGTGCAAAACCAAAGCGCAATTATAAAAAGCATCGCTATCAAAACCCCAAGACGGAGTTTCATACAACTTTGATGTTTTGATAACAGTTCCAACTTCTTGATGAATCAATTCAATAGATTTTTCAATGTTTTCTAGACGATTGCCTTGATTGGTTCCTAGCGATAAAACGACCTGATTTTGTGATTTCATAATAAGCACAAATTAACTAAAACAATTTTAGAATTGAACTATATTTGCCTCGCTGTTGATAACTTAAATTTGTAACATATCAACTCTTTTTGCTACTTATAAAAAAACTATTGTTATGAGATTTTTAGGAAATGTTTTGGCAACCATAGTGGGGTTGTTCGTTTTTATAATGTTATTCGTTTTTGGAATTGTATTAATCGGAATGTTATTTGGTGGCGAATCGGATGAAATTTCTGTAAAAAGCAATTCGGTTATCGAATTAAAATTAGACGAAATAAAAAACGATTATGCTGGAAAATACAACAACCCTTGGGTTACGGAATTTTCTAAAGGAGGAAAAGTAGGACTATCAGACGTTATCAAAGCTATTGAAGCCGCTAAAACCGATTCAGACATCAAAGGAATTTCTATTTTGAATGATGAATCTGAACTGGGAATGGCACAAAGAAAAGCTTTGCGCAACGCCTTAGAAGACTTCAAGAAATCAGGAAAATTTGTGATGGCTTATGCCAATTCCTATTCACAAAAAGAATATTATTTGAATTCTGTTGCCAATACAATTTACATCAATCCCGTTGGTGATTTCGATTTCAAAGGATTATCTGCCGAATTGATGTTTTTCAAAGATCTTCAAGAAAAATCGGGTATTAAGATGGAAGTCATTCGACACGGAAAATACAAAAGCGCCGTGGAGCCTTTCTTAGAAAATGGAATGAGCGATGCCAATAGAGAACAAACCACATCATTACTAAACGCGGTTTGGAGTTCTGTTTTAGCTGATATTTCCAAAAGCAGAAATATATCGGTAGCCAAATTAAACGAAATCGCCTCTGGTCTTCTTGCTCGAACTCCAGAAATGGCAAAGTCCGAAAAATTAGTTGATGTCATTGCTTATGAAGATGAGTATCACGATGCCATCAAGAAAATTCTGAAAGTTGACAAAGATGAAGATTACAACAAAACAGCCATTTTAGACTATGCTCAAAAAGTAGCCACTACTTCTGAAAGCAATGATTCTAATGATAAAATTGCCATTATTTATGCGCAAGGAGAAATTATGAGTGGCGAAGGCGACATCAACACCATTGGCGAAATCTCGATGAATCGCTCCTTGATTGAAGCCCGAAAAGACAAAGATGTAAAAGCTATTGTACTTAGAATTAATAGTCCTGGCGGAAATGCCTTGACATCGGATTTGATTTGGAGAGAAATTGAATTAACCAAAAAAGTGAAGCCCGTAGTGGTTTCGATGGGGAATTATGCCGCTTCTGGTGGTTATTATATTGCTTGCAATGCCAACAAAATTTTTGCCGAAAACAACACCATTACAGGTTCGATTGGCGTTTTTGGAATCTTACCAAATTTCACACAATTGGCAACCAAAATTGGAATCCACACTGAACAAGTAAAAACCAACGAAAACGCTTCTGAATACAGTCCGTTTGTTCCGATGGATGAGAAATTCAAAGCCGTAACTCTTGAAAGTGTGGAGCACATTTACAAAACATTTGTGTCACACGTTGCAAAAGGACGCAAAATGACGATTGCTCAGGTAGATTCAATCGGACAAGGAAGAGTTTGGTCGGGCTCACAAGCTTTAAAAATTGGGCTTGTAGATAAAATTGGAGGTTTAGATGCCGCTATTAAAGAAGCCGCACTCCTTGGCAAAACCAAAAAATACAGCACTCAGAACTTTCCTGAATTCGAAAAAGACATGAGTGATCTTTTGAAAAATTTTCCTTTTGCAAAATCTAAAGAATCGTTCATCAAAGAAGAATTGGGTGAAGAAACCTATCGTTTGATGGAACAAATTAAAAAAGTGCAAGCTCGAAAAGGCGTTCAAGCTATGATGCCTTTTGAAATCAATATTCAATAATTTTTTTTAATAGTTGACCCTTTTAGTCCTATGCCATTGGATTGAAAGGGTTTGTTTTATATTTCAATCCGTACTTCATACCCTTCTGAACCTCGAACATTAAAAACGGTGCCATCTTCAAAAATGAGATATTGTCCTTTTATTCCAGTCAATTTCCCTTGAAAATTTGGGGTTTTATCCAAGTTCAAACTGTTTATTTTTTTGGGATATTCTAGGACAGGAAAGTGCATTTCATACAAATCATTTTTCTCTGAGTAGAAGTATTCCTGAACTTCGGCTGGAATCCAATTTTGAACTTTGATTTTTTCGGCGATTAAATCTACTTGCACAACATCATTTTTAAGCATTTTTTGCCAATTGGTTTTATCGGCAAAATGATTTTTCAAGGCTACTTCAGTAATTCCTGCCAAATAACGATTGGGCACTTCTACAATCGAAATGGCTTGGGTTGCGCCTTGGTCAATCCATCGAGTGGGCATTTGCGTTTTTCTAGTCACGCCTACTTTTACTTCGCTTGACAAAGCTAAATAGACAATATGAGGTTGCAATTGTACTTTTTCTTCATAAACCAAATCTCGATCTTGAATGCCAAGATGTGCGGTACTTAATTCGGGTTTCATAATCCAATCGCCAACGGCTGGACTCGAATAAAAACAATCATAGCAGAATCCTTGTCGGTAGATTTTCTTCTTTTTACCACAATTCAAACATTGATACCCCACAAAATTGATTTCCAAATTCTTGTTCAGTAATTGATTTACATTCAAAAAACTATTCTCAAAAACCAAATAATATTGAATAGGATTGGCAAATTCGGTTTGCATTTTTGTAAGCGTGCCTTCGTAAGTCATTTTATCTAAAGTTTCAGATTTAAAGGTTCAAGTTGAACAAATTTTGTTATTTTTGGTAAAGTTATCACTCCTAATTCATAATTCATAATTTAAAAATGCCAATAGCTGTAATCAATTCGTTTGCTTCTTGGGTTCTCAAACAAAGAATTCATCAAATAGAACTTTTCCTGAAGTACCCGAATGAAGTTCAGGAAGAATTGCTAATGAATTTGATTAAAGCTGCCGAAAAAACGGTTATAGGCCAGCAATATGATTATGAATCTATAAATTCATATGCTGCTTTTGCCGAAAGAGTTCCTGTTTCGACCTACGAAGAATTACAACCCTTGATAGAAAGAACCCGACAAGGCGAACAAAATGTTTTGTGGGAAACTCCGATAAAATGGTTTGCCAAATCCAGCGGAACGACCAATGCCAAAAGCAAATTTATTCCTGTAAGTCCTGAAGCATTGGAAGATTGCCATTACAAAGCCGGAAAAGATTTGTTATGTATGTACTTGAACAATAACGAAAATTCGGAAATGTTTTTAGGAAAAAGTCTTCGTCTTGGTGGAAGTGCTCAAATCTATGAAAACAACAATACTTCGTTTGGCGATTTATCGGCCATTTTGATTGAAAACATGCCACTTTGGGCTGATTTTAGCAGTACACCAAATAAAGATATTTCATTGATGAGCGATTGGGAAACTAAAATTCCTGCCATAATCAACGAAGTTAAAAACGAAAATGTAACCAGTTTTGCCGGAGTTCCTTCCTGGCTTTTGGTTTTGATGAATAAATTATTAGAAGAAACTGGCAAAGGAAATTTACTCGAACTTTGGCCCAATCTCGAAGTCTATTTTCACGGTGGCGTAAACTTTGAACCCTATCGAGAACAATACAAAAAAATATTACCTAAAAAAGATTTCAAATATTACGAAATATACAACGCATCCGAAGGATTTTTTGCCATTCAGGATTTAAATTATTCTAGCGATTTATTGCTGATGTTGGATTATGGGATTTTTTATGAATTTATTCCAATGGACACTTTTGGAACACCCAATCAAAAAACAATTCGATTATCGGATGTAGAACTTTTTAAAAATTATGCCATTGTCATCACGACAAATTCTGGTTTATGGCGTTATATGATTGGCGACACCGTTCGATTTACTTCCTTGAGTCCCTACAAAATTCGAGTAACAGGAAGAACCAAACACCATATTAATGTTTTTGGCGAAGAACTGATGGTAGAAAATACGGATCAAGCCATTGCCAAAGCTTGCCAAATTACTGGTGCTGAAATGGTAGATTATACCGTTGCTCCCGTTTTTATGAAAGACAAAGAAAAAGGGGCTCACGAATGGATCATTGAGTTCAAGAAAAACCCTATTGATATTGAAACTTTCCAAAAAGTATTGGACGAAACATTGCAGTCTTTGAATTCTGATTACGAAGCCAAACGGCACAACAATATGACTTTAAATCCTCTGATATTAAACATAGCAAGACCTAATTTATTCTACGATTGGCTGAAAGAGAAAGGAAAGTTAGGCGGTCAACACAAAATTCCGAGATTGTCTAATGAAAGAGATTATTTAGAACAATTGAAAAATATGCAAACCTCTTACAATTGTTCTATTTAAGGAATACAAATTCATTAAGAAAAGTTAAATATTTCTTCGCGGTTAAATCTCACTTCCACTTCAAAGTTTCCATCAACCTTTGCATATCGTTTCGGACGAAGCTTGCTGCGGGCATAATGGAATCGTAATTGGGTTTTGCATAGAAATAAACTGAGCCTGTTACAAAATGTTTGACACTGTCGGTCACATAAAACTGTGAATTGGTTGCCGCATTTCCATCTACTTGATAAAACATTCCATACACTTTCTTGGTCGGATTCAAAAAGGGTTGCTCTAGAATATCATCGGCTTTGATGACGTGTTCATAGGTTAGTTTTTGAGCGTCGTGTAACAATTTATTGATGTCGTTATTTACGGGTTTGTACGTCAAATAAATCGTGGCTTTCATTTTTGGATACGTAATCGTAAATCCACAATCTTTCTCTCCTTTTATGATTGCATCCGAATTCATTTCGAATGTAAAAGGGCATTTGCTTTCAAAATTAGCATAGTTGGCCTCGGGATAATCCAAACGCAAATAGCTTGCAGGCTTGGGCAAAACTTCTTTTTTACAACTAAAAATAGAAAATAGCACCATCAAAAGTGCAAATATAGAAAGCTGATTTTTTGACATTTTATAATTATTCTACGGTGACTTTTATTTGTTTTACTCTTTTCTTATCTACCGTTTCAATGGTAAACATACAGTTTTCGAAAGCGATTTTTTGATCTTTTTTTGGAAAATTACCTAAAATTTCGAGAATGAATCCGGCCAGTGTTTCGGCTTCTCCTTTTGTTGATTCGAATATTTGTTCATCAACCTCAACCACTCTATAAAAATCTTTGAGATTTGTTTTGCCTTCAAAAAGATAATTTTTATCATCAATTTTAGTGTAATTAGCGTTAACACCATCAAATTCATCGCTAATATCGCCCACGATTTCTTCGATAATATCTTCTAAAGAAACCAATCCCGAAGTTCCACCATATTCGTCCACCACAATGGCCAAATGGCTTTTCATTCCTTGAAAATCTTTGAGCAAATTGTCTATTTTTTTATTTTCGGGTACAAAAAATGGTTTTCGCAACAATGTTTTCCAATCAAATTCTTCTTTATCAAGATGAGGAAGCAAATCCTTCACAAACAAAACGCCTTCTATTTGATCTATATTGTCTCGATATACAGGAATTCTAGAAAAACCCATTTCTATAATTTTGGGACAAATGGCAGCAAAAGACTCTTCGATTTCTAGTGCAAAAATATCCATTCTCGGACTCATAACTTGCTTGGTATCGGTGTTTCCAAAAGAAACTATTCCTTCTAATATTTTTTGCTCTTCAGACGAGGTTTCCTCAGTATCGGTAAGTTCTAATGCTTGCGACAATTGATCTACCGAGAAATTTGTCTTTTGTTTTCCTAATTTATTATGCAAATATATAGTTGCTCTCCTCATAGGCAAACTTATTGGCGAAAGCAAAGTGTCAAGACCCAAAATGGGATAAGCAACCCATTTGGCAAACTTGATATTGTTTCTGCTGGCATAAACTTTGGGCAAAACTTCGCCAAACAATAAAATCAAAAAGGCAACTATAATTAGCTCAATACCCAATTTTAATAAAGGAGATTGGATAGCCGAAAATAAATTTTGTCCCATAAATGAAAACAAAATTACCACTCCAATTTTGATAAAATTATTAGCAACAAGAAGTGTAGCAAGCAATTTTTTGGGCTTTTCTAGAAGTTTAGAAATGATTTTTCCTTTTGAAGAATGTTCTTGCAAAGTGTCGTCAATATCTTTTTGCGACAAGGAAAACAGGGCAACTTCGGCACCAGAAACCAGAGCAGAACAAAACAATAACGCAAAAATTGCGATAAAACCAAATACTAAATTGGCATCTAAGGTATAAGTAAAAAGAAAACTGGGCTCTGGGTCCAAATTGAAAAAAAATTAGTTAGACAATTGTGACGGTAAGTCGTTTTCAGGCAAACCGTTATTTTTCGAGTCAAAGTTAGTCTCTTTTGGAGAATCGATAGATTTATTCTCTTTTTTTGTAGTAAGAAAAGTAAAATCTATGGCCTGAATTTCGGTAATATATTTTGTAGATCCGTCTTCGGCCTGCCATTGACGTGATTTTATGCGACCTTCAACATAAATTTTATCTCCTTTAGACAAGTATTTTTCGCATAATTCTGCCGCTTTATTTCTTACAACAATATTATGCCACTCGGTAGAAGTGATTTTTTCGCCCGTTTCCTTATTAATATAGGTTTCGTTTGTTGCCAAAGAAAATTTGCCAATGCAAGAATCAGCTTTGAAATAGTGCATCTTAACATCGTCGCCCAAATGACCTATGAGCATTACTTTATTTAAAGTCGAATTCATAAATGGTGTTTTCTACTTTCAAATGTACAAATTTTGAGTTAGCTCAAAAAATCCTTTTCGATAAAATTATGAATAACGATGGGAAAAGGAAATGTTTTTAAAGTAACAGCATCAATTCCGTTCTCTATAATTCCTGCAACCCGAACCTTCCAAAATTGGATATGCAAATGCTGATGCGACAATTTATGGATGATATTTTTCTCACTATCTTCTTCGACACTTATTAAAGGATTATTTTTAAAAAAACTGTCTTGAATCGTTTTGGAAATAAAATCAAAATCTTCTGGAGCATCAGTTTCAATTAGTGGAAATTCGTAAAGATTATGCCAAATTCCTTTCGCAGTCCTTTTTTGAATTATAGTGTTTTCATCATCATCAGCAACCACTAAATAATTAAAAAACCGATTTCGTACCTTCAACTTCTTAGATTTTACTGGCAATTGATCCACTTTCTTCTTTTGTAGAGCGGCACAACTGCTATTAAAAACACAAACACCACAATTGGGACTTTTAGGAACACATTGCAAAGCACCAAATTCCATTATAGCTTGGTTGAAAATAGCTGGATTATCTTTGGGCATCAATTCGAAAGCCAAAGCCGCGAACTCTTTTTTGGCAGATGCCGCAGCAATATCAGTTTCTACATCAAAATAGCGAGACAAAACCCTAAAAACATTTCCATCAACAACAGGAACGACTTCATTATAGGAAAAAGAAGCAATTGCAGCAGCGGTATATTCGCCAACACCTTTTAGTTTCAATAAATCATTATAGTTGTCTGGAAATTTTCCTGATAATTCTGTAGCAACAAACTGAGCCGTTTTGTGCAAATTTCTGGCTCGAGAATAATAACCCAAACCTTGCCATAGTTTTAAGACTTGTTCCTCATTGGCATTGGCCAAATCAAAAACTGTTGGAAAATTGGACACAAAAGACAAGAAATAAGGCGTTCCTTGAGCGATTCGTGTTTGCTGGAGCATAATTTCTGAGAGCCAAATCAAATAAGGATTATCGGTTTTTCGCCACGGCAAATCGCGTTTATTTTCTAAATACCACCTTATCAGTATGTTGGAAAAGATCATTGTTAAATTTTAGTTTACAAAAGTAAAAGTTTATGTTGTTAAAATTTAATGAATTAGCTTGAATAATTGTTTTTTTTATTCCTATATTTGCAACCTCAAAAAATTAGTACACATTTATAAATTACGAATTAAAATGACAAAAGCAGATATCGTTGCAAAAATCGCAGACAAATTAGGTCTTGAAAAAGGAGATGTTCAAGCAACCGTAGAGACCTTTATGACTGAAGTTAAAACTTCTTTAGAAGAAGGAGACAATGTTTATTTAAGAGGTTTTGGAAGTTTTATTGTGAAAACAAGAGCTGAAAAAACAGGAAGAAATATTTCAAAAAATACTACTATCAAAATTCCTGCTCACAACATTCCAGCATTTAAACCAGCAAAAGTTTTTGTTGAAGGAGTAAAGACAAATAACGAAGCAAAATAAAAATATTATTAATCACAAAATCACCAGATTATGCCAAGTGGTAAAAAAAGAAAGAGACATAAGGTAGCAACGCACAAACGCAAAAAAAGAGCGAGAGCTAACCGTCACAAAAAGAAAAAGTAGTTTATAACTACTTTTTTCTTTTTAAACGTTCATTGAAATTTGGATTTCAGACTTCAGATTTCAGACTTCAGATTGCGGCCTAAACTGCAAACTGCTCTCTGAATACTGCAAACCGACTTCCTCCCGGGTTCAATACCTGTTCAAATTATTGTTTAATCCATCCTTGAGAAGTTGATGGTTGGTAGTTGATTGTTGATGGATATTTTCCAACAACCGACAACCAACAGCCAACAACCCATTCACGGATAAAAATTTACAGAGTGAATAAAGAATTAATCATTAGATCTAGTTCTGAAGCCGTAGATTTTGCCTTATTAAAAGATGGAAAACTAATTGAATTGCACAAAGAACAAGAAACAAGCAACTTTCAAGTTGGCGATATTTTTATTGCCAAAATCAGAAAACCTGTTGCAGGACTAAATGCAGCTTTTGTAAATGTAGGCTACGAAAAAGACGCCTTTTTGCATTATCACGATTTGGGTCCAAACCTTGCTTCCCAACTGAAATTCATAAAACTTGTAAGCGCAGGTAAAATAAAAGATTTCTCCCTAAAAAACTTTCAGTTTGAAAAAGAGATAGACAAAGATGGATCGATAACAGATATTATCAATTCCAATCAGTCTATTTTAGTACAAGTTGTCAAAGAACCAATATCTACCAAAGGACCAAGAATTAGCGCAGAGCTTTCCTTGGCTGGAAGATTTATTGTTTTGGTTCCGTTTTCTGACCGAGTTTCTATTTCACAAAAAATAGAAGACAAAAAAGAAAAAGAACGTTTGAAAAGACTCGTACAAGCTGTCAAACCAAAAGGATTTGGTGTTATTGTTCGCACAGTAGCCGAAGGCAAAAGCACAGTAGAATTAGAAAAAGATTTGCAGAACCTCATAGAGAGATGGACTGCAATGTGTAAAAAATTACCAACCGCTCATCATCCGTCCAAGGTATTAGGAGAGCTCAATAGAGCTTCATCAATATTAAGAGACGTCTTCAACGACACCTTTAGTGGTGTCCTAATAGATGACGAAGAGTTGTACAACCAAACGAAGGATTATTTACAAGAAATAGCCCCTTCCAAAACATCGATTGTTAAGTTTTATCAATCCAAAGACACTCCAATTTTTGAGAAATACAATATAGAGAGACAAATCAAGACCTCCTTTGGAAAAACAGTTTCTATGAGCAAAGGTGCTTATCTTATTATCGAACATACCGAAGCTTTGCACGTTATAGACGTGAATAGCGGAAACCGTTCTAATAAAGCATCTAACCAAGAAGATACTGCAATGGAAGTCAATATGATTGCCGCCGCCGAAATCGCCAGACAATTACGTCTTCGTGATATGGGCGGAATAATCGTAATCGATTTTATCGATATGTCAAATCCAGAAAATCGCAAAGTCCTGTTCGACTTCCTAAGGGAAGAAATGAGCGATGATAAAGCAAAACACAAAATCTTACCTCCAAGTAAGTTTGGCTTAGTCCAAATTACTCGACAAAGAGTAAGACCCGAAGTCAATATCAAAACTAGAGAAGAAGACCCAAACAATGGAAACGGCGAAATTGAAGCGCCAATTCAAATCATTGACAAAATTGCTTTAGATCTAGAAAGACATTTAAAAACCCACAACAAGGTTGTCCTTAATGTACATCCATTTGTGGCTGCTTACCTCAGTCAAGGTTTTCCATCATTGCGTTCAAAATGGTTTTTTGAGCACAAAAAATGGGTGAAAATCATACCACGTGACGCTTACACGTACTTAGAATATCATTTCTTTGACAAAAAAGGAAATGTTATTTCAGAATAAAAAATGATTCTGAAATAAATTCAGAATAAAAAACCGCCTTTCGAGAGATTGGCGGTTTTTTTGTGCTTTTTTTCTATTTTTTTTAGGAGCTTAATCCAGCTATCAGTTACCATCTTTTGTGCCGAACACCGGCACAAAAGGATTTCAACTTCTATCTGGGCTAGGAAATTTGTTTTCAAAAAACCTACTCCCACAAAACCTCAATCTTTCTCCGAATTTCGTTTCCAAACTCGTCTTCAACCGTAATATAATGAATTCCCGAACTGGGCATTATAGGCATTTCGTGAAAAGTTTTGGTGCTTCCTTTATAAATATTGTCCACGTACCAAAACAGCTGAACGCCTCTTGACGAATGCGCTACTTTCAAAATCACAGGTTGAATTTCGCTATTGAAATTCTTAGTCAAATAGATTTTCCCGTTGGTTTTTGGATAAATAAAATCCATCGAAGGCATTTGTGTCGAGGCACAATCTGCCCGAAAAGGAGGCAAAGGTTGGTATTCTATATGTTGGTTTTTATAATACCATTCCATAACCGGTGGCAAGACAAACCATTTTTTGGTCACGATATTTTCAATATTTTCACAACTGCTATTGACCCGATATTGCACAGTTTTGTCCAAATGAACTGTTTTGTGGTATGGGCAAACCGAAGTCGTTCTTCCTTTCAAGGAAACCAACTGCTTCATTTTCGGGCAATCATCCTGCGCCAAATGACCGCTCAAAGTGCATACTTCTACTTCTTCCAGATCATTCAGCGGTGTTTTGAACCATTTTTGTCTGGGCAACAAATTAAAAACATCAAACAAAATGGGTGCTGCACTGGTAACTCCTGTCAAACTTGGTCTTCCTTCGCCAGAGGCATTTCCAACCCAAACCCCAACAACATAACGAGAATTGGTGCCAATGGCCCATGCATCGCGATTCCCAAAACTGGTACCTGTTTTCCAGGCAATTTTTTGCGAGCTATCATAAAATTTCCAAGCTTCATCGCCTTCAGGTCGATTCACTTCTTCCATAGCATTATAGGTCAGCCAAATAGAACCTGCTCCTAAAATGGTTTTATCAAAACTTTCCGTTCCAAAATCGGTTTTAAAATCATTTTGGTAATTCAATTCGGCAAATTCCTTGGTTCTGTATTGTCCTTGATTTTTGGCAAAAAAATCAATCGTCGAAGACAAACCAGCATAGGTTCGGCACAAATCCCACAAATTACTTTCGGCTCCACCAAGAATCAAAGACAATCCGTAATGATCTGGCGGTTTAGAAATGTCGCTCAACTTGAATTTTTGTAATTGTTCATAAAACTTGTTTACCCCAAAATTCTGTAACATCAAAACCGAAGGAATATTCAACGACCGAGATAAAGCCCGATGTGCCGGCACAGCTCCGTCGAAAGTGAGATTGAAATTCTGGGGCGTGTATCCCGAAATTTGAGTCGGAATGTCGGCAACCAAGGTGTTGGGCAACAACTCACCATCGTCTAACATTGCAGCATACAAAAACGGTTTCAAAATACTTCCGGTACTTCTGGGTGCACTAATAATGTCAACATCTTTTTGATGATTCCTGTCCGTTGGTGCATTGCCCACATAACTTATCACGTTTCTATTGGCAATATCGATTACCAAAATTGCCAAATTATTGACTTCGTTTTGTTTGTACTGATTGTAATATTGTTTTGCCATTTGGTTCACCCTATTTTGCAAAGCCAGATCAACCGTGGTTTTTACCCGAGTTCCTTCCTGATTTTTGACCACACGCTGCAATAAATGAGGCGCAATTTGTGGCAAATCAAAAGGTTTTTGCGGCAAGGGTTCGTCAATGGAAAGTTCGTAAGTTTGGCTGTCGATAATGCCTTCGTGATGCAGTTTCAACAAAAGATTGTTTCGTTTTCGAAATAATTTCTGTTGATTTTTTCCAGGATAAATCAGGCTGGGTGCATTGGGCAATACCGCCAAAGTCGCACTTTCTGCCCAAGACAATTGATGCGATTGCACCCCAAAATAACGCCACGAAGCCATTTCCAAGCCCACAACATTTCCGCCAAATGGAGCGTGAGCCGCATACAAATCCAAAATTTCTTCTTTGGAATCTCGAAGTTCGAGTCGTGTAGCCAAAATAATTTCGATAATTTTTTCGAAATACGTTCTGCCTTTTCCTTTTCGGGATAACCGAATCACTTGCTGGGTCAAGGTGCTTCCGCCACGAACCACTTTTCCTGCTCTGTTGTTCTGTTTTACCGCATTGATCATCGCCATTGGATTAAAACCAGGATGCTTGTAGAAATATTGGTCTTCAAAATAGACGATGCATTTCTTGAATTTATCTGGCACGCTGTCTTGAGCCGGAAACCGCCATTGTCCGTCTCTAGCTATTTTGGCGCCAAGCAACTCCCCTTCCCTACTTTCAATCACGGTGGAATAAGGCTCTTGAAACAAGGTTCTAGGCAACGAAAAATAATAAACCACCAATAGCAAAAAGGCCATTGATGATTTAATTTTATTCTTCTTTATCCAATTGATGATGCGTTGTAGAAACGCTTTTAGTTTCTTTTTCAAAGTCTTTTTATTTAACCGCAAGGGTCGCAAAGTTATACGCAAAGTTCACTGAAAATATTTAAAATTATAGTCACAGATTTTACGGATTAAACGGATTTTATATTTAGTGATTTTTTAAATCTGCGAAAATCCGTTTAATCTGTGTCATCCGTGTACCATTAAGCGCTACTTCACCACCTGAACCCAAAACCCTTTCGTTCTCGCCAAAAACGTATGGTCGTACATCGCTTCGCATTGCAATCCCGGCAAATAATAGTTCCCTAAATAAGAAGCATTGAGCAAGATTCTGAATGTTTTGGTTTCATTGGCATTCAATCCAAAATAGAAATTAGTTCTGTCATCACGAATATCGATATAATTGGCAATGTTGCTTGTGGCATCTCCATAATCGGTAAAACGCGTGTTGACGATTTCAAAACCCGAAGGCAGGATTTGCGACAAAGCCACATTTTCTACCCGTTCGTTTTTCTTGTTTTTGACAGTAACCACGGCCACAAATTCTGTTCCTTGATTGATTTTAGACACATTGATAATGGCGCCTTTCCTGTTTTTGAAAACCACACTGGCAAACAAATTATTTTGAATAATCTGCTCTTGACCAATAGGAAGAATTCCCGTATTGAGCACTCGAACAAAAACCGTGTTGTTTTTGTTGTTTTTTATCGTGATGCCGTTTGCCCCAGATTGTACAACCAAAGTTCTTTCGGCAATTGATTTCATCGTTTTTACAACTTGGTTTTTTCCATTATTATTAAATTGCACATCAATACCTTTGGTACCATTGCTTCGTGCAAATTTCGACATCGAATACAAACAATAGGCTGTTGTTTGCGTACTCATCCACTCGCTGCTTGACATTTGTTTGGCCAATTTGCTCGCCATCGAAAAAGCATTTTGTTTTTGTCCCAACAAAATCAAGGTTTCCAATGTCATTGCGCGATTCCTGTCGCCAGAACCATAATAGTAATAATTGTATCTGGCATCAGACTCGTCTATTTTGCTTTTTGCCAACAGAGTCAATCCTGCCGCTTTTTGTCCTGCCAAAACATAAGCAGAAGCCAAACGCAATTTACTTTCATTCGAAATTCCTGCCGTTTCCCTCAATCGATTCATCGAAGACAAATCTGGCGAGCCTGCCAATGCCAAAGTATAAAGTCGGTAAGCTTGTGCCAAATCATTGCCGTATTGTGCCACAAATCGCCATTGCTTGGCTTGTTTTTGTTGGTATGAAATCCATTTTGACTTGAAATTGATAGGCAAAACATAGCCTTTTTTCTCGGCTTCTATCAAGAAATGTCCGGCATAGGAACTTCCCCAATCATCCGCTGTTGGTTCACCTTGCCAATAGGAGAATCCTCCATTAGACAATTGAAAACTACCCAATCTCGTGATTCCAGCAGTGACATTTTTCTGGATTAAATCTTTACGATTAGCATCAATATCAACCACATCATTCAAGAATAATTGTGGAAAAACAGCGGAGGTTGTTTGCTCTACACAACCGTGTGGATATTCTATCAAATATTGCAACCTTCTGTTGAAATCGATGGTGGGCATTGACGAAACTTCGAGTTTGGCCTTGTTACTTCCAGCGACTCCAAAAGTTTTCCAAGCAATCGTTTTGGAACTATTGGGAGGCAAAACCACATCTGTAAAAGTACTCGTTACCGGATTTGGATTGGTCATATCCATTTCGACATCATAAGTCGATTTCGCCGCTCCCGAACTGGCAATGATTTGCACTTTTCCAATTCCTGTTGCATTGCCGACTTCTAAATTGAAATACACCATTTTTTCGTCAGGTTGTGCAAAAGTTAGATTTTGAACAGCACTTCCAACCACCTTCAAACCATTGTTGGTTTTGATTTGAACGGTCACGTTTTTGATATTTTTTTCCATTGTAAAAACAGTAACTGGAATGGTCACTTTTTCCGAAGGAGAAATTTTTCTAGGCAAAGAAGCTAACACCATCAAAGGGCTACGAACAGGCGTTGCTTTTTCGACGCTTCCGTAAGCACTTGAATTGGCATCGGCTGCCACGACCATAGTTCTTACTGAACCGATGTATTTCGGCAATTTTATTTGATGTGTTTTGGATTGTCCTTTTTCTAACTTGAATGGACCGTAATACACCACAACAGGTTTGAAACGATTGGCTTTTTTGGCTTTTCCACCGCCCAAATCTTGGTCGCCACCAATACTGAAAATCTGGTTGACTTTTCCGCCATAGGCTCCGATAACCTCATCATAAACATCCCAGGTTTTTACGCCCAAAGCTTCCCGAACATAAAAAGCATCCCAGGCATTTGGAGTCTTAAAACGAGTTAAATCCAGTAGGCCTTCATCAACAATAGCAATAGTATAAGTCATAGCTTTTCCTGTTTTTTCGCTTACCTTGATATTAAACTGCTGTTCTGGTCTCAAAACATCCGGCATAGCCAACTTCGGTTCGAGGATGGTATTTTTGTCAATCACTTCAATCGGAATAATGCCGTACATTCTGATTGGCAAATCGTTTTTAGTCGAAGCGTGCGGTTGCAACAAAGTAATGTTCAAATAAACGTTGGGCGCCATTGCAGCCGTAATCGGGACTTCGACTTTGGTTTCGCCTTGTTGGGTCTTTGCCCAAAGCGTTTGCATCACTTTCGAACCGTTTTCGATGGAAATCAAGGCGCGTCCACCCTCGCTTGAAGGAAAGGAAATTTGTGCTTTTTCGCCAACGGCATAATTTTTTTTATCGGTAGAAAAAACCAGCATATTCGCAGTTGAAGCATCGGTGTTTCTGGTTTTTCCTGACCAAATAGGCCAATCAATATTTACTGCCAATGCCGTTGCGTGGCCTTCGTTTTCATCCGAAACCCGAATTAAATAACGTCCCCATTCTTCATCATTCAAGGCAAATTGCAAAATTCCTCTTCCGTTTGCTCCCGTATTTAATTGGAAGCTTTTATAAGCAGTTGTAGCGTTAGACGAATTATAATTTGATAAATTATCGCTCGAAGCATCCCACCACCAGTGCCATTCGACTTTATATATCTTGATTTCTAAATTTTTTACCGCTTTCGGATACCCATTTTCATCTACTGTAATAATTTCGAAACGGTTGTTTTTTCGAGTTTCAAGCATTTCATATTTGTTCAGCTCAGGAGATTTTATTCCTACATAGGTTTTGTATGGAGAATAAGTAGTTGCCATTACATCGGTACTGAAATCACCACCTTCTTCATACACTTTGGTGATAAAGGAGGCTTTCAACATTCCCGGTGCTTGACCTTGTAATTTGGGCTGGATATTTACCGACGCTCTTCCATTAGCATCCAGTTTTCCAGAAAAAATATTAATTTCTTCGGTGCTGAATTTGCGCACCATATCATCAAAAATATAGTTGGAATAATTTTTAAAAGTAGTGGTTTGTTGAGTAAATTTTGCCTGCATTTCTACTTTCAAATTTTTGGCAACAGCCCCGTGAAGCCAAGCCACTTCAAGGTTACTTGTGTTGGGATATGAAGAAGAAAGCATGGCGTTTTTGAAACTATTTTTAATCTTTAGACGATTGGGTTTTATGGTTTCAATTTTGATGCTTTTATAAAATTTTGCTCCGCCCACATTCGCCATCGCTTCCCAATTTCCGGTTGGTGCATCGGAATTGGTGGGAACAACAAAAAGATAATGATTCCATTCATTTGACCTCTGAACGGTTTGACACACCACTTTTCCGTTTGGATCAGACAACCTGAATTTTATGGGATGTGAAGATGGTAATTTATTCTCTGCATCATTCAAAATAAACGACAAATATAATTTATCGCCAGGACGCCAAACGCCGCGTTCCCCATAAATATAGCCTTTGAGTCCTTTTTGCAAGGTTTCGCCAGCCACATCAAAATTACTGACCGACAGTGAATTACCATCATCAAGCTTAACATAAGTCGATTGATCTCCTAAAGTGACAATGGCAAAATAAGCAAATCTATCCAATTGAAAATTGGCAATCCCTTCGCTGTCCGTAGCCACGGTAGCCAATTTTTGTTGCTGATAACTATACAAATCGACAGTTGCATTTGAAACGGGCTCGGTGGTCACGATGTTGTTCACGGCAACGAAATAAGATTTATTTTCACCACGTTTTGCAATAACTCCCAAATCGGAAGCGAGAATATTAGTTCCTATTTTGGTATTGCGGTAATAGGATTTTGTACACGGATTGTCTCTGTCTTGCCAATTGTAATCGTCGTCATAATAATCGTCATCATAGTAATTGCCTCCACTATAATTAACATCATTTTCATCAACAACATCTTCTTCTTCTTGATTTTCATCTACCGAAGGAGATTCGCATTTGTATAAAGAATAGGCCTTCTTAAAACTGAATTCAACTCGATAAATAGCCCCTGGTTCTGGCGTGATTATCTTGGACAAGTCTAGTCCAAAGGTGTTCCATCGGTCAAAATTCAACAGTTTATTTTCTTTTAAATTCAAGGTGGTTTTTGCAATAGGTTGTGCGACACGTTTCAAATATTGAGTCCCATTCAACTCGTTGTCTTGCAGAAATTGGAGAATGTTGCTTTTGTAAATTTTATAGACTTTCACATCAACAGCGCTCAAGTTTACTGCTTCGAAATTAAGCTTCAAATTATTTGAACTGGGCAAAATAGTTCCATTTTTCACAAAACGCACACTCGGTTTGGTTTGTTCGAAAGAGACTTTTGTGGCAAAGTTTGTCGCCATTTTTTGCCCTTCATCATTTTCGATTCCTTGAAAAGCTTCGACCAAAAGTACCCCATTAATTTCCTTCGAAGGTTTTCGATTTCCATATTCATCGACTTCTTCATTCAATTTATCCGAACCGTCATTATTGAAAAACACTTTCAATAAATTGCCTTGCACCACAAATTTTAGATTATTGGTATTTTCGATAGCTACCAAACCACTAAAATCCTGACCGTTTTGCAAAGGGTCGGAAAAATTGATATACAAACTTTGAACGTTCCCTTCTGGAATCTGAACTTTCATTACTTTGAAAACATCCTTTGCCGCAATGACATAATCCACACTTCCTTTTTGGTCAATGTTAAAATCGCTGCCGTCATACGAAATTTCCACTTTACTTTCTTCTGGAAAACGCTGAATACTGTCAATAATAAACTTGAATTCTGTTCCAGAGCTCACTGTTTTGTCGAATTTTATTTTTAAATTCTTGCCTTTTTGCTCGGCCGAAATTAGTTGTTTAGCCGTTTCCAAATCGATGTTGTCGGCGGTTTTCAAGGTTCCATTCAAATACTGGAAATCTTTATTATAGGATTGAACATCGTGGGTTTCCACGGCAAAATCCTGTTTGATGGTTTTAATGGTAAAACGAAATTCGGAGAGTTCTTTTTTGACGGAAATCAATTTATCTAAATTCAATGTGATTTGATATTCCGTGTCCGATTTCAACTTTTCTTCGGGAATAAAAGCAATGGTGTTGTTGGAAAGTGCCACCACTTTTCCATCAACATTTGGCGAAATGTCAAACAAATCGCTGTCTAAAACCTGATTGGCTTTCCATTCTTTTTTATCGAAAGCCAAAACTACCCTAATATCCGAGGTGGTCGAGACGACTCCTCCGGTAAAACTGTTTATATACTCTTTAAACAATGAAAAATCAGAATTGAAATCGGATGATTTCTTGCTACACGCTTGAAATACAAAAAAAACAAAAAACACGTAAACTAATCCTTTTGCTTTCATTTTTATAAAGAGTTAATGGGTTACGAAAAAAAATGTGTGACGCCACTAAATAGCATTCCACATAAAATGCACAACTGCGAAATAGCAGTATATATTATAGTAAAAGTATATTATTTTTAAATTGCTTTAAGAAGAATTTTCAGAATAAATAAAAAAAATTTTTACCTTCTTAACTTCAAAAAAAACATCAATAAATTGACTCCATAACACAACAAAATAAGTAAGTCGAAAGTTTAAAAATCGGAAAATAAAAAACCTAAAAATCGCTAAAAATTAATGATTATCAATTATTTACACAACCTTAAGACAAAAAAAATGAGCCCAATACACCATCGAGTTCATTCTAATACATTCAGTAAAAACTTATCTAATATTCAAAATTCTAAATCATTTTCTCTTATTGGCAAAAAAAACGCTTCATCAAATCGGCAGTTTAAGATAACCTTGTGCGGTTTCAAAGTCTATGGCAGTAAATCAAAATCAGTATAAATATCCTCGTTTTCAAGTTTACGAATTACATATTCTTGCAACTCCATAAAACTACAAGGGCGACTTCTTAAACGGTCGATAATGTATAAATACCTTTTGAAATAAATTAATTTTGACATAATGATTATGATTTATTTTCCAAAGATAAATCATTTGTCTGCCAATAGGTGGCGGGGTGAATTAATAACATCTAGAAGATATAATTTTGTTTTTTCTAATACCAAAATTTATTTTCTTAACTTCGTTTTTTTCTAATAAAACAAAATCTACACATAATGAACAAAACTTTTCATTCGCTACTAACACTGCTTTTTTTAGCTTTTTTCACCAATTGTTATTCTCAAAACCCACTTAACTTTGGCAGTAACATATTGACAGCGGATCCTTCTGGTCATGTGTGGAAAGACGGCAAAATGTATGTTTACACCTCACACGACGAGGAATGTCAGAAAGATTTTTATATGAAGGACTGGCATGTTTTTTCGTCAAGTGATTTAGTAAACTGGACTGATCATGGAGCGTGTCTGTCTGTTAACGATCTTTCATGGGCAGATAATTTTGCTTGGGCACCTGACTGCGGGTATAAAAACGGCAAATATTATTTTTGTTTTCCTGCAGGAAATGGTTTTAAAGACCGAGTAAACTCAAAAAACAGCACCAAATGGATGGGAATTGGAATTGCAGTAAGCGATTCGCCAACAGGTCCTTTTAAGGATGCTATCGGCAAACCACTTTGGACAAAACCGTATGCAAACGACCCTTGCCTTTTTATTGACGATGATGGAAAAGGTTATGTATATTTTAATGGTGGTGGCGATTATCTAGTAGCCAAATTAGCCGATGATTTACTTAGCGTCAAAGGCGATATTCAACCTATGAATATGGGTGGATATAAACCAAAAAGAGAAGGTCCGTGGGTTTTTAAAAGAAAAGACACTTACTATTATACGATGCCAGAAAACAATAGAATCCTTACGTATTACACTTCAAAAACGCCTATTGGTCCTTGGAAATACCAAGGCGTAATTATGGATTCTGAAGGCGAAAGTAACAACCATCACTCGATAGTTGAATTCAAAGGAAAATGGGTTTTATTCTACCATAGATGGGTTGAAAACAAATCAGAATGTGGAGAAAAACAACGCAAAGTATGTGCCGAAAACCTATATTTTAATGACGATGGCACCATTCAAAAAGTTAGTAGAACCGATGCAGGAATTGGCAATTTGTTTCGTTAAAAAAAAAAACGAATTGTTTTATTTACATCATTAAGATTCTATCACTTCATTTTCGCTTCGTTGCAAAAAAACGCTTCATCAAATCGGCAGCTTCATTGGCCATAACTCCAGAAACAACTGTGGTTTTGGGGTGCAATTGGGTTCCCATTGTCATAAAACCCCGTTGCTCATCGCGAGCACCAAAAACAATTTTCGAAATCTGGCTCCAATACAAAGCGCCGGCGCACATTTGGCAAGGTTCTAAAGTTACATAGAGCGTGCAATCTTTCAGGTATTTTCCACCTAAGAAATTGGCGGCGGCGGTGATGGCCTGCATTTCGGCGTGTGCAGTGACATCGTTAAGTAATTCGGTCAAATTATGACTTCGAGCAATGACTTTGTCGGCTACAACAATAATAGCTCCAACTGGAATTTCGCCTTTTTCAAAAGCCATTTCGGCTTCTTGCAAGGCTTTCTTCATAAAATAGTCGTTGGTGAAAGGGTTTTCCATAGTTACAAAAATAAGAATTCAATTCGTACCTTTGCCTTATGACCAAGAATTTACTTCAACACATCAACAATCCAAGTGATTTACGTCAACTCGATGAAGCCCAACTTCCTCAGTTAGCACAAGAATTGCGTGATTTTATTATTGGCGTTGTAGCAGTAAAAGAAGGACATTTGGGTGCCAGTCTTGGCGTGGTCGAACTTACGATTGGGCTGCATTATGTATTTGACACACCGAATGATTTGTTAATCTGGGATGTGGGTCATCAAGCTTACGGACATAAAATTTTGACCGAAAGAAGAGAAATTTTTCATACCAATCGACAACTCAACGGCATTTCGGGTTTTCCAAAACGCAGCGAAAGTGTGTATGATGCTTTTGGCGTGGGACATTCTTCTACGTCTATTTCGGCAGCTTTAGGAATGGCGATTGGTTCTAATTTGAAAGGCGATTTCGAAAAACAGCATATCGCAGTTATTGGTGACGCTTCGATTGCTTCGGGAATGGCGTTTGAAGGTTTGAATCACGCCGGTGTTACCGATGCCAATTTGCTGGTCATTCTCAACGACAACGCCATCGGGATTGACCCAAGCGTGGGTGCTTTGAAAAAGTATCTCACTGCAGTGAAAGAAGGAAAAAATCCGAAGAAAAACAACATGATTAAATCCCTGAATTTTGATTATTCGGGACCCATAGATGGCAACGATATCTTTGCAGTTCTTAAAGAATTAAAGCGATTACAAAAAATAAAAGGGCCTAAGTTTCTACATCTAATAACCACCAAGGGAAAAGGTTTACAACAAGCCGAAGAAGATCAAGTAAAATACCACGCCCCTGGAAAATTTGATGCTTCGACTGGGGAAATTCACCCCAAACAGGAAGAAAATCTTCCGCCGAAATATCAAGATGTTTTTGGATTGACGCTTTTGGATTTGGCGAAAGCCAATGAAAAAATCATCGGAATCACACCAGCAATGCCATCGGGAAGTTCTTTGAAATTTATGATGGATGAAATTCCAGAACGCGCCTTTGATGTTGGAATTGCTGAACAACACGCTGTTACCTTATCAGCCGGAATGGCTACACAAGGAATGGTGGTTTTTTGCAATATTTATTCCACTTTTTTACAACGAGCTTACGATCAAGTCATTCACGACGTTGCTTTACAGAATTTGCCGGTGATTTTTTGTTTAGACAGAGCAGGATTGGTTGGCGAAGACGGTGCAACTCATCACGGCGTTTTTGATTTGGCTTATTTGCGTTGCATTCCCAATATGATTGTGTATTCGCCTTTGAATGAAATTGCGTTGCGAAACATTTTATATACAGCTCAATTGGGATTGAATCATCCTATTGCGATTCGGTATCCAAGAGGTCGTGGTCAAATTGTGGATTGGCAAAAACCGTATGAAAAAATTGAAATTGGAAAGGCTAATTGCCTCAAAGAAGGAACAAAAACAGCAATATTATCTAACGGAACGATTGGCAATAATGTTACATTGGCATTAGCCGAAATAAATCATCCCGAAAATTTCGCACATTACGACTTTGCCTTTGTAAAACCATTGGACGAGAAGTTGTTACACACCATTTTCAAATCATTCAAAAACATCATCACCGTTGAAGATGGTGTTGTAAAAGGTGGTTTTGGCACGACTATTGTAGAGTTTGCGTCGAATAATAATTATAACTCCAGTATTAGAACACTTGGAATTCCTGATGAATTTATTGAGCAAGGTACTGTTTACGAATTACAACATTATTGCAAAATAGACGTTTCAGGTTTGAAAACCGTTTTTATGAATTATTAAAACGAGTTATTTTTTGTAAATATAAATTTTAGTCAATAATGAAATTATATTCTTTTAGCCTCCTATTACTCATCCTATTTGTTCCAATGATCGGCTTTTCACAAAAATCAAACCTACATTCACTAAAGCCTGTAATTTATGGAGATTCTTTAAGTGTTGGTGTTGTACAAGATTCCATAAAGCCTATTGTAGCCTTAGACGTTGCAATTACACCAATAATAAAATATACCTCTCCACCAAAATCAAAAATGGCAGTTGCAAAAAAAATAGACATTCCATTTATTTCAATGTCACATTGGATTAATAAAAATTCGGTTGGTATTGATTTAACACAAATTGCTTTTGTGAACTGGAATGCAGGTGGAACTAGCTCAGTTGCAGGCTTGTTTACTGGAACTTTTACGAGAACACGATCGGATATCAATAGCGAATGGATTAATGAATTAATTGTGAAATACGGGCTCAATAAACAAGATGGTTTGGATATGAGAAAAACAGATGATGATTTTCGTTTTAACTCTACTTTTGGCTATAGACAAGATACTTTTTCGAATTGGTATTTTAGTGCAAAATTCAATTTTAGAACCCAATTTACAGATGGATATAAATACCCTGATACCAAAAACCCTATCTCAAAAACATTCGCTCCAGCCTATACTTTTTTGGGTGCTGGTGCTGATTATTTCAATAAAGAAAAGAAATTCGATGTTTATATTTCGCCATTGACTTTAAAAAACACTTTGGTATTAGACCAAACTCTGGCTGATAAAGGTGCTTTTGGAATGATCAAAGCAACTTATGATACAGAAGGAAATAAACTTACTTCTGGTGAAAAATCCAGAACTGAAGTTGGAATTTTAGTAACCAACTATTACAAAAAAGAAGTTTGGAAAAATATTACTTGGGAAAATAGGCTAAGTTTATATACCGATTACATCAACAATTTTGGAAACATCGATGTAGATTGGAAAATGCAATTAGATTTAATTGTAAATCAACATGTTAAGGCAAACATTGGCTCGCAGTTAATTTATGATGATGATGTCAAAAATATTGAAAAAATAGATGGTGTTCAGGTTGTTTCAGGTGCAAAAGTACAGTTAAAACAATCTCTTGGAATTGGAATGGTCTATAATTTTTAAAAACAGCAACTTATAACCCTTGATCTCAGACTATTTTTTTTCAATTATTAATCACAAATTTAAAAGTGTAATTCGTGAATTAAAGATGTTTTAAGCAAACAAATTCAAAACTATTCATCTATATTTGACTAGTCCTAAATAATCGATACAGATTATTAGACAAATTTAAATAAATTAAA
>ENA-UOWE01001496-UOWE01001496.1-activated-sludge-metagenome-genome-assembly--contig:-NODE-1496-length-28559-cov-6.445727_pt1 | contig 28559 bp, 22 predicted proteins | sample MGYA00249841_ERZ761562 | MGnify/ENA primary metagenome ERZ761562 (study PRJEB28883, sample SAMN05720200) | activated sludge metagenome | isolation source: Anaerobic digester | place: Japan...
CCCAAAAATTTAAAGTATCTTTCTGTTTCTGCACGGGGATACCATACTCTGTAGAAAACCTTTCTTCCGGAAGAATAGTTTTTCGTATACGGCTGGCCGGATTCATGAACCTTTCTAAAAATTTCTTTATCTTCATCAGTAACGGTATTGACAAAATCCCCGAAAGGTATGTATCCTGAATTGTACAGCTCTATACTTTCTATGTAAGGATTAAGCTTCTTCATAATTTCAATTTCAGAAGCTATCAAAGCCCTTATATCATCTTTGAAGGAAACTCCTATCTCTATAATCCGCCCGTCGTCCGTTCTTATATATCCGAACAGCCTTGCCCTGTTTGAACGTATTTCAAAGCTCAGAGGCTGTATCATGATCTCCCCCGCCTTTAAAACATTCAAGGTTTTCCAGTACTTAGGAGTAGTTTTGGAAAAATCCATAAAAAGATCGGTAGCATAGTCTGTCTCCTCAATTACTCCATCCTTACTTATAATATAATAATTTATGGCACTTATAAAATCTTCCGAAGTCTTAGAATCAAAATAATTTCTTATATAACTGCCTATATCGAAACTTTCATCCTTGTGCTTATGATCCTTAATTTCACCGAGCAGGCCGGTAAGAGAAAGATTGTAATTTTGACCGTAAATCGTCATTGTCTTGTTTATGGAAGACAGATACTCACCCAGGCTTTCTATACAGTCATTGTATACCGGCTCATATATATGCTTTTCATAGTAGTTCTCAAGAACAAAAAGCATTAACATGATAGAGCAGCTGAGCACCACAACCAAAGCCGCCAAAGTTTTGAAAGTAAGAACAGCGAGTATACTCCTGGCCTTTTTCATTTTCCGACGCCTCCAATAAATTAAGAAAATGAGGTTCTTCAGCAAAATTTATATCAGCTCCGCACTTTCCAAGGCAAAATACTCAGACTACACTTTTTTGCGGATCATATCTCCGGCTACTGCTTCCAAGGCTTTAAAAATTCTCACCTTTTGGTTGGTGTTGGCAGTTTCGTACTCTTCTCCCGTTTCAACATCTTTCATGGAAGGCATAAGGAAAGTTAAGTTATCGCCTATGCTTCTTACAAGATCTACTTCCTCACCCTGATGAACTTGATTTCTGATCTCGATGATATACTCGGTATCGCTTATCTTTTCAAGCACTTTGGCCACAAACTGATGCGTATAAAAGTACGATGTTGTTGCATAGTTCTGAGAATCGCTGCCAGGAGAATTTAGATAAAAGCCGCTGGTGAACTGCCTGTTGCTTACGCTTCTAAGTTCTTCCATCCACAACGGATTATAGGCATATTCACCTCTAAAGTACATGTCAATTGCCTGTCTGTAGGTTTTGGTTACAACCGCATTATAAAAAACACCTTTTATGCGGCCCTCAATCTTAAGGCTGTCAAGTCCAACCTCTAAAAGCTTGTCAAAAAACTCAATCGTGCATAGATCTTTTGAATTAAGTATATACGTTCCGTGATCATCCTCGAAAACGGGCAGATACTCTCCCGGCCTCTTTTCTTCCATGAGATAGTACTTCCACCTGCAGGAGTGGGTGCAAAGTCCCATATTGGCATCCCTGTGTGCAAGATAGTTGCTGATTAGACACCTGCCGGAAATCGATATGCACATTGCACCGTGTATAAACGCTTCAAGCTCAATATCAGGTACTTTCTGCTTTATTTCAGACATCTCCTTTAATGAAACCTCACGCGCAAGTATCACCCTTTGGGCTCCCATCTCCTTAAACATCTTTACAGAGCGCCAATTGGTATTACTGGCCTGTGTACTGATGCTTACGGGAATGTCCGAGATGCTTCTTACCAGGTCAAAAACCCCCAGATCAGAAACTATCACACCATCTACTTTCAGACCTTCAAGAAATCTTATATACTCATCCATCATATCAATTTCACGGTTGTGCGGTATTACATTAAGAGTGACATAAACCTTTTTTCCTAATGAATGAGCATAGAGTACAGCACTGCTCATCTGCTCATTTGTAAAATTATCAGCAAGGGCTCTGAGATTAAAGAGCTCCCCTCCCATATATACTGCATCTGCTCCGTAATGAAATGCAGTCTCCATCTTTTCGTAGTTTCCTGCCGGCGATAAAAGTTCGGGTTTATTCATCGATACTCTCCTTATTCTAAAGCAATATGGTTTTTCCAATATAACTATATCATAAAAAAATTAAAAACCGTTGTCTCTACTGAGTTTATTAAATTACCTCACTACCAATAATGCTATATTTTATATCATGTAAATTTATTGATTTTGATATTATAATTATATTCATGATAAAACACATCGGTTATATAAAACTTTATTATAAAAACCTTTCTTAACACAAGAACAACATGATAATAACATTTGTTAACTCAACAAAGCGTAAGTGTAATAATTATATTATAAAATTGATTCAATTCATAGAAGAGAGGTGAGCCAAAATGAAAAGTATACGGACAAGAATACTGGCCATACTCATTTCTTCGCTTGCGGCTATTTTTCTGATCATGGGAGTAATTCTCTATGTGCAGACTACAAACATAGTTGTGCCTTTGACCAAAGATCTAAGCAGCCAGATAATAAATGCAAGGGCGGATGAGGTAGGACAGTGGCTTAAAGCCAGAATAGATGATCTTAAGGGTATCGCTGAAAGAGAAGTTGTAATGAGCATGGATGTAGAGGCCATGAAACAATCTTTAAAAAATGCCGCCAGCACCAGAGACTCCATATATGATCTTCTCTATATTATAGACAAAACAGGAAAGGGCTGGACTACCACCGATACATGGGTGGAACTGTCAGACCGTGATTACTTTAAGGCTATTTTTTATGAAGGAAAAGATTACTATGTCAGCAATCCTCTTATATCCAAAGCCACAAATCTTCCTATGTTTGTTGTGGCCTATGCTGTAAAGGACAGCAGCAGAAAAACAGTAGGAATAGTTGCGACTACAATCGAACTTTCTAAACTTACTAAAGCCTTTGATGAAATAAAAGTAGGAAGCGATGGTTACGGAGTAATAGTGGACAGCACAGGTCTTGTGATGAGTCATCCCGATAACTCATTGATAATGAGTCTTAATGTCCTTGATTCTGATTCAAAAGGCTACAAAGGCCTTAAAGAACTTGGAAGACAGGCCGTTACAGGAAACTCTGGAATAGGACTTATAACTAAAAATGGTGGTGATCCAAGCTTTGCCATATACACACCCATAGCTAACTCACCTGGATGGTCCTTGTTTCTTATAGTATCGGAAAAATTCCTTATGACAGCCTCCAACAGTCTTGTTATTTTCGTAATCATCATAATAATAGGTTCTCTGGGAATAGTAAGCGTTATTTCAATAATACTTGGCAACTATATAGCCAAACCGATTAAAGTTGTTGATGCAGGAGTAAAACAGATATCTGAGGGAGACTATACAGTATCAGTTCCGGAGTCTTTCCTTAAACGGAAGGATGAGTTTGGAAATCTTGGACGTTCTGTATTGAAAATGATTGAGTCCATAAGATCCTCCATGATGAAGATAAACGATGCAGCTTTAAAGATTGATACCGCAGCCAGCAACCTTGCTTCTGTATCCGAGGAGTCAAGTGCAACAAGCGAAGAGATAAGTTCACAGGCTGCAAGTATAGACACTGGTTCGCAGAACGCTGCTGCTTCGATATCTCAGCTTTCAGGATCTGTGGAAGAAGTTGCCTCAAGTGCCCAAAATGTATCAAAGTCATCGCAGGAACTTGCCAACACCGCATCAAAAGTAGCAGATTCTGCAAAACACGGCGAGAGTTCGATTGAAAATATTGTCAAAGCCATAACAATATCCACCAAAAAAGCTGTTGAAACCAAAGAGATAATCGATAAGCTTTATAAAAACACTGAAAATGTTGGAAAGATTCTTGTAACCATAAACAGTATAACTGAACAGACTAACCTTCTGGCATTGAATGCAGCCATAGAAGCAGCAAGAGCAGGAGAAGCCGGAAAAGGTTTCGCAGTAGTAGCCGACGAAATAAGAAAGTTAGCTGAAGAAAGTAAAAAAGCAACAGAAAATATTGCAAAAATACTTGATGAAACAAAGACATATACAGTTCAAAGCAAACAGTCATTCGAAGAGATAAACTCCGGTATAACCACAATAGATAAAGAAACCAACGGAGTTTTGCAGGAGTTTAAGGGTATTTTAGGACAGATACAGCTCATGGCAAGCATGACCGAAAACGTATCGGCAAGCGCCCAGGAACAGAGTGCGGCCGCAGAAGAAATGGCAAGTGGAATGGATAACGCAGCCAAAGTAATCATATCTATAAGCGAACAGATAAAAGCCATGGCACAGGCTGTAGAACAACAGGCCATAGGAGCTCAGCAGACTAGCACTGAAAGTCAGGATCTGAGCCAGCTTTCAGAAAATCTCTCAGCCATAATTAAAACTTACAAGTATTGATAAATAAAATAAGAGGGCTTAAGCCCTCTTATTTTATTTTTGCTGTTTAAGTGAATCAGAAATTTTTGTAAGCATTCTGAGAAAACTTTCCTGTTCCTTATCCGTAAGTACCTCTATACCTTTATCGTACATCTTTTTAAGATTTTGCAAACCTTGAGCACAGAACTCAATTCCTTTCTCGTCAGAAATTATATTGATAACCCTTCTGTCATCAGAATCACGTTCCCTCCTAACATATCCTTCTTTTTCAAGCTTGTCGACAATAACCGTTATGGCACTTTGGGTAAGCGTAACCTTTTGGGATATATCGCGCATTTTCATAGGACCGTAAAAGTACACCGTGAAAACAACCAGATACTCCATAAGTGAAAGGTTAGGCGGAATATCCTCACTGAGAAGAAATCTTTTTATATCAAATATCAGATCGAACATGCTTTTATTGAACTCATAGAAATCAACCGGACTGTACTTTTTTTCTTGCAATCAAACCAGCTCCTTAAAAGTACTTTTCAATGAAAAACTCCACTGAATTAAGCATCTTTGAATTATATATAATATTCTTTTCATTTTCGCTGTACGAGTATGTGCTCTTTAAGCCAATTCGCGTCTGATCCATCCCGGTATAGGCGGCTTTTGCTACCGTGGTATAACCAATATCTATTTTACCATGTATTTCAGGAAAAGTGACAAGACCGAAAAGGTTAATATCAAATATTTTGGTACTGTAGTTAAAAAATCCATCTATTCCGGGAGTCATTGAAAAGTGTTCCTGGTTCATTCCGTTAAAAAATTCTAATCCGAATGAAAAATCACCTGTCAGATACTCAAATCCTGCAATGTACTTTACATATCTGTTTCCAAGAAGGCTCTCGGAAAAGACATTCGGAACATAGGCCTCCTTATTCTGCTGCTTGGTATAGCTGTAAAAAACATTTGTGGTACCTTCAAAGGTTATATCTATGGTATCCTGACGCTTTATCTTTGAGTACTCACCTTTGGTTGTAATCTGCTGCGGGAGATACAGACCGGCTTCAAAATACCATGTAAGCCCTTCAATAAGCCTTGATGAATACTGTATATCCGCTGTTATTACGTCTGCCCAAGGATTTATAATTGTTGATGTTGCTGCGCTTGTGTTTATTGTCATTGATGTAGAGTAGTCCGTATCAAAGATAATTTTTTGTTTCAGAAGCTCCGCAAAAATAGGGTTATCTTTAATTTCCGGCGGAAATTCATACTTTGAAAGGTCTATGGTTATATCGTTTATATGGAGGTTAAGCATTATGTCGTTTTTAATAAAATCCACTTCGACAAGCTCGGGAATATCAAAATGATAGTTATTTCTGAAGTATCCCGGTCTGACAGAAAAATCAAAAATCGAAAAATCAATCTTCAATCCTGTATTCATATCATCAAGCCGCAGTACATTTCTATCCTTGTACTTATAAGCCAAAAGCAGATAATCACTTTCACTTCCTGATTTTTCTAAAAGCAGGTCGTATATCGACTGTGTTTTTTCATAAGCTGTAAGATTAGGAAAATCATACTTGGTAACGGGTGTAAAGTAGCACTCAGCACTCATCTGTTCGAAAAAAAGCTGAAGCACCAGCCCATCAATGCCCGTAAGAGTATTTTCATTGAGGTATCCCAGAAAGTTGCTTGCTTGCATTACATTTGAAGGACTATACAGATTTGCACTGGCTTTATTGGGATAAAATCTCCCCACTCTCAGAGTGTTTCCCGAGAAGTACTGATCATAGTAAAGTTCTTTTATTTCCCCATAAAAGATACTGTTTACCAGTATCTCATCCAAGCCCGGGAAAAACGCTTTTATATCCTTATATCCCAGAAGGTACGAGTCAATATATACATTGGTGCTTTCGGGAGAAAGACCGTTAAGTGCTGTAATGTTTATGCATAAGTTAAAGTAGCTGCTTTCATTCTGCGACTCAAATTCTATGTCTGTATTCAACAGCTGGTATATATCAACAAAATCAACCTTATAGTTGTATCCAAGCGTGTAAATGGACTTTCCGGAAAACCCCATCATAACGCCTGCAGCCCAGATAGTACATATAAAGACCATCACTTTTTTCATATCATCCTCACCTACCTGTATACCAATACCGGATTGGTCATTGAAAGCTTATTAAAAAAGCTCTTTGTTATAGGAATTCCATACTCCGAACTGACAAGCTCCAAAAGTGTGCTGTGTTTGTTCTCCAGGGAAGTTATAAGTACTTTTTTGTAAGTTATATACTCCCCGGAGCTTTCATAATCCATAATCTCCATTTTTTTAACGATTTGTTCCTTCTTTCCAAAGAACTCTGCATACTTTATCACAAAATCTTTCTTATCAACCCCGACCGTCATCTTGGAGTAATCACTGTCCTGTGCGGTAAGTTTTATATCTATGGTATAGCTTTTTTCATCTTCCGATGATATAGAGCTTGTGTGCTCCTGTTCAATGGTTGATGAAAAAAGAAGTGTCATATCCGAATAATTTATATCGGTATCAAGAAAGCTTTCGTTTTTTGAAGAACCGGAAACCCTTTTTACCTGCTTAAATCCAGGGAGATAGATATACTGTTCGGTTTTTGAAAGATTCAGCACAGTTGTATTTTGGAGATCTTTAGGCTCGGTAACCCTCAGAAGAGATATGGGAAGCTTCTCTCCCTTATCAGAAGATATAAGGATATAGATATCTATCTTTCTTGTTTTCTGAGTCTTGTTGTTGTCAGACAGAATAATCGAGTATACTGCCTTCTGAGTTTCAAAGTTATTCTGTGAGTCCTTAACCTTATCAAGCACATCCTGAGCAGTTAAGCCGAATATACTAGCGGTAACGGTTAAAAACAGAAAGAAAAAAAGACTTTTTTTCATTTTTATCCGCCTTCCTTTTCTGAAGTATTTTTAAAAGTGTTTCTTTTTTTATTGAAGAAAATACAATAGGTAGAATAATTACGGTGGACAAAAGCGAAACAAGGATGCTTATACCTGATATTATTCCGAACTGTTTCATTATTCCGAGATTTCCAAATCCCAACGGAAAAAAACCCAGAAGAGTCGTGAAAGCACCGGTGCTTATTGCCCTAAGAACAGTTTTTGAAGTTATTTCTAGAGATTTACAGATATCCATGGTTTTTAAAAACTCCTCTCTGAATCTTGATACGTAATGAACAGAATAATCAATGGCAAGACCTATAACTATAGAGGCAATGGTTATAGTTCCGGCATTAAGACTGAAGTTGAACAGCCGTATAAACCCAAAGTTAATCACCGTTGTAAACAGTAGGGGGAGGGAAGCTATAAGACCTGTACGAAATGATCTGGACGATATAATGAACATTAATAGTATAAAAAGATAGGAAAAAAACAGGCTGGTCATCTGTCCGTAAAGAAGCTCACTGTTGATAAAGGTTCTTATTATAGGATTTCCTGTCACTTTCAGATATAATCTGGTTGATCCGGTCTGTGTAACGTACTCACTGTCATTTACATACTCCGAAAACTCGGCAAGATCTCCATCTTGCACCGCAGGAAAGAATTTCTTGAGCTCTTCATAAAAAACTCTGCTTCTGAGAGTTTGTTCATTAAAAGATAGAAAGTTCGTAAAAGTTTCGGTATACTCTTCGGTTTTAATATTTTTTAAAAATATACTTTTCTCATCCGCTTGGAGAGAAAAATTTTCACAGAAGGATTGGTACTTCCCATAAAGTTCATTTTCAGGGTATTCGGTTACAACCTGAGACAAGCTTTTTTTCTTATGCTCTGCAAGCATTGAAAACATTTCAGCTGCATGGGAAATATTCCTGGAAACAAAAAAACTCTGCAGTGACTTTTCATACTCCTTGAGAGCTTTAGGGTCGTTGATATCAAGTAAAGCCTTATCGTAGCTTTTAAACACATAGCTTTCTATAAACCCATTGAGTTTTTCCAGAATAGCCTGAACCTGTGTATCGTTGTTGCTGCTTATCCTGACATCTATCACCGATTCGCTTTGAGGTTTGAGAAGAAACTTGCTTAGCTCTGGAGTGTTTTCTATAATCAGGAAAACCTGGTTCATCGTACTGCTGTTGCCAGGAATATGCTCAGTTCCGGAGAAACTTTTTACAACAGAAGAGGTGAATGTAGAAAGACCACGGCTTATGAAATGGCTGTCAATTGTAAGAACATACTTTTGAATGTCTCTTTGGATCCTGTTATAGTAAAAATCCTTGTACCCTTCATCAAGGGATGATTTCATATATACATTAATGAACTTGTCACCACCGAACTTTTCATTTATAAAATTGGAACCTTTTATCGTCAGAGCTGTGCTTCCAAGATAAGTTTCAAGATTGGATTCTGTTTTTATGCCAGGAATGATGAGAATAAAACATAAAAATATAACGGTCATCAAAGTTGAAACAAGTACCTTGTGTTTTATGACCTTAAGTGTGATTGCCGCCCACAAGCTCTTTCTGTTTTCCTTATCGCTGCTCTGTTTTACCCTAGGCTTTACAATCAAAATAAGTGCAGGCATAAAAACAACTGCTACCAGGAAAGAAACAATAATCCCAGCCGATGTATAAAAACCAAGCTGAGTTACAGGAATCAGCCTTGCAGTGATAAGAGACATAAAGCCGGCTACAGTTGTTAATGTGCACATAAGAACAGGAGTAAGAATTTTTTTCCTTGCCCTTGCAACCGCAGCATTTTTGTCCCCATCATATCGATACTCTTCATTATACCTTGAAATGAGATATACAGTATTATCTACTCCTATACCCACAAGAATTATGGGCATCATTATGGTTACTGTAGAAAAGGACTCGCTGAAGATAGTAACCAGTCCCATGGCAACTGCATTGGAAATAATAACCGCCACAATAGGAAGCAGCACTCCGGAAAAGGACCTGAACATAATAAGTAATATTACAACTATTCCCAAAATTGCAAAAGGAAGGATTCTGGCAACATCTGAAAAAGCCGTTTGGGCTATCTCATAGTTGGCAAGCGGAAGTCCTGTAAGATAGTACGTCTTTCCTGAAAGAGTTTTCTTTATTTCTTCCAAAAGCGAGCCCATATCAACTTTTTTAGAATCATCAAGATTTAAAATATAAAGAACATTTTTTCCGTCTTTTGAAACAAATGTATCTTTAAGCGAACTGTCATTTTCAAGAATTTTTTCTACCTCTGCTGCATTGTAAGAAGTAAGATCAAAGATTGTACTGAGCGATCCGGATTTTATCTCATACTCGTCAGAGCTGACCATTACAGAGTTGGTTATGCTCAGAACCTTTCTGACATCTTTTAAAGAGTATAGACTCTTCCTTATGCTTTCCACCTCGTTAAGTTCATCGTAGACACTGTTCATCTCAACGCTTACCATCATAATATTATCGATATCAAATTTTTCAGAGACTTCCCTGTAAAATGAAATTTCTTTATTTTCTTCAGACATGTAGGTCATTATATCATCACTGATCTTTATGTTAAGAAGTCTAAAGGCAAAAAATATGGTTACTGCAGAAAATATCCCGACTACAGCTACTCTTAGAAATTTCTGATGCATACTTAAACCTCCACATTATCAGTTTTTTAAATAGTTAAATTTTTCAATCATTAAAATTATAGATTATTTTTAATAAATAAAAAAATGACGGTGATGGCAAATAACCACATCGTCATTTATATATTCTTATTTGTATGAAAAAAACTTTGATTTTAGGAAGTTATGCACTCCGGTCAAAAAAACGTCCCTGTGTTTTTTCGGAGTACTTTAAAGAGCTGTCATATTCAAAGCCTGAACTTTTCTTATCTGCAGTGGTAGTAACGGTTTCTCCACCGCTTACATAAACCCTTCCGCATTCAGGACAAACTGCGGTAAATATGCGCACATACTGTGAAATTACTTCTTTTCCGGAAGTTTGAGCCTTAGCCTGTTCATTTGCAACATGTTCCTGTTCATGAGAACGTACAGCTGCAGGAGCTGCCTGAGGAGATATATGCGCAGGCGATTTGAAAGATACGCCTCCATCAGTTGAGCCATCCTGATACTTACGGTTAGCACATGTTTTACATTCTTTAATACCCAGTTTCTTCAGAGTCCTTAGGTCGATGTCAGAATTACTTTCCTGCTCTGAGGAACTTTGAGTTATCCTGTTTTTAACCTTTTCTGAAGAGTTAGTCCCTGTAACGTCTTTTTCTTTTGACAGGCTTTTATACCTGCTTATCCAATCAGCTGCTCCGTTTGTGCCTTCTACTCTCATCACGGAATCGCTCCCATCATATAGGTTTGTATGGTATCTCAACATAGAAAGTGCTTCCATTTCCAAAATCACTTTCAAAGAATATTTCTCCGCCCAGAAGCTTAACCAGTTTCTTAGCTATAAAAAGACCGCTTCCGGTTCCAGAATACTTCCGTGCACTGTGATCCTCAAGCTGCACAAGCTGCTGAAAAATAAACCCATACTTTTCCTCTTCTATTCCCACACCTGAATCGCTTACTTTAAATCTGACATACTCTCTTTCACGATGAACATTTTCAGCCGAAAGACTTATAAAACCTTTCTCAGTAAACTTTATCGAATTATCCAGAAGTTTCTTTAGTATCCGCGTAATCTTTCCCGGATCACTGTATATTTTTAAAGGCATCTTTTCATCAATTGAAAAGAAGAAGTCAAGTCCTTTATCCTTTGCTCTGGAACGATACTCCTCCTCAAGATACCTTAACACATTTTCCACATTGAAGTCAAGTATCTGAAGATCGACATCTCCTGCTTCTATCTTGGATAGATCCAATAAGTCTTCAATAAGTGACATAAGACTGTCTGCTGATTTTTTTATAAGCTCTGTATACTCTTTTACCTCCTGCAGACTGTCACAATCCTGAGCGATCTGGCAGCCCATAATTATTCCGTTCATAGGAGTCCTCAATTCATGACTGACTCTCGATAGAAATGCTGTTTTGGCATAGCTTGCCTTTTCAGCCTCCTCTTTTTTCAAAAGAATTATATCTTCGTACTCTTTACGTTTTATTCCAGAGGCTATCGTCTGAGCAATAAGCTTTACAGCTTTCAAAACCTGAGGATCAAAGTTATACTCCTTGGAATTTCCGGATACACCTATAAATCCCGAAATTTTTTTGTCGGTATTCATCGGTATGAACACTGATAAGTATGAGGATGATCGGATAAAAAGAAAGTCCTTATCGTTTTCATCCAGCTGTTTTAAAATATCTTCATAATTACTGCACGTACCGCACTCATCTTTTGAAGAACTTTCAGGAGAGTTCCATTCCCATTTTTTATAGCCGCTCTTATCTTCATTTAAAAAAACAACTATTCTTTCAGCTTCCAAAAGCTTTCCTAGTTCTTCCAAGGCACTGTTCACAGTGTCTTCTATATAGAATGAAGAAAGATTTATGACTTTAGTTGCTATATCCACAACTATCGACTGCAGCCTGGCAATAAGATTCAACTTTTCCTGCATTTTTATTCTCGAAGTAACGTCATGGATTATTGAATAGATGTAAGCCTTATCGTTTATCTGAACCTTGCTCGCATGAACTTCCACATCCTTTATGGTACCGTCGGAAAGTCTATGCTTGAAGGAGAAAAACGAAAAATTAGAGTCAATCACCGAATTAACAGATTTTTGAACAACTTCATCTCCAAGAACGTTTATCTGGCTTATCTTAAGTTTTTTGAACTCCTCCAAAGGATACCCATAAAACTTTACTGCCGCAGGATTGGCATCATAAATATAAAGAGTCTGCGGATCAATAATAAACATGATGGATGTATTACTGTAAAACATATTTCTGTAAAGCTCCTGACCCTTTCGCAGTTCGGCTGCAATAGTTTCCTTTTCATATGCCTCTTCGGTAAGCTTTATTTTAAGGTCTTTCAGCTCTTTTATAAGCTGATCTTTCCTGTTAAGCCTATGTTCCAACGTTCCAACAAAAAAAGAGACCAAAAGACACAATCCCCATAAAATAATCGAATAAAGAATGAAGTTCATCAAATAATCATTTTTTGGGTATATCTCAAGTATCCAGTAAGAGTCGGCTATAGGTATTTTGAACTCCTGTGAAAAGTTCTTCTTGTTTTCTGTACTGCTTTCAAAAAATACTTTTCCTGTCGAATCAAAAAAAGAATAATCATAACTGCCAAAAATCTCTTTTTTTGAAAGGAAGCTTAAAAATTCATCAAGATTAATACCACAAACATATAATCCTGCAAACTCATCATCTATAAAAACAGGATATCTAGCTATCATACCAAGATAACCCTGCTTAAGCATATATGGATCGTTAACTGTCAGAGTTCTGGTCTGTTTTGCTTTTTCAAGTGATTTGAGCGCCTGTTCGTTATCCATGAGCGACTGTCCAATAGTAGCTTCATTTCCCCATAGGGGATAGACCATATCTGTTACTGTCTGAGCATTTTTGTGCTGTAAAAAAGATACACTGGGGAACTCTCTTATGAAGTAGCGGCTAAGAGTTTCAAATCTATTCTGGGTAAGCTCTCCTTCTGTTTCAAAGGTATACCCCAAAGCTATAAGCGACGAAAAACTGTTGCTCATCCTCAGACTTATGTCACGAGAGATACTTTCACCTACGGAAAAAGTAAGTTCCTTTATGTGAGAGCTTTCTATGAAAATTATGAATAAATTAATTGTTAGAAATATTGATACTAAAAAAATATTGATAAGAATTTTTATAAAGTAATTGCCAGGCTGTTCAGAACCGTCTTTCATGTCTTAAATTTTTTCACCTGCTGTGCTAAGGTTTCAGCCAGTGCACTAAGTTCTTGAGAGTTGGCACCGATTTGCTGGGCTGCTAAAGCCTGCTGACTTATTGCTGTAACAGTACTGTTGAGCTGGAAGTTAATATCATCAGCCATCTTAGCAGAATTTTCAACGGAAGATGCTATCTCATGAGATGCCGAGCTCTGACTTTGCGAGTTCTTGCTCACCTGTTCGGTCATCGAAGATATCTGGCTTATCTGTCCGAGTATTCCGTTAAACTCTTTTTTTACCTTCAAAGTTTCGTTGGAGATATTGTGTATATTACCGGCTATCTCATCAAATGACTCTTTGCTATCCTGAGCATAATCTCTGGTTTCCGAAAGAATGTTGGCAATATTGGCCGTAGCCTTTTTACTCTCCTCGGCAAGCTTTCTTATTTCATCTGCAACAACTGCAAAGCCCCTTCCCGCATCTCCGGCGCGCGCCGCTTCTATAGCTGCATTAAGTGCCAAAAGATTGGTCTGCTCAGTTATGGAGTTTATTGTATCCACTATTTTTCCTACATTATCTGTATTATCTTTGAGCCTGTCAAGAAGCTTTTTGGTTTCATCAGCTTTTTGTGAGGACTCCTGTACAAGCGCAACTATACTTCCTATAGACTGCTCTCCTGTTTCTACGGAGCCTTTGACGATTCTGGTACTCTGAAGCAAATTCAAAGCAGACTGAGTAACCTCCTGCGAATTTTTGGCCACTTGTACTACAGCTTCCTTTACCTCTGCGATTGATTGGTTTGTTTGAGAGTAATTTGAAGATATACTTTCAACCTGAGAGGAAAGCTCCTCGCTTGTTGCGCTGGTTTCTTCGGCAATAGCAGCCAGATCAGATGACGATGATTGCATCTGTCCCGAAGCTTCCTTAATACTGAACATTGCCTGTTTAAGTGAAGCTGCCATACTCTTTAACGACGAGGCTATCTTTCCTACCTCATCCTTCTGCTTAAGCTCAAAGTCGACTGTAAGATCACCCGATCCAAAGGCATCTATCTTTTTCATAAGTTTTTTAATAGGATTGGCTATTGTTCCTCCTATAAAAACCGACAGACCTATGCTTATTGCTATAAGAACCAGTATGAGAAGTATAAGAGTCATTGCAAGGGCATTTGATGTCCTATACAGATACGTTTGCGGTACGGCAACTGCCAGTGCCCAGTTTGGAGCATAGGGAACCGGTGAAAAAAATGTAACGTTTTTGGTTCCATCGGTAAGAGTGGCTATTCCCATCCCTGCCTTTCCTTCAATCATCCGCTGGCCTATATCTTCAAGACCTTTGTAACCAAGCTGGGTTCCTTTAAGAAGATTCATATTTAGAACTACTTCTTTTTTGGGATGGGCAAGAACCATACCGGTTCCGTCCACTATATATCCGTATCCGCTGTTGTCTATATTTATACTGCCTACAATTTCAGAGACCTTATCAATAAGCACGTTGGCCCCCAATACTCCTATTAGCTCCTTTTTATCATTAATAATGCTCTTAGTCACAATAAATATAGGCTCTTTAGTCTCCTGCGAGAACATCACATTGGTAATAAAAACCTCTAAATTCTTTTTAGCTACCGCTTCAAAGTACTCCGCAGAATAGATATTTCCTGTTCTGCCTGAGGTTGAAGTAAAGTCACCCTTAAGATCAGACACCCATAAAGATTCAAAATTTTTATTTTTATCGTTAACGTATCTAAGAAGAGACTCCTGCATGTTTGTCCAGCTCATTGTTTTTACAACATTTCTGTCCGCCTGGGCAGAAACCTCTATCAAAATACCGTTAAGCCATTGACCTATTTCTGCAGATCTGGCCGCCACTATCTGCTCGGCCATCTTTTCCACTGTAGGTACTACTGTAGACTGAGTCTGTGCGTAAAGTATTACTCCGGCAATAAGCAGTATAGCTGTAAAAAGAGTTATCAGCCAAAACATAAGCCTAGAACGTATACTTTTCATACCTACGCCTCCTATTATTCCATTATAAGAATGAAGAAACCCTTTATAGGAATATTAGTATTTATTTTATCACATAAAGATTGTTTTAAGGTTAATATTATGTATAATTTTTGTTACTCCATCGGCTTATGCAGATAAAAAGTTAATTCATTTCAACATTTCTGTAATTAAGAGCTTCTCCAATATGAACGGTTTGTATCTGTTCAGATTCGTAAGTATCGGCAACTGTTCTGGCAACTCTTATTATTTTGGTTACAGATCTAGCTGTAAGTTTGAGCTTAACGGCGGCAGTCTTTAGAAACTCTTCTGCCTTGTCGGAAAGGATGGCGTACTCCTTTACCTCCCGACCGGTAAGCTGACCGTTGAACTTACCCTGCCGCTTTATCTGGATTGAAGACGTTTTTATAACTCTTTCTTTTATTTTTTCAGAAGACTCTCCGTCATCCTTACCCAAAAGATCTGAAATCTCAACCCTAGGAACATCTATCTTTATATCAATTCTGTCGGTTATAGGTCCTGATATTTTTTTGTTATAACTGCTTATCTGATTAATGGAACAGGTGCATTCTTTTTCTTTATCTCCGAAAAAACCACACGGACATGGGTTTTGAGCCGCCACAAGCATGAACCTTGCTGGAAATTCAGCAACAGATCGTGCCCTTGTGACGGTAACCTTACCATCTTCCATGGGCTGACGAAGTGACTGTATGACATCATTGCGAAACTCGGGAAACTCATCTAGAAAAAGTACACCGTTATGTGCAAGACTTATCTCACCGGGTCTGGGGATGTTTCCACCCCCGATTACCGATGCCGAGGAAGCTGTATGATGAGGTGAGCGGAAAGGTCTTTCATTTATTATCTTATTTATATATCCGCATACAGAGTATATTTTGGTCGATTCAATAATCTCCTCGGTCGTCATAGGAGGCAGTATAGTCGGAATTCTCCTTGCAATCATAGTCTTTCCAGAACCTGGACTGCCCTTGAGAAGGATATTATGAAAACCGCTGCATGCTACCTCAACCGCTCTTCTTATGAAAAGTTGACCTTTTATTTCAGAAAAATCCATATCAAAGGTTTTTCCTGCACTTGAACCAACATGAGGAAGAAAACTTTCTCTTTCCTCTGAAAAAATTCTGCATATATCGTTAAGTGAGGATATTACATACACATCATTTGGATCGACGAAGTAAGATTCATTTTCGTTTTCTTTGGGAATAATAAACTTGGCCTGGGGATTGGACTGCTTCAAAGAAATAAGAAAAAGGGCGATACCGTTTACCGGACGAATTTCTCCGTTAAGTCCAAGCTCTCCGAAAAAATAAAAATCACCATCCGCTGATTTAATCTGCGAAGATGCCTGTAAAAGAGCGACAGCTACTGCCAGATCAAAATGGGTCCCATCTTTTCTGAGAAAACTTGGAGAAAGATTAGCCGTTATGCTTCCGTTCGGAACAGTAAAACCACAGTTTCTAATGCAGCTCATCGCACGCTTTTCGCTTTCAAGGACTGTTGTGCCAGCCATGCCTACAATTTTGAAGGTCTGTATGGTTGAACGCGAGTTTATATCTAACTCAACAATAATTTCATGAACATCAAATCCATTTATACAAGCTGTTTTTATCTTGGCATACTTCAACTTTCCACCGCCGTTATCTGGAGAATACACACTCTCCCTGTATTAAGACTTGCTCCACACAGCTCTTCATTTCAAAAGGATTTCCTGACCAGATTGCTATATCCGCATCCTTATCTTTTTGCAGTGAACCTGTTCTGTCGTCTATCCCAAGAATCCGTGCGGGATTTATGGTAACAAGCTTCAAAAGCTCCTCTTCTGACACTCCGTATTTCAGAGCCGTCCCGAGCTGCATTACGGTATATTCCATCGGAACCACCGGATGATCGCACATGAGTGCCACAGGAACATTGTTTTTAACCGCTATGGAAACTGATTCAAAAGTCTTATTCTTCAGTTCAAGCTTAGTGGCGAATGAAAAGAGCGGACCGAGTACCATCTTTACATTTCTGGCTTTAAGATACTCGATTATCTTATATGCTTCCGTGGCATGTTCAATTACAAAATCAAATTCAAACTCATTTGCTATGCGGACAGCTGTTAGAATATCGTCCATCCTGTGGGCATGTATTCTGGCAGGAATCTTTCTTTTAAGCACCATCTCACCTATCTCATACCTCAAATCCTTTTCATAATCGCCCTTTTGTTTTTTTTCACTATAGCTCTGAGTTTTTACGAAGTACTCCCTTATCATGGCTGCCGTTCCCAACCTTGTTCCGGGAGTGCGTTTCATACTTTCTCCGTAGAAGCGCTTGGGATTTTCTCCCAGTGCCATCTTCAGTCCTGCGGGTTCTTTGATTATCATCTGATCAACAATCTGAGAGTTAAACTTTATTATCGCTCCCTGACCCCCTACTGCATTTGCACTTCCGGGAAGTATCATGGTTGTCGTTACTCCTCCGCTCAGAGCTTTTTTTATCGCACTGTCCTGAGGATTAAACGCATCAATTGCCCTGACTTGCGGAGTAATAGGATCGGTAGCTTCGTTTCCGTCCTGATAGTACTGTCCTACCCCTTCTTCGAAAAGTCCTATATGTGAGTGTGCATCGATAAATCCCGGAAGCACAAACTTTCCTTTTGCATCAATAATCTGCACATCTTTGGCAGTAATAGACTCGGAGATCTTTTTGATCTTTCCGCCGCTTACCAGTATATCACCTGTAAAAGCTTTGCTGACAATCGGACATATAAAACCCTTTTTAATCAAAATATCCATAAAATCACCTCTTTATAGTTGATTATATTTTTTTGAACTTCCACGTGCCTTTTCAACGGGATACTTTAATGCATTTTTTTCCATTTTTTCTTTTATGGCGTTTTTTATATCTATTTTCAGGTCTTTTGCCATAAACATACTGTATACAAGAATATCGGCAAGCTCGTCCTTTACTTCTCCTATTCTTTTTTGAGCTGTTTCAGAGCTCTGAGCACCGCTGTCGTCCCATTGGAATATCTCAAGCAGTTCTGCCGCCTCAAGCGAAATTGATACCGCAAGATTTTTAGGACTGTGAAACTTCTCCCACTCTCTTTCTTTTCGAAACCTCAAAATGATGTCGTAAATTTCATCAAAATCACCCATTTTTTTCATCCTTTCCACGAGCAATTATAGTCATTACCGGAGCCTGCTTAAAGCAGCCTGTCTTAAGCATTTTAATTAGCTCTCTCCCTTCGGTTACAACATCATCATCCCATTCTTTCTGTAAAAGCCTTTTTTCAATGCTCGCAATTAGTTTTTCATTGTTTTGAAAATCAGAATACTCATCATCCAGAAAGTAATTGACGTGTATCTTTCCAAATCCGAGACTATTGACAAACCCAAAAAGCTCCGAAGAGGTATAGGTCATTCTGTGGAAAGTACCCATAATACTGTCGGTTCTTGCGAACCAGTGATGAACGCTAACATCTTTCTTTCTTGATACGTCACCGGTATCACATATCATCTCATTAAGAATGAAAAGACCGTCTTTTTTCATTACACGCTTCATCTCAGCTAAAACGGCCATTACATCTGTAAGATGGTGAATTGAGTTTGAAATACTGACAGTATCAAAAGTACTCTCTTTAAACTCCATATTCCCGCCGTCCATGACTTTGAAATCCACATGATTTTTTTCAAAAAAATCCTTCTCTTTAAGATATCCTTTGTCTGATATATCTATGGCTGACACAGATGCAACACTCTGAAAAGATTCAAGCATTATACCTATAAAATAGCCCTCCCTGCAGCCGACATCAAGTATGTTGCCGGCGTTAATACCCCCAAGCACCTGTCTGTAAAATTCTTTTTCCATTTTTTCCTCCTGTCCTCCGAAAGGTTAAAAAACTTCTGTTTAAGGTATATAAACTGTATCCTGTATGTAAATATTATAACAAAAAATATGCTTTTTATTGTTAAAAAGACTTCTTATTATTATTAGTACTTTATACAAACTATATGATCCTTTGGAATACAATAACTTAAAAAGTTCGATGTTCTTATTTAAAAAAATACTTTTTATATATATGAATGACTTTAACAATTAGTAATCACACATGAAGGCCGAAGAAAAGGTTTTGATTTATATGTAACATATTTTAAAATTTGTTTGTTAGTAACTTTAACTAACTAACGGAGGTTTTTCGATGTCATATACTTTATCTGCTAATGAAGAAAATATTGTAAGGCTGGTAAGAACAAGAGGTTTAATATCACGCGCGGACCTTTCAAGGGAGACGGGACTTTCAAAACCAATTGTTTCAAATATAGTTTCAAAATTAATAAACGAAGGCGCTATTGTTGAAAAAGAAATAGGCATGAGTTCCGAAAAAGGAGGTAAAAAGCCGATACTTCTTTCATTCGCAAGCACCTACAAATACATCGTAGGAGTAGATGTGGGAGGAAATAAGCTTATCGCGATTCTTACCGATCTTGATGGAAATATCATAAATAAAGTCAGGAAAGTTACTAAAGGCATAAAAAGCAAAAATGCCTTGATTGAAATAATATTTCAGGGAATAGAAGAAGTGATAACTGTTGATAAAGCCATGATTCTGGGAGTAGGCATCGGAGTTCCGGGAACAACCGATATAAAGACTGGTTTTGTCTATTATATGCCCGCATTTGAGCTCAGCGATATTCCATTGGGAGAGATAGTGAGCAGCCATTTCGGAATACCTGTCATGATATCCAATGATGTTACAGTCAATGCTTTGGGAGAACTTTCAAAAGGTTCGGCCCGAAACATAAAAGATCTTTGTCTTATAGCTATAGGCACTGGCACCGGGGCAGGACTCATCCTCAATGGTTCCATCTATTCCGGAAGCCATAATATGGCTGGAGAAATAGGGTATATGATAACGGATTGGAACAGGGAAAACAAATCCAGAAACCGAACTTTTGGTAACTACGAAAGCTGGTTTTCCGGCAATGGGCTTGAAATTAAAGTTAAGGAAAAATTAGGCTTAAATCTTACAACCAAAGAGATTTTTGATAATCTTGACAAAAGCAGGGATATAAAAGAAATTTTCCTTCAGGGTTGTGAACACCTGGCTTTAGGCATTGCAAACATAATCACTCTGCTTGATCCCCAGATGATTATAATTACCGGCGGGGTGGGATACAACCAGTACGACATGATTCTCAGGTATCTCATGCCTTTTTTGGAAGTAATCGTGCCGCCGGAAATTCTCAGGAATATCTCTTTCAGCAGGGGAGAACTCGGTGATCTTGGAGTCTCTGTAGGAGGAGTGAGCCTAATACACGACAATTATTTTCTGAAAATGTGAATGTTTTTTATACAATAAGGGTATATTTTAAAACTCAGGAGGTGTTGGTATGAAAAGGGTTACATTGTTTTTGATCTTTGTTTGTGTTTTATTTACTCTAAGTGTGTCTGCAAAAACGACTATAGTTTACTGGCAGTACTTCTATCAGACAAAGGTGGATACTATAAACCAGTTGATAAAAGAGTTCGAAAAACTGAATCCGGATATAGAAGTAAAGCAGGTTACCTTTCCCTATGAAAATTACAATCAGAAGGTAGCCGCTTCAATACCTGCAGGAATAGGGCCGGATGTAATAAACTTGTTCTACGGTTGGCTCCCAATGTACGTTAACTCAGGATATCTCCAGGAGCTTCCGAAAAATGAGTTTAATGAAAAGTACTTTAAAGATAATTTCTTTCCTTTTGTCGAAGAAAGTGTCAAATTTAACAATAAATACTACTCCGTACCCACTGCCGTAAGAACCCTTGCACTTTTTTGGAACAAAAAACTGTTTAAACAGGCCGGTCTTGATCCGGAAAAACCGCCCAAGACCCTTACAGAAGCGGTAGAAATGGCGAAAATCCTTTCAAAATACGACTCAAAGGGAAATCTTCTCCAGGCCGGATTCACCATGCAGCCGGACGGACAGCATCACCATTGGATAAGAGAGGTTCTTGTCCGACAGTTTGGTGGAACTCCATACTCGACAGACAATAAAAAAGTACTCTACGATAAAACGGGAGCAGCCGGAGAAGTTTTAAAATGGTATACAGATAGAATAACCAAAGATAAAATCGGTTATCCGGGCTTTTTGAACGATGACGTGACTGCTTTCAAGTCACAGAAAGCTGCTATGACTATCGACGGTTCCTTCAGAATAGGAACTCTTAATACGGTAAAAGACCTTGAATATGGCATTGCCGAGCTACCAGAACACAATGGAATAAAATCCAATTTTGCATCCTTCTGGACTCATGCCATTACCACCAATGCCCAGGGAGAAAGACTGACAGCCTCAATAAAATTCCTCAAGTTCATAACCTCCAAAGAGGCTATGGAGCTTTGGCTCAAAAATGTCGGAGAACTGCCGGCCAATCCGGAAATTGCAAATAAGTACTCTGAAGATAAACTTTACGGACCGTTTTTGAAAGGGCTCGCATACGCTCATGCAACTTTTTTTGCGGATGAAGTCGGTCAACGTAATGTAATCCTTGAAGCTATCGATAAAGTAAGACTTAACAACACAGATCCGTCAGTTGCTTTTAAAGAGGCCGCAGATAAGGAACAGAAGATCCTTGATGACTTCTGGGCATCAAAGTAGAAAAATCATCCGCGGAGCTTCATAGGCTCCGCGGATTTTACAGGGAGGATCAGTTAAATGACTCTTAAACAGAAAAAAGTAGTTACAGCTTACACTTTTCTGGCAGTGCCTATAGTGTTTTTTCTTTTTGTACGATTTTTCCCCATGGTCTACTCTATGGCAATGAGCTTCACCGACTGGAATCTCCTCAAAAAGAACATAAATTTTGTTGGTCTGAATAATTACATTAAGATATTCAACGATCCCGTATTTGTAACCTCTCTTTTCAATTCTCTCAAATATATTCTTTTCGGAGCACCTTTAGTCATAATCATATCTCTTTTGATGGCTCTTTTGCTTAACAAAATAAGAAAAATACAGTGGCTATACAGGCTTTTATATGTTATGCCTTATATAACACCTATGGTTGCTGTCAGTTGGGTGTGGAGGTCGATGTATCAGCCTCTTCCGTTAGGAGTTTTCAACAATGCGCTTGTTGCCTTGGGAATGGATGTCCAGCCATTTCTTTCAAGCCCTTCACAGGCGCTGTTCTGTATAGTTGTAACTACAGTATGGGTGGAGTTTGGCTACTGTGTTGTTATCTTTCTTGCCGGAATACAGACCATCCCCGAGGAGTATCTTGAAGCAGCAAGAATAGATGGGGCAAGCAGATGGAATATAACCATGAAAATAACCGTACCTCTTCTCAGACCCATAACTCTCTTTCTGGTCGTGACAGAAAGCATACAGTTTTTAAGACTTTTTACTCAGGTATATAATATGTCTTTCCAGGGAACAGGAGGTCCGCTTGACTCTACCAAACCGATGGCTCTTTACATATATCATAAAGCATTTGTGAATTTTGATATGGGAGTCGCATCCAGTGCAAGCTTTGTTCTGTTTCTCATAATAATGTTTATAACTTTCCTTCAGCTTCGTGTTTTCAAAGACAAGGTAAGCTACTGAGAGGTGATGCATGACGCGGACAGATAAAAGATTAACCATCTTTGCATATGTTGTTTTAAGTATAATTGCCATAACTACAATATTTCCGTTTTTCTGGATGGTATCTTCTTCTTTTAAAGATGCTTCCCAGATATACGATATGAAGCTTTTGCCTTCAAGTCCTACTTTAGACAATTATAAGAACATTTTCGAATTTTCCCTATTTCCAAAATGGTTTCTCAACAGTTTTATAGTAGCGGCATGTACTACCTTATCCGTACTTTTCTTTGATTCTTTGGTAGGATATACTCTAGCAAAGTATGAATTTCCGGGTAAAAAAGTTCTTTTTACCATGATACTCAGCACTCTTATGATACCCACAGAAATGCTTGTTATTCCATGGTATATGATGTCAAAAAATTTTGGCTGGCTTGATTCATACTGGAGCATTATGTTCCCCGGAATGATAAGCGCTTTCGGAATATTCCTGATGAAACAGTTTATGACTAGCGTTCCGGATGAACTTATGGATGCAGCAAGAATAGATGGTCTAAGTGAGTTCAGAATATATTGGAATATTGTTCTTCCTCTAGTGAAGCCTGCTTTGGCAACACTGGCCATATTTAACTTTATAGGAAACTGGAATGCCTTTATGTGGCCGCTAATAGTATCCTCGAACTCTGAAATGTATACTTTACCGGTAGGACTTGCTTATTTTTCAAGCGAAGCTTCCTTCCAGTGGGAACAGATAATGACCGGTGCAACAGTTTCAATGATTCCTCTGATAATAGTTTTTCTCATTTTCCAGAAACAGATAATAAAAGGCATAGCCCTCTCCGGGTTAAAGGGGTGAAAAAATGAAAATCATAGATTCACATGTTCATTTTCCGGCAATAGATTTTATGGGAGACGGTAAAAAGACACATCCTGTTCAGCATCATCCGTGGCTAGAAAAGGAAAGAAACAAGTGGAAACAGGCATGGAATTTTGGTGATGAACAACCTGTCACCGATGAAGGAAAAGCTATTGAAGACTGGTACTTTCAGGCACTTAAGCATAATCTGGACAGAGTTGTTTTTGTAACAGCAGGTGGTAATATGCTTGCACAGAAAATAGTTGAAAAACATCCCGACAAGTTTATTGCCTACGCACACAACGACCCTTCAGCTAAGGGTGCAGAATCAGAACTGGAAAGGGCTCTTAAGTACGGAGGTTTGAAGGGTTACAAGATTTTAGGGCCTGCAGTTGAGACTCCGCTCAACGACAAGAGTCTTTATCCGGTGTGGGAAGTGGCCCAAAGTTATGATGTTCCCGTCCTTATCCACTTTGGCATTATGGGGGGAGCCGGCGGAACTGCTTATCATGTCAACATAAATCCACTTATAATTCACGATGTAGCCAAAGCTTTTCCGAATATGAAAATAATAATCCCTCACTTTGGCTGCGGATATGTTTTTGAAACACTCAACCTTTGTTGGGCATGCCCAAATGTTTTTATCGACACAAGCGGATCCAACCAGTGGATGAGATGGATGCCTTATGATGTATCACTTGAAAGTCTTTTTAGAAAGTACAGGGAGACTATAGGACCGGAAAGAATAATTTTCGGAACTGATTCAAGCTGGTTCCCGCGCGGATTTACATCTGCCTATCTTGATGAACAGCTCCGGGCAATGATATACACAGGTTTTTCCGCAGACGATATAGATAAAGTTCTATACGATAATATTGCGCAGCTTCTTAAGGTAAGGTGATGCAATATGGCTTTTAATCCTATATATACTGAAAAAGTACTTAATCCATGTTATAAAAACTGGAAGGACCTGTTTTTCAGCCATTCGGTCTACCTGCACAGGGCTCACTTGATAATGCTTTTAAAAACCGGAATCATACCCCATGAAACAGCTCGAAAGCTTAAATATGCCATAGACAGTGTAGCCCAAAAGAAAAACTTTCCAAAGGATATCCCCCCGGGAAGTGAAGATCTTTACTTTGTTTTTGAAAAACAGATGGAAGAAGTTATCGGACAGGATACTGCAGGATTTCTGCATACTGCACGCAGCAGAAACGATATGGATACCACGATTTTTAGAATGTTTGTCCGTACACGCCTGATGGATTTTTTATCCTGCTGTATAAACCTGCTTTCCGTAATACAAGATAAAGTGTACAAGCAGGGGGATACTCCTATAGTACTTTATACTCATGGACAGCCGGCCAATCCTTCCACCCTAGGTCATTATCTTTCGGCATTCGCCCTTGATCTTTGCGAGGATATAAATGAGCTTTTTTCAGCTTTACGTATAGTTGACCGCTCAAGTATGGGAGCATGTGCAATAACTACAACAGGTTTTAACATTGACAGAAAGATGGTAAGTGATCTTTTGGGATTTGAAAGTCCTGTTTCCAACTCCTACCAAGCAATTGTAACCTCACACTGGCTTACATACCCGGCCGATGCGGTCAGAAAGATTCTAAATGATGTAACGCGTTTCAGTGCAGATCTTTCTCATAAAGCCTCCTGTGAAGTCGGAATGCTTTTGTTTCCTGATGAACTTGTCCAGATAAGCAGCATAATGCCACAAAAAAGAAATCCTGTCATAATTGAACATATAAGAATCCAAGCCGGAATGGCTATGGGCATAATGAGTATGATCAACGAGCTGTTCCATAATGCTGCATACCAAGATATTAACGAAGTGGCTGATGCTCCTGTAAAAGAGTTTGAAAATAGTCTTGAGCTTGCAGAAAGTGTAGTTGCCTTAATGTCTCAGACCATAAAGAATATAGATATTTCCCGGCAGCGCGTATCAGAAATAGCTCTCAGTAGTGGAACAACCACAACAGAGCTGGCAGACGAGCTTGTGCGGTTATATGGAATAAGTTTCAGACAGGCTCACAGCATAACTGCTGGATTTGTCAGATCAGGATACGATAAAGATGCTCTGAGAAATATTTTCCAAGAAAAAACTGACCGTTCACTAAAACTTTCCGACAAGGAAATAGATGAAATCCTGAGCATAGAAAGGTTCATATCTGTACGCAAAGTATCCGGGGGACCTTCGGAAGAAGGCATGGAATTGGTACTTAAAGAGCTCGAAAAATATATTTCTGCATTTTCCTTCAGCCTTGATAAAAAAGAAAAAGATATTTTATCCGCACAGCAAAATCTGAAAACTGAATATGATATAATATAATTTAGTAGTGTGTATCACTGTATTGCTGATTTTTAGAAAGGCACCCTTAAGGTGCCTATTTTATATGAGGAGCAGATATGATCTCAAAAGAGCTGATAAAAAAACTTTTTATTCAGGACCTTATAAAAACCAATAACCTCATGTCAGAAGATGTAAAAAAATATCTTGAATCTTACGATGGCAGATTTTCATCCATATTGAAAGAAAACTGTACAATAGCCTTGGAAAAAGGTCTTCCTCTTTGTCAGGATACAGGAATGGTTGAAGTTTTTGCTTATGTAGGCATAAAAGCACGTATCGATGAACCGCTGCAGAATATTCTCAATGAAGCGGTAAAAGAAACTTATATCAGCAACCCTTACAGATACTCAACGGTTGCTGATCCTCTTTTTGACCGTAAAAATCAAAAAAACAATACTCCTTGTATTGTTCACACTGAGCTTACAGATGGAGATTCGATTACCTTGAAGTACATAGTAAAGGGTGGAGGAAGCGAGAACTTAAGCGCTCTTTTCATGCTAAGACCAAGCGCCGGTCCTCAGGAAATAATCTCCACAGTACTGACCCACATAGAGAATAACGGGGCAAGAGGATGTCCTCCTTTAAATATTGGTATAGGACTGGGTGGGACTTCTGATAAAGCTATGGTTATGGCCAAGCTTTCCCTCACAGAACCATTTGAGAAAAGAAATCCAGATCCGCGTTATGCAGAGTTGGAGATGACCATACTTTCAAAAATAAACGATCTCAAAATCGGTTACCAGGGATTAGGACAAGGTATAAGTGCTTACTCCGTCCACATAAAAGAGTATCCCACACATATTGCGACTCTGCCTTTGGCTATTGCTGCAGACTGTTATCTTTCAAGAAAAGGATCTTTATGTATTGGAGGCGGACAGAATGACTAGAGATGATATCAAACTTCTCCGTACAGGCCAGGAACTTCTTTATACAGGGGAACTTCTTATTATGAGAGATGCCGCCCACAAAAAACTTTATGAGCTGTGGCAGAAAAAAGAAAAATTTCCTTTTGACATAAGCAACCATATTGTATTTTATGCCGGCCCCGCCAAAAAAGTTCCCGAACAGCCCATAGGTGCCATAGGTCCTACTACAAGCGCAAGGATGGACAGCTTTTTAGAGATGCTTTTTGAAAACGGAGTCATTGCCACTCTCGGAAAAGGAAAAAGAAGTGCTGTTAACAGACAGATGTGCCAAAAGTACTCATGCGCCTATCTGGTTACTCCAAGCGGAGCAGCAGCAGCTCTCAGTCAAAGAGTACAAAGCATAAGAGTGGTTGCATATGAAGAACTCCTGAGTGAAGCTATCCAGCTTATAACTGTCCATGATTTTCCGATGATTGTGGCGACTGATACGACCGGAGAAGAATTATTTATGTAACGGATACGGTTTTTATTTAATTTAAAGTGATCATAAGGTATAATATGATATATCAGGGGGAAATAAAGTTGAATATTCTTTGCATAAGCTGTTCAAATGTTGCAGGATACAGTGAAACAGGAACTTCCGCAAATGTATGCCGGATAATTAAAAAGCTTGTCGAAAAGCAAGCCGGGGCGTCATGCACGGTTAATATAGAAAAGCTTCATGACTATAATCCCGCTGCATGTAATATGTGTATGGCCTGCGCAGGGAAAAATGAGTGCGTTTATGACAGCCATTTCAACGAATTATTCCAAAAAATTTGCCAGGCTGATCTTGTATTCTATGTAATACCTCACTACTCCATTATTCCCGCCAAACTGACTATAGTCTTTGAAAAGATGCAGGAGATATGTTACGTCAACGGTTGCCGCGACAGGAATTATATCTTTCCGCTTATTGGCAAGAGAGCTGCTCTTATAGGCCATGGAGGAAGTCCCAAAGAAATGGAACCTTACTATAGGACTTATATTCTAAATACCGTAGCTTCGGTTCTTAAAAGTGTAGGCGTTAAGATAGCTACCTATGGAGAGCAGAAGGATAACGGCGTAGTATTCGGAGTCACCGGTTATATAAAAAAAGAGGGGAAAGATGTACCGGATATGCAGATAGACTGGATTCAAGTAGAAGAAATGATCTCCGGATATGTATCAGAAACACTTTATAATATTATATGACATAAGTTTAAATCTTACTGGAGGCTTCAAAAGTATGTTTTTTATCTATCCTAGCTTTTTTTCCCGCATTTTCTGGCAGTTCAGAACATGAACGGAACAAACTCCAAAATACCAGAGTCTTTTGACGAGCTGGAGTATTTAAAGCTTATATTTGACTTTAATCCTTGTCTGATATGTATTACAGACTTGGAAACAGGTGTTTTCCTGGATGCGAATAAGAGTTTTATGATGAAGCTTGGTTATCAAAAACATGAGCTTTTAGGCAGTTCACCTTCAAAAATAAATCTTTTTAAAAGGAGATCGGATCTTGATATCCTCCTTGAACAGATAAAAGAAAAAAAAGAAGTGGAAAATTACGAGATTCTTGTTCAGGATAAACAAGGAAAACCTTTGTATATATCACTTTCATCAAAAATAATTCTGTTGAACAAACGTCCTTGTATACTGTCCGCCGGAATAGATATGAGCGATAAAAAAATTATGGA
>ENA-UOWE01001500-UOWE01001500.1-activated-sludge-metagenome-genome-assembly--contig:-NODE-1500-length-28521-cov-4.915057_pt1 | contig 28521 bp, 24 predicted proteins | sample MGYA00249841_ERZ761562 | MGnify/ENA primary metagenome ERZ761562 (study PRJEB28883, sample SAMN05720200) | activated sludge metagenome | isolation source: Anaerobic digester | place: Japan...
CACTTTAATTCTTGTTGTTATTTTGACGGTCACATAGCCCCTGACCGGTGTGTTTGTGTCGGAGAATGTCACCGTGACGGTCATATTTTGTTTGATGGTGTCGGGCGCGACGGCGTTGGCTTTCGCCGTAATCAGAGCCGGGCCGGTCGTCGTACTCGCGTTGACCACAGCGAAGCGGGCGCTTTCCCTGGCCGTATTGCTCACCGCAAGCTGGTTAAAAAGCAGCCAGCCGAAGTCGATAATTCCACACACGACAATCAGCAGAATCGGCAGAATCAGCGCAAATTCAAGGGCGGATTGACCGTCTTCCCTTTTTCTTAATCCCCGCATTTTATCACCGCCTCTGATGGCACACTCGTTTAAACATATTATACTTGATAAAATTATAAAAATATATAAAAAATATATGAATTTTCCTGATGATTTCGGTGAACTTACACAGTGTTATAAAGACAACAAAGAGCAGGCGATTCGCTCCTGCTCTTTGTTGATTCATTTTTGCAAGAGAACGAATTCTCTCCTTTGAACCGGAACCGGGAGCCGGCATCTGCCGGCATCACTGAACAGATGCCGCTCCCCTATTTCTTAGCCGTTACCCGGACGCCCTGTACGGCGGACGGATAATTTGCCGGTAAGACGACTCAGGTGGCTGCTGCCGCAGTGGTCAGGTTGTCAGCCGCGCTCTGGAACATATCCCTGATTCTGGGGCCGAGAACAAGAAGCGCCACGACGACGACGACCGCGATAAGGCCGATGAGCAGACCGTATTCGACCATGCCCTGTCCTTCCTCATCCTTGAACCATGCCATAAGCTTTTTCATGTGTTAACCCTCCGTTTCATTTTTTGGACTAACGTGACGTTGCTGCAGGTACTCAGGTGGCTGCTGCCGCAGTGGTCAGGTTGTCGGCCGCGCTCTGGAACATATCCCTGATTCTGGGACCGAGAACAAGAAGCGCCACGACGACGACGACCGCGATAAGGCCGATGAGCAGACCGTATTCGACCATGCCCTGTCCTTCCTCATCCTTGAACCACGCCATAAGCTTTTTCATGCTGTTAACCTCCTTTTCGCAAGATTCCGCTGTGCTGATGCCTGTTTGTATTCTTTTATTAAAGATGCTGCGCCAGAAAAACTTCGTAGAGCGGGTACAGCATCGTTAATACGCATCCGAATGAAAGGAAGGGACCCATCGCCGCCGCCGTTTTTAGATTGCCTTTTTTGGTAAGCAATAGATAGACGAGATAAACGAGCAGGGCGGCCGACATGATAATCATTGCCTGGATAAAGTTGAAAATGCCGAGGCAGAAACCGATGACTCCGCTGAACTTGAGATCACCCGCTCCGATTTTCACATGGAAAAGAGACGGGATGAGGAACAAAACAAAACCGCAGCCGAGACCGATGAGAGGATATACAATCGTATCGAATACCTTTTCGCCGCGAACAATTCCGAGTATAATGAAAATTGTTTTGGTCAGCATTAACGCCAGCAGGAGCATGTTCGGGATCTTGCAGACCAGTTTGTCAACCGCGGCGATGTTGAGCGCAATGGAAATGTAGATGCAGTATTCGATCCTTTGGAAAATGTTTTCTGTTCTTAGAAACAGAAGGTTGAACAGCAGCGCCGACAGCAACATCCACGATATCAGTATATAAGGTTGCCGGATGATTTTTTTCTGACGTTCTTCTTTTGCCCGTTTGTTTACCTGGATAACCGCTAATGTGTGGAAGAGAAAACCTGCCAGCAAACCCGCGAGAGAAGCGATTAAAATATCGGGCACGTTTTTCCCTCCGAGGAACCGTGTTACGGATGAATGTACAAATCGGATACCAAAAAGTCGAAATGCGGCTCTTTTTTTGTGCAATGTGTTATCGACACGCCAATACTATCATAGGAATTCACAGGTGTCAACAGATTTTTCACTGTATTTTCGTCTATTTTGACTAATTTTGCTGATTTTGTATGAGTGCACAATTATCAGCGATATATTTTGTACATTTATGACAATAGTTTTTATTTATAGTTACTATTAGGAACATTGGTCGCTCTTATTGTTTCTCTTTCGCACGATATTCGCTCTGTTTTTGTTATATTCAGCCAAACAGAGGCCTTCAGCAGCGGCCGTCTTCGGCTTTTTTCACACCCTGCGGCGCAGACAATCCGTGCACTATGCACAAAAAGGCAAATTCCGACGGACGTATCATTTTTATGCCGCGATGTGTATAATACTGTTTACCGATAGATATGGGAGGTTCCCCGGTGAAATACACCATCAGCCCGTCTGCCTGGGGCGCGGCTTTTCCGGTACCGGCCGCTGTTGTGGATAAACACCTTAAATTGGCCGGAGCGGCACAACTGAAGGCATTGCTTTGGCTGCTTCGGCATTCCGGTGAAGCAGCCGACGAAGCCCAAATCGCCAAAGCGATCGGCCAGCAGAAAGCGGATACGGTCGACGCGCTGCATTACTGGGTCGAATGCGGTATTCTTATCGCTGAAAACACCGTTGATGATGTAATGCCGGATTCCGGCATAAATCATACCGCTCAGCCTGCTTCGGCGGTTGATTGCGTGCATCCGCAAGCACCGGCCGCGGCGCTGCCGGTTTTGCCGGCTGTCCGACCATCTCCGGAACAGGTGGCTGCCCGTTGCGCGGAATCAAAAGATATCCGTTATCTATTCAACGAAGCACAGGTAAAAATGGGCCGCACCATCGGATACGACGGTCAATGTACATTGTTGATGCTGCACGACCAATACGGTTTGCCTGTCGAAGTAATCCTGATGATGATCGAATACTGTGTCAGTTCAGGTGTTTTCTCTTTTTCTTATATCGCCAAAGTCGGTAAGGACTGGGGAGAAAAGGAGATTTTTGATATCGTGAAGGCAGACGCTGTCATTACCGCCTTGAAAAACGCCAATACGGCCTGGCGGAAATTCGCCGCGCAGGCGCATTTGAACGCCTCGCCGACCTCCGCCCAGTTGAAGTATATCGGCATTTGGACGGACGAATTCGGTTTTGACACCGACATCATCTACATCGCCTATGAAGAAATGGCTAACCACTGCCGCTCGCTGAGTTTCCCCTATATGCACAAGGTCCTCGGCAACTGGCACACGGCCGGCATTAAAACAGCCGACCAGGCTTTGAAGGCCCTTGCCGATAAGCAAGGCGCGCGGCAAAACGGCGCCCGGGCCAAAGAACCGCCCTCCTACGACCTTGACACGTTCAAGCGCAAATCAAAAGAGCCGCCCGTCTATAAGAAGAAGGAGAAATAATGGGTTACTCAAAAGAAATTTATACCGCCGCAGCAGCAGCGCTGGAAAGCCGCGGAAAAGAAACCCGGCGCAAGCTTCAGCACAACAAGTCGGTTGCCTATGCGGCGGTGCCCGCGCTGGAAGACACCGAACGCCGCTTGGCCGCCATCGGAGGCCGTTTAATGTCCGAAATCGGAAAAGGCGGAGATCTGCAGGCCGCGATGAAACAGCTAGAGGCGGAAAGCCGCGAAGTGCGCGCGCAGATGGACGCCTTGCTCGCGCAAGCGGGATTTCCTACCGATTTTCTGGAGCCGCAACCGGTCTGCGGGTTATGCGGGGATACCGGTTATCTGCGAGATGGGCTGTGCGAATGCCATCGGCAGCTGCTGACTAAGGCCGCTCAAGAAGCTTTGCGCGCCTGCGCGCCTGCCTACGATTTTGCTTTCGGCAGTTTCGATGTACGTTTGTGCGGCAACGAAGAGGACCCAGCGAGCGGCGTCGTGCCTTGTAATAATATGAAAAAACTGCTTGATTACTGCCGCGCGTATGCGGAAGATTTCGACCTTTCTTCCCCCAGTCTTTTTATGCATGGCAAAACAGGGCTCGGCAAAACGCATCTGTCGCTCGCCATTGCCATGGCCGCCGTGGAAAAGGGCTACGGCGTCGTTTACGGCTCGGTACAGACGCTGCTGGGCAAACTGGAAAAGGAACGCTTTGATAAAAGCAGCGCCGACCACGGAGAGGCTGAAGAATCGCTCTTGGGCTGCGACCTGCTCGTGCTTGACGACCTTGGAACCGAATTTTCCACTTCCTTCACACTCGCATGGTTATATAATATCATCAACACGCGCTTGATGAGGAATCTGCCGACCATCATCAGCACCAACCTGACTCCGGAGGAACTGGAAGCCCGGTATGCCGAGCGTATCACCTCCAGGATTACCGGCTGCTATGTTTCCCTTGCATTTTTCGGCCGCGATATCCGCCAAATTAAATCAGCCACGGAGTAAATCAATGGATATCATACGACAGCTCACGGCGCAATTCGGCATTTCCGAGCAGCAGGCCGGAAACACCGTCAGGCTGATCGACGAAGGCAACACCATTCCTTTCATCGCGCGTTACCGCAAAGAGGTCCACGGCGGGCTTGACGACCAGCTTCTCAGGGAAATCTCCGAGAGGCTGGAATATTTACGTTCACTGGAAAAACGCAAAGCCGAGATTGTAGCGTCGATTGAAGCGCAGGAGAAGATGACTCCGGAAATAGCGCAAGCGCTCGAGAACGCGAAAACCCTGGCGGAAGCGGAAGATATTTATCTCCCCTACCGGCCGAAAAAAACGACGCGGGCCAGCGTCGCGCGGGCAAAAGGCCTTGAGCCGCTCGCGCTGGCTATTGCCGGCGCGCAGGAGCAGGCGGATGCGGAACCTCTCGAACTCGCCGCCGCTTATGTCGACGCCGAAAAGGGCGTCGGCAGCGCGGAGGACGCTTTGAAAGGCGCGCTCGATATTCTCGCAGAGAATATCGCGGAAAACGCAGCCCTGCGGAAAAAGCTGCGTGATTTTTTCAGCAGCACCGGCGTGCTGGAGACCAAGGCAAGCGATAAAGACGCCGAAAGCGTCTATACCATGTACTATGATTTCAGACAGGCGGTCCGCTCTCTTCCGGGTCATCGAGTCCTCGCCATTGACCGCGGCGAGAAAGAGGGATATCTGAAAGCCGTTTTGCTGATTGACAAAACAGCCGCGTTGGCTTATACGCAAGCCTCCCTGCCGGTCAAAGGAACAATGCCCTGCGCAAAAGCGGCCGCCGAAGCAGCCGCCGACGCATACAGCAGGCTTCTGTACCCGGCTATCGCCAGAGAAATCAGAAACACGCTCAGCGAAAAAGCTTCTACGGCGGCAATACGCCTTTTTGCCGTCAATCTCAAACAATTACTGATGCAGCCGCCGCTGCTCGGCAAAACCGTTTTGGGCCTCGACCCCGGCTACCGGACCGGCTGCAAATACGCCCTGGCCGACCCGACCGGCAAGGTGCTGAAAACAGGCGTGCTCTATATTACACACTCCGATGCCCAGCGCGCGGCGGCGGCGGACGCCGTTTTAGCTATGGCAAACGACTACCCGCTCGACGTCATTGCCATCGGCAACGGCACGGCATCGCGTGAAACGGAAATTTTCGTCAGCGAGACCATTGCCCGGGCAAAAAAAGACTTATCCTATATGGTTGTCAGCGAGGCGGGCGCCTCCGTCTATTCCGCATCAAAACTCGCGGCGGCCGAATTTCCCCAGTTCGACGTTTCGCTCAGAAGCGCGGTCTCCATTGCACGGCGGCTGCAGGACCCGCTGGCCGAACTGGTCAAGGTTGATCCCAAATCCATCGGCGTCGGCCAGTATCAGCACGATATGCCGCAGGCACAGCTGGATAAAGCGCTTGCGGGTGTTGTCGAACAATGCGTCAACAGCGTCGGAGCGCAACTGAACACCGCGTCCGCGTCTCTGCTGACCTATATCGCAGGCATCGGTCCTTCGCTTGCCGCAAACATCGTCGCATACCGCGAGCAATACGGCGCATTCGCTTCGCGCGAAGAGTTGCTGAAAGTGCCGAAACTCGGCAGGAAAGCATACGAACAGTGCGCGGGATTCCTGCGCGTCGCGGAAAGCGCCAACGCGTTGGATTCAACAAGCGTCCATCCGGAAAGTTACGCCGCGGCCGGGAAACTGCTGGAACTTTTCGGCTTCACCGCCGCGGATACCGGCAGCGAAAAACTGAAAGGACTCGACGGTCTTCTTGAAGCATACGGATATGAAAAAGCCGCGCAGCAACTCGGCATCGGGGTACCGACGCTGCGCGACATCGTCAAGGAGCTGAAAAATCCCGGCCGCGACCCGCGGCGCGAACTGCCCGCTCCGATGCTCAGGCGGGATGTGATGGGCATCGGCGACCTGAAGCCCGGCATGGAGCTTCAGGGCACCGTACGCAACGTTATCGATTTCGGCGCGTTTGTCGATATTGGTGTCCATGCGGACGGGCTTGTCCATATTTCCCAAATCGCGAACCGCTATATCCGGTATCCTTCGGATGTGCTGCACGTCGGAGACATCGTTACGGTTTGGGTACTTCAGGTCGATACCGCCAAACAACGTATCGGATTAACCATGATTCGCCCCGAAAACGGCGAATCACGCACGTCCGACGATAATCAAAACGAAAGGAATGTTCTTGTCGATGCGTAAAAGAATATCCCGCCGGCTGATGGCGGAAAGAAAAATTCTACGCGCCATTTCCCCTGCCGTGGAATCCATATGCAGGCCCCCAAAACTCGATTCCATCAAGCGCGCGCTGTTCATCCAGCCTCATCCCGACGACAATCAGATCGCAGCGGGCGGCACCATCGCAAAGCTGGTCGCCTCGGGTGTCGAAGTGTTTGAGCTAACGGTACTTGACGACCGCTACACGGATTTGAGTTACTCCGGCGAAGGTTACACCGTCAGGCAAAAAGAGGCCCTCGCAGCGCAGGAATGCCTCGGCATGAAAAACGCTGGTTTTCTCGGTTTCGGCGACAGGACGCCGGCAAGCGCGCGCGAAATTTCCGTCGCCATTGTTAAAGTCTTGCGTGAAATTAAACCCGACGCCGTATTCACCGCCGACCCGAACCTGGAAAACGAGTGTCACGAAGACCATATCAAGGTGGCGGACGCCGTCAAATATGCCGTACTGGACGCTACTTTCAACTTTTATCCCGAGTATATCGACGGCAAACCGCGTCAGGATACGTGGAAGGTCGGCACTATCGCCTTCTATTATACCGACAAAGCCAATACGGTTGTGGACATCTCGGAATACGAAGAATTGAAGATGCAGGCCATTGGCTGCCACCGCTCGCAAATGGTGCCCGGTTTCAAGGAATTGATCAAACTGCTCGCGCAGCAATTCGCCGCCGAAACACTCTATGAAAGCGTCGAAGTGTTTCGAGTTATTTCGGCTTTTCATACGCATTGCTTCAATCTGCCGGTAGGATAAAGCCGTCTTTTGATATATTAAAACGCCGCCCTTTGCCGGGGCGGCGTTTTTGTCTGATTCGCTTTAAATCTCGGGGATGCTGATTTCGATTTCCCTGCCCAGTTCGGCCGATCTGGAAATGCCGTCGATAATCGCTTGATTATAAAGGATTTCGCTCGATGGCACCGGAGCCGGACCTCCGGTGACAACAGCGTCGAGGAACGAGCGGATTTTCATATCAAAGAGGTCGCGCCCGCCGTTGTTGAGAATCGGGACCTCCGTCTCCACCTGGGCGCCGCCGACATCGTGATAGACTTTCATTTTACCGCCGACGCTGCCGTTCCAGCAATCGGTTGACGGGATACGCAAGCCGCCGTCTTTGCCGAAAATCAGCGAGTCGCCGGGAGTGTCCATGTGCATCGCCCACGCGATTCTGAAATCGAGGATGATGCCGCCCTCCAGGCGCACAAATGCGGCCGCAAAATCATCGACGCCGAAAATATCGACATACTCGGGTTTGTTGGAATATTTCGGGCTTTTCCCGAAGAAATCGGATTTGTAGCCGGTCACCGTCAGCGGTTTGGGATAGCCGACTGCATTGAGCACCATATCCAGCGAATAGCAGCCGATATCGCCAAGAGCGCCGAGACCGGCCGTTTCTTTCTCAATAAAGGAAGTGCCGAAAGGCGTCGGAATCCCCCTGCGGCGCCCGCCCCCGGTCTGAATATAATAGATATCGCCGAGTTCCCCCGACTGGACGATTTTTTTAATCATCTTCATATTGGCGTCAAAGCGCGGCTGAAAACCGATGGAGAGCACCTTGCCGCTCTTTTTCTCCGCTCTGCAAATCGCAACCGCCTCGTCAAGGGTGACGCACATCGGTTTTTCAAGTAAGACACTGACGCCTTTTTCAAGCGCGTAGATGGTGCACTCTGCGTGTGTGGCGTTGTAGGTGCAGACGCTGACGGCGTCGAGTTCCTCTGTGTCGAGCAGTTCTTTGTGGCTGGGGTAAAAACGGGCATTTTTGACACCCATTTTTGCGAAGAAAGCCTCCGCTTTGCCCGGGACCAGGTCCGCCGCAGCGACGATGTCGACGTCGTCGCATTTAAGGTAGCTTTTTACATGCGCCTCGGCAATCCATCCGCAGCCGATGATGGCAACCTTCAGTTTCCGCCCTGCGGTTTTGGCCTCTTCGGGGTCGAATACTTCCTTGAAACGATCGAGAATATTGTCTGCCATTTAGAACCCTTCCTTTATAATATCAATCGGGTTTTACCAACCCAGGTTTCCGAGATAATCGCGGCTGCGCTTGGCCGATTCGAGGGGTGTTGCACCCGCTGCGGGCCTGTCCTGTTCGACAACGACCCACGAGGCTCCCGCCCGCAGTGAAGCGTCGAGAATTGCCGGCATATCCTGCACGCCCGAACCGAGCGGCATAAAGCTGAACTCCGGCGCTTCCGGTTCTTTATCCTTGTCTTCGATACCGATCAATTCATAAAGTTTCGCAGGCTTGCTCTTGCCGGGCATAACAAAATCTTTGAGATGGACCAGCGGGGCCCTGCCGGTGTATTTCATGATATAGGCAGCCGGGTCTTCCCCCGCCACATGCACCCAGCAGGTATCAATTTCGGTTTGAAGATATTCCGGCGAAATGGTGCGGTAGATCATATCCAGCGCGTATTCGCCGCCGATTTTTTCAAACTCGAAATCATGGTTGTGGTAAAGCAGCGTCATGCCGGCCGCCGCGCAGAGCCGCCCGAACGTTTCAATATCACGAATGGTTTTTTGAAAGCCGTCGCTGCCCGGCCGGCGGTCCGGAGTCAGATAAGGCATCGCGAGGTATCTGCAGCCGAGAAGTTGATAATCTCGGATGACCTCTTGAGGTTTTTCGAGCATTTCTTCGAGCGGCACATGCGCCGAAACAGCCGCCAGTTTGTTTTTTTCAAGCAGCGGCAGAATAGCTTCGGGCTCAAAGCCATACAGGCCCGCGAATTCCACCCCGGTATAACCCATTTCGGCTAGCGAAGCAAGCGTCCCCGCCAAGTCCCGCGAGGCCTCTTCCCTGACCGAATACAGTTGTATCGCGACCGGCAGCGGCATAATAATACCTCCCCGTCAATGTTCCCGCTTATCTTATCCCAAAACATCCGCCCGTGTCAACGCCGCAATGGATTGAAAGCCCGAACAATAAACTCGATTGAATCCTGGCGGTTTACACAGCCGCGCGATGTTGGTACAATAAAGTCATCGGAAAACATGGCAGTAAATATCTCGCGCCGGCGAGTTAGCCACACCTGAAGGGAGGATTGCGCACGCCACGTTCTCACCCGCAGGACAGGTCCCGCCCGGGACGTTGTGTTATTATAGCGGGCTCTCCGGAATTCGTCGCACGGGAAGTCCGCCCGGACGACTATGTTATCGCTTGCGACGCGGGATATGGTCATGCTGTTGCCGCTGGCATCGTGCCGGATCTCGCGATGGGCGATTTTGATTCTTTTTGCGGAACGGTACGACCTCCGACACGCGTCATCCGTTTCGGCAGCGTCAAAGACGATTCGGACACGATGCTGGCGGTCAGGCACGCGCTGAGCGAGGGGTACCGCCGATTTTTGCTGCTGGGCGCCCTGGGCGGCCGGCTTGATCATCAGCATTCCAACATCTGCGCAGGCGCGCATATCGCCATGCATGGCGGGGAATGCGCAATGGCGGGGAAAGACTGCGATATTTATTTTGTCCACAACGGCAAACTGACCCTCGAGAAGAAAGAGGGTTGTTTTCTATCCGTTTTTTCGTTTGCCGAGCTTTCACGCGGCGTATCGCTGCAAGGTGTGAAGTACCCTCTCAGCGGAGCACAGTTGAGCGCGGACTGCCCTGTCGGTTTGAGTAATGAGTTCGAAACCGAGACTGCGAACATCGAGGTACTCGACGGCCTTCTGATTGTATTCGTTGCAAAAGCATGCCCGGCACCAACCATATCATAAGGAGGAAAAGCCCATGCGTTACAATGGCTTAAACAATTCCATGGCCAATCTTTGGCAGCTTTCCGATGCGAAGACACGATCCATCTGCTGCGAAAACCCGACCGGCGGCAAGGGGGCCGGCGCGATGTGCGAACTGGAAGACGGCTCAGCCGCTCTTGCGGCGCGAGACCTCGGAAAAGGTTGGAAGGTCAACCCCTTCATGGCAATCGCGCCCAATTCGACGGTGGTTCTGGCGGATATTGAAGGCCCGGGCTGCATTGAACATATCTGGATGACCCCGGATAAAAGATGGCGCGACAAAATACTGCGTATTTACTGGGACGGGCAGGATTATCCCTCGGTGGAATGTCCTGTCGGCGATTTCTTCGCCTGCGGCTGGAACGAATACGCGCAGGTGTCGTCGCTGGCAGTATGTGTCAATCCCGGAAGCGCTTTCAATTGTTACTGGCAAATGCCATTCAAGAAGCGCTGCCTGATGACACTGGAAAACCTGGGCGAATCGAGCACCTTCTTTTATCAAATCGACTACTGCCTGACCGAAGTGCCGGACGACGCCGCATATTTTCATGCCCAGTTCCGCCGTTCGAATCCGCTGCCCTATAAAAGCGACCACATCATTCTCGGCGGCGCGCAGGGCAAGGGGCAGTATGTCGGCACCTATATGTGCTGGGGAGTTCATAACAACGGCTGGTGGGGAGAAGGCGAGATTAAGTTTTTCCTCGACGGAGACGGCGAGTATCCGACCATTTGCGGCACCGGAACGGAGGATTACTTCTGCGGATCATATAACTTTGAAAACCGGAACACGCACCAGTATCAGGAATTCAGCACCCCCTACAGCGGGCTGTGCCAGGTTTTGCGCCCGGACGGTTTGTATCACGCCCAGACACGTTTCGGTTTGTACCGCTGGCACATTACAGACCCCATCCGGTTCGAAAACGATATCCGCGTGACCATTCAAGCCCTCGGTTGGAGAAACGGCGGCCGTTACCTGCCCCTGCAGGACGACATCTCTTCGGTCGCTTTCTGGTACCAGACCCTGCCCGGCAGGCCGCTTGAGCCGCTGCCGGACCGCGACGGGCTTGAAATCATCTAACGGCACAGACAGAGGCACAAGATATGGAACCGTTTGGGTAAAAGCACCAAACCTGTTGTGTCTCGTGCGCTTTATTTCTAACGCCGTTTTGCTTATTCGATGTTGCAACAGCCCGAAAATCATGTAAAATATAATCAGATAAAATGCGAATAGATAGACTCAAAGAGGAGGATTTATGGCTGGCGGCGAAGAAGAGCTCAAGAACATCCCCATCGGCGAAATCGGCATCATTGCATTGCCCGGTTGTGAAGAACTCGCAAAGCGAATCAGCGATTTTCTTTACGACAGGCGCGCGCAAATCGACGACGAGAATATCGGCAAAATCTGTTTCGACGGTTTTGTAAAAAAGAATTACTGTATCGATGTCGAAATCAGCCGGTTCGGTACCGGCGAAGCGAAAGCCGTTATTAAACACTCCGTGCGCGGTCTCGACCTTTACATTATCTGCGACATGTTCAATTACGGCATCACCTTCGAAATGTACAACAAATCCGTCATGATGTGCCCGGACGCGCATTACGCCAACCTGAAAAGGGTCATCAGCGCCATCGGCGGCAAGGCGCGCAAGGTTACGGTCGTTATGCCGATGCTGTACGAAGGGCGGCAGCACAGGCGAGCGACACGCGAATCGCTCGACTGCGCGACCGCGCTGCAGGAACTTTGCAATTTCATGCATGTTGACAACATCATCACCTTCGACGCCCATGATTCAAGGGTGCAAAACGCCATTCCCCTCTCGGGCTTCGAGAACGTCATGCCTGTCTATCAGATGATCAAGGCGCTCGTCAACAACGTGCCGGATCTTAAAATCGACAAAGAACATCTGATGATCATTTCACCGGACGAAGGCGCGATGAGCCGTTCAATCTATTACTCGACCGTGCTCGGCGTCGATCTCGGCATGTTTTACAAGCGCCGCAATTACGCTGTCGTGGAAAAAGGGCGAAGCCCGATTGTCGCCCATGAATTTCTCGGCGATAACGTCAAGGGCAAGGACTGCGTGGTCGTTGACGATATGATTTCATCCGGCGAATCCACGCTGGAGGTCGCCAGCAAGCTGATGGAGATGAAAGCCAACCGAGTCTTCATTTGCGTCGGCTTCGGCCTGTTCTGTAATGGACTTGAAAAGTATGACGCGGCGTATCAAGCCGGCATTATCAGCAAAGTTTTCACCACCAACCTAATCTACCGTTCACCGGAACTCCTGTCGCGCGAATGGTACTGCGAGGTCGATTTGGCGAAATACATCGCTCTGATCGTCGACACGCTCAACCACGAGGATTCGGTCAGCTGCCTGCTCGACCCGGTTGACCGGATCAATAAGTTCCTCATCAGCCGGGGATTCAAAGCAGCGGCCGAAACCTGACGCGGTGAAATTGCATTACCGAACAGACGTCTAGAGGGGCAGACACGGATGTCTGCCCCTCCGATTTTATTATGCCCTAACCTCAGGCCGTTTGCGCCGCCTTCTTGCGAATGAGCGTCAACAGACTGCAGCCGGCTGTTTGCAGTTCTTTGCGCGGGATATGGAAAACGGCCTTACAGTCCCCTCCCGCGAGTGCGATACGTTTGCGAAGAATGTCCCCGGGCCTGCCGGAACCTTTGCCGGGATGCACAATAATGCCGATCACCTCGCGGGCGTTGAGATTGCAGCGTTGAAGAAACTCATTGACCGCACAGCAGGGAAAGCCGAATATCACGTCGGTCGCTATAATCACGATATCGTAATCGGCCGCTTCCACGCAAAACGGTTCGAGCCGGATGCCGTCGCCGCGCGCCGCTTTATAGGCTCCGGCGGTCATGTGCCACAACGCGCTTTTCTCATAACGCGGTTCGAGCGCAAGAACATCGACCGAGCCTTCTCTGGCAGAATCGCGGCACAGAGCGTCCAGACCGGATTCATTGGAATAATAAACCAACAGCGTCTTCATCAATCGGTATCCTCCCGCTGTTATTTAACGGCCGATACCATTTTGTCGGCCCAATTCGTAATGTCGGCAAATACCGTCTGCTTGTCAAGTTCGTTGAGGATTTCGTGACGGTCTCCTTCGTACATTTTCACCGTCACGTTGCGGTGGCCGCTTCGTTTGAGGTCTTCGACAAATTGGCGGATGCCTTTCCCGTATTCGCCCACCGGGTCCATCGTGCCCGACACAACGAGAATCGGCAAGGCATAAGGAAGATTGTTATACCACGCTTTGCTCGAAACGTTATGCAGCAGCGTGGCAAGATCCCTGTAGCCGACGGCCGTGAAAAGAAAACCGCAGTATTTATCTTCAATATACGCATCGACAACCGTATTGTCCCTGGTCAGCCAGTCAAAATCGGTGCGAGGATTGGTGATACGCTTGTTATAGCTGCCGAAAGACATTTTGTTCAAGAAATCGCTGCGGTGGCGCGCTCCCTTCACCGAGGCAATAAGGCCGGCCAGCAGACTGCCGATACCCACCGCGGGGTTATTGCCGCTGGTACCGCAGAACACGGCTCCGGCGATTTCGGTGCCGAACTTTTCAGCATACTTTCTCGCGATAAAAGAGCCCATGCTGTGGCCGAAGAAAATGAGCGGTTTGCCCGGGTTTTCTCCTCTGGCAATGTCGGAAAGCAGTTTGCAGTCGTTGACAAAAGCCATCCATCCGTCACGTTCGCCGAAATAGCCGAGGTCGTCATCCGTCTTGACGGATTTGCCGTGACCGATATGGTCGTTGGCGTAGACCGCATAACCATTCGAGCAAAGGTGTTGTGCGAATAATTCATAACGTTCGATATGTTCCGCCATACCGTGCGCGATTTGAAACACCGCTTTAATATCGGCCGGGTCGGCAGGCGCCCAGCAACGGTAATAAATATCGGCCAAACCGGTTGTCGAGCCGAATGTGCCTTCTTTACGAACCGTATCCATAAAGCGCTCCTTTCATTTTGTCAACATCGAGCGTTATTATATCACAAAAGCGTGTTTTTGTAATTATTTTGTTACCATTATTCATCATTTCGTCATATTGTCTATTTATCCGCATATTTTACTGTGTTATTTGTTACTCCTGCACACATTCTTGCCGCAATACCGCTTTCCCGTCTCCGTTCGGCCCCGTAGAAAAAAACAAAGGCGCCGTATTGATTTTTCATACGCCATCTGATAAAATACAAAAGCCGATTAACATGGCGTTTCCGCGGGGGTGTAGCTCACTTGGGAGAGCGCTTGAATGGCATTCAAGAGGTAAGGGGTTCGATCCCCCTCATCTCCACCAAAAAGAGCACTTGCTTGGCAGGTGCTCTTTTTATTTGTCCTGATTAAAATTTTTTATGTTTCATACAAGTTGATGACTGCGGCAAACGCGAACCCCGAGGTGCATGTCGACGAATCAGCGTTACACGATTATATCAGCCGAGCAATTCCCGCTCCAGATTGCCGCCGAGGACTAAATCAATCGTCTCATTATCCAAGGGCAGCGAACGGATTCGCTCGATGGCTGCTCTAATCTGCTCTTCCTGCTTGAAGGGGAAGTCGATCCCGAAAATACTGCGCTCGGGCCCTGTCTGGCCGATGACGGCAAGAAGCTGTTCGTCCGTCAGGCTCCACAAACCGGCTTTTTCTCCGGCGTCGATACTCGTCCAGCCGGCAAACACCCTGGGCTGCCTGCCGCCGCGGGTATTGTTGGCGATGACGGAAAGCGCTTCCCCGAAAAAGCCGTAACCGCCGATATGTTCCATACTGAAGCGCAGTTGGGGAAAATGATAGGCAATCTCATCATATAGAACCGGCAGGCTGTCGCGAAGGCGGGAGCGGTGGACGCCCGTGTGGAAAGACAAAAAAAGATTGAGCTCCTGCGCCTTGGCATAGACACGAAACGCTTTGGGCGAAAGAACGGGCAAGTTTTGCACCGGCGGATGGATTTTTATGCCTTTGAAACCGAGCTGAGCGATTTCGTCCACCTGGTCTTCCAGGTTGTCGAGTTCAAAATCAACGCTGCCGAAGCCCGTCAGGTTCGGCTCGTTTTTTATGGTTTGCGCCAGCCACACATTCTGGTTAACGTCCATTCCGGCTTCCCTGAAACGGTCGGGCATGATAGCGAAGGCGACGCAGCGGTCGATACCGCAGGCGTCTATGACCCTTTTCAGGGCGTCAAGATCGCCGTTTTCACGCAAAACGGAAGGGTACAGATGGGCATGGTTGGCAAAAATCAAACCGTTCACTCCCCTTTTGAATCGCCGGCCGGAATATTGCCGGTCTCGAACCAGGAAATCAGCACACGGCCGGTTTCGCACATAAAACGCGAGGCGGGTACGAGCAGTTCGTCGGGCATTTTTGTCAGGAAACCGTCGGCTTCAAAGGTGAATTCGCCGGTATAGTCAATCTCTCTGAGCGCAAGCATGATGGCTTTCCAGTCAAGGTTCTGTGTAAAGGGCAGCGTATGAAGGTCACGCAGGAAGTTGTTGTCATGGACATGCAGCGACCGCAGCCTGTCATGGCCAAGACCGACGATCATATTCTGCGCGGTTTCGCCGACGAGCCCGCTGTGGCCGACATCGAGGCATGCGGTGAAGTACCTGTCGTCAAGTTCGTCGAGATATTCGCAAAACTCTTTGGTAAAACTGCATACATTGGGGATAATCTGCCCGTTGTTGGGATTGCTGCCGAACATATTTTCAAGCGCCACTTTGACGCCGTACGTTTCGCAATAGGGTTTCAGCCGGTTGAAGAACGCCAAATTGAATTCTTTGCGCCTGTTTTCTTTTACAGCGGCTGTTGGATGGACGACGACAATTTTCGCCCCGATAAGGGAGGTAACCTCAATCGCCCTGACAATCGCTCCGAACACCCAGTTGTTATAGTCCTCATCGTCCGCCTTATGAGACGGAAAGGGCGCGTGCGTCTGGTTGAAGCCGATACCGCAATCGTCCGCGGTCTTTTTGAGTTTTTTGCAGATTTCAAGGTAACCGTCCCCGAAAACGTCTGGTTGCTTTAGCGGACTGGCGAACATGGAATAGTCCAGCATGTCATACCCGATCTCCGCCAAGAGTTTGATTGCTTTCTCGTCGCCGAAGCGCCTTGAGAATACGTGTGTCTGTGTTGAGAGTTTCATTTCAGCCGTCCTTTATATTCAGTATTGATAAAAACAACTTTTCACGTCCGCTGACGGAATTGATTGCCATGCCGGGCCGAAAAGCCGTTTCTTAAGGTAATTTCAATTCACCGAGGCGGGCCACCACTCGATCGGCCTGGGACCTCTCGCGCAAAGGCTTGCCTCCCGTGACGAGCACGCAGGTACCGACCCCCGCCAGTCTGCCCGCCATAACGTCGCTTTCGCTGTCCCCCGCCATAAAAGAGTCCTTCAGCGATATTTTGATGCCCTTTGCAGCGAAATCCCTGACCGCCGTTTCGATGAGGCCCGGCGCCGGCTTTCTGCACAAACACTGCTGCCTGTATTTCTCCACAGATGCCTCCGGATGGTGCGGGCAATAATAAAAAGCGTCGATGCCTGCGCCCTGCGGTTCAAGAAGCATGTTGATGTGACGGTGAAGGTTCTCGACATCCTCGGGCTGATACAATCCTTTTGCGATGCCGGCCTGGTTGGTTACGACGATGACCAGGTAGCCCTGCTGCTTGAAACGGCGGATGGCTTCGATCACACCGGGCAAGAACGACAATTTTGAAGGGTCCGAAAGATGCCCGACGTCCTCGTGAATCGTGCCGTCGCGGTCCAGAAAAAGCGCTTTATGAAAACCCAGTTCCTCATTGGCTTTTTCATAATCGTCCGGAACACCGATATCAATGAAATATGTGTCGCTGATGAACGCGCCGATGGGGAAAACGCCGGCTTCGAGCATATCCTTTTCGAAAGAAAAGACCTCCCTGGCCGTTGAATAGATCAGTTCGCGTTTGATAATATAGACGCCACCGTTGATAAAACCGGAGGTTGTACGTTTCTTCTCCCGGAAGGCAACTGCGCGGCCGCCGTCAATGACCACGCTGCCGTAACGGTCAAAATCGTTCATCGGTTTGACCGCGAGCGTCAGCGGGCAGGAATTAATCAGGTGGAACGTGCGCATATCGTTGAGGTCCACCTCGAAAAGCGTGTCTCCGTTGAAAATAAAGAAATCATCTCCGCGGCAGTACCGGGCCGCGTTCTTGACGGCGCCCCCGGTGCCAAGCGCGCTTTTTTCCACCGAATACAGCAGTTCAATCCCGCGATACGAACTGCCGAAATGTCCGCTTACCGTTTCAGCCATATAACCGGTCGCCAAAACGGCACGCTCGATACCGAACCGCGCGAGATGGTCCAGTACATACTCCAAAAAAGGCCTGCCGTTGACCGGGGCCATTACTTTCGGGACATCCTGAACTTTACTCGCGAGCCTTGTGCCTTTGCCGCCGGCTAAGATCACCGCATCCATGTATAACCCCGTCAGTCTGCCGCGACGATGTCTTTCGTGCCGTCGGCTAGTTCGACACCGATATCGTACATCCCGATAAGGATCGTATCCTCGAGAAATGAAAAACTGTGAGAAACACCCGGCGGGATGAGAAACATATCCCCTTTATGAAAATTCCGTTTTCCGCTGCCGGATCCTTCGCCGTATCGCAGTTCAAAAGAGCCTTCGATCACAAAAAATGCCTCGCTGTTGAGGCGGTGGCTATGATTGCCTCGCACCGAACCTGCTTTGGAATAGACCGCGTTAATCTGCCTGAACCCGTCATGAACCAGTTGATAAAGAGCTCCCCTGTCATCCTCAAATACGAAATCCGGCTTCAATATTTCGATCATCGCGCACCTCAAATATTCGAATAGCGGTTATTTTTGATGATGGAGTAGGCTTTGATCAGTTCCTCAATGCCGTCGTCGAGCGTATACGCAGGCCTCCACCCCATCTCCTCAATCCTTTGATTGGACACGATATAGTTCCTTTTATCGGGATCTTCCCCGACCGGCGCCTCGATAAAAACAAAAGAAGGGATGTGTTCCCTGATTTTTTCACAAACCTCGATTTTAGAAAGATTCGCTTGCGTAAGGCCGCAGTTGTATTGCCTGCCTTTCATCTCGTCAAAATGCTTGACGGCGAAAAGAAAGGCGCCGGCCGCGTCCCTGACATGCAGGAAGTTTCTTTTAAAATGCCCCTCGAAAATAACAACGGTCGAGTCGAATACGGCTCGGTAGACAAAATCGTTGAGTAGAAGGTCCGTTCTCATACGCGGCGATGCGCCGAAAAGCGTCGCAAAGCGGAACGTCAGCGATTCTCCCGCTTCCAGCACCGCTTTTTCAGCTTCCATTTTCGTTATCCCGTAAAGGGAAATCGGCTGAATCGGAGAATCCTCGGTACAGAAAGTCTCGCCCGCGCCGAGGCCGTAGCCGCTGTTGGTACAGGGAAAGATAATCCTTTGCCGCGGTTCGCGCAGCGAGATAATCAGCTTTACCGCGTCCGTGTTCGTCGTCCTTGCCGCGATGCGGTCTTTATCACACAACGGAAAACCGACGAGCGCAGCCAGCGGCAGGATATAGTCTTTGCCTTCCATCGCGCGAAGCAGAGTGTCACGGTCCCGCGCGTCACCCCTGATGATGCTAAATGCCGGGTTGGCACAACAGTCGAGCAGCGAGTTTTGCGAGAAGTAAAAATTGTCGAGTACCGTTACCTCATATCCGTTTTTCAGCAGCAAGGGTGTGAGAATACTACCCAGATAACCGGCGCCCCCGGTGATGAGTATTTTTTCCATATCAGACCTCACGCGTAAAGAATTTGTGTGCCGCTGTTTTCGAAAGAAAAGGAAATATTCAGCAGATCAGACATTTCTTCAATGACATGTTGTTTTTTATCCGGCTCGACGAACAGGAGCATAAATCCGCCTCCGCCCGCGCCAAGCAGTTTACCTCCTGTCGCTCCCGCGTTCAGCGCGCGCTGATAACACGCGTCGATGTTCAGCGTTGAAACGCTCTTCGCCAGGGAGCGTTTCAGGCGCCAGGTATGGTCCATAAGGAGGCCGAAATCATTTAATTTGCCAGACTTAAGGACTTTCTCCCCTTCGTCGACAAGAGCCACCATCTCGTGCAATAAAGGCAGATTGAGGTCGATTCTGTTTTGCTGCTCGGCTGCGAATTCGCGGAAATCGCGCTGAAACCCGGTCAGCATCAGCAGCAGGCTATCGTTGAGCTGCTTGACGGTAGCCAGCGGCAGTTCAAGAGGCAGCACGGTGAAGCCCTCCGCGTTGAAGTTAATCCGGTTCAGGCCGCCGAAAGCGACGGCTATCTGGTCCTGAATCCCTCCTGCTTCCGCGCAAAGGTCGCGTTCGAGCATAATCGCCTCGCGCGCAAGGCTGAGTTTGTCTTTCTGAATGCCCCGAGAATAATAAATGCTGTTGAGCAAACCGACAGCGAAAGCCGAACTGGAACCGATGCCAGAGCGTGCGGGCAGGTCCGAATCGTAAGAGATTTGGATGCAGTCCGCGCCGAGGTATTTGAGCGCTTCACGAACCAGAGGATGTTCCACTTCGTCGGGCGTGTTGAAACGCTCGATTTTCGAGTAAGTGAACTGATTTTTATATGCGAAAATCTGCGGGAAATCCCGGACCATGACGTAACAGTATTTATTGAACGTCGCGGCGAGGACACTGCCCTCAAAGCGTTCATAATAGCCTTTGTAGTCGCTTCCGCCGCCGAAGAAGGACATGCGGTGCGGGGTTCTTGAAATGACCATGTCGGCACCATTTTCTGTCAGAATCGCATTGGTATCCCGGGGATGTCAGGCACACTTCTCAACAATGTGTTCTTGAAGGCTTTTTCGGCTCGCATTTTGGAGAGCCCGAATTCGTTGACGGGATACAGAACGCCGGATTCCCGAAAACGTTGTCGAGCGCCGCCTTCCCATTAAAAGGTATCGTTTGAAGTGTAATACAAGCGGACAATATTTTCAATACCGGACATAAGCCGTATCCTGCCGCCGCATAGCTGCAAAACAACCCGTAAAAGGCCAAAAAGCAAGGGTATCGTCTGCTTTTATCATGAGCGAAGGCTGCGCTGCCGCCCGTGTTGATAATACATTTCATGCTTCCGCCTCGAGTTCTCTGTTTCAAGATTTACTGCGCTACCCCGCCAATGCTTTGGTTACCAGTTCCCAAAGGCCGCCCGTCAGGGTCGTCTTGACAATATAGGCCGCAAGCAGGATGAACGCGGCGGGCCTTTGCTCAAAATAGCGGGATACTTCGCCGGCTGCCGCCTTGACAGCCGTATCGCCCGAGGCAAGCGCCGAAAGCAGAAAACCGATACCGGCCGCCGCGCAAACGCAGGGGGCGACGAGCGGCAGTTGTTGAAAACGTCCGATGGTTTCACCTGCCGACATAGCATCGAGGCAATCGGTAAAAACAAGGCACCCGGCAATCATTAGAGGCGACAGCATGGCAGTTACAAGCCAAACACAATGCCTCAGGCTTTGCGTTTTGCCCATCGCCTTGATATATACGGCCGCCGTCACGGCAAACAAGGGCAGCAGTTCGGCAAAACGCATCAAAAGCCCGCGCAAAGGAATATTGGGATACTCAAATATCGTTCCCCCTCGGCCTCGGGAACCGGCCAATAAGGCAATCCATATCGCCGTATACCCCGCAAGCAGAGCGCCTAACATGGCTGTTGCCGTCACGCGGCTTCGGTTGGAGCGCTTGTCAGGCGTTTTTCCGGCTGCAAACATGTCCATAACAACCGTTATAGCAACGAGCGGGATGAATGCGAGCGAAAGCCATGGCGAGGCGTATGCCGCCGCCGCGGTGAGCGGAAAGGCCAGCCAAACCGCCGGTCCGCGCCGCGGGAGAGTCTGCCAGATGAATAGTACAATCAACCAACAACCCAAGCCAAGCAGCAGCCCGCCTGTTTGCGTCGACCTGTAATATGCCGGCATCAGGGCAATCAACGCCACACACAACAGCAGGAATGACAGAAAATAGGCCTGCTTCTTTCCCTGAAGCCTTGCGCGGCGCACCAGCAGCCCGAAGGCGACGGAGAAGGATACGCAAACCGACGCAAAGAGCGCGTTGACTGCCTTTGAAGACGCATAGCCCGTATCCGCGCAAAAAGCAGCCAATGCCACTGCCGACACCGCCGCAAGTTCGATGTTCACGCGCTCATATATTTTACCCGCTGATTTTTGAAACCCTGCAGGCAAACGCTCTTTTCCGTTGTTATGGCGTCGCTCAGTCATATCTGTACACCATAACGAGGCAGGCGATTAGGAACGCCGCCAGCCACAAAGGGTTCGACACCGCTCTATTTTTCAGCAAAACCAGACTTTCTCGCACCGCTTCGCTGCCGCTGAACAGCAGATAGAAAACAAGGGCGAATTGCGACATCAGTGCGCTGGAAACCCATCTTGAAACATCCGAAGAAATCAGCAGCGCAGGCAGGGCGCACAGCGGCAGAAGCATATACAGTATAATCAGTCGCTTTTCCCGCTTATCCGTCGAATATCTGAGCGCTTGACGCCATAAAAATCCGAACAGGACGGCAGCCGGCACGGCGCCGGCAAGGATACGCAGGGTGTTCTGAAGCCGGAACGACTCGGCAGCCGTACCGGCCAGCGCTTCAAGGAGGCCTTTAACGCCGCCAACCTGTATTCCCTGCCGGTCGGTGAAAAAAAAGTAGCCGCGGAAATAGTCTTCCCAAACAGGAAGGTCGGTTCTGTTTTTAATGGCGGCGATGAACTCTTCCTGCGAAAGAGTAATGGTCAGATGAGCGAAAAACACAAAATACACCGCGGCAGCCAATGACACAGCCGCGCTCAGCCAAAACAAAGCACGGGCGCCTTTTTCAGGCTGTGCGGCGATGGAATCACGGTAGAGCAGCAGAAGGATCAGCGGCAGAAAAGAGAATAGAAAGGCGTAATGGCTCGCGATGCCCATTACGCAGAACAAGGGCACCAGCCAGCGCAAGGTCCTATTTTTAATGCACAGAATTGACAGCGCAGCAAAAATATACCAGTAAATGTCCAACATCCCGACAATTTGCGCGTACATTAAAACACCGTTGCCGGCACAGCAGAAGAGCAGCGCCAGCACCGCCACGGCCCCGCGCAGTTGTATTCCTGCCGCTTTGATGACTCTGCCGAGCAAAACAGCTGTCAAAACAAAGGCCGCCAGAAGACTGATGAGAGTAAAAGCGGCGAGGAAGCCTTCTGTCACTCTTTGCCCGCTGAGCATACTGACAACGGAGGCAATCAGCATTCTCGAACAAAAGCCAAGCCGGTAATCGGCGAGATAAAAGCCGTATGTGATGGGGTCGACCGGTGAATGCCAGTTAATAACGGCAGCCGATAGCGCGCCCATCACGAGCAGCAGCAGTATTTCATATTGAAACCGCCGAATAAAAGCGCGGAGTTTGCTCATGCCTGCCCCCGTTGATCCGATGCCTGTTCTATGTGCAGTTTAAAAATCTCCGTCCTGTTCAGGCAGGAACGGTCTTCCCTGCCGCCGGAACATACCGCCAGAAGTGCCGTAGAGGCATCAAGAAACTTCATCGCAGGGTAGCAATATCCCCTTTGCGGGTCAGCACCGATCAGGAATGGTGCCGAGAAATTCTCTCCGTCGGCGCTGTGCGCCATGACCAGTGGGGTTCTGCCCCAGCCGTGTTTTGTCGTTTTTCTGCCGTTGTAGGATGGAATGGGATTCCAAACGGCGAAGTACTCTCCGGTGAAGATATTTTGCGTCATCAGCATCGGTGACAGCGGCGAGGAAAATCGGGAGGGTTCCGCCGCGGTCCACGTCAAGCCATCGTCGAAAGAATAGGATTCATACTGGGCAAAGAGGTCGGTTCTGATATAACAGTGAAGCGTTGAGTCAGCGGTTTGCAAAAGGCCGGGTTCCTGATAGCCGGATATGCTGCGCGCCGCGGTACAGCGCAGTTCTGCGGGGCTCCGCCGCCAAACGTTCCCGCCGTCGTCGGAATAATAGAATCTTGTCAGATAACCGCGGCCCCGTTCCGTATCGGGGAAAGCCGCCGGTATAAGCAGACGTTTCGTGCTGCTTTCGATGACCCGGCAGTTGTTAACGACGCAGAATCCCTGCGGACCGTCGCCGATACAGGTGACAGCCGGGCCGAATGTTTTGCAGTTGTCACGGGAACGCCTGAGGACATAGTCCCAACGGTCGCGGTATTTAATCAGATAGAACAGACCCGCGCTGCCGTCGGGCAAAAAGCGCAGGCTGACGCTCATGACGTTGCCGGCTGCGTGTTCTGCTGCTTTGACAAGAATGACCGGCTGTTCGGTAAACGATTCCCCGTTATCATATGAAAACAGCGCCGCGATGTCGCAGCTGCTGTTGTCATGCCAGTCCCGTCCGGTGAATCTGCTGTATGCGAATATGATGCTGCCGCCGAGATCAAGGAAGTCGCCTTCGCTGTTCCTGGGATTATTATTGCCGGGAGGCAGCACCGCGACTGTTTTCATCCCCGGCCATTTTCTCATAACGACCTCCGCCGGTTTTCAGCCGGAATTTTAAAATGTGTGCTTCAGGAACTAGTCATGGCAGCGTCCTGATTGAACCTGCCCGTCCCTTCGGCCGCAGAGTAGATTGAATAATATAACGTGGCAAAGCCGGTTTTGACGACTTCCGCCGTATAATTGCCGCAAGGCAGCGTTGCCGAGTAATTCCCGGCGGCATCGGTTGTTCGCTGAATTACATTCCCGCCGCCGTCAATATAATAACTTCCGCCTGTCCTGTTAATGCCGTAACGGAACCGGACAGTAGCCCCGGAAATGGCCGCGCCGCCGGAAATGTTTGTGATTTTACCGCCCGCCTGCCCCGGCGTAGACGCCGTACCGGGTACCAGATTGATTGTCGGAATATTCTTTGTCGCGCCGACAGCAACCGTCAGCGAATAATGAATCGCGGCAACATGGCCGGCCACGGTAAATGTCAGGTTATAGGTGCCGGCAGGCAGCGCGAGGCAATAAGTGCCGTCGCCGCCTGTGGCGGAGAATACTTTTAATCCTGTTGAGCCGCCGGGCGCCGCCGTCTGGTATGCCGTCACCGCCGCTCCGGCGAGAGGGGCGCCGGACAGGCAATCGGCGACGGAACCCGTGAGCCTGCCGGCATGGCCGTAAAAGACGGTCGTTGTCAGTGTTTCGGAACGCCCTCCTAAGGATACTTTGATCGTTGTGCTGTCATTCATGCTGTAGAATCCTCCGGCGGGTCCGCTGAAGTCGGCGTAAGGCAGCGTCCATCGTTTGAAAAAACTTTTAAAGTTAATCGCAAAGCGCTGGCCGGAGGTGATATCGCCCCTGTCGGGAGCGAGGCATACTTGATATGCCAAAGTCATTTGCGCGCCGGGCGCCATATCGCCGGCAAGGAAATTCATCGCTGTTTTTGAATAGGCTCGGAGCCCCGGCGGTACTATGTTATTGACCGTTACGTCCTCGACGGTTACAGCGCCTTTATTGGCGACGCTGACGCTGATTTTCGCAAAGTCCGTTGTCGCGTAGGAGGACTTGTCGGCGGTAATCGATACGGTCAGCGGCGATGCCGATACGGTTTGCGCCGCTCCGGAAACGGGAAGCGCCGTCAGCGCCAGAACGCAGGCGGCTCCCAGGGTTACAGCTCTTTTCCATAATTTCATACCGTTCACTCCTTCGGTATGCGGCATAAAAAATGGTTACCGGAAAAGATACACTCTTGTCTCGTATGGTTTGGTCAGGAAGTCGTCCTCGCCCGGATTGTCCACGGTGTAGTTGGACAGCAGCAATTCAGCGCCGGCAAGCTTAAGCCCGCCCGTCGTGCGGAACCGTACCGGTTCATCTGAAAACACGCATATTACAAGTAATTTTTCACCTTCAAAGTTGCGTTCATAAACAAAGAGTTTTTTGCTTCGCCTATAATGCATTTTGAAATCGCCGTAAACAAACACTGGGTTCTCTTTCCGCAAAGCCAGCAGTTTCCTGTAATAGTTCAGCAACGAATCCGGGTCTTCGAGCTGAGCCTCCACGTTGACTTCGGTATAATTCGGATTGATATGGAACCAGGCTTTATCAGCCTGTGTGAAACCGGCGTTTTTGCCGGCCGACCACTGCATCGGCGTTCTGGCATTGTCTCTGGACGCCTCTTTCGCGATTTTCATAATGGTTTCGTGCTTGAAATGAAGTTTTCTGAATAATTTGTAGGTATTGATGGTTGAAATATCCACGTACATGTCCAGTTCCGGCAGACGGATATTGGTCATGCCGATCTCCTGCCCCTGATAGATAAAGGGTGTTCCGCTCTGGCATAGGTACATAGTGGCCAGCAGCTTTCCGCTTTCGGCGCGGTAGCACTCGTCGCCGTAGCGGCTGATAATTCTGGGCTGGTCATGATTTTCAAGATACAGTGCGTTCCAGGCTTTGCCGTAGAGTTTTGTTTGCCAGTTATCATATACTTTCTTCAGTTTTCTCAGATTGAAAGGCCGCCTGATCCAACTGATAAAAAGGCAGTCTGCCTCCATGTGCTGAAAATGGAACATCATGTTCAGTTGCTGGTTTTCACCTTCTTCAATATATCGAAGGGCAACCTTCGGCGTCATCATGGGCGCCTCGCCGACGGTCATACAGGTGTAGCGGTCAAGGACCTCTTTTCTGAACTCGCCGAGGTATTCATGAATGTGAGGCCCGTTGACATACTGCTCAATACCTCTTGCGGCCGGCAGCGGGAACCCGTTGGGCAGGCCTTCCTTTTTTGAAATGAAAGTAATGACATCCTCGCGGAAACCGTCAACTCCCATATCCAGCCAGAAGCGCATGATGTTCTTCACTTCTTCCCGCACGCGGGGATTGTCCATATTTAAATCTGGCTGTTCGACGGCAAAAAGATGCAGATAGTACTCGTTGAGATGCTCGTCATATTGCCAAGCCGGACCCGGGAAAGTGGACAGCCAGTTGTTGGGGGGCTTTTTCCCTCCTTTTTTCCCTGCCCGCCAAAAATAGTAATCATGATAGGGGTTGTCTTTGCTTTTTCTGCTTTCCAGAAACCATTGATGCTGGTCGGAGGTATGATTGACCACCAAATCCATGATGATCTTTAAGCCCTTTTCGTGGGCCAAAGCGAGCAGCTGCTTAAATTCTTCAAGGGTGCCGTATTCCGGCGCGATATCGCGGTAGTCGGAGATGTCGTAACCGTAATCCTTCTGCGGCGATTTATACAGCGGAGAAAACCATATCGCGTTGGCGCCGAGTTGTTTGATGTAGTCGATTTTCGAGATGACACCCTTGATGTCGCCGATACCATCGGCGTTGCCGTCGCAAAAACTCCTCGGCCAGATTTGATAAACGACAAGTTCTTTATACCATTGTCTGGTGGGGTAAATGCGGTCCAATGGTTACACGCCTTTCCTTTCAAATTGACTGCCTGCGGTTACCAGCTGCCTCCGCCGCCGCCGCCCATGCCGCCGCCGCTGAAACCTCCGCCGCCGCTGAAGCCTCCGCCGCCGCTGCTGAACCCTCCACCACCCCTGGGAGCGGGTCGTATTTCCATACTGTTTTTCAAATTCGACATTCCGCGGTCGAAGCTGCGCGTAAACAGCAGCGCGTTGAAATAACCCATCGTATACATGTTGCCCGCGTAAGCGGAAGTGTACCACTCCGGCTGGCGCAGGGCGATACCCTCGAAGTTTTTGGCCCATTTGTCGGTTAGGCCGAAAACATAGGCAAACGGAAGAACGCGATAGAAGTATTCAGGGTCTTCCTGAACGAGCATTTTGATTCTGTCGAGGTCCGCTTCCCGGATAAAATCTTTGAGTCCGAGAATTTCCTGCATCCAGCGGACGCTCTTCGGCGTCCATTTTTTCATTGCCGCAGTCATCCAAATCCCCGCTGCGGTCAGCAGCACGGCTGCAACGGCGGCCAGGGGTCTGCCGACAGCGGCAAAGCCGATATAGAGTACGGCAGCCGAAGCCAGCGCGGCAATAACGGGATAAAACACCATCTTGAAACCGAGGCTGCCCGCGCGCATCGACTTGCGTTTATCATAGGTTTCGACGATTTTCCGTGCGGAAACAGCCAAAAGAATCGACGCGGCTATGGCCAGGGCATAATAAGCGTCGTTGGCGATGGCCGCATAAAGACCCAGGAACATAAAAGCGACCGCCGGTACGACCTGCAGGAAAGATGAAATGTTCCGGGCAATGACAGACGGCCGGGTATAGATATTGTTGTCCGTTTTCACCGAGAAGTAATTTTTCAGCATCGTCTTCGATGCGTCGAGTGTCAGATAAAAACTGTATTTCAGGTTATCGGTCGTCACCCTGTTCCCCGAGGCAAACAGCCCTGTAAACATGGTCAGCTCGAACGTTTTCGCTTCCGGGCCCAGTTCCTTTTTCTTAATGAGTTCAAAATCGTTTTTATCAAGCTGATTGATGGCGATATAGCCTTTTGACGCCCAGTAAATAATCAGGGAGATGAGATCCTTGTTGTCGACCGTTCCGTCGATGATATAGCCGGTCTCCGCGCTGGTCATCCCTTCCGGCGGCTGAAAACTGACGACAGGAATTATTTTTTCATCTCTGCCGAAAAGAATCCAAAGCGCCAGAACCGCCGCCGAACTGAGCGCCATCAGCGCGTACATGGCAACGATAACGGGTTTTTCCGTTTTTTCGCCTGTGAAATAGCCTTCCGGCAGGTTTACTTTCAACGTAACACCCTCGCCGGTCGGCAGCGTTTCTTTCAGCCGTCCCGTAATGACGTTGTCTTTGACACTGAAATCGACCATATCGGTCCTGGTCTGGCCGTAAGCGCCGCCGATAAATTCAACCTGCGAGGCGTCAAAATCCTTGGGCATCATAACCGTGATGCGGGAGTTTTCGATCGGCGATTCCCAGTCGAGCGGCAATACATTCCAGTATACGTCGTCAAATTGGGGAATCTTGTCATCAAGCAGGGTGCATTTGTAATGAATAACATAGGTATGTTCCCCGCGCAGATAGCGGTTTTCGCTGCCTATTTGGATGACATAATTGCCGTTTTCTTTGAACGTCTTGTACTCGTAACCTTCCACGCGGGCGCCGGAAATGGTGTTGCGGTAATTTTGCCGCACCTCTTTGCCGTCCACAAGCCGCACAACCTCGCCGCGGTATGGGATATAGCGGAAAATTCCCCTTTTGTCCACATTGAAGTTGACGACGACGGTTTCGGTAATATCATAAACATTATTGTCGAGCACTCGGATGCTGACGTCGAAACGCCGGGTATCC
>ENA-UOWE01001504-UOWE01001504.1-activated-sludge-metagenome-genome-assembly--contig:-NODE-1504-length-28507-cov-8.232883_pt1 | contig 28507 bp, 36 predicted proteins | sample MGYA00249841_ERZ761562 | MGnify/ENA primary metagenome ERZ761562 (study PRJEB28883, sample SAMN05720200) | activated sludge metagenome | isolation source: Anaerobic digester | place: Japan...
CGGTCTTTTTGCCATCAGGATCCAAATGACTCAAGCCGTGTCTGGTAGGTCCCGTCAAGGAAATCGACCGGCGGAGGGCTGCTCTCTTCGCCGGGAATGTCAACCGGGTAACAGCCAGTCAGGCATCCCGTGCACAGGTTGGATCGATCGATACCGATTGCCTCCACAAGCGCGTCTATGGAGATGTGATGAAGAGATGTCGCGGTGATCCTCTTACGTACCTCCTCCTCACCCTTGTCGCTTGCTATCAGCTCCTCCCTGGTCGGCATGTCAACCCCAAGGTAACATGGTGCCTTGATCGCGGGAGATCCGATACGCACGTGGATCTCCCGTGCCCCGGCATCCCGCATGATCCCAATTATCCGCCGTGATGTGGTCCCCCGGACGATGCTGTCGTCAACCAGGACCACGGACCTGTCGTCAAGGTGTTCCCTGATGGGGTTGAGCTTGATTCGGACCGCCATCTCCCGCTCCTTCTGGGTTGCCATGATGAAGGTCCTGCCCATGTACCGGTTCTTCAGCAGGCTCTCGACAAAGGGGGTTCCTGATCGGGCCGAGTACCCGATGGCATATGCAGTGCCGGAATCCGGCACAGGGCAGACAGAATCCGCCTTCACCGGATCCTCTTCAAAGAGCTTCTGGCCGATCTTGAGGCGGACGTCATACACGAGCGCCCCGTCGAGCACTGCATCTGCCCGGGCAAAATAGATGTATTCAAAGATGCAGTGCGCTTTTTTCCTGGAAACTGCGATCTGCATGCTGCGCATCCCCTGGTCGTCAATGCAGATCAGCTCTCCCGGGACGACATCGCGGAGGAACGTCCCAGCAAGCGCATCGATTGCCACGCTCTCGGAAGCAAGGACGAGCGCCTGTCCTGCTCTTCCCACGCACATGGGCTTAATCCCGAGCGGGTCCCGAAAGCCGTAGAGGACGCCATCGATCATCATCACCACCGAATAGGAGCCCTTCAGCACACGCATGCAGCGATGCACCGCGTCCTCGATGCTCCCCGAGTTACTCATCTCGTCTGTGAAGACCTTTGCGATCAGTTCAGTGTCAGTGGTGGAGCAGAAGATCTGGCCCCGGCACTCGTACTCGTCTCTCAGTTCCCTGCTGTTGACCAGGTTTCCGTTGTGGGCGATCGAGATGATATGGTCGCGATAGACAAAATTGAACGGCTGGGCATTTTCCGGGCGGTTTGCTCCGGTGGTGGGGTAACGGACGTGGCCTATTCCCACGTTTCCTTCAAGGCTTTCGAGGACGGCAGAATCGAAAACCTCGGCAACCAGGCCCTGCCCCTTGTGCTTATACAGCCTGGTGCCGTCATAGGTAGAGATCCCCGCGCTCTCCTGACCCCTGTGCTGGAGGGCATAGAGCGCATAATAAATAGAGAAGGAGACACCGCCAGCATCCCTGATGCCAACGATTCCGCACATGGGTGGCCTTTAATGGGTCGGGACCTTCGGCCTTTTCATCGTCCACTTGTACCCGCGGATCTTCGTGCTCTTCCCGAACCCGCAGGAAGAACAGGTCTTGTGTCGCAGGTGATAGGAGACGCGCCCGCACCTGCGGCAGGCTATGTGCGTCTTGTGATTCCTCTTACCCATCGAAGGAGTTCCTTTTGACATGGTTCACCTTTTTCTTATAGGATTGATATTCCCCTGTGTCCTTTTATGACTCGAGGGACGGCGAGATGTAAATCACGTTGTCCCCGCGCACGATGAGGGTCCCGACACTGCGGGCCTGCCCGTTCTCAATCTCCTCTGCCTTGTCGAGGACAAGGTTCATGTGCACATCATAACCCTGCAGGACCCCGCGGAGTTCCCTCCCGCCCTTGAGGGATACGATGACAGGCTGACGGTTCAGCACCTGATCCAAAATATCCAACGGCCGTTTGGTCATAATCGTACCCACTTCTAGTCACTTTGGGGTAATATATGTGCGGTCCGCCTCTACTTAAATGTAGTGTCACATTCAGACGTGTTTTCTGCCGCGGCTGATACAGGTGAAACCCGCATGGGGAGAACCACGATGGATGAATCCTTGCGTTGCGCGATGGATCTGTTTTTTTCGTCTCTGGCATCAATATCGATCTGACGAAATGTCGCGAATCATCCCGAGGAAACGGCACACCATACGGAGGTCACAGGCCCAGGAACTGCTTGCCGGGCTCCGCGAAGAGATTGGAGACGCTGCTGAGATATTTTCAGGGGAGCGGATGGAGGTCCTCGAGACTGATGCCGGGATTTCGCTGTACCTGATAGACAGGAAGCCTATGCTGGTACATCTTGGAGGAATTATCTTTCCCACATTGCGGGGCCTCCTCGAGCACCCCATCCTATCCCGCAGAGTGGTGGTGGATTCCGGAGCGGTCCCATTCGTGATCAAGGGTGCCGACGTGATGCGCCCGGGTGTCACCTCGATTGCGGATGACGTCCGCTCCGGAAGGCCCGTCCAGGTAGTAGAGGAACGGCATGGAAAACCGATTGCCGTCGGTATCGCACTCTTCGATGCAGGAGAGATGCGGGCGAAGAGCACGGGAAAAGTCATCAAGACCCATTATTACGTGGGAGATGCCCTCTGGTCCCTCGAGATCTGACATGTGTGGTCTCGACTCATCTGCCGCACAATGGAGACTCGATCGTCAAACAAAGGCTGCATGAAGGGGAAATGTCCCGATTTACATAGATACTATTAAATAAATGACAATAGACAAATTTCCTATGGTTAAATTCCTGGACACCCTTCTTGGAAAGAGCACCCCCTCCTCCGAAGATGATTACATGGACCTTGACCTCGAGGCATTCGAGGAGGCCGAGTCAGGTGCACCGGCACTGTTCGTAAAAATTGCCAGTGTCGGGGACATCAAGGACAGCCCGCGCGTCAAGGACGAGATCTATAACGGCAACATCGTGATCGTCGATATCGCGAAACTGAAGGCCGACAAGGTCATGTACGAGCGGGTGCTCAAGGACCTGAAAGAAGTCGCGAAAGATGTCAATGGCGACATCATAGGGCTTGGAGACCAGCGGTACGTGGTGATTACCCCGAACTCCGTTAAGATCTCCAGGGATAAGATCGGCGGGGTCAGCTGAAGAGTGCGACAGGTGGTCCCTGGTCCCTGCCCGGCCTGCGGAACAGAGATAGAATACCTTTACCAGACAGAAAATATCCCCTATTTTTTTGAGATCCTTCTCATATCTGCTCTGTGCCCCGAATGCGGGTACCGCCTCGCGGATACTCAGCTCCTGAAGAATGCGGAGCCGTCGCGGTGGGAGCTATCCATCGAGTCGCCCGAAGACCTCAATATCCGGGTGGTCAGGAGCATGAACGGGATCATCAGCATCCCTGAGCTCGGCGTTCAGGTCGACCCCGGGCCGGCGTGCGAGGGTTTTATCTCGAATGTGGAAGGAGTCCTGAACCGGATCGACCGGGTCGTAGAGAGTGTGTTAGGCTGGACAGACGATGCGGAAGAGCGGAAAAATGCAAAAATTCTCCGGGAACAGATAGCGGACGTGAAAGAAGGAAGGCGTGCGGTCACCCTCAGGATAGACGATCCGACAGGCAATTCGGCCATCCTGGGAGACAGGGCCAGGATCTATCCCATCATCGCCGTCGAGTCCGGCCACGACGAACCCGGGTGACGCAATTAGCGGACTTCTTCTCCAAGAAGGCGTATTCCCGGACGGGCAGTCACGTGTCCCACGACTCGGCTCCCCTCAACCCTCTCAAGCACAGGGTCCTGGGCTCCTTCCGGGACGATGCACGCAAAGCCCATCCCCATGTTGAACGTCCGGTACATCTCGTCAGTCTCCACCCCGCCGTGGTCCTGGATCCAGGAGAAGATCTCCTGGGGGGGAAGGGGGTCAGTAAACTCGAACCCGTAACTGGTCAGCCTCGAGAAGTTCAGGAGCCCTCCCCCTGTGACGTGGCACATCCCATGCACTTCAGTCTCTGTCGTGAGTGTGAGTACCTCGTGGTAGATCCTCGTGGGGACGAGGAGTTCCCTCCCGATGGTGGTTCCCGATGGGAGCGTCTCCTCCCACGCATCATTGCTCTCCACTACCCGGCGGGCAAGGGAGAGCCCGTTGCTGTGGATTCCGGACGAAGGGAGACCCACCACCAGGTCACCGGGGCGTATCTTCTCGCCTGTGATCACACTCTCCTTACTCTGGACGCCAAGACACGTACCGGCAAGGTCAAGGCCGTTGACGAGCCCCTTGAGCGTAGCGGTCTCCCCGCCGACGATATTCACGTTTGCCTGCCGCGCCCCCTCGTTCAAGCCCCTTCCGATCTGTGCCATTTGCTCAACCGAGAGGCGATCGGTGGCGATATAGTCGACAAATGCCACCGGCTCCATGTTCATCACGTAGAGGTCGTTTACGTTCATGGCCATGCAGTCTATTCCGACCGTCGACCAGTCCTGCAGCCGGTCTGCGACCAGCATCTTGGTCCCGACGCCATCCACCGTGAGGGCGAGTGCCAGGTCCCCGAAGTCTATCAGCCCTGCGAAATGACCTACCCTGCCCATCATGGGGTAAGCTCCCTTTCGCCGGAACGAGAGGTTCTGCAAGAGGGCTGAAATGGCGCGGGCCTCAAGGCCAATATCAACCCCCGCCTCCCTGTAGGTATGGGGGCTACTCATTGTCCTCCTCTGAAAGGTGGAATTCGTCATGCAGGATGCGCACGGCCCTGGGTCCGTCCTCCTGCCTGACCACAAACGAGATGTTGACTTCTGAAGAGCCCTGGGAGATCATCATCACATTGATCCCCCCGTCGCCGAGTGCAGTGAATATCCTCCCGCCGGTCCCCTTCGCACCCGCCATACCAGAACCTACCACCGCAACAGCGCATACGTCACGGTTGGTGGTCACCTGCCTGACCATCCCCTGCCTGACGAGGACGGAGAGCGCTTCCCTGGCAGTCTCTTCCTGGCTCTCCTCCACGACGAGCGTAATGTTGGCCTCTGAGGAGCCCTGGGAGATCATCATCACGTTCACGTCCCTGTCGGCGAGCTGGCTGAATATTGCCTTCGCCACGCCGGGCCTCCCTATCATCTGTGCTCCGCAGATGTTGACCATCGCCACCTTTTCGATGTAGGTGAGGGCCTTGACCACCCGCGTATCCCTCCGCTCACCCCTGACAATGGCGGTCCCCGGATGATCCGGGTTGAACGTGTTCTTCACACGCACGATAATATTCTTGTTCATCGCCGGCTCAATGGACCTCGGGTGCATTACCTTTGCGCCGAAGTAGGAGAGCTCCATCACCTCAAGATACGAGATCGAGGGGATCACCCGTGCATCGGAGATCAACCTCGGGTCCGAGGTCATGATGCCATCTACATCGGTCCAGATGAGGATCTCGTCGGCGTCAAGGGCCGCCCCGATGATTGCCGCGGAATAGTCCGAGCCGGAACGCCCCAAAGTGGTAACAACTCCTTTCTCGGTGCATCCCATGAATCCCATGATGACCGGGACTGAGTCCGCAAGGAGTGGGAGCACCCTGTTCCGGATCTTTTCTTCGCTCTGTGGAAGTGCCATTGCCTCGCCATGGTTCGGGGTGGTGACGATCCCTGCCTCGCAGCCGTCCAGGGTCACCGAAGGGATCCCCCGCTGACGGAAAGCGGCGGAGACGACTAGGCTGTTGAGCCTCTCGCCGAAGGTGATGATGTAGTCACGGGAGCGGGGGGTCAGTTCTCTCAGGTTATGCACCGCATTGAGGATGTTCTCGAGGTTGGAGAGCTGCTCCTCCACAAGAATGCCCACCTCGTCTGCGTAATCCTCGGCCGACTCGAGGAGAACCTTCCCGTGCCTGATACGCAGGGAGTTGATGAATGGTTCGATCCCGCTGGAATCCGTGTTGTTAGCCAGCTCCGTGGCCATGGTGATCAACTGGTCGGTTACGCCACGCTGGGCCGAGACCACCACTGCGACCTCATTTCCTGCGTTATGACAGGATTGTACAATATCGACCACGCGGGAGACACTCGCCCCGTCTGCGACGGAAGTACCCCCAAATTTCATTAAAAACCTCATTTAGGCTCACGCTGTCCTTTCCAAGCTATTTATGTACGTATATTACCCACCTTATAATAAGATGCGGTCAGCTGATGTATTGGACTGCCATGTCCTGGTGATCGGGAGTGGCGGGGCCGGGGTCCGGGCTGCCATCGAGGCCTCCGGCTACGGGGAAACTATTCTCGTCTCAAAGACCCTTACGGGGAAAGGAGGGTGTACCACCATGGCCGAGGGGGGCTACAACGCCGTGCTCAGGGAGCAGGACTCCTGCGAGATCCACTTCGAGGACACGATGAAGGGTGGCGCATACCTGAACGATCCCGAACTCGTGCGGATACTGGTTGACGAGGCACCGATGAGGATTAGGGACCTGCTCCAATGGGGGGCAGTCTTTGACGTGACTGACTGTTGCGAGGTTGCCCAGAGACCGTTTGGAGGGCAGAGGTTTCCCCGCACCTGCTACGCCGGAGACCGCACCGGCCACGAGATGATGGCGACGCTCGTAGAGCGGCTCGCGGGTGCAGGCGTCGAGGTGATGAACGAGGTGACCGCGCTTGACCTCCTGAAGGATGGCGATCGGGTAGTAGGTGCCGTCGGGCTCGATGAAAAGAGCGAACTTTTGGCCATCCGTGCCGACAGCACGGTCCTTGCAACTGGCGGAGGGACACGCATATACGACATCTCGACGAACTCCTCGAGCGGGACAGGGGACGGGTTTGCGATCGGGTACCGTGCAGGGGCCGAGCTGATCGACATGGAGATGGTCCAGTTTCACCCGACCGGCGCCGTGTACCCATACGATGCAAGGGGCCGGTTGATCACCGAGGCAGTGAGGGGGGAAGGCGGCATCCTCAAGAACAGTCTCGGCGAGCGCTTCATGAGCCGATATGACCCCGAGAGGATGGAACTCTCCACCCGCGACGTCGTGTCCAGGGCAATTGCCACCGAGATCCTCGAAGGCCGCTGCACCGCACACGGTGGGGTCTTCCTCGACGTCACTCACCTGCCGGGTCAACAGATCGAGGAGAAGCTTCCTGTAATGCTCGAGCAGTTCCTGAAGTTCGGCGTGGATATCAGGGAGGAGCCGATGGAGGTCGCACCTACCGCCCACCACATGATGGGGGGGCTTCGCATCACTCCCAAGTGCGAGACGACGGTTATTGGTCTCTTCGCATGCGGAGAAGTGGCCGGCGGGGTCCATGGTGCAAACCGGCTGGGAGGAAACGCCCTGGCCGACACCCAGGTATTTGGGAAGAGGGCTGGAGAGTCTGCAGGAAAGGCAAAAAAGAAGAGGGGACGTATCGATAAGAGGGCGCTGGATGCGCAGGAGACAAGGCTCTCTGCCTTCTTCGACGGTGAGGTTCCGCCTTCCACGGTCGCTCGATCGCTCCGGACCGCGATGTGGGAAGGGGCAGGGATATTCAGGACCGCCAGGGAACTCGAGAAGACACTGGGGGTGATCACTCACCTCTCCTCACTGCCTGTGAAGGCTGCCGGACGGTCCAACCTTGCGGAGTGCTGCATCCTGCAGAACATGCTCACCACTGCCTCGCTGGTGGTGAAGGGGGCGCTGATCAGGAAAGAGTCGCGGGGTGCCCACGTCAGGAAGGATGTGACACAGACATGGGACCCCCAGACTTCCCCTTATGGGCACAGTTACCAGTCGCTCACGCGGACAGGGATAGAGACGGTGGTGAAGGCATGAAAAAGATGAACGTGCGGGTCCAGAGGTTTGACCCCGGTCAGGACGAAAAACCGCATTTTCAGACATATCTTGTCGAAGTCAACGAGGGAGCTCGCGTCCTCCATGTCCTCCATGCCGTCCATGACGAGATCGATCCCACGCTCTCTTACCGGTGGTGCTGCGGTTCCGGGCAGTGCGGAAGCTGTGCCGTCCGGGTCAACGGCGAGCCGGTGCTCGCCTGCATGGAAGAGGCAAGGGATGCGATGACCATCGAGCCGTTGAAACTCCCGGTGAAAAAGGATCTCGTAGTCGACCTCGAGCCTGCGCTGGATGCTCTTTCCCACATCGAACCCACCGGTTCGGCGGCGATGCCGACCAGGGAGGAGGTCGAACTCATCAAGCCGCTTCGAAGCTGCATCGGATGCCTCGCATGCGTCTCTGTCTGCCCTGCAATGGACGTCACCTCGTTCGCAGGGCCGACCGCAATGCGCCAGGACTTTCGCCTTGCGCTCGACCCGCGGGATACAAAGGACAGGGTGACAGAGGCAGTCTCAAAAGGCCTGTTCACCTGCACCTCCTGCCAGGCCTGCTGGAAAGTCTGCCCAAAGGACATCCAGATTCCCGGCAAGGCGATCGAGAAGCTGCGGTCCCTTGCAAACAAAAAGGGGCTGACCCTCCCCCGTCACCAGGAAGTGGCAAAGATGGTGAGAGAGACTGGCCGGAGCGTCTCCCGCACCGAGCCTACCTTCATGGAACAGGTCGGGGAGGTGATCGAACCACACGGCCCGGTGAAGGCCACTGTGGGGTTCTTCGTCGGGTGCATGTACAACCAGCGGCTCCCACAGACCGCGCTTGACGCAATAGAGGTGCTGCGCCGGAACGGCATACGTGTCATCATCCCGAAGGAGCAGGTCTGCTGCGGGTCGCCGCTCATCCGCACGGGACAGCTGGACTTCCTTGATACCCTGAAGAGGCGAAATATCGATGCATTCGCCTTCAGGAACATCGACACCGTGCTCACCATGTGCGCCGGGTGCGGGTCTACCCTCAAACATGACTACAGGACTCCCTTCCGGGTGATGGATATCAACGAGCTCCTCACGAGGTACGGGATCGAGCCCCCGGCGAGGCTGCCACTGAAGGCCACCTACCACGACCCATGCCACCTCCTCAGGGGGCAGGGAATCCGGGATCTGCCGCGTGAACTGATCACGCAGGTCGTGAACCTCGTCGAGATGCCCTCTGTCTGCTGCGGGTCGGGTGGTGGTGTGAGATCGGGAGTTCCCGAGGAAGCCGCAGCGCTCGCAGAGAAGCGGAGGGAAGAGATAGAGAAGACGGGGGCGGATATCGTCATCAGCTCCTGCCCGTTCTGCGAGTTCCATATCATGGAGCACACAGACCGACCGGTGAAGAACGTGACGACGCTCCTCCTCGAAGGCTACCGTGAGAAGGACAGGAAGAAGGCCGAAAATACGGTGTGACTCGCCGTTCACCTTTATCAATAATAACACCCTGGTTTTTTCCCATCGGAATCGGACCTTCACAAGATTCATCATCATGGAGCAGTCACACTGCATGACGACGATGACCAATCCCTGGCTCCCCTATAACATACCCCCATTGAGGGCCTATATCATTGCTCCCGGTGTCGTGCAGATCGAAGACACGGTCTACAACCTTCCCAAACGGTCTGTCGAGCACGGCCGCCCTCTGCCGGTAAAGCCCGAGTTTATCGTGCCGGTCAAGGAGAACAGCGAGAAGGCGGCGCGGGCTGCAATGGAGGGGCTCTACCGGATCGTGTTCGACTGATATGGAATAACTGGCGCTCTTTCCCTGAGGGTTGAGTCATCAGGGTCCGATGGACTGCAGGTACACTTCTTTTGGGAACCCGTGAAGAGATCGAGCGTGGTCTGCTTTGCCCTAAACTGCGACTTCAGGACGGTACTCTCGTTGATGAACCTTTCCATGGGAAGGGTCATGCGCATCGATACGTCTGCGAGAGCCGACGGGAGGTCTTCGAATTCACGAAACGGCTGGAGCATCGCCTGCCTCACGTTCTCCCTGACATTGAAGACCCCCATGGGGATATACCCCTTCCTTGCCTCCCGGAGGACGATGGCCCCTGCCTGCACCCCATCCCTCTCAAGCCCCTCAAGCACTGCCATTTTGCAGGAATAATAGCATCCCCCCACGCAGGAGTACCCTTTCTTCCCCCTGAACTCCTCGTGATCTGAGAAGAGGAGCTCCTCGTTGCCCCGTATGTGAAGGAAGGCCTCCATCCACTCGTACTGCCAGGGGGTGGGAAGGAGAATGACCGCGTAGTGGTTGTTGAGGCTTGAGAACTCATGCACTCTCACGGTGTCGATCAGGCGGTTCTGTCGGACCCGTGAGAGGAACCGGTCAGCGAGAGTCGTATCGCATGCGGTAATCGACCACCGGGTGGGGACCATCCTTCTCCTGCCACCCGTGCCGAGCGCTCCCACTGAAAGAGCTTTCTGGATGCTGCTGAAGGGGACACCTTCCCGGTAGAGCTCGAGGACCGCCTCGGATGCAGTAAGATCTGAATCGTAATAGCACTGCTCAAGGTGGGGCTCGAACCGGCTGCTCTCGGCCTCGAACTCGACCAGGTGGGCGCTCGGGCCAAACGGGGTGTGCTCTTCTGAGAAAGAGGTGCCCACCGGCGTCTCCGAGAATAATGCCTGGCTCTCAACTGATCCCGCTGAGAGGGCAATCTCCTGCAGCCTGCAGGCATCAGGATCATCGACACGGGTGACATCACAGACCCGCTTTCCCCTTACCAGGTCGAGGCGGCACGAGAGGATATCCTCCTGTGACCACCCCGCAGGTATCCACGCTTCGGGGGTGTCCATTATCCCGCACTCCTCGCGGATCGGGGCGATAAGAGGGCCTGCATAGACCTTCGGGTAGTTCCAGCTCCCGACAAAGACCGAGGGGGGTGTGCTCCCCTCCATAGTCCTGTCCAGGATGCGGGACGAGCCAAGCCTAGAGGAGGTGATAGCCTTGAGGTACGCCCCTTTCCCGATGGCCATGTACGAAGATTACTCCAGGTATATCCAGATAAACCTGCACGGTGCGGGGAGAAAGTGATTCCGCTATACTCCCATCAGGGTAAGAAGGATGCAGACACAGACCGGGATGGTAAGGTTGTCATCGACTGGGGAGATGAGTTCCACCACCCCGGCAACGATCGAGGCTGCGATTGCGGGGAGCAGGGGGAGGAGAAACAGCAGCACGAGGACATTGACGATCACGCCGCCTGCTGACCCCTCCACGGATTTCCCGTTCATGATTCGGTGGTGTCCCCACTGCAATCCCACGAGCGTGGCTGCCCCGTCAAGTACTGCGAGCGAGAGTATTGCAGGGACCGAAATGGCGGCATCAAAGAAGAGGACGCAGAAGAGGGCACTCGCGGTGAAGTAGAATGCTCCTTTCCCGGGGTATTCGCCGTCGCGCTCAAGGGTTCGTATGAGGAGGGAGATTATCGGGATGCGGTATCCCCGCAATACCCCTTCAGCGAGGATGAACCCGACAAAGATCGATGCCGCGAGAAGGAGAACCATCAGGTCTTTTGGGAGAAAATACGCCATTGCGGCGATCCCGATCCCAAAGAGCATGTGGACTATCTTCCTGGAGGGCTCGTGCATGCCCAGAGTATGGGCATCCAGGACAATTAACTGGTCGGATTGCGATCCTTCATCCTGGGTGGTGAGGTTGATGAGCAAAAGGGGCTCAATACTACATGCAATGACTGGGGCGGGTGACTTTCCGTTCAAGAGAGATGATGATCTCGTCACTGAATCCCTTTCGGTATATGGCATTCCGGTCACCCGCATCACCGGGGAGTTCTGGACCGCGAGGCAGCGGCAGGGATCATCCCTCCACGAGGTCTCATACCGCGGGTGCTTCAAGCCGCAGCTTCCTGCCTACTTCATCAACCTCCTCACAGGGCCCGGTGACCTGGTATACGACCCCTTCAGCGGGAGGGGCACCACCGTCATCGAGGCAGGGCTGCTGGGGAGGACGGTTGCGGCCAACGATGCAAATCCCCTCTCACTCCTCCTCACCCGCCCCCGCTTCTTTCTGCCTGATCCTGCAATGGTGAAGTCAAGGCTCGATTCGATACCAATTGAGAATGGTGCGGTGGCTGATATGGACCTCTCCATGTTCTTTGACCGCAGGACAGAAGCAGAGATCGTCTCTCTTCGAAATTACCTGCTCGACAGGGAGAGGGCAGGGGATCTCGACCACCTCGACGAATGGATACGCATGGTCGCGACAAACAGGCTGACGGGCCACTCGAGCGGTTTCTTCTCTGTCTATACGCTCCCGCCAAACCAGGCAGTCTCACCCAGCAGGCAGGAACGTATCAACCGAAAGAGAAACCAGGTGCCGCAATACCGCGACACTCGGGCCCTGATCCTGAAAAAGACCCTCTCGCTCCTGAAAGATGTCCCTAAATTACAGCAGGATCGCCTGCGGAAGGCCGGGGAGGATGCCCTCTTTTTCTCGGGTGATTCACGCCGGACTCCCGGGATCGGTGATGGGACCGTGAAGCTCACCGTCACCTCTCCTCCGTTCCTCGACGTGGTCCAGTACTCGTCCGACAACTGGCTCCGGTGCTGGTTCAATGGGATAGACCCCGGTGTGGTCGAAAAGAGCCTCACCGTCACCCGCTCGCTCCCTGAATGGAAGAGAGTGATGCAGCAGACGCTGTATGAGCTCTTCCGCGTCACGAGGAAGGGGGGGCACGTCGCCTTCGAGGTTGGCGAGGTGAGGAGAGGTACCGTCAGACTCGACGAGACGGTGGTGCCCCTGGGGGTCCGCGCCGGGTTCTCATGCGAGGGGATACTTGTGAACCTGCAGGACTTCACCAAGACATCCCACATATGGGGAATCGGAAATAATGCGCACGGCACCAACACCAACAGGATCGTGGTCTTTAAAAAAGAGGAGTGAGATTGTTCACTCCGATCTTGCCACGTAATCGTAGGCCTCGAGTGCTGCCTTTGCCCCCTCTCCTGCAGCCGTAATGATCTGCTTTGTCCTGATGTTCGTCACGTCCCCGGCCGCAAAGACCCCGGGAACGCTCGTGTGGCAGTTGATGTCGATCTCGATCTCTTTCTGGTCGTTGAGGCGCAGGAACCCCTCGAGGAAATCGGTGTTCGGGATCCATCCCACCTCGGCGAAGACCCCGTCGAGGGAAAGAGTCGTCTCCTTGCCTGACTCACGGTCCTTTATCGTGATACCGTTGAGCATGGCGTTTCCGTGCAGGGCAACGACCAAGTGGTGAAGGTAGGTGCGGATGTTTTCCTGCTGTTCGTACTGCGTGACGTAAGCCTCGTCTGCCTTTATCGTGCTCCTGACGATGAGGTGGACCTCCCGTGCAATCCTGCTCATCTCGATTGCGGTCTGGAGGGCCGAGTTGCCTCCGCCGACAACGGCGACCACCTTGTCCTTGAAGAGCGGTCCATCGCAGGTTGAGCAGACAGAGAGGCCTCGTCCCAGGTAACGCTCCTCTCCTTCCACCCCCAGTTTGCGGGGCCGTTTTCCCTGGGCGAGGATGACGGTCTTTGTGAAATAGGTGGCCCCGGTTTCAGTATCGACCACGAAGAGGTCTCCCTCCTTCCCAAGGGACTTGACCCGGTCAAGCTCAAGGTGTATGTGTTCTCCCCTCACCTGTTCCTCGAACTTGTGCATCAGGTCTTCCCCCGTGACCATGCGGTACCCCATATAGTTCTCGATCGCCCAGCTCTCAAGGGCCTGCCCCCCGATGTTTTCAGAGAGAATGACTGTCTTGAGCATCTTCCTCGAGCAGTAGACTCCTGCCGTGAGCCCTGCAGGCCCCGCACCGACTATGAGGACGTCGTAGATGTCTCCCTCCCTGGCAGTCCCGAAGAGCTGGTTCAGGCGCTGGGCATCAAATCCCACGATGATCTCGTCGTCGACAGTCGTGACCGGGACCCCGTACTGGCCGGAGAGCTCCACCATCTTTTTTGCCTGCTCCCGGTCGGTCCCTACATCAATTGCCATGTAATCTACGCCATGCTTCTCGAGAAACGCCTTCACCATGCGGCAGTATGGGCAGTTCTGGGTGTAGTAGACAGTGACCCTGGGCATGATGGGGGGTTAGCAGGGGATGAGTAATAAACGTGGTGGAGCCAGAGAGACGAGCTGATTCCTGTCAGGTGACCGAGACCGGCGGATCGAACGCCCGGTGAAAAAGGGAGTGCCATGATATTCGTCCTGCATGGGGAAAAAAGGTCCAATGGATCAGTACTGGGGATTGATCGGCTGGAATGGCATGTCCTTATCAAAGACCTTGTAAGTTACCCCGTTGGCAATGGTCACGTATACGATCACCCTGTCCGTCCCGGTTGTGCCGGCAAACACAATCTCTGATCCCATCTGGGGGCTCTCTACCGTCTGCTGTTCCACTGTCCCGTCCGACCTGATGACCTCGGCAGTCATGGACTGCGTGAATGCCAGCCCCTGGCCTCCTTCATATGTTACAGAGATGGAGGGATCGGTGGCGATGGTGTTCTTTACCACCTGCACTGTCACCGCGTAGGTTGGTGGCATGACGTCGGTTGGCTCGGGAACAAGGGAGACTAAAGGTGTCTGCGGGAGAGCGGGAGTAAACGTTGCCTGAGGTGTGGTGGGGACCGGCGTTTGAGTGGAGAACGGTGCATTTCCCATGCATCCGGCTGAGATGAGAAGGAGACAGGCCATGAGGGGAAGAGACAGATACGAGATCTTCATAGTGAACATCTCTCTCACGGTCCCATATCAACATATGAGATGCCCCCCGGGCCTGCGAACTGAATGCCCCCTCTCTCTCTCATGCAGACAGGAGGAAGAAAAGGTGGTTGGTCATTCAATCGTCCTGAACACCTTCCTGACGGCCATGCAGATTGGGCACTTCTCGGGGGCGGTCCCGAGGAAGACATTTCCGCAGACGGGGCAGAGGTATACCGTGCGGTTGGACATGTCCTGGCCGTGGCTTAAGTTGTTGAGGGCCTCCTTGTAGAGTGTTGCATGGACCTCCTCGGCCTTCATCGCATAAGTGAAGACAAGCCCGATGTCGCTCTTCTTCTCTGACTCGGCTTCCTTCACGAATGCAGGGTACATCTCCTTGAACTCGTGGGTCTCTCCAGAGACGGACTCAGCGAGGTTCTCTTTTGTGGCGTGGATCTTTCCCATCGCCTTGAGGAGTTTCTTCGCGTGGATCGCCTCAGCCTCGGATGCCGCCCTGAAGAGGCGGGCAATGTTCTTGTACCCCTCGGATTCTGCCTGGTCTGCAAACGCGGCATACTTACGGTTGGCCCGGGATTCTCCCGCAAAGGCCTCCATCGCATTTTCCATGGTAGCCATGGTGGTATGTTTGAGGGAGGGTCCCATAAAAGTAGGCATTCTCCCCGACTGCTCCCCGGGATATCCCTCTCCTGGGTTTGGGCCTGGGACTCGTGGTTATTCCGCACAGCGCCCCTGTCTCCGGGTGTGAATGCATGCTATTTTTGTGGTTCCCCCGCACATGCTTCCCCTGCGATCCCAGATGAAACGGATGAGGGAACTCGACAGGTGCGACAGGCCCCGCGAGAAGATCGCGAACAAGGGGGCCTGCTCCCTCTCGGACCAGGAGCTGATCGCCGCCATCATCGGCAACGGCACGCAGGGCCGCGACGTTTTCCAGGTTGCAAGGGAGATTGCAGGGCTTTTCCGGGAAAGTGCGGATACGATCTCCTATGATGACCTGACTGCCATACGCGGAGTCGGGGAGGGGAAGGCATCCCAGATCCTCGCGTCGCTGGAGCTTGCCCGGCGATACCTCAAAAAAGAGGAGGAAGCCCGGGTAAAGGTCCAGTCCCCCGCCGATATCCTTCCTCTTGTCGCCGGCCTAAACGGACAGCGCCAGGAGCACTTCATATGTATCACCTTGAACGGGGCACACGAGGTGATTGCCACCCGGACCATCACTGTAGGCCTTTTGAACCACAGCCTCGTCCATCCCCGGGAGGTATTTGCTGACGCCATTACGGATCGGGCGGCTGCGGTGATCTGCGTGCACAACCACCCATCGGGGACGCTCGAACCAAGTTCACAGGACCTGGCTGTCACGCGCCAGCTGAAGGACGCCGGCGACCTTCTCGGTATCAGGCTTCTCGATCATCTCATTGTCGCGCGGACAGGATATTTGAGCCTGAAGGAACGGGGAGATCTCTGATCAGGTGCTTCCTTCCACAAGCAGCCGCCCCATCTCGTACCCCTTCCGGTATGCTGACTCCAGGATGTCCGGCCTTGTAGTGAGGTCCTGGATGGTGTCCATGTCGGGAATCAGGAGATCATCCCAGTATTCCACGTCGACAATGGAGAAGAACGCCTTCATCGTCATCTTCGCCCCATCAAAGACATTCGGGACCTTCATCCCTGAGATCCCAAGGTAGAGCCCCCGGCGGTGGGCACGCCGGCTCTCCGGGACCAGGGATCGTTTCCTTACGTATTTTGCCATGAAAAAGACCTGGAACCGGTCCATGAAGGACTTCAATGCTCCTGGGATCCCCATCGTCATGACAGGGGTTGCAACGATCAGGCTGTCCAGTTCACGGAATTTTTCATAGATGGCGATCATGTCATCTTTCATGGCACAGGTCTCGTGCTCCCTGCAGTAAAATATCTCCCGGCAGGAGCGGAACGTGAGGTTTGCCACCTCGATCTTCTCCACCTCGCACCCGGCGTCAGAAGCCCCCCTGAGGGCCGAATCAAGAAGTCTGGCGGTATTTCCGCTGAGGAGAGGGCTTCCAAGAATCCCTATGATGCGAAATCCCATACATGAGAGTGGCAGCACCTTGGCATATATCTTCGGTTGCCAGCTCTTGAGAATGATCTCACAATTTCCTTTAATCTGTGGTTATTACCTCAAATATGCCACTAAATGGGGAAGAACAAAAGCCATAAATAATCTCTGCAACCATATACCGAGTTGGTGATAGACCTGACCGAGAAGGCTAAAGCCGGGCAGAAAGTGGGCCCGGGTAAATATGTCTGTATTGATTGCGGACGAGAGATGCAGCTCGATGCCGTTGAGCAGGATCTCCGAAAATGCCCGCAGTGCGCCTGTGAAGAGTACCAGTGTTTCCCGATGACCCACATCCGGCCGGATATTAAGACCGCTGAAGATGTGATGCACCCGCCAAAACGCGGAAAGAGCAACCAGTAACCTTCATTTTTTTCTTTGCAGCAATTGCGTATCCCAGTGCATCGCCTTGTGAACATGAATGGTTCCCGGCCAGAACGTATCGCCGGGATTTGTTGATAGGAGGGTAAGAAGATGGTGAATGTATCAAAGGAAGGACAGGAATACGAGTGTGAGATCTGTGGAAACGTCGTAGTGGTGAAGGTTGTCGGCGGAGGAGAACTCGTCTGCTGCGGCCAGCCTATGAAGCTCAAGAAGTGATGCAGGTATGGCAAAGGATACAAAAGATCTCGAGCGGATGATCGGCAAGGTCCCCAAGTTTTTCAGGGAGCTCGCAGAAAGAGACCCCATGATGTACGAGATGGTGATGAAGCTCGAGGGACACATATGGGACGACGGGGCGCTCACCCGAAAGACGAAAAAACTGATTGCAATCGCCATCGCCGCATCGCTACGCGACCAGCATGCCACAAGGGCGCAGCTTGCGGGTGCCGCACACCTAGGGATTAAAAAGGCGGAGGTCGAAGAAGCACTGCGAGTTGCGTTCCTTCTTGCGGGGATGCCCGCCTATGTGTACGGAAAGGCACAGCTCGATGAAGTGATGAAGGAGTAAAATAAAATGTGCGGTGAATTTAGTTCAATGCCTATCCTCGGCGAGCCGGCCCCTGATTTCGAGGCCCTCACCACCCATGGGATGGCAAAGCTCTCTGATTTCAAGGGGAAGTGGCTCGTCCTCTTCTCGCATCCCGCAGACTTCACTCCGGTGTGCACCACCGAGTTCATTGCATTCTCCAAAATTGCCGACGATTTGAAGTCCCTGAACGTCCAGCTGATGGGACTTTCCATCGATTCGGTCCACTCCCACCTGGCCTGGATCAGGAACGTGAAGGAGAAGATGGGAGTCGACATCCCGTTCCCCATCATCGCCGACCTTGATATGAAGGTGGCAAAAAAGTACGGGATGATCCACCCCGGCCAGAGCAGCACCGCTGCGATCCGGGCTGTCTTTTTCATCGACGATAAGGGCATACTCCGCGCGATGATCTATTACCCCCTGACCGCAGGGAGGTTCATGCCGGAGATCGTCCGCCTCATCAAGTCACTGCAGACCACCGACAAATACGGGGTCGCCACCCCCGCGAACTGGCAGCCCGGTGACAAGGTGGTGGTCCCTGCGCCAAAGAACAAGGAGGAGATGGACAGGCGCCTCTCAGAGGGGTACGAGTGCAAGGACTGGTACCTCTGCTTCAAGAATATCTGAACCCTCTCCCCTTCATTTGTCTGGTCTTTTCCCCCCAATTCACATCATTTTTCATCTCCAGGGTCAACAGAGTCTCTGATGGAGATCAAAGTCCTTGCGTTTGCCGGAAGCCCACGAAGGGGCGGGAATTCTGAGACACTGCTCGACTGGGTCCTTGCTTCCATGGGAGAGATTGAGGGGGTGGTCATCGAGAAAATTCCTCTGACAGAGGCCAACGTGAACCCCTGCAGGGGGTGCAATGCCTGTGAAACCCTCAACAGGTGCGTCCAGCGCGACGGGATGGACGTCCTGCATGACAAGATAATCGAGGCAGACTGCATCATCCTTGCCGCACCCATCTTCTGCATGGGCATTTGTGCCCAGGCCAAGGCCCTGATTGACCGGTTCCAGGTGTTTCGGTCCAGGAAATACGTGCTCAAGCTCCCGGTGGTCCCCCCGGAGAGGAAGGGAAAGAGGCTCGGGATATTCCTCTCCACTGCCGGGCAGAACTGGGACCATGTCTTTGACGGAGCGGTCCCAAGCGTCAAGTGCTTCTTCCATGTCATCGATGTGAGGGATGCGGACATCTACTACCTGATGGTGAATAATGTCGATGAGAAAGGGGCGATTCTCTCACATCCCACCGCAAAACCGGATGCCGTACGAATGGGAAAGGAGGTTCTCGCCGAACTGAAGAAGAGGCTTGGCGGGTGAGCCATGGCGGTCAGCGTCATCGGTCTGTCCGGAAGCCCCCACAGGCACGGGAATACCGAGACCCTCCTCGATGCCTTTCTCCAGGGGGCGGATTCCGCGGGGGGACAGGTTGAGAAGGTTGTCCTGAAGGGCCTTGACTACAACCCCTGCATGGGGTGCAATGCCTGCCACAAGACCGGGGAGTGTATCGTGAAAGACGATGCCATCCCCCTCTTCGACCGCATCCTTGCAGCCGACTGCCTTGCGGTCGCCTCCCCGATCTACAGCATGGGGATCACTGCGGAACTGAAAGGACTGATCGACCGGGCGCAGTTCATCTGGGCAAGAAAGTTCATCCTGAAGAACCTGTACTTTTCGAACGAGCATATCAAGCGCCACAAGGGCATCTTCATCTCCACCGCAGGGCTCTCCTGGGACAACGTCTTTGATGCCGCTTTCCCGGCCGTCACCGCGTTCTTCAACACTCTAGGTTTCGAGTACTACGACAATATCATCGCAAATGACATGGACAGGTACGGGGGAATCCGGGGTCACCCGACCGCGCTCATCAACGCACGGGAGAGAGGGATACAGGTTGTTTCGTTGCTCGAAAAGATGAAGGGAGAGTCGCCCTGACCGTTCAGAAATCCTCCCATCTCATCCCATTTTTCGAAAAAAAAACGGGGTTATACCCGGGCCTTTCTCGTGAATATGCAATGGAAGCCTGTGCTCTCCCGGAGATTTGGGCAGGTGGGGAGAGTCATTCCCTGAAAAAAAAAAGAAGAGAATTTCCCACAAAGAACCTTGACTCATTTCCAGCCTGTTCAGGGGAAAAGGACAGGGATTTCGACCTGGTTCTCGCTACAGAACCCCTGTACCCTCTCCTTGACTCTTTCCACCATGCTGCCTGTGACGATGATGAGGCTGTGTTCGCCCAGGAGCGCCTTCAGGATACACTTATCGATGACCCCATATGTGAAATCGAGGGGGATCTTCTCATCTGCAGCCCGCTGCTTGGCACGGGTCCCCATTGCCCCGATGGGAATTCCGGGATGTGCGGCGCACCATCCGGAAATGTCCGCATCGCGCGACGAGTCGATGTTAAAGAGAGTAATGCTGCCCGGCTGCGTGTAGCATGGCTTGTTCCTGAACGCCCGGTCGATGACGTTGAGCATGTCAAGCACCGTCCGGGGCCTGCGCTCCGGCAGCCGGAACCCGCGCCTCTCCAGTTCAAGGTACAGCTCGAGAAGGGTGGGCATGGAGAGCCGTGCTTTCCTCACGAGTTCCGGGTTGCCGAACGCGACGTCCGGGACATCCTCCTGGAGGATCTTTCCGTTCAGGAGCAGGATCGCACGGTCGGCCCATGGGTAGGCAAGCTCAATGTCGTGTGTCGAGATGATCACTGTCTTGCCCTCCTGGTTCAGCTCGTCGAGGAGCTCCATGATCTCCTCAGAGCCCGACGGATCAAGGCCACTCGTCGGCTCGTCAAATACGAGCACCTCCGGGTCCATTGCGAGCACACCTGCTATGGCAACCCGCTTCTTCTCGCCTCCTGAGAGCTGGTGAGGCGGGCGGCGCCCGAAACCTGTAAGGCCTACGCGTGCGAGGGCGCCCTCCACGGCCTCCTTCACCTTCTCCTCGGTGTATCCAAGGTTGGTGGGGCCGAATGCCACGTCCTGGTATACAGTCGGGGAGATGATCTGCCGGTCAGGGTTCTGGAGCACGAACCCCACGCGCTTCCGGAGAATCCGGAGGGATCCCCTGTCGTAGGAGATGGGCGAGTTGTCGAAGAGAATAGTCCCTGAATCCGGCTTTATCATGCCGTTGAACATCAGGAGAAGCGTCGACTTGCCCGCGCCGTTTGGGCCCACCAGCGCAATCTTCTCTCCCCGCCGGACATGGAAGCTGATCCCGCGTATCGCATCCAGTCCCCTGGGATAGCGGTACCGGATGTCCCTCGCTTCAAGGATGATGCGGCTCATATTCGCAGCTCCTAAAACAGCCTTATATGGGATGTGGCTTTCACGACCACTGCAGAGACGGCGAGGAACGAGACAACTGCGGCAGCGGAGGGAAGGGAGAGGGGCCTACCCTCCCCCAGCACTGCAAATTTCCCCTCATAGCAGCGGGCCTCCATGGCCCGTGTCAGGTCTTCTCCTGCCTCCCAGCTGGCGATGAAGACCGAACCTGCAAGGGTGGCAAACGAGCGGATCGATTCACGGAACGAGCTGTACCCGAGGCGCATCAGCTGCGCCTGGTAGACCTGCACCAGCTGGTCCATGATGAGGAAGATCGAGCGATAGATAATCATGGCAAGGTCCAGCACCTCATCGGGCATGCGGGCACGCCTCATCACAAGGAAGAGATCGGTCATGGGGGTGGTGAACGCGATGAAGAGAAGTGCGGAAGTTCCCCCAATGACCCGGGAGAAGATGAAAAACCCCTGGTTTATACTCGCCTGCGTGATCGAGAGCGAGAACCACGGGAGGAGCTGCCAGCTCCAGAAGGTCCCCTCTCCGCCTGCGAGAAGGACGATTGCACCCACCCCAAGGCCTCCGAAGAGGAGAGGGCCGAAGAAGGCCTTTCCGTACGTCGCGGGATCGATTCGTGCGAGGACAAGAAGGGTCGCAGTAAGCACCAGCGCGATGAAGAGGGGGGCCACAAAACTTGCGGAGAGGAGGCAGAGGATGACTGCCCCCAGCCCTGCGATAAGTTTCGTGACGGTATTGACTTCCCTCAACCGGTTTTGCTGTGCGATATCCTCAAGGAGCTCTTCGTACATGGAGGACCCGTATACCGTACTTGGCTCTTCAGGTGCTTCTATTCTTCTGGCCCCTCCAGTACCCAAACACCCATCCCACAATGATCCCTCCCACTGCGGCCTGGAGCGCAAACAGGCCGGACTCTATCTCCGCGCTCGGGGGTTCCCACTGAGGGACGAGGGGCTGGAAGTCCTCCTCGGAGACCCCTGCAAGTTCGGCCACCCGGGATGCCCCCAGCGTATCCGAGCCGGCGTATTCTGCATCACCCATGAGTGAACTGGTATAGAGAAAGATCCCGCAGAAGCAGAGTATCGCTACCACCGCGATCACCTCGAGGCGGTACTTCTTCCACATCACGCATCACCTGCTGCTGCTCTGATCCTGGCTTCGGGAAATACCTTCAGGCGCACCAGGATCTCGGGCTTGAGCTGGACGATATATTTGAAGACCAGCGCGAGCACGACCCCTTCGACGATCGCGAGCGGCACCTGTGTGATGGCAAAGATCCCCAAGAAGAGGACAAACGAGCTTGCAACGCCCCCCACCTCGGCAGGGTACGCGAGGGCAAGCTCAAGGGAGGTCACGACGTATGTGCAGAGGTCTGCGATCGCACAGGCGAGGAAGACCGTAAAGAACATGTTCACCCTCGTGTCGCGCAGGGCGCGGTAGATCGTCCACCCTGCCAGCGGCCCGACGACCCCCATCGAGATGATATTTGCACCAAGGACCGAGAGACCTCCATGTGCGAGGAAGAGACTCTGGAAGAGAAGGACGATTGCGCAGATGACCGATGTGACCCATGGTCCGAAGCAGACCGACGAGAGCCCTGTCCCTGTCGGATGAGAGCAGCTTCCCGTGACAGAGGGGAGCTTGAGGGAGGAGAGGATGAAGATGAAGCCCCCCGTCACCCCGAGAAGGGGGAGGGCCTCGCGGTCTGCGGCGAGGATCTTCCTTAACTGGAAAATGCCGAATCCGAGGCACGGCAGCGCGAGCACCCACCAGAATACCGCCCATTCGGGTGGGAGAAAACCTTCCATGATGTGCATAGTCCGACCACCATTATACAAATTTAATTGACTTATAACAAATTAACCTGATTAATATTTATGCCTTCTCTTTTTCGCTGCAGGAAAACGAGTGAAAAAAGGGATTCTCAGAATATCGCAGGGTAGAACGAGGCGAGCAGGAGCCCAAATGCCGTTATGATAAGGACCGCAAAGACCGCGGGGTTCCACGCAAGGACCTTCTTCCCGTCGAGCACGCTCACCGGCAGCATGTTGAAGGCGGCAATCATCGCGTTGACCTGGAGGCCTACCATCCCAATCAGCGCAAGGAGGTTCCTCGAGAGGAACGACATGGAGAACATCCCCGATAAAAACAGGATGAGCGCAAACGGGATGCACAGGAGGAGGTTGACCGCAGGACCCGCCGCGGATATCTTTCCATTCTGCTCCCTGCTGATATAACCGCCGTAGATGACCGTGGCACCCGGTGCGGCAAAGACGACCCCCACGAGCGCCGCCATCGCCACCGCGACAAGGAGCATCAGGTTATCTTTCCGGAACTCCGCCCAGAAACCGTACTTCATGGCTGTGAACTTGTGCGCCATCTCGTGAAGGATGAACCCGATCCCCACGGTGAGCATTGATACCAGGAGGTAGATCACAAAAAGCTCAACGGTGACCCCGCCCCTGATGAAGATCAGGGAAAACGCGATTGAGATGGCGAGCCACGCGATCAGCAGGTCGGAACGCTCCCGGCGGGTGATTCGTTCAAGCATGGTATTCGTACATTTATTGTTTGGTCCTCCCACCCCTTATCACCTTTGGATGAGGTCATGCCACCACCTTTAAATCCCTTCACTCCCTGAAGGTAGAATGTATGCCCATTGAAGCACTCAGGGCCGAGATCAACAGGATTGACGAGCAGATCATCGATCTCATCGCGAAAAGGCAGTACCTGGCAGCACGAATGGCGCAGGTAAAGATGAACGAGGGACTGCCCGTCCACGACGCGAAGAGGACCCAGGAGGTGCTGGACGGGGCTTTCAACTACGCGGTTGAGAAGAATATCAACCCGGTCTCTGTCAGGAACATCTTTGCCCTCCTCATCGAGATGAGTGAGGAGAAGCAGCGGGAGTGCCAGGGGGATGGGAACCTCCCCTGAACCGAATCAGGCGATCTCCAGGATCAGGATTAATCCAAGGAATATCATCACCCCACCCATCGCGAGCCTGATCAGAGGCCGTTTCTCCTCGCGCAGTCTCTCCAGCTGCTCAGGGGCAACCCCGAACGCAATCACTGCCAGGATCAGCACAAGGGGGAGGACAAAGAAGACGTTGTAGAGGAGGAGATAGGGGAGCCCCTCGTACAGGGTCATCCTGTTTGAGAGGAGGGAGAGGATGGCGAGGTAGATCCCCCCGGTGCAGGGGAGCTCAAACATTCCCACCAGCACCCCCAGCACACACGCCCCGGGAACCGACCCCTTCTTGACCCATGCATCGATGATCCCCCGTGTCGATTCGGGGATAGAGAGGAAGGGGGTCCTTCTCTTCACGAGCGCCTCCCCTATGCTTATCACCCCCGCAAGGATTGCAATCACAGCTGCGGCCATCGAGACGAACCGGGACACCCCTGATGACTGGACGACCGCAAAGAGGCCAAGACCCGAGAGGAAATAGAAGCAGAACACAGCCAGAATGAAGGTTGCCCCAACTGTCAGCACCTTTTTTCGGGTATCAAGGACCATGAGGGAGAGAACGAGAAATATCAGAACAGCAAAAGCGCATGGATTGATCCCGTCAACCAGCGCGGCGCCGACGACAAGCGGGATGGAAAGCGTCTCTTTGGTCCCGGCAACTCCTTGAGGGGGGATCGTCGGTCGCACCTCCTCCTGAATCGTAGTGAAGCGGATGGCATCGCCCAGGTTCCGCGTAATCTCTTCATAACCCGAGAGGACATAGGGACCGACGAATATCGAAGGAACAGGGAGGAATTCCCGCCCATACTGCTGCTTGAACTCCTGGAAGAGGACCCGGGCCTCATCACTCTCCCGGATGTCATGGAACCGGAAGACAACCCCGGGATATAGGGGGGCGATCTCCTGAATATAGGGAACGGTCTTCTGGCATTCGCTGCAGTAAGTGTTGTAGAAGAAATGGACTACCGGCTTCCCATCCTCGTAAAGGGGGGTGGAAAGATGCGGATATGCTCCCCCTTCTTCTCCCTCCGGACCAGGGGTATCCGCCCAGGCAGGCGTGGCGAGGAGGGAGATGAGAATGAGGAGTGTCACCAGCCTGGCGGTATATGATGTGATTCTCTTTTGCACTTCCAGCTTCGTGGTGCACATCTCCCTAACGGGCGCAGATCATGGTCCCCACTCCCTCGTCCGTGAACATCTCGAGGAGGAGGTTGTGGGCGATATTGCCGTTCACTACGTGCCCGAATGAGACCCCGCTGTTCACTGCTCTCACGAGGGAGCTGACTTTTGGGATCATCCCTTCAGAGATAACGCCGCTTCCCATCAACTGTTCGGCTTCATTGACCCGGAGCCTCCGGTAGACTGTGGTCCTCGATGCATCCATGATGCCGTCAACGTCAGTCATGTTGATCAGCTTGTAGGCAGTGAGCGAGATTGCTATCTCGCCGGCCGCAGTATCGGCGTTGATGTTCAGGCTCTGGCCGCTGCGGTCAATGGCGATGGGGGCCACTACGGGGATGTAGCCCCGGTCGAGGAGGGTGTGGAGGACTGCAGGGTTGATCTCCTCTATCTCCCCGACATGCCCGAGATCGACTTCCTGTTCCCTCCCTGCGACGTGGACCTTCTGGGGGTCCATTCTCCTGGCGATGATGAGGTTCCCGTCGTTTCCGGAGAGGCCTACCCCCTTTCCCCCGCTCTTTGCAATGAGGGAGACGATATTGCTGTTGATCTTTCCCACAAGGACCATCTGGGCGATCTCGAGGGTCTCTTCGTCGGTAATACGGAGGCCTGCAACGAACTTGGGTTCTTTTCCCATGGCCTTCATCTTGTCGGTGATCTCGGGACCTCCCCCGTGAACCAGGACGACACGGATGCCCACCAGCTGCAGGAGGACCGCATCCCTGATCGCGGTCTCCAGGATTGCGGCGTCTACCATCGCATGCCCGCCGAGCTTGATCACCATCGTCTTTCCGTGGAACTGCTGGATGTAGGGAAGTGCCTCTATCAGGACTTCCTCGCGTTTCATGTTGTGTACCTCCCGTTGATCTCGATATACTTCTCGGTCAGGTCACATCCCCATGCCGTGGCCTCTCCATCGCCTGCACCAAGATCCAGTGTGAAGACGACCTTTTTTCCCTGCATGAGGGCCTTTGCACGTGCGAGGTCAACCACGATCTCTCCGCCTCTGACGAGAGGCAGGGACTCGAGTCCGTCTCCCATCCACAGGTTCACGGTGTCAGGATCAAACGCCACACCCGCCCTCCCCGCGGCGGCGATGACCCGGCCCCAGTTCGGGTCGGCCCCGTACACCGCGGTCTTCACGAGAGGAGATGCAACCACTGTCTTTGCGACCGCGGCCGCCTCCTCTTCTCCGGGAGCTCCCCTGACAGTGACCTCGAGGAGCTTGCTTGCACCCTCGCCGTCCTCGGCGATCTGGATGGCAAGAGACTTGCAGCATTCCTCGAGTGCAATCGAGAAGTCGGCTGGATTCACTTTGCCTGCCTTCCCTGTCGCGATGCAGAGCGCGATATCGTTGGTGCTCGTGTCCCCGTCCACGACGATGCGGTTGAAAGTCCTGCGGGTTGCGGTCCTGAGCGCGGCCTTGAGGGCAGGCGCGGGCACTTCTGCATCGGTGTAGATGAACGCAAGCATCGTCCCCATGTTAGGGGCAATCATCCCTGACCCCTTTGTGATCCCCCCGACCGAGAACTGCTCGTGCCTGACGAGGGCATGCTTCTCGGTGAGATCTGTGGTCATGATGGCCCGGGCGGCACGCATTTCTGCCTCTGTGCTCCGGGAGAGGTTCGGGGCAACCCTGTGGCACTGATCACGTATGAGGGGAAGGTCGAGGTAGCGTCCTATCACGCCGGTGCTTGCAACCCCTACTTCATCGGGAGCAAGGTGCAGGGCGCCGGCACCGATCTCCGCCATCTCCACAGCATCGCGGTAGCCCCTCTGCCCCGTGTAGGCATTGGCGCATCCGCTGTTGGCCATCACCGCCGAGAGCGTCCCCCTCGCGATGCGTTCCTCCATCAGCCTGACCGGCGGGGCTTTCATGAGGTTCGTGGTGAACACACCCGCCGCATCACCATCCGCCCTTATCAGTGCAAGGCCAAACTTCCCTTCCTTGACACCCCATGCAGTCACTCCCTCCACGCCGCAGATGCTCTTCATTCAGTGACTCCTTTCATTCCTGGGGAGGGGCCGCCACACCCCTGACGATGTCTGCCCGGGCCACGATCCCGACAAGGGCTTTTCCCCGCACCACAGGAAGGCGGGCAATCTTCTTCGAGAGCATCACGGATGCCGCGTCCTCTATATCCTCGTCCTCGCTGATGGTGACTGCAGGGTGGCTCATCACCTTTCGCACCTGGATATTCCCAATGGAGGTGAGCGCGTGTTTTGTCTTCTCCCAGTTGATGATCTCCCGTATGGGCACCTCGATGACCTCCAGGGGGGAGGGGAGCCAGAGATCGTCTGAGATCTTCCCTGTCTCAAGCAGCCGCAGGATGTCGGACTCTGTGATCATTCCCACCAGTGTCTCACCCTCCATCACCGGCAGCCCCCCTATCTTGTGCGCCCGCAGGAGTGCAGCGGCATCCCGTACCGGCGCATCCGCCTGGACCGTGACCGGGTTCTTTGTCATAACCTCTCGAATCAGCATACTTTTACCTCATTCAGGGAAGCAGCCCTGCGCCCACGAGCCCGTCACGTTCGTCAAAGCCGCATATGATGTTCATATTCTGGATCGCCTGGCCGCTCGCACCTTTCCCCAGGTTGTCGATGGCCGATATCGCCACTACCCGCTCGCCCTCGGTCTCCACCCTGATGTCGCAGAAGTTGGTTCCCCTGACTGCCGCAAGGACGGGGTTCTGGAGCCTGACGAAGAACTCCTTCTCGTAGTACTTCCTGTAGAGGCTGTCAACGTCCTCCTGTGACATGGGTTCATTTAACAGGATATGGGCAGTAGTGAGGATTCCCCTGTTGACAGGAACCAGGTGCGGAGTGAAGTAGCACTTCGCCCGGGACCCAAGGCACATCAGCTCCTGCTTCATCTCAGCGAGGTGCCGGTGAGAAGTCCACTTGTACGGGTTCACATTGTCCCCGACATTCGGGTAGTGGGTGGTGGCAGAAGGGTTGTCACCCGCCCCCGAAACGCCGGTCTTCGAGTCGTATATCACAGTGTGGGCATGGCGTGCGAGGGGGGCTGCGGCAAGCGTTGCCCCCGTGGGGAAGCATCCCGGGTTGCTCACAAACTCCGCATCCCGGTAGGTGTCCCGGTGTAGTTCGGGGATGCCATAGGGCGCGGCGAAGTAATCGGTGTGAGGCACGCCGTACACCTTCTCGAAGATGTCCCTTGGCAGGCGGTAGTCGGCAGAGAGGTCGACTACCTTGATCCCTCTGGAGAGCAGGGGCTTTGCATAGGCCATTGCCGCGGTGTGGGGGACCGCCAGGAATGCAAGGTCAGCGTCGAGGTCGCCGGCAGAGGGGTTCGTAAACTCAAGATCGAGAAGCCCTTTGAACTGCGGGTGAACCGAAGTAACGGGCTTTCCTGCCTCTTTCCGGGACGTCGCACAGGTGATGCGGGCTTTCGAGTGGGTGAGCAACAGACGGATCAGGTCTCCCCCTGCATAGCCGGATGCCCCGATGATGGCGATATCCATACACTCCGTTTCGATTCGCAGATGTTAATCCTTT
>ENA-UOWE01001505-UOWE01001505.1-activated-sludge-metagenome-genome-assembly--contig:-NODE-1505-length-28506-cov-6.398510_pt1 | contig 28506 bp, 24 predicted proteins | sample MGYA00249841_ERZ761562 | MGnify/ENA primary metagenome ERZ761562 (study PRJEB28883, sample SAMN05720200) | activated sludge metagenome | isolation source: Anaerobic digester | place: Japan...
GAATAATTCAATGGTATATTGATCCAGAAGATGGTTATGATGAAACCAGAATAAGATTAGTGGAGCAAAAGACTGCTTCTGGGATATCAAAGAGATGGGTAAAAACTTCTAAGAAGAAGCTTGTTTGTAAGGATGAGAGAGAGGAAAAAGAAGAGATAATAGAGATAGGTGAAGCAGAAAGGCAAAAAATTATGGGAGCTCGTAGTGTTTGTAAGATCAGGCATTATTTGTGCAGGGATCCTGAAATTGTTGTGGATGAGTTTTTGACTCCTTATGGTAAGAAGTATAATAACTTTGATTATAAGTATGTTATGGAAGTAGAGCTTAAGAAGGTTGAAAAGTCTTTTGATGAAATACTGTTGGGAAATAATCTCAATGATTATATTAAAGAAGAGGTAACCGGGGGTATTTCTAACAAAGATATAGCTGTGCAGGCTAATGATTTTATAAAAGAGATTAAGTATGTTGAGAATAGGTTGGAGGGAACGGTTACTGTTTTTTTCTCTCCAGGAAAATCTATAATGAAAGTTATTAATAGTAAAGAATCGGATAAAGTAAAAAAATATTTGGAAAATGTAAGTATTCTTAAGGGACTTAGTAAAGAAAGTATCGGTGGTGTATGTGCGGAAGTAGATACGATAGATCTTCTTGAGAAGTCTGGATTTGAAGTTTCAAAAGTGGTTATGTTTTTGGTTCAGGATTTTTTGGAAAACGTAGAAAGAGATATATTGAATGATTTGCTGCCGGGGCTAGAGATACTAAATAAAGAAAAGTATCCAAACGTAACTGAGTCTAGTGTTTACATATACTATATTTTGAGAAATATCCTTAAAATAGAAAGTATTGATATAGAGGCTTTTGAGGGAGAACCAGCAGAGCCTCAAGCTCAGAAAGCTTTGCAAGAAAAGCTTTGGGAGGTCTTGGATAAATATGACCGGCAGCAGAAGGTTATTATGGATATAGCTCCGGGTTTGAAAAATATAAGTATTATGCAGGTGATCTATTCTTTGTTTAAAAAGAAGAGTTTTTATTATAAGTTTGAGCATAGCCAGGAGTTGCTTGAGTTCCCGGCTTTTGGGTTTGATTGGGATTATGCGTATCTTGATGAGATAATTCATGTTATAGAGAGTAAGAAGCTTGAAAGTGAAATGAGCGTGGTAGATTATTTAAAACTTCCGGATATGATAACCAAGGTGTATCAGTTGAATCAGTCTAAGGATTTTGAGCCTTTTTATTCTATTGATAGGATAGGAATGATGTACAAGTCAAAGAAAGAGGTTCCGTTTGGGTATGGTGAAAATCTTATCAAATTTGTTAAAAATGGTGATTTGGAAAGTTATCTTACTCATGGGATAAAAAAGAAGTGGACGAACATGTGGATAGGTGACCTGATTCCTGAGACTGTTGAGCATTCTCAGAGGCACAGCAAAAGGCTTATGGATTTTACTGTCAAGCTCATAAACGTTATGGGGGAAGAGGAGTTTCTTGGCGAAGTACCTGAAGGTGAGTATTATAATGGAATGAGTTATAAAACGATATTTTACTTTCTTTTGATCGCTGCTATGAATGTTCATGATCTAGGTCATACTTATGCATATTTTTATTTTGATGGCGAGTATGGTAATGAAAAAAAGAGGTTGATTTTAGATAAGTATCCTAACTTTGTGCGTGATCTGCATAATGAGCTTACAATAAGTCTTATCAGGGAAGAAAAGCTTTTTGACATTCTTGGTAAGGGCAGTTCTTTTTCATCTGAGTCTAAGAAGATAACCGATCTTTTTGGTGAGAAGACAGATGAGATTATCGAAGCTTTGATATTAATCTGCAGGTATCATAGGGAGCATTTGGGTATAGATGAAGATATAGCTATCGGTAAGAAGAAGGATATTTGTAATCTCTTTAGGTTAGATACTTCACCGCTTAAAAATGTAATTAAAGGAAAAATTGGTGATGAAAAGCTTAGTCAAGTGGTTATTCATGCGGCGAGATGGCTAAAATTCATAGACGGTACAGACGTTCAGGCCGATAGAATTATTACTCCTCAGTACAATATTATAAGAAAGAAGAGAACGGCATACGAAGCTTTGTTCCTTATAGAAAAGCATCTTTTAAAGTATGATAGTGCTGAGTATAAGAATGAGCTTATAAGTTTAAAAGAGCTGCTTGAAAAAGAAGAGTTTTTGGAAGTAGGGAATATAAAGAAGAATCTTGAAATGATGCTTTTAAAAGAGGTAAATCCGATAATTCAAGATATGAATTTTTTAAAGTTTTACGATCCACGATACGAGGAGCTGGCTCATATTATTTTCAAGGTTTCACAGTTTGAGCATTTTGAAAAGCATAATGCGGTCGGGGCTATATATCCTGTAGCTTTTACATGCAACGGGCAGGCGCAGTTGGTAATAGAAATAATTCCTAATATTAGTGAGCAAAAGGATGCTGAGAAAGTAGAAGGCGAGATAGAGAGAATATATGAGGATATAGAAAAAGAGTTGAAAAAAGCTGATATAAAGGTTAGAGGCATGAAATTAAAATTGGGAGGAAAGAAGCATAATGAGTATATTTGAAGATTTTCAAAATCCTGATATTAAAAAGCTTTTCGATGTTTTTAAATATAAGTTTTATGATTTTTTGAAGAAGTCAGAAAGTTTTAAGCAGGAAAACGAGAAAGTTGTAAAAGCATTAAAAGAAGCTGAGATTGATTATAAAAAAATAAGTGAGTTTAGGGATAATGAAGGTAAGAAAATCGGTAATATCTGTGAAGTAACGTTAAAGGTTGGTAATGATATTCGTAAAAACAGCGAGATACTAATTCTAACGCAGGATGAGGATGGTTATTTTTATAACGGATTCAGGGAAAAGATGTACTCTCCGTGGGTAGTGTTTGACAAATTTTTGAGTGAAGAAGAAGCAAGTGCCGACGTAGAAGAAGAGTCTGATAATGAAAAGGTTGTTATCACAGGCAAAGAGAAGACTGTTACCCCAGATGAAAAGAAGATACTTGATTTAAAGGGTTCGATAATTCTTCCTGGGTATTACCTTGCTATATTGACGTATCTTATGTCTATTATCTGTTCGATAGAAAACTCCACAAAAAAGAAGACTTCAGCTGAAAATGATTTTGTACAGCTTTCGCTCATAAATACTCTTTCAAATAAATTGGGCGTTTATAAGTTTAAGCTCCATAAGATAGATAAAATCAGAAGTTTGTGGGTGAAGGTTCCGGTTTTTTTCGAGCCTGAAAATCTTAATTATATTGAGAGAAAAACTAATCCGTATAAAGTAGTTTATCCTTCTGAAAAGGTATCTGAAAGCATTAGGTTGCCTAACGATACTCAAACGAATATTTTTGATATGTTGGAAACGCCCGAATCTGAAAAGATAGGACTTAATTTGACTTTGGTTGACAGTGATAATTTAAGTTATGATTTAAGCAGTTTGAATTTTAAACCCAAAATATTGGAGATAGATGAAAATTATTCTCTTTCGTATGCTACAAAGCAGATTCCTTTTTTGCTTCATTCTGATGGTGCAAGGGTTTTAATGGGAGCAAAAAATTTAAAGCAGGCAGTTAAGGTTGTAAAAGCTGAAAAACCTATAGTTTTTACAGGAAACGAAGGGGGAGAGCTTGGAGTAAATGCTCTTGTGGCTTACGGTCTTTACCATGGTTTTAACTTTGAAGATGGTATAGTAGTGAGTTCCAATTTTGCTGAAAAAATGAAAGTAGTTGTGCAAGAGAAAGAGTACTTTACAATAAAAACTAAAAATGTGAAATCACCGGAAAAAGTTGGCACTCTGTGGAAGTATGGGGATAAAGAGATTTTATGGAAGGTAAAAATCGGAAGTGTGGTTGAGTACGGAGATCTTCTTTTTATAGAGAAGGAAGGCGGAAAAGAGTTTTTGCATCGGTATACCGGCAAGTATACGGCAGAAGTTAAACAGATTCCTGACAAACCTGAAATTCCGGTTAAAAAACGTGATGGTAACGGAGATAATAACGAGTATTATATAAAGATAGGAATGCTTTTTAATGTTGTAAAGCCTCTTGAAGTTGGAGATAAGATAATGGGCAGACACGGAAATAAGGGAACTGTTTCTCTTATTCTTGACGATGACCTGATGCCTAAGGCAACAATAGGAGGCGAAAATAAGGTATTAGACATGCTTTTGAGCCCACTGGGGGTTGTTTCAAGAATGAATCTTGGGCAGTTGTACGAAGTACACGCCAGTCTTGCACATCCTCAAGGTAAGAAATATGGACCATTCTTTAATGGATATAATGAGAAGCAAGAGATTTTGGAAAAGCTGAAGCTTATTGGATCAGACGATTTTGGAAGGTTTGCAGTAAGTGGATATGAAAATAGACTTGTGTGTGGATATCAGTACTTTGTGAGATTGGATCATTGTGTCAGAGATAAGATACATTTTGTTTCTTCGGCAAAGGAATCAGAGCTTATATGTCAACCGCTGAAAGGCAAGTCGCGTAACGGCGGGCAAAAGATCGGAGAGATGGAGTTCTGGACACTTTTGAGTTATAACAATATGGAACTGGTTCATCTTTTTAAAAGTCTTAACTCTGTAAAAAAACCTACCACTGAAGCTGAAGACGTATACTTGGAGATATTGAGAAGAGCAGGAGTTAATATTAAAACGGATGGGTTTAAAACTGAGGTATGCGCAGAAGCTGGTTCTAATAAGAAATACAGCAGGGTAATTTCAGAAATTTTTAAAAACTCTATAAGCAACAGATGGGCTTTAAAGTATATATATGATGAACAGAATGCTGATAAAGATGAGTTCATAAATGTTTTAAATGCATTTAGGGAAAAGAACGAACAATCAATTAAGAACAAGCTTAAGGAGCTGGACGGGAAAGTCTTTAATGAATTGAAGGGAATCTTAGAAAAGTATAGCGGCGTTTTAAAGGTCTTAATAAGGGAGAAAGATCAAACTATTGGTGATGATGATATTGATGCTTTTTGCATAACTCCCGAGAAAAGAGCCGACTCTTTGATAAAAGATATAATGGAAAAGTTGGAGTATACAAGCGCAATTAAGAAGCAGTTTAAAAGTCTGTCTTTTCAAAAGTCAGGTTATGCTCGTTCGTATGTTGTTGCAAGGAGAATTCATAACTCTGGCAGAGCTGTAATAACTCCTCAGCCCAGGACAGAGTACAGAAAAACGGAGCTTACGGTTGATGATGTGATACTTCCTATCGAGTTTGGAATTGAGATGTTAAAAACTTTAGAGTACGAAGAAAAGGATTTTTTACCGCAAGTATTGAAAGAAGATGCGTTGAAAGGAAGTAAAGAGGACAGAAAGAAAGTGTCTGAGAAATTGAATGAGCTTTTTGCCAAGAGATGGCCTGACAGGTTAGTGATTTTAAACAGACAGCCTTCGCTTATCAGACATTCGATGCAGTCGTTCTATCCAAAATTCTGGGAGAATTATACGATAGGGTTGCCAATATTAGTGTGTCAGGGATTCAATGCGGACTTTGATGGGGATACCATGGCTGTGTACTTTCCGGCGATATGGAATGAAAAAATAAAAGCGGAAACCGAAAAGATGTTGCCTTCAAATAATCCTTTTTCAATGACTAATTCGGATCTAAACTACTCTATAGATCAGGATATAGTTTACGGAAAGTATCTTGTCCAGACAAAAAACAAAAAAGTGGTAAAGGCAGATATAAAGAAAGATATTAACGGGAAAAATGCCCAAGAGATAAAGATCTATCTAAACGATCTTATGTGTAAGACACTTAAAGATTCTACAGAAAAGAGTATGACTTTAGGAATATATGAAATACAGAGTAATAAAGATAAGTGCAGCAGTATGTTTAAGATAATGGGCTCTCAGTGCAGAGGCAAAGAAGAACAGTACAAGCAGCTGTACAACAAGATTGATGACAAGCAAGAAAACTTTTTGCAGGGAATTTCTGCGCAGAGCTACTATAATGTGAAAAACGGAGTTGCTGCAAGAGCCAGAAGAACTCTCATGGATAAAAAGCTTCATGTTGCAGATGCTGGATATTTTACACGAAAGCTCACGGAATTTCTTGGAAGCATATATGTGGACAGTAATTTTAAAGAGTATTTTGAAATTGATTTGAAGTCTATAGGAAAAATAAAAATAAAATCTTATGGAAAGCCTGAAAATTTCATAATGTACAGGTATGTAAAGGTTGACGGGAAAGAGCTTTTTGTAGATGCATCAAACTTCAATGAGATAGTTAAAGTCATAGATAAGGTAAAGCTCCTTTCTCCGGGTATAAGAAAAGAAAAGGATAACACTTTCAGAGTATCGGGAAAGTATCTTGGAAAAGACATTTCAACACTAAAATCTTTTTCAGATGGTGAAATGATAGGTATTACAGCAGGACATGTTCTTGGAGAAAGAGGAACTCAGCTTTCTATGGAGACCTTTCATTCTGGTTCTCGCGGGTTAAACATGAACTCAATAAGCTCGTATATTCTCAGTCAAGCTTTTGAAAAAACAGAGTATATGGATTTTTTATACAAGCTTCAAAATTATGATCAGAATAGCGATCAAAAGAAAAAGAACAAGTCAAATGAGAAGAATAAGTCAAATGAGGTAGATATGCTTCAAAATTATGAGCAGAATAGCGATCAAAAGAATAAGTCAGATGAGGTAGATATTCTGAATATTCTGGATATTCTGGATAAGATAAATCCGTATTCAATTTATTTTGAGATACTCTATAACTTTGCCAGGTTTATTAAAACCGAGCTGAAGATTAATTCATTCAAGAAGTTTGTTTTAAATACAGAACTAAGGGGTTTTTTAACCTGTCTTACTTTTGAAAGTTCTGATACGGTTATGAAGAACGTTATGGACGAACTTCAAAACAAGAAAGTTATGATTTTTAACGAAACGCACCCAAGGGTCAATTATTCTTTTTTCAGGAGGGATGAGGATGGCTCAGAAGCAGAGTAATGAACAGAAATTACAGCAGATAGCCAGGGATTTCAGTGAAGATATAAAAGTAATAACTCTTGAAGAAGAAAAGGAGAAAAGCGATATTCCGGAGGAGTACTCATCGGATGATTATTCGCAGACATCTCTGCATAAAGGCGAAGAGTTTGAGGAGTCGTTTGAAACAGGGATAGCTTTTTCAAAAAAGTATTATTACCAGGTAGGAAAGACAGAAGAAAGATACTTTGTGGTGAACTTTTCCAGTCAGAATAAGTTTAAAGAACAGCTTCAGAAGGTTATCGATTCTTTTCCGGTTTATGAAAGACTTGACGGCGATAAGATAAAAGCAGTGGCTAAAACTTCAAGAAAACAGGATATGAGCGACAATATATTTGTTCTGGATAAGGATCATATAAACAACTATGAAATTCTTTTACCGGACGGGAAGATTTACCCCATATCCTTTTTTACATCCGGAAAAGGCATTCAGTCTGAAAATTACTATTCTAACTTCAGGCAAAAGATGTATGAGTATAAGGATGTTTTCAACACCATACAATTTACTGATAAAGATATAGCGATCCTCAAATCAAAAGATCTCTCGGAATTTATCTATTATTTTATTGCATACATGGGTGAGAAGAAAATTGGTGAAAAGTTTGAAGATGATAGTGATTTTGATAAGTTTAATACGCATTTTAACTCGTTCTTTTCTCTTATACTTAAAGAAAACAATGATTATTGTAAAAGCGTAATGATTGAGCAGGTTCTAAAAGAAAAATCGGTACTTGTTCTTCAGGTATTTGAAGAGTATAGGAAATATTTCGTGGAGGATATGAAATGATATATATAAAAGACAAAGAGTACATAAAAAAGTTTATGGAGTCTTTGAGCAGACAGTTTAGAGAAAAAGGAGAAAATATTCAGCCAGAAGATTTTTTTACGCAGGATTACGAAAAAGCAAGCTGTTATATTGTTGATGAAAGCGAATTTGCAAATACTAAAGAGGATAGAAAGATAAAAGAGTTTAAATCGTATTTTCCCATGATTATTATTGTAGAGGCTAAGATACGCTGCAAGGTTATGGAAAAATTTTTAAAGTACAATATAATCGGTGTTTTCAGAAAAGATAGACTTGAGTATGAGTATGAGGAAATGGGAAACTTTGAAAAGCTTTTAAAAGAAATAATAAGAAACCAGAGTGAAGAGTTGGATACCAAGTGTGAAGAACGATTTGTCAAAGTCTTGGACTATAAGAAGATAAGCAACTGGAAGCTCGAGATAGAAGATCCCATCGATACTTACAAGTCAAAAAAGTATATAAGCATATTTTACGATAAGAGTATGAAAGATTTTTCGGTCAGACTAAGGACTATAATAAATGACATAAAAAAGTGCCGTAAAGAGAATACGAAACAATTTGGAGAGATAGACAAAAAGATTAAGAACTCAAAAGCCATAATAGATCTTTCCAATTTTAGTGATCTTGTTCTGCCTTCGCTTTTGTTGGAAGGAGAGACGGGGACAGGAAAGTCTATGATTGCAGAGGTTATATCTGCAGAAACCGGAACAGAGATGTATAAGTTTTCACTTGTTAATATAGAAAAAAATCTTGTGGATACTGAGCTTTTCGGAAGCAGGAAAGGTGCTTATACAGATGCTGAAGATAAACCGGGCAGAATACTCAAAAATGCCGGAAAGATTATATTTTTGGATGAAATAGCCGAAGTTAGCCTGGGGGTACAAACAAAGCTGCTTTTATACCTGGATGATTTCAAGGTTCGTCCTATCGGTTCTGACGAGACCGGGATGCCTGCTCCGGCTTTTATAGTTGCAGCTACGAACAAGAACTTAAAAGAAAGCATAAAAGACGGAAGTTTCAGATCAGATCTGTATTACAGGTTTAGTTACAGGATAAGCATTCCGCCTTTAAGAGAAAGAAAAAGTGATATCAGATTTCTTATAAGCTTTATACTTCAAAATCCTAAAATAAATCCATACTTTGAGGGAAAGTTTGCAGTGGAAAAAATATCAATAGACGCAATAGAAAAACTTGAAGAGTACAACTATCCCGGAAATTTCAGGGAGATGGAGTTTATAATACAAAATGCTGTAAATAATGCAATTTCTGAGAGAAAAGATATTTTGCTTTCGGAGCATTTGGAGTTTTAAGATGACCGTTGATGGTAATATGTAAGACTTTGAAAAAGCTCTCCGGAGATATTTAACTGTAAATGTCGAATAGTAATTTGAAGACAATGAAGGAGGGGAGAGCATGAGTATGCGTATATCCAAAAACGCTCTAAGAAATGCTATCAGACACGGACTGAAAGAAAAAGAGATCCTTTTCATTCTTCAAAACGGCAAATCCAGGAGAGTAACCAGAGGAGCATTACTAACGTATATCCCTGAAAATAAAATAGAAGACAACAAGTATCTTACAAAGTATTCGGGTATATACGTTATTCACGATGAAGAAACGGTAATAGAAATATTCAGAAACAGGGACTTCAGAATCAAAAATATTGCATAATACAAAAGAAGACTGCGGTATGAGCAGTCTTCTTTTTTTTTTGATTAAAAGGTAAAAGGCTTTATTAATTCAAAAAAATTTCCTAAAAGAAGTATGATATAATATAACAGAAACATAAAAACACGTAGACTATGGAAAATAGTCAGGCTTGGAGGATTAGCATTGAGAATAAAGATACATCTTAAGGGAAAAAACATAGATCTTCCTATTCATTACAATTATGCTATACAAGGTCTTTTATACAATATTATCACACAGAAGTTCAAAGATGCTCACGATATAGGTGAAGTATATGAAAACCAAAAGTTTAAACCATTTTGTTTTTCAAGAATATTTTCTTCAAAATACGAGATAAAAGATAAAAGAATACTTTTTGACGGAGAGATATACTTTATTTTTTCATCTCCGTTTTCTGACATATCGGATCATGTAGTAAATTACTTTCTTAATAATAATACAGTAAGACTTGGAGATAATATCGTCAGTGTGAGTTCTTTGAAAAGCAATGATTATAAGTTAAAAAGCAGTATGAAGGTGAGAGCGCTTTGTCCTATAACTGTTTATGAAACTCAAAAAAATGAAGACTCGAAGTTTGTCAGATTTTTCAGCCCAGATATGGTGGAGTTCAACGAGTGTATCAAATCAAATATGAACAAAAAAGCGGCAATTTTGGGTATCAGATCAGGTACTTTTGATATTTCTCCTTTTAAAGTAACCGAAAAAGATGAAAAAGTTATAAGGTATAAACAGTCAATAATAAAAGGCTGGACGGGAATCTACAGTATATCAGGCAGTGATGAGATGATGAGGATAGCTTTTGAATGGGGTTTGGGGGTAAAAAACTCCGAAGGGTTCGGAATGGTGGAAGAAGTTTAAAAATATTATATAATAAGAAGGGGTTAAAATTTATAAGAGGTGATAGTATGAAAAAACTTTTGGGTATTTTGCTTATGGTTCTTTTAGTCTCGCTTGCATTTTCGTCTTCCCAGGAAGCTACTCCTACTACAGTTCCGGAGCCTCAGACTCACCAAGCTACTTCTACGGAAGTTTTGGAGCCACAGGTTTTAGATGTTCAGGAACAAGCTGTTCTGTCTCTTGAAGAGCTTCTTAACCGAAAGTTTGAGATTCAGCAGGAGCTTATCTCTCTTGAGAAGTATCTGAATGATTATTTAAAAACTTCAGTTTCAAGTGTTGCTGAGATGACTGACTTTATCAAGACTATTGAGGAATTGATAAAAACGATTAATGAAAAGATGATCAGCCTGGACGAGGAGATAGATATTAAGGTCAATGAGATTCAAGTGAAGCTAACGGACTTTGAATCAAATATTACTCCTGTTATTGAAAGCTATAAAAATGAAATTGAAATATTGAAAACAGAAATGGAGAGTCTGAAAAAAGAAATGGAAAGTCTAAAAAATGAGAATACGCAGTTAAAAGCAAGACTTGACTCTATTGAAAGCAGTATTAAGTCTCTTCAGAGCAGTTCGTCCAGACCCGGAATATGGGATTTTATAATTATCGCACTCTGTATTGCAGCGGCAGCAGCAGGAATATTAATAAAATAAAGGTATAATAGGATACTTGGAAGTAAAGTTGTGATGCCTTTCAAGAGGGAGGTGAAAACATGAAAAAAGACGTAAGAAAGTATACTTTGGGTGAAGAGATCGCAAACAGTATTACGCATGGTATAGGGGGACTGCTAAGTATTGCCGGATTAGTCATCCTTATAATATTTGCCGCTATTTACGGAACAGCATGGCATGTGGTTGGTTTTACGATTTTCGGGGTATCACTTGTAGTGCTTTATACTATGTCTACGCTATATCATAGCATTCAGCATGAAAAGGCCAAGCATATTTTTCAAATTCTTGATCACTCATCCATATTCGTTCTTATAGCCGGAACCTATACTGCCTTTACTCTTACTACTCTGAGAGGCCCCTTGGGATGGACGATATTCGGTATAATATGGGGTCTAGCTGCATTAGGCATTACTCTTTCTGCTTTATATATAAAAAAGTATAAAGCGATCGCCGCCCTTGCTTACATAGGCATGGGGTGGATCGTCATAATGGCTATTAAACCATTATGGGATAATCTTCCCAGGATAAGCTTTATCTTTTTGCTTATCGGGGGCCTTTGTTACACTGTTGGAGCTGTATTTTATATGATGAAGAAGGTGAAGTTTATGCACGCCGTATGGCATCTCTTCGTTCTGGGAGGAAGCATATTTCACTTTTTTTCGGCAATATACAGTTTACCTAAACTATAGTAAAGATAAGGATCGCGAGCGTCAGCCCGCGATTTTTTTATGATCTTAAAATTCAATTCTTTTTTTGTGCATACATATGTTAAATGTTTAGTGTATAATATTAAATATTATTACAAAAAAAGTTGAGCGGTGAGTTATTATGAGCATTGTAGGTCCTAGAGTTTGGATTCTTCTTGTAAGTTCCCTGTTGATGTTTTTACTGAATATATTTAGCCTTGGAAAAGGTGAGAGAAGTATTGCCCATCCGTTTTCCGCCTCAATGGCCTGTGCCAGTCTGTGGTCGCTGGGCTTTTTTTTTGAGATAGTCTGTATCGGTTTTACGGACAAAGTTTTTTGGTATACTGTTCAGTATCTTCCTATGTTTCTTCTTCCTGTTTTTTGGTTTTGGACAACTTTGAAGATTACCGGTGTTTTTCCCTTTTTTAAGAAGAAGCATCTGATTGTTTTTGCCGGTTTATCTATAATATTTTTTATACTGGTTGCAACCAACTCTTTTCATGGGATGCTCCTTACAAATATCGGCACAATAACCGAAGATGGATATACCTTCATACTGGGAACACCTACGCCTCTTTTTTATTGGATAAGCATATATGAGTACTCCTTTCTTGTGATATCTTTTTTCATGGTGGTTGTAAAAGTATTCAGCAGTAAAGGCATGTATGTGGTGATCTATCTTTTGCTTTTGAGTGCATTGCTTTTTCCTTTAGTTTTCAATACTCTTCATTTGCTTCAGGTAATAAAGTACAGTTTTAACTACACACCTTTTTTCTTTCTGATTTCCGGGATTATAATGGCCTATTCTATAGTCAAACTGAAAATATATAATATCGTTCCCATAGCGAAAGATCTCCTTATATCCAATATGTCAGACGGCTTGATAGTGATAGATAAAGCAGGGTATATCGTCGAGTTCAACAATAGGGCCTGCGAAATATTCGGCATGAATACAAACGATGTTTTGGGAAAAAGTTCAGAAAAGGTTTTTTCAAGTATTAAAGAGCACTTTAACTCTCATGGGGAGCTTGATGATGAATGGAATTTTTTCTGGAAAAACAGGTATTACAATGTTTCAACCAGAAAAGTATCCAGAAACGGAAAGGTTATATCCAAAATTTTTGTTGTCAAGGATATAGATGAGAATATAAGATATGAAAAGCAGATTCTTGAATCAAGGGAGAGGGCTGAAAGAATAAATTATGAAAAAGGTGTCTTTCTTCAGGCTATGAGTGAAAGAATAAGATGTAATATAGATGATATATTTGCATATCTTGATCAAATAATGGATACCCCACTTTCTGAAACACAGATTGAGTATATTTCAAAATTGAGGACTTCATCGGAGTTTCTTTATGAGATAATTAATAGCATAACTGATGTGTCTAAGATAGAAAGCGGAAGTATAGAGCTAAACAATCAGAACTTCAATCCTGTGAAGATGCTTGAAGATATAAAGGATCTTTTCCTGCCTATAGTCAGAGGAAAGAATCTGGAGTTAAAAATACAGTTTTTTAATCATGAACAGGGTTCATACTCCGGTGATGTGGTAAAGATAAAACAGATACTTGTAAATCTTTTGAACAACTCTATAAAGTTCACCACAGAAGGCGGTGTGTACTTAAACATTATTCACGGCAGATTATATGGAAATATGAGGAAAGTAGTTTTTGTGATAAAAGATACCGGAATCGGAATGTCATCTGAGCAGATGGAAAGATTGTTTTCACCTTTTTCTCAGGCGGATAGCTCCATAAGCAGAAAGTATGGAGGCTCAGGTCTTGGGCTCACGATTGCCAAAGCATTTATAGAAAGGATGTCGGGTCATATTTATGTACGCAGTAAGATAGATGCCGGAAGTACTTTTATATTCTATCTGATGGTTAATGCGGCGTAGGTTTCCTATATCAGTCTTTCAAAGGATATAAATACATCTCCCCTGAATGAAAGCCTGCCATTGTCACCTTCAGTTATTTGGGCATACTCTTGTGCGGAAACTTCAAATACTTTTCTGTCAGCACTTTCAAATTCAAAAGTTATATAATAATTATTGACTGTAGCTTTTGATCTTACGGGCTTTATCTGAGAAAATTGAACAGATGTGTCCTGAAGGGTTTTGACCACTTTGGCGGGAACGGTTATGAGAGGTTCTTTTTTGCTGTGCCTTGATTTAAAAACGCCTAAAATTACGTTAAAAAAGACAAGTGCGAATATCAGTATGAATACTAATATCCCCGCAGCAGTTATACCATAAGAAAGAACGTCAAACACCATATAGCCCTCCTTATGCATCTTGTTTATAGAAATATTTTACCACATCTTCAATATCTGGTTCTTTTATAATTATATCTTCAATTTCAAATAATTTAAAAAGAGTACCGGCAATATCTCCGGGTTTTTCAGCGCCATGAAGCATTACAGTCAGTTCAGATTTTTCCTGGTTAAACGAACGGTTATCCAGATAAAGGAACTTTCTGTTATCCTGACCTATAGATTCTTTGCGTATCTTCACCTTTACCTGAAGCGGCAGCCCTGCTTCAGCCTTCAGTTCATTCTTACTTCCATTGAAAATTATCTGTCCGTTATTTAAAATCATTATCTGAGAACACAAATTTTGTATATCCTCAAGATCATGTGTTGTAAGAAAGATGGTCTTACCTTGCTTATTGAGCTCTTTAAGAAAGTTATTAACTTTTTCTTTTGAAAATATATCCAGCCCTATAGTTGGTTCATCCAGGAAAAGAATATCCGGATCATGTATCAGGCATGCCCCTATTTCAGCTCTCATACGCTGCCCAAGGCTCAAAAACCTTACCGGTTTTTCCAAAAGCTCCTGAAGATCAAGGTTTTCAAGTATATAAGAAAGCTGCTGGGTATACTTGGTTTTGGATATTCTGAAAATATCGCGCAGGAGATTATAAGTATCTATTACCGGCAGATCCCACCACATCTGGGTTTTCTGTCCAAAAACCGCTCCAATTTTCCTAACGTGTTCCTTGCGGTCTTTCCACGGACAAAGGCCGTCAACGCTAACCATACCGGATGAAGGAACCATTATTCCGGTGAGAACTTTTATTGTAGTAGATTTTCCTGCTCCGTTAGGGCCTATATAGCCCATGAATTCGCCTTTCTTAACCTGTAAAAACAGATTGTCCAGGGCATAAAGTTCTTTTTTTGTCTTTTTTGAGATAATAGTATATTTTTTAGTGAGTCCTTCAACTTGGATGTAACTCATGCTTTCCTCCTTATGTCCCGCTTCCGGTATATTTTTTAAGACCTGTATTCCATATTATGGCACACGGCAGTATTAAAAGAGTGCAAGCTATTGCCGGAGATGCCAGATAGACGACATTTCCACTTTTTCCTGTCAGAAACGAAAGAGGGTAGTATCCCGTAGTTGCAACCGGAATAATAAAAGTGATGATACCTCTGATCAGGTGGTTATAGATTTCCGCCGGATAGTACGAAGCGTTCTTGGTCGAATAAAATGCCAGAACTATAATATCTTTATTTCGTGTTGTCCAAAAGGCTATACTTGCTAGGAAAATATTTATTTCAAAAGTCATGAGCACAGAGAAAAACATCAGTAAGAAAAACCAGAAAACCAGGCTGAAATCACTTTCAATGTTGTATACTCCCCAAAGACCTACAGCCACAGCCTGAATAATTATGCCTGCTCTTTTGAAATCTATTTTCTGAAGCATAATCTGTATTATAGGACTGACAGGTCTTAGGAGGAAGGTATCAAACTTTCCGGTTACTATTAGATCTTCAAAGTTATGCAGTCCTTCCGCAAAAAGTCTGAAAAATCCCCATCCTCCTTCTGTTATTCCGTAAATAAAAGCAAGCTCAGCTAAAGTCCATCCTTTTATAGTTTGCATACTTCCAAGAAGAAAGACTATAAGAATAAAATCACTTAGTATGCTTAATCCGCTTGCAAATATATCTACAAAAAAGTTAGTTCTGTCTGCAAGCTGAGTTTTCAAACTGGCTTTAAAAAGAGTAGAAAATATCATATCAGCCTCCTGTAATTCTAATATCTTTGGTGACTTTTTCGGTTATAATCCTGCAGACTGCCCAGAGCAAAAAAACCCAGACGGCTTGAACCGTAATACCAAACAGAGGATTGATCCTGCCAAGGTAGATGCTTGAAGGTATATATCCGCTGCAGGCGAACGGTTGGATTGATATAACCAAGCGTAAGGCAGGCGGAAAGTATTCAGCCGGAAGGAAAAAACCGCCGAAAAGATTCATCAAAAAATAGTAAGTATTCTGTGCGGCAGAGATATTAAAAAACTTCAATGCCCAAAGACCGACAATATAATTTAGAAAAAACGAGACCAAAAAAGCCAGAAAAAGAGATAAAAAATACGGAAGAAGAATTTTAGGAACAGGCAGTTCTATTTGGAGAAGAAAGATACTGAAAAGAAATATCGGAAGACTTCGGAACAAAAGATTGTAAAAACAATGGCCGCCTACTTCAAAAAGACTTAACTGTAAAAGGCTGTAAGGCTTGAGAAGATCAAAGGAAACGGTTCCTTCCCGTGTTTTCTCATAGAGGAAACATCCGTAAGGCAGGAACATGGTTACCCAAAGGGATGCCTGGTTTACCATGACATAAGTAACCATCTGTCTGACCTGTGACGGAGGCTTATCCTGAAGCAGTGCCATCCATACACATGAATATACGTATCCGAAAATAAAACTGCCAAGAGTGTTTATCATGTGGTTGAATACGTATATTCTGTTTCTTTTGAAAGCTGTTTTAGAAAGTCCGAACAACGACAAAATTTTGAACACCTCCTTATATGGGTGTTCATTGAAAAGCGGATAAGATTATTCTACCATATTTCCTCATTTTTTCAAAATAAAAAATGCCTGATTATAAATCAGGCATTTAATAGTTATTTAGAGAGTATTTCAGCGCATTCCTCGCATATTCCAGAGATTTTCAATGAAACTTCTTTAACATGAAAAGACTGGTTTTTAAAAAGTTCTTTAAGCATTTTCTGATCAAGATCTACGTTAAATGCTTTTCCGCATTTGGTACATACAAATATGGCGTTTCCACTGTTGGTTTGGGTTTTAACGTACTCATATTTGATATTATCATCATCGAAAAGCACTTCTTTAAGAAGTCCGAGATCAACCAGAAGATCTATGGCACGCTTAACAGTCATCTTGCTTGTCCTGTGACTCCTTTTCTTTCTCATTTCCATAAAAACATCGTCGATGCTTAACAGTTTTCCGTTAGAGTCCATAAAGACTCTCAGAATTAGTTCCCTTTGAGCAGTCATACGTTGCTTTCTAGTTTTCAGGGCGCTTTTGAGTAAATCTTGTTGTGTCAAGCACATCGCCTCCTAATAGTATTTTAGCTTATATTTTAAACGATGATATCATATGATTATTAACAAAACGTTTATATTACACTCAAAATACTACTATTAGGTTAAAAATACGGTTGTTAAACTTTTTAAGCCGGAGCTTTTGAATTGTTAAGCCGGAGCTTTTGAATTGTTAAGCCATTAGCTTTAGATCTTTTAAGCCGTAAGCTTTTGAATTGTTAAGCCGGTGTATGGATGTCAATCTTCCAGCCGGTGAGCTTTGCGGCAGCTCTTGCCGTCTGTCCGCCCTTTCCAATTGCAAGGGAGAACTGGGATTCAGGAACTGTAACAACAGCTTCTTTTTTATCAGGACTAAGGGTAATTGAGAGCACCTCAGCCGGTGCAAGAGAATTTTTGATAAATTCTGACGGATCGTCTGAATATCTTATTATATCAACTTTTTCACCCTTAACTTCATTTATGAGTTCAGATATTCTCGAACTGTTTTCACCGATGCAGGAACCTACCGGGTCAACCTTGGGATCTTTGGATGATACTGCTATCTTGGTTCTTATTCCAGGTTCTCGGTATATCCTTACTATACTGACTATATCTTCCTCTATCTCAGGAACTATAGTTTTAAGCAGTTCTTTTATAAATTCAGGAACAGTACGTGAAACTATTATTCTCGGGCCTTTTGATGTATACTGAACATCTTTGATGTATACCTTAACAAGATCCCCCTGCTTCATAGACTCGTTAGGTATCATATCCTTGACAGGAAGCTTGGTTTCAAGCTTTCCTATCCTTATGTCTGCCCCGTCAGGAGATACTTTAGATACTTCAGCATTTGTTATCTTATCCTTTAACGGGACATATTTTTCAAAAAGAGTATTTTTCTCCAACTCTTTTATATTCTGCATTATTACCTGTTTTGCCGTCTGAGTAGCAATTCTGTTAAAGTCCTTTTTAGGATTGATTTTTTTACGTATTTCGCCTCCCAAAACAGCTTTTGGATCCATTTTTAAAGCATCTTCCAAAGATATTTCTTCATTTGGATCGTTTACGGTCTCTGTTATTTTCCATATCTGAAAAACGTTAAGGGCAGTGAGACTTTTATCTAAAAGTACTTCCACGTTTTTGGTTCCATAGTTCTTTTTGTAGGCACTTGTTATGGATTTTTGAATTATATTGATAAGTGCATCCTTACTTATTCCTTTTTCTTTTTCAAAAGCATCCAGAGCTTCAAGCAAGTTGATATTCACAGTTCCACCTCCATCACTTTTATTTTAAATAATTATAAGTCTATTTCGAGATTAGCTTTTTTTACCTTTGAAAAATCAAATGTGAATACTTTTTTGCTATCGGATTCAAGGATACTTACGGTATCGTCCCGAACATCTTGAATATAACCCTTGAGTACGGTTCTGTTTTCTAAAGGTTCTTTAAGGATAAATTTGGCCAGCCTGCCTTTAAACCTTAAGCATTCGTTTATATCTCTTAATGGTCTGTCAAGTCCGGGAGAACTTACGATTAGGTCGTACTTCATTTCAAAAGGATCATTTTCCTCAAGCCAAGGATCAATTTTCTTGGAGAAGCTTTCACACTCGTCTATTCCTATATAGCTTTCAAGACTGTCTATTATTATTTCAAGTATGATTTTGTTTTTTTTCTGAGTTATTACAATATCAAAAATTATCAGTCCCAACTCCTGTGCAAAGGACTGAGCAGCCTGAAAAATATCTTTCTTAAGATCTTTCATTTTATACTCCTCCGGTTTACTCTAAAATAAACTTCGAGGGCGGAAAAATAGGCCCTCGACAAAGAGTAAGTTTATATATTATTAGTTGCATTATAGCATAAATAGATTTAAATTGCAAGCATATTCTAAGTTTTTTATGGTAAAATTAATACCGTAATTGAAATTTTTATAATGGGAGGAACATATGAAAAAACTTGTATTTACAGTCATTCTTATGTCGTTGTTTGCAGTAATGTCCTTTTCCCAGGATGTTGCTTTTTTGGTAAGGAAGGAAGACGGTAAGGTAATGGATCAATATAAGGTTAGTCTGGAAGAGGCTATGGGGGAGTACTATAATAATCTTTTGGATATAAGACAGAGCGATCCCGGTTATGATACATTTTTAAACATGCCTCAGAATCTTTATTATACCATAGGTAGTCTTGCGGATTTTCTCATAATACAGTACTATCTTGATGAAAAGGGTATTTTGGTGGATATGGACTCTGTTATGAGCCAGACCAAAGAACTCTACGATTCATATATGACAAACGATATGTATAGGGATTACCTGACCAGCGTTTTTGAAAACGAGAATAATTTTTATTCTTATGTCAAGGGTATATTTGTGAAGGATGCTCTTATAGGTTCTTTAAGAAATCAGTTTACCGATATTTCAAAAGACAGGGTTCTTAATTACATTACTAATAACTTCAACAACCTTGTTCTTGAGTTCTCGACAGAGTCAGAAACCTATGATACACCTGAATCAATGATGGAAAGTCCTACAATAGTAGAAAAAATGGTTTTTGACATTGCTACAAATGACCTTGTTGAATGGTTCAGCATCTATAGAACCAAGTTTGATTTTGCAGTGAATTACAAACCGCTTGAACTTGAAGAAAAACTTCAGAAAACAGTTGATATGAACGAAAAGATACAGCTTGAAGAGGAGTACAGAGAAAAGATAATGACTGCGGAAAAGATTCCTCAGGAGTGGCTTATTTCATACTCTATGCTTGCCGATCAGGTGACAACCGATAAAAAAACTATTTTGCAAGAGATAGACTTATACACTCAACTCAAAACTGCCTATCCTGAAGAATCAAAGATGACTCCCGAGCAGATTGATTCCTTAGTGGCCGGTATCGTAGAGGAACAGTCCACAGCTGCCTCAACCGAAGTTAGTGAAAAGCTTATGCAGAAAGAGAACGATCTTAGGAATCTTGCATATCTGGTATACTACTACAACGGACTTTCGGATTCGCAGATACAGGCACTGAAAACAGACAGTGAAAATAAAATAAGTGAAATAGAATCTTTTCATCTAACTGCTCTGAAAAATCTTTACAAGTTTAACCCTGACAACGGAAACCTTGTATATAAGATACATGAGCTGGATCCTGATGATCCTGTCATAGCTTATCAGTACTTTGAAAGTTTTTATTCCATGCTAGTACAGTATATTGATGATCCTGTCAACAGAGATATAGTAATTCTAAAGCTTACAGAGATAAAGCAGCAGGCTGAGGTTATAGCTTCATCTATTAAAGATAATGCAGAACTGCAAGCCCTATATACGGAGCTTATAAAGGAGATTGACAGTCTAATAAAATAATAAAATAAAGGTATCTATCCCCGCAAGGGGATAGGTTTTTGTTGGTGAAACTCATATGAAAAAATTTTTAAATGCAATCGATCACACACTTCTTACCATTACAGACGATCTTTTTGAAAAGGCTGTTCAGTCGTATGAAACAGTTATGGTATCTGATATAAAGTTTGAAACAGTAAACGGGACACTTATGATAAAAGGCAAAGTTGAAGACGGTTCGGATACTTTTGATACTTTGGTTTCAATAAGTGAAGAAAAGATCATATACAGGGTGTGCATGTGCAGTAATAAGGGAATAGAACTTTGTGTTCATCAGGTACTTCTGCTTTTAAAAGCTAAGAAGATTATTCTTAAGGATGAGTGTGGGAAAAACGACTATATAAAAAGTGTTCTGGTCGGTCTGCAGACGCAAGCCAGACAAGGACATGCCGATGCTTATGGTCTTTTTGAAGATACGTCAGAAGGAAAAGTATATATAAAACCATTGAAAAAAAGTAAAAAAGAGTACATACCCATAGAGATGGAGATGTATGATTTTTTTTGTTCTGCTGCCGGCGATAGCAGAGAAAATGACATAAAATCTTTTACATATCCGGACATAAAAACCGGAAAGCTCTTTCTTAGAGCTTTCAGGAGCATGCGTGAAAAGATGACAGAAATTTTTTATGATAACAAAATAATAAGCTTCGGAGCTGATGTAAATCTTTACTGTATCATTGATAAAGATAGCAATAACAACTATGGTCTTCGGTTTGAACTTAAATCTGATGGCGAAAGTATGGCGACAGAAAAAGTGCTTAGTTCACTCCAGGATTGTGTGGTAATTGATGAAAAAAAACAGTTCCGGATAGTTGATGTCAACTATCCGTTTGACATTTCAAAGCTTGTCTTGCAGACAGTCCAAAACATACCATACGATGAAATTACAAATGATTATATTCATAAGCTAATGGGAACAGGTATAAAGTTTCTTTCAAATACTCCGGATATAAAAGTGCTCCAGGGGCCACAGTTTTATGAACTTTACATATTCAGAATCGATCAAATGTTCAAATTCAATTTAAAAATAAGCTGTGAAGGTGTTTCATATACATTTAGGCAGGCGGGCCAGATGATACGTGACACTGTCTGCGAGCAGGAAGTGGTCTTAAGTCTTTTAAAAGCCGGTGTAAAGCTTGATAAAAACGGTGAAGCGTCTATGGGTCCGTCTAAGTTTGTAAAGTTTCTTAATGAAGGCATTCTTGAAATTGACAGAAGGATCAGGGTTCTTTATGCACAGGATATAAAGGTTATATCAACTCCCCGAGTCACAGTATCGGGTACAAGAAAAACAGATTGGTTTGAACTTAGTATCTGCATTGAAGATCAGGATATAAAACAGTACTATGAGGAAATCAAAAAATCCGGGTATATTGTACTCAAGGACGGTGGAATTGTCGAAGTTCCTCCAAAAGTAAGAAAACTGGTCGAATCAATAGAACGTAACGGAGGAAAGGTTCCGTTTTACAAGCTTTTTGACTTTAAACAGGAAGCTGACGGTGAGGTAAAGGAGTACCTTGAAAGGTTTGAAAGATTTGAATCAGTTTCTTCCGATGTTTTCGTATTGAAACTTCCACTGAGGGAGTATCAGAGGAAAGCCGTCGATTATCTTAGATTCTTATATGGCTATGGACTTAACGCAATACTTGCGGATGATATGGGATTGGGCAAAACAGTCCAGACTATAGCGCTGCTTGGGGGGAAGAAGAGTTCAAAAAATGATCTGATACTCTGTCCCAAATCAGTTTTATATAACTGGGCTGCCGAAATAGATAAGTTTTCAGATATGAGTTGGCATATATACGGCCAGGGGAAAAATATCAGTCCCGATACCAGGATCATAATTGCAACCTACAGCGCTTTAAGAAACAGTGAAGAGCTTCAAAGCAAAGAGTATAATTTTATTGTGCTTGATGAAGCACAGTATATAAAAAACAGTTGGACTCAGACATCAGAAGCTGTAAAAACTCTTTCTGCCGAGCATAAGTTGGCTTTAACCGGAACTCCCATAGAAAACAGCATAATGGACATATACAGTATCTTTGATTTTCTTATGCCGGATTTTTTAGGTGAAGAAAAAAAATTTCTGCAGACATGTGTGCAGCAGGAAGGCAAGAACCATATTGCTTCAAAGATAAAGCCGTTTGTGATAAGAAGAACCAAAGAAGAAGTTCTTAAGGATCTGCCCCAAAAAAACATTCAGAGTGTCTACGTCAGCATGGAGGAGAAACAGGAAGAAATTTATGCCGATCTTCTTGCTCAGGCCAGATATAAACTCAAGTCTATAAATAATGAGTCTGAAATAAAATTTTCTGCTCTTGAGCTTCTTCTAAGACTTCGGCAGGCGGCGTGCCATCCTAAGCTTCTTTTTCAATGGTATCAGAACAGTTCCGGAAAGTTTGAAGAGTTTAAAAGTATTACCAATACGGTTATACAAAGCGGTCATAAAATTTTGGTGTTCTCGCAGTTTGTAAGCATGCTGGATATTATGGAGAGGTACCTTGATGAGGCAAAGATAAAATATTTTACCATAACCGGCAGTACTGAAAATCGGGCGGAGGTATGTGAGAAGTTCAATAACAGCAATAACACCCGCATACTGCTGTGCAGTCTCAGGGCAGGCGGGACAGGTCTTAACATAACAGGTGCCGATTATGTTTTACATTATGATCCCTGGTGGAACCGTGCCGTGGAAAATCAGGCCACTGACAGGGCTTATCGCATAGGGCAGACAAAAAATGTTTTTGTATATAGATTTATAACCAAAAACAGTGTTGAAGAAAAAATCGAAAAGCTTCAAAACAGCAAGCAAGAGATTTCAAATGCTTTCGTGCCGGAAAACAATATTCTTCAAAATCTAACGAAGCAAGAGATAACAGAACTTTTTGAAGATTAATAAAAAGGAGTAAATACTATGAGTCTGTTGATTCTGAATCTTAACCCTGGATATGACAGGTGGATAATATTCAGCAAAGAGCCGGAGCTAAAAAAAGTCCAGCGCGGAGATAAGGTGGTATCGTACTGCGCGGGCAAAGGACTGAATATGTCAAGGGTATTGAAATCTCTTGGATACGAGGATTACCGTTGCATAAACATAATAGGCGGCCATGTGGGAAGTATAATAAGACTAAAAAGTACAGAGGAAGGACTTAATCCAGTCTTTTGGGGCATCTCAGATGAAAGCAGGGTAAATACCGCTCTGGTTTATGAAAACCGCAAGGAAATGATTATGATAAATGAACCTGGTCCGTTTATGAGCAGAGATGAGGTGGAAAGCTTCAAAGAGTTTTTCAACACCACACTTAAGAAGGAACACGAGGTTGTTCTTTCAGGCAGTGCGCCAAGAGGATTTGAGGCCGAAGATATCTTTCAGATGCTGCACAGCGCTAAAAAATCCGGAGCTAAGGTCTATGTGGATATTGCCGGCAGATGGCTTGAAAAAGCCGCACTGACATCTCCGGATCTGATCAAGGTCAACAATGATGAGTTTATAAATGCCTTTGGAATTGATGGGAGCGATATCCCCAAAGTAAGTGCTTTTCGTAAAGAACATAGTATAAAAGAGCTTATAATAACTTTTGGAAAGGAAGGCTGCATAGCTTATGCAGATAAGATTTTCAAAGCTGTCCCCAAAAAAACTTACTCAGACTTTGCAGTTGGTTCGGGCGACTCTTTTTTTGCCGGCTACTTATTTGAAAGCAAAAGGACAGCAGACATAAAGACCAGGCTTATCACAGCTACGGCATGTGCCGTTGCGAATACTCTGAGATACGGTGCAGGTTTTTTCAATCTTGATGAGTATGAGCAGCAGAAGCAGAATGTTGAGGTAACGGAGGTTTAAGATGCAGTCCTGTTTTCTGGGAGTGGATATCGGTACGACCGCAATGAAAATTCTTGTAGTCGGACAAGACGGTAATACTATTGGATTGTACAGAGAGGATACCCCCAAAAAGATTATAGAAGGTATCACTTTTCTTGATTTGAGAAGAATCTACGAGTACTTTCTGCAGATATATTCAAAGATAAAGAACGAATATAAAATTCTGGGAGTAAGCTGCGCAAGCATAAGCGAATCGGTTATTCCGATAAGAAATGCAAAAGCTTTGACAGACCCTCTCATATGGTATGAGGAATGTACACTTTCGTACAAAGCCTCTTTCGGAGAAAAAGCAGAAGCACTGTCCGGGTATAATGTATCAGGGTTTGAAAACGAACACATATTTTCATTATATAAGATACTTTGGACTAGGGATAGAATTAAACCGCAGACGGTTGACTTTTGGATTCCGCTCAGTTCATACATTCCTTTTATGATGACGGGAAAAGCGGTATGGGATATAACCCAAGGCTGCAGGTCATACATGATGAATGTTCATAAAAGAGCATGGAACAAAGAGCTTGCTGATTTTTTCGGTCTTTACGGTAATCTTGGTGAGCTTAAGTACACATCATCTTTTATCGGTTATGCAGAAGACGGGGTACCGTTTTTTTCTTCAGGACACGACCATATGGCAGGTCTTTTCGGAATATGCCGAATTATAGGTACAGATAGAATAATCTACGACTCGATGGGAACAGCCAGCTCAATAGCGGGTCTTTTTAAGAAGAACGAAACTGATCAAGATCTGGAACACCCTTTTATGGGAAAAAGCGGAAATATAGGAGCAGCATTTGAAGACAACCAGTACTATGCAGAAAACTCCATTCGTTTTTACGGAAAGTTCCTTGAATATCTCATGAAACTGGTTTGCATGGATATCAAGCCTGAGGACTTTAAGAAGATAAACAAAGAGATAGAGAGTCTGTCTGAAGTGAGAGAAAGCTGTATCTTTCTGACCGGAGGAGATCCTGTTGTAGGAAAGAAAAACAACTTTTTTAATATAATGGATGCATGCGATAACTTAACAGCGCCTCTCTTAATACAAAGCGGCTACATATACCTAAGCCTTATAAGCAAAAAAATAGCTGAAGCTGTAAACAGCTTTTTGCCAAGAGATTCTTACTACTATGCTTCAGGCGGAAATACCGGCAACAAAGTTCTTATGCAGTATAAAGCATCACTTCTGAACAAAGATATCATAACAACAGACATCAGAGAAGGCACAGCACTTGGGGCGGTTGTAAGTGCCATTACAGGATCAGGCTGCGAAAAAACATTAAAGTGTATATCAGATAAAGTAAAAAAGGAAGTTATAAAACCAGATCCTAAAGTAGCAGTACAGATAAAAAAAGCGGAAGAAAGAATCCTCCGCCGTTATAGTGAAATACTCTCCGGTAACTTTTTCTGATAAAAGATCAGAAAAAGTTATTCCTTCTCCTTCATCTTCCTGAACTCATCATCCTCAGCCTTGAGCTCCTGTAAAAGATCTTTTACTTTCCATTCAAGACTGGTCTGGGTGGTACTTGCGAATATTATACGTGGAATACCTTCAATTGATTTTACAGCTTTCATTACCTTGAGAGTCTGCTCGTTGTTAAGACCATTCATCAGTATAACCGGGTATGTGTTTTTATCTTCCTGCATAGCCGCCTCCGAATCACTTTATAAGTTTTTCTTTTGTACAGTAAACAATTCCTATAGCGCCCGGACCCACATGGGTTCCTATAACAGGACCTATATCCGCTATTTTTATATCCTTTCCTGTTTTTTCCTTTATGATGTCTGCAAGTTCCAAAGCATCTTTTTCACAGTTAATATGGTGGATTATAGCTTCGTAAAATCCAAACTTATCAATATCCTTTGAAAATACATCGATCATCTTTTCAATAGCCCTGGAACGTGTACGCACTTTATCAATGATATCGGTTGTGCCGTTGTTTACAGTGAGTATGGGCTTTATCTGAAGTACGGAACCGAGTAAAGCCGCGGCTGAACCGATTCTGCCTCCCATTTTAAGGTATTTGAAGGTATCTGGTATAAACAGAAAACGGCTTGACTGTATATTGTGTCTTACCTCCTGAACGACCTGCTCAAACGGCAAACCTGCCTTGGCTGCTCTTGCTGCCGCAAGAGCGGCAAACCCAAGCTGCATACTGTTTGATTCTGAATCAATTATCTCTATTCTTGCTTGGGGATACTTTTCAAGCATCATCTTCTTTACAAGAATAGCCGTCGAATACGTTCCGCTCATCTTAGCAGATATAAATACGCCTATAAGAGAATCACCGTTTTGTATGGCCGGCTCAAAAAGAGAACAAAAGCTTTCTACAGAAGGTTGCGAAGATTTTGGAATTTCATTCTTTTCATCCAGCTTTTTATAAAAGAAATCTTTGCTGATCTGATTTTCAAAATAACTTTCCTCCCCGAATGATACACTCAGGGATATTTCCTGTATTCCATACTCCTGCTTGAGTTCCTTTGGTATATATGAAGTACTGTCAGTAATAACTTTTATCATATGCATTATCTCCCTATGTAGGTATATGAAACATTATATCATTTTAACGTAAAAAAAATGTGACTGTGCAAACTTAGAACAGCAAAGAAAATCAAATTCTTAACTGTCACTATGGACAAGTACGAGATAATGTGGAGGAAAATTAGTAAAAATACAGTACATAATCATACACAACCTTTAATTGTCGGAAAACTGTCTATTAGGAAGGATTAAAAAATTTTTGATTACAAAAAAGAAATTAAATGATGTATAATAAAGTATAGAATAAACGAACCTTAGAGGTGTGAGATGAAAAACACTAACTTTGTAATAAATTCTCTTTCATCTGCTATTGAAAGAAATCCAAATAATGCATCAGCTTATAATGGTCGTGGATCTGCATATCTGACTTTGAAATATTATGATTTAGCTAAAAAAGATTTTGAAAAATTTTTATCTCTTGTACCAGAAGATGATCAAACAGCAGTTCAGATTAAACAGTTTTTAAATAGTCTTGAGTAAAAGGCTTTTTTCAGCGTATAGTCAGTTTTACAAGTTCGATAAACCATCCGGATATATTTGGATACATTTCCTTTATGCTTTGAAGGATATACTCTGAGGATACCTTTGTATAATCTATTACTGTCTGTCCGTAGCCGTTTTGTGAGAAAATGGCAAGAGTGCCCTTTGTGCTTGCTCCTACGGCCAGCTTTGCCACGGCAGCTCCTCCTATGGCACAGTGATTTGCAATTGCTGCGCCGCCCAATGAGTAAAAGTACGAAATACCAACTCCTCCTATTGAAAGATAAAAGCTCAGAGCTACTCCGCCAATTGCTGTAAATAAAGAAAACGATAGTCCTCCTACTGCAAGTAGTATTCCGGTGCTTAAAGCTCCCAAAGAGATCAGGCCTGTAGGAAGTATTCCTATACTTATTATGCCTAATGCAAAGGGGCCTATGGCAACTATTCCTTTGGCTGTTCCATGACCCTTTATATGTACAAGAGGTATTCCAAAGATTTTGGTTTGTGAAATGTACTCATACTCATTAATAAGTTGCATCTTTCTTTCCTCCTTAGATAGTCTGTTTAGGTTCTTTTCTTGAATATATCATACTACATTTTATTGTATAACAATGCCAAACACACTTTAACATATAGATAAGACCGGCTTTCAGCCGGTCTTATTTTATGGAGTTATGAATCTGATCAAGTAAAGGCTTTACAGATGGTACCATATCCATGAACTTTGTAATTTTTTCGCATGAAGTAAAATCTTTACATTCACCACAGTTGTTCAAGCTTTTGCTTTTTGAACATGCCCGTATATCACAGCTGTTGCAATATCCGAAAAGAATGTTAGAGTGGCAGCCCAGACAGTTAATGTCTTTTGTTTTGAAGGTAGTTCCGTACATACCGCCCCATTTTTTGGCAGTTTCTTCACGTAGAACATCATCATTCATAGAGGTTGCTTTAAAGGCGTCGCAAGTATCACAGATAAGTCCACAGCAGGCAATAATTTTTTCCATGTAAATCCCTCCTTTTGGTATACCTAATTATACCCCTGTTTTTTCTTTCTGTCAAATGATATCAAAAAAGATAATCAGAGAGGTTAAAAAAGAAAGTAATGTTTTTAGTTTTTAAAAGTTTCAACATGAAACAAAATACA
>ENA-UOWE01001507-UOWE01001507.1-activated-sludge-metagenome-genome-assembly--contig:-NODE-1507-length-28502-cov-6.438113_pt1 | contig 28502 bp, 27 predicted proteins | sample MGYA00249841_ERZ761562 | MGnify/ENA primary metagenome ERZ761562 (study PRJEB28883, sample SAMN05720200) | activated sludge metagenome | isolation source: Anaerobic digester | place: Japan...
TGCGCGGCGGCAGGATCGTCCGGTGCGGGCCGACCGCAGAGGTCCTCGACGTCCTCACCGAGGAGGAGCGGCAGGTCATGGCAACGGGGAGCCCGGCCTGAGGCCCCGATGCCGACCATCCGTCTGGACGGAGTACCCCGTGAGCTTCCGCCCGGTGCCACCCTCGCCGACCTCTGCGAAGGCTGCGACCCCACCTGCGCGGTCGCCGTGATCCGTCCCTCCACGGCAGAGGCGGCCGCCACGGCGAACGTGCGGCTCGCCACCTCCAGCGGCGAGGTGACGGTCGAGACCCGGGGGGCCGGCCGTCTCCCGGCCCCGGACCTGATCGAGGGCCTCGGGGTCCAGTGGTCCGACCGCACCTCGGTGGCGCTCGGTCCGTTCCCGAGCGACGTCGTCCCGACCCGGCAGGTCCATCAGTACCAGCGTGGTGACGTCGTGCTCGGGTGCGGTGGCTACGACCCCGCACGGTCATACCTCGTCCTGGTCCGGGCCCGCCATTCGGCCGATTACGGGACCGGGGCGGACGGGGGGGTCGTCGGCACGGTCGTCGCCGGTCGTGCGGTCGTCGACCGGCTCGGTGCGGACGACCGGGTGGAGTCCGTCCAGCCCGTCCTCTCGTGGGCGGATACGAGCCGCTCCTTCACGACGACCGACCGTTCGATCGTGCTCGAGGACGGGATGGAGATCGTCACCCGGGTCGGTCTGACGGCGGAGGGCTTCGGGGGAGCGACCGTCGAGACCGGCACCGCGCGCTCGGTCGAGCACCTCCTCCTCTCGCTCGAGACCGGTGTCTTTGAAGTCAGCCGGACCGCCTCGACCCACATCACCGAGGAGCGGCTCGCCGGGACGCCGGTGCCCGCGGAGAAGCCAATGGGCCGGCGGGAAGGGGTGGTGACGGTACGCACCTCGGGGGCCCGTGCCGGCTGCCTGTACATCTACCGCGAGGACGTCCCCTCGTCCCCCCAGCACACGATCGTGGGGAGGGTGAACCATGGGCTCGAACTCGTCAAGCTCGCCCGCGAGGGGGACCGCCTCGCGGTCGCATGCGACCCGCAACGGTTCGACCTCCTCGGCCTTCCGCTCGAGAACGCGGCGCAGATCGCCGCCGGGCGGGGGGTCGCGTTCGAGGCGGACCGTGCCGGGGCGGACCGTGTCGTCGTCGGACAGAGCCCCGGCACCACGCTCGAGGTCCTCAGGAAGGGCGCAGTGAACGTCACCACGGTCCCGCTCTCGGAGGTGATCGACATCCGGCTCGACCCGGTCGCCGCTCCTGCCTCAGTCGCCGTCTTCCGGCGGATCACCGGGCTGAAGGACCACGCGATCGGGACGATGCCGTTCTTCTTCTCGTACGAGGACGTCTTCCTCTTCAAGCCGAAGCTCCCGAACGATGTCCGGCTCACACCGGAGAACACGCCGACGGGTGCGACCCCCGCGAACGCCCTCGCGATCACCAACGACGCCCGGAAGGGGCGCGGCATGGTCGGGATACGACTCGCCCCGAACACCGAGTTCGGCCCGACGTCGGAGCCGTTCGAGGGGACGAACCTGATCGGGACCGTGCTCGACGTCGGGAAACTGAAAGCATTGAAGGAAGGATCGATCGTGTACATCCGGGAGGTTCGGCCATGACCGGAAAGGCCGGAGCGGGCGGGGGTCCCGCTCGGCCCGGCGTGCAGCCCGGCACCGCCACGAAGTACGTCTTCGTCGACTCGCCCGAGCTGACCGCCGCGGACCTCGCGCTGAGGGGATACGAGCTCGCCCCGGGCGTCCAGATCAAGGAGACCTGCTTCGGGCTGATGATCACGGGTCCCGAGGCGGAGATCGAACGGCTGGTCGAAGAGCTCCGGCTCCTCGATCCCGACCGGATCTTCGTCAAGGACAGGGGCTTTCCGCCGGGCGACGAGCGACGCTGCCGGGCGAATCTCGGCGGCGCGCGTCCCGGCTTCTACGGCCACGAGCACGAGATGCGGCTGGTGCGCTACATCTCCTCCGGCCTCCGGGCACTCCGCGACCCGAAGAAGGCGGACCTGCTGCGCGCGAAGCCGAAGCACCACGATGAACCTCTCTCCGTCGAGCGGCTGAACACGATCATCCAGGAGTCCTGACATGGCGAAAGTATTCATCTATCCCGGCACGAGTCTGATCCTCTCCGACCTCGTCTCCCGTTTCGGGCACCGGCCGCTCGGTTCGGCCCTCTCCGTCCGGGAGAAGGTCCAGACGGCGGGGCTCGACTCCCCTCCCCTCCAGATCACGTCCGAGGACCCGAAGAAGGGCCTCCGTTTCGCTGCCGTGGAGGTCCCCTCCGGCGTCCGCGGCCGGATGTCCCTCTTCGGTCCGCAGATCGAGGAGGCCGACGCGGGGATCATCATCCAGGACGCGGACCTCGCCTTCGGGTGCATGGGTTGCGCCCGTACCAACGAGCTGGTCCGCTTTTTGCTGCACCGGCGCGGCATCCCGATCCTGGAGCTCACCTACCCGCACAGCGACGAGGAGGGGGTCCGGTTCGTCGCGGCGATCCGGGAGTTCCTCTCCTCCCTCGCCGGAGGTGCGTCCGCATGACCCCCCCCGTCCGGATCGCCCTGCTCGCGTGCGGAGCGGAGTACTCCGGGGTGATGCCCGAGATCTACGAGGCGGCACGCCAGGTGGAGGCGGAGGTCTTCTATCCCGATGTGACCCTCGCGGACGTCCGTTCGGCCGGACGGGGCTTCGGGCTCGACGTCCACTCGGCCGATCTGAAACTGATGATCGCCCGGGCGGAGGCCCTCGTCGAGGGGCGTGCGGAGGCCGACGCGGTCTTCATCGCCACCTGCTTCCGCTGCGCCGAGGCGGCGATCGTCCGGAACGAGCTCCGGCGGTACATCCACGAGGGGTCACGCCTCCCCGTCGTCTCGTACTCGTTCACCGAGCGGACGACGGCGGGGACGCTGCTCACGCGGATGGAGGCGCTCGTCACGATCGCCCGCCGGCGGGCCCTGCTCGCCCGCGAACGGCAGGAGGGGATCACGCTCGGCCTCGACTCCGGGTCGTCCACGACGAAGGCGATCATCATGAAGGACAACGAGGTGATCGGGACCGGTTGGCGGCCGACGACGCAGGTCCAGCAGTCGGCGGAGGAGGTGATCGCGCTCGCGCTCGAGGAGTCGGGGCTCCGGCGCTCGGAGATCGAGGCGACCGGCGTGACCGGGTACGGCCGGTTCCTGCTCGGCAACGCGATCGGGGCAGACCTGATCCAGGAGGAACTGACCGTCAACTCGAAGGGCGCGGTCTACCTCGCCGACCGCCAGCACGGGTTCGCCACCGTGATCGACATCGGCGGGATGGACAACAAGGCGATCACCGTCCAGGACGGGATCCCCGGCGTCTTCACGATGGGCGGGATCTGTGCGGGTGCCTCGGGGCGGTTCCTGGAGATGACCGCGAAGCGGCTCGGCATCGATATCACCGAGCTCGGCCCGCTCGCGATGAAGGGGATGGGCAGGAACGTGCCGATGAACTCCTACTGCATCGTCTTCGGAACCCAGTCGCTCGTGAACGCGCTCGCTGCCGGGAACTCCCCGGAGGACGTCGCCGCTGCCGCCTGCCACTCGGTGGCAGAGCAGGTCTACGAGCAGCAGCTCCAGGAGGTCGACATCCGCGAGCCCGTGATCATGGTCGGGGGCACCTCCCTGATCTCGGGGCTCGTCCACGCGATGGGTGAGCTCCTCCAGACCGGGGTCGTCGTCCCCCGTCACTCCCAGTTCATCGGAGCGGTCGGTTCGGCCCTGCTCGCGTCGGGCTTCATCAGGAAGGGGTGAGGGATGGTCCTCGACCACTTTGTCGTCGAGTCGCCCGAGGAATGGGCCGTCTCCGCGTATACGGACATCGCGAACGACGTGCTGCTGGACCACAACCTGGTCCGGGCGATCGAGCGGCTCCACATCGCGATCGATCCCGAGTACCCGCTTTTTATCGCGGTCGGCGCGCTCGGACGGCTCCCGCCGGTTGTCCACCTGCGCGACTTCGCCGAGGTGACCTTCAACCCCGGGAAGGTCCGGCTCGAGATCAGCGACGAGACCCACCTTGCTGCCCTCCTCGAGCTCCTCTGGAACCGATACGGACGGAACCGTGTCGAGCAGCCGGACCGTTGGACGATCGAGATCGCGGAGGACCCGGACCTCCCGGTCGACCCCGACCTTGCCGGCACGGTCGTCTCGGACCCGACCGTCGGCCTGGTCCGCGACCTGATCTACGCTCTGCTCGCGATCGCGCCGGAGGGCTTCCGCGTCCGCGAGCACCACTACGAGAAGGGCCGCTTCTGGCTCGCGGCGAGCGAGAACACCCTGCCCGATGACCTGGAGGGGCGGGTGAGGGCGCTCTTCGCCCGAATGGAGGCGCCGGCATGATCCTGGTCCCGATCACCTACAAGGGCGGGGTCTACCGGCACGACGAGATCGTCGACCTGATCGCCGACCTGGGCGGGTACGTGATCCAGAAGCACGTGCTCGCGACCGAGGTCGTCCTCCTCTGTCTCGTGCCTCGGGACGACATCCCCCTGATCGAACGGATCGGCCGGCCGCTCGGTGGCGAGGTGAAACCGTCCCCGCTGGTCGGGACCGAGGTCGCAATCGTCACCCCGTCGCTCTCGATCCATCACCTGCCCCACCCGGCCTGCGACATCGCCGAGTACGTCAGGAGGCTCGGAGCGAAGTCCAACATGATCGGGCTCGCGAGGGGGTACGGGAAGCGCGTCGCCCAGACCTCCGCCGAAGAGCGCGAGATCATCAACGAGCACGACTGCGCGGTCTTTCTGCTCGGCAACTTCGACCACTGCATCCGCAAGAAGATGGTGGCGCTCCGTCGGGGGGTCGACGTACCGATCATCCTGACCGGGAAGCCCCCGACGGAGGACCTCCGCAGGGCGGTCGACCCGCCGGTCGCCGGATACGTCGGCAACGTCGGGCGGTTCATGCACCGGACCAAGGAGGCGGACGAGATCGAACGGCTCGACGCGATCGTCGCCGAGATCACCCGTGTCCTGGACCTCCGCCGGGAGGAGATCGCGAAGGACCCGCTCTCCGTCTCCCCGGCACGGCTCATGTCCGTGATCCAAACCGCGGTCCCCGAGGTCCTGGAGGTGACGAGCCCGACCCCGATCACGGTCCAGATCGCGGGCCTCCGCGTGAAGCTCCCCTACACGGAGTACGCGGACCGGATCCGATCGGTCGAGGTCGAGGAGGGGGTTGCGATCGGCCGGATCGCGGACGTCCTTCCCTCGCGGATGCGCGACTATATTCTGGTACGGATCAAACCCTCTTCCGAGACGGACATCGTCGTCTAGGCCTGGCCCGACGGCACCTCCCTCTCATCCGGAGAGACTGGGATGACCTTCGAAGAGGAACTGTCCACCATCGTGAGCACCGGCAGCGAGGAGACCTGTGCCGCGTGGATGAGGGCGATCGAGCAGGAATACGGGAAGGTCCCGCTTATCTTCCAGAGGATGGCGGAACGGCCGGAGGTGCTGATCTCGCACCTGCTCTACAAGGACGCGGTGATCAAGACATCGGCCCTTGACCCGAAGCATGTCGAGCTGATCTGTCTCGCCGTCGGTGCCGCCCTGAAATGCACCCACTGCACGGGGTACCATATGCAGGCGGCCCTGAAGATGGGTGCGAGCCGGGAAGAGATCCTGGAGACGGTGCTGATCGCCGGACTGATCTCGAACTCCTCGGTCCTGGCGAATGCCTACCGCGTCATCGATGAGAAACTCGCAAAGTGCGTCTCCTGCGAGACGACCGGTATCGGGACCAGCGGGAACGGTTGCGAACGGTGAAACGGCCGACGGGGGTCTCCTGCGGGTGACCCTGTTCTGCGGCGCTCCAGGGCGCAGGGCCACGATCGGACTCCGCCGTCACGCCCTCCCGGACAAGGCCCTCGTCTGCCGGTTCGCCGACCTCGCCGGGGGAGACGATCGGGTCGCGGCCCGGACGCGAGGTACGCCGCACGCCGGTGTCGGTGTTCACGCCTCCCCCCCCCCGGGGTCACCCGCCACCCGGGCGAAGAGGGTACCGGCAGGGTTCAGGTAGAGCGGACCCCTTATGCTGGTTCGCGTCAAAGGGGATCTCGATGACCCCCCCGTCTCCCCCCCGCACGATCCCGGAGATCGCCACCGAATACGCCACCTTCTGCGAGGAGGTCGCCGGACGAATGGCCCGGGATGCGCCGGAGATCGAGCGGTTGATCTCGGCGATGAAGGAGGCGGGGGCGATCCACTGCTATGGCTTCGGCAGAAGCGGCAGCGTCGCCTCGGCGCTCGCCATCCGCCTCCGGCACTTCCAGCACCATCTCGGCGCCTCCTGGTTCTGCGGCGACCTGGTGCGGAACACGTTTCACGAAAAAGACCTCTTGATCGTCATCTCGAAGAAATGCACCCGCTCCGACCTCCTCTATCACGTCGAGACGGCCCGGAGTCGCGGGGTGAGATGCGCCTTCGTGACGGGAGAACCGCCCCTTCCGGCCTGCATCAGGATGGGGGACCTGGTCTTCTCGCTCCCTTCGATGAAGCACGGCACCGTCTACGGCGGCGGGGACTTCGAGCTCGCCGCCTCCTTCTTCCAGGAGGTGCTCGTCACCCGGATCGGGGAGCGCTTCGGCATCGGGTCTGACGACATCGATCTCCACCACGTCCCGTGAAACGGCGCCGATCCGACGGGTACCGGTCGGAGTCCCTCCCCTGCGCCCCCCGTCGTTCCGTCTCGTTCGTCTCTGTTACGACGGCGGACTTCCTTCCGGGGGACGGAGCGGCGTCTGCCTGACGGGTCCGTTCCCCGGGCGCAACCGGTGTCGTCTGCCTGGCATCGTTGATCGGCCCGAACAGGGGTTCGCCGGGCAGGGACCGCCTGGCACAGGCGTGGCAGGGACAGGGGTTGTCCGGATGCGGGCAGGGTACAAGGGGCAGGGGGGGCCGGAGGGTGGTCCAAAGGTTCGGCCCCACCCCCTGATGCCCGGTAGGCCCGAGGGCACACCCCAGTGCGCCATCCCTGCGCAGACGGTGACGGGTCGACCATCCGGGCGGCACCCGATCGAATGCTTGAACCGTGTCAAAGACCAGAGGAATGGTGACCGGGTACCATCGACCAGTCGGTCAGTTCATGCAGTGCAGCCTCTGTAACACCCCCGGGACCCGCTTCGTCAAGGCCCGGCACCCCCGGTACGGGATCGTCTACCTCTGCGACGCCTGTTGCGAGAAGGAACGGGACGTCCTCTGCCCTGCAGGCAGGAGCTGTGCCTGCGACCCCGACGCCGTTCGCTGATCCCGCGTGGATGATCCCGGGACAGCATCGTCGAACCTCCCGGTCCCCCGATCGGCACCCGACACCCCCCGAAGCCCTCGCCCCCGTCGCTCGTTCGTTTTTCCGCCGGCCCCATCCGGCACGCCCGGCCCGGAACCTATTCCGGCCGATGGCGAGGAGCCGGATGAGGCGATCGGGGGGTACGGGGCTGGATCGCGAGGGTCGGTTCGAGGTCCGGAGGGATGCAACAGAAGTTGAATATTCGTTCGAAATGTATATCTCCAGATTCAACATAAAGTTGAACTCATCGATGCCGATCCCGCAGGAAGTATACGAAAGCCTCACGGCCCTCGGTGGGGTACCGGGGATCCTGAGCCGGTTACCACCCGATGATGCAGTCTCCGCCGTCAGTCGGATCCACCATGCCCTCTCCGAACCGCTTCGTCTTCGAATCCTGCTCGCCCTCGCCCTCCAGCCGCTCTGTGTCTGTGTGATCAAGGAGATCGCGGGGATCGCGGACTCCCGGCTCTCGTACCACCTGAACCAGCTCAAGAAGGCCGGACTGATCGAGGGCACCCAGCAGGGGAGCTGGATCATCTACCGCCTGACGCCCCTCGGCGAGCGGTGCGTCTCATCGCCGTATCCCCCGCCAGAGTGACGGGATGCGTACCCGTCTTTCTCCCGGAAGGCTGCGATTTTCCATCCTTCGATTCCCGGCAGGCCCGTTCGGTCGTCGGACGACGATCCGCTGTTGAGCGCTCCAGGATCCGGGTAATCGCTCCGACACGTGGGGCGTACCTGGTGTGCAGAAAAGACGAACAGGTCGCCCTCGCGTCGATGAGCGCCGGAACCGGGCCACCCACCCGTTCGAAGTGGTCATGCTCCGCTGGGGATGTCCACTCCACCCGGTCAGCCGGCCCGGCGCGCAGGAACGGGACCGGGCCCCGTGGCGTCCTGAAACTGCCCCGTCGGGAGGAAGAATGGTGGGGGGGGGTTTATTTGCGTCCTCCGGAGGGCACAGACCGTGACGTGTGCCCGGGCCCGGACGTCTCTCGACAGGGGTTCCCATCGGCGGTCGTAACGGTGCACCGGGCCGGGAACGGGGCCCCCGTCACCCGGTCACGGGGGGGCAGAGCCCGGAGCCGTACCGGCCCGCCCGATGACGAGCAGCCCCCCGTGACGCCGACGGGCACGAACCCCTCGAGGAGCGCAACCTGGAACCGGATCACGCCCTGCAGTCCTTGAAGGTGCCGGCACAGACGATGTACTCCCGCCCGTCGGAACCACGTACCGACCGGCAGTAGGTCGTCTTCCAGGAGAGCCGGCTCTCCGCCAGGTTCACGTAGACGTAGTCGACCCAGCCCGAGCCCTTCGACGTGGCGGTGGCCAAGAACCGGTCCCGGAACGGCGTGCCGGCGGCGTCGGTCTTTCCCCGGTAGTTCTCCCCCACGAGACGGGGGTTGGCGGCATGGGCCACCATCGTCAGGTTGGTGTCGTAGACGAAGGCATATACCTCCGGGTCGGACGGGTCCCGGAACGGCGCAACCCCCCGGTTGATCTCGCTGAGCGTCGCCGGCGTGTCCGCAGCGAGCCGCTCGACCGTCAGGTCCACCACCGCCACCGCACCGGTGGTGTTCGAGCGGGCGCTCGAGCACTCGGGTCCGATGTTGCGGTAGAGGATCCGCTCGTACGGGGCCACACCCCGCTCGTCCTTCTCCGTCTTGAGGGCCGTGAGCGTCCGGTTGAACGCGTCGACCACGACCGGGGAGGTGTTGCGGTTGAAGGCGAAGTACATCTCCTGCTCGCCGAGCGTCCGGACGACCCCGAACCGGTTCGGGTCCAGGCCGTACCGTTCGAGGAGACTCCGGGCCGGGAGGAGGGGATACGCGAGCGCATCGACGCTCCCGTTCCGTACCGCCTCGACCATGGCGACCGTATCCACCTCGTACCGGATCGCGGTCTTTGGGATGCCCTGCTCCCGGAGCAGGGTGCCGGAGACGTCGTCTTGGATCGTGACGATCCGGAGGGCGGCCGGATCCACGTTCGCGGGAAGCCCACGGTCGCGATCGGCGAGGATCACGTACTGGAAGCGGCCGATCGGGCCGGCCCACCGGAAGAGCCCCTCCCGTTCAGGGGTCCGGGCGGTGGAGAAGACGACCGAGTAGTTGGTCGTGAGCGCGGTGTTGTACCCCTCGCTCCACGTGCCGAGCCTCACCTGGTCCGGTCGGAGGGTGGCGTTCAGTGCCGAGGACGCCGTCCGGAGGAGCTCGGGTGCGATCCCCCCGATCGTCCCGTTCACCAGCGTGTTGAACGGTGGATACTCCTCGGTGAAGAATGTCATCCGCGAGAGGGCCTCGGCGGGAGAGTACCGGGCCAGGATCTCCTCGCGGACCGTCAGGTTATCGGCGTTCCGCTCCACGGAGAGCCGGTCGAGGGCCGCCTGGAACCGTGCAACCGTCTCGTCGGGGGTCTGCCGGTTGAAGGCGAACCAGGTCTCGTACTCCGCGAGGGTATAGACCGGGACGAACCGGAGCGGGCTCCGGTTCCCCTGCGCGGCGAGCATGCGGCCCGCCGCCTCGCCGTAGGCGAAGAGGTCGACCTCCCCCGCATCAACCCAGGCGGGCAGCTCCTCCTGCCGCTCGGCGATCCGGATCCGGTCGGCCGGGACGCCGAGGTCCGCCAGCTTCTGCCGCGCCGCATCGTTCCGGACCACCCCGATCCGGAACCGGGCAAGGTCTGCCGGACCGCTGACCGTTACGTTCCCGCCCCGGAGGGCGAAGAGGACGGACCGCTCGGGGGCGATCGGGCCGGCCCACTTGAACTCCGGTTCGCGCGAAGAAAGGCGCGACGTCGCGAAGAGGACCGTGTTCGGTTCGGAAAGTGTCCGGTTGTAGGCGGACTCCCAGGGCAGGGTCTGCACCTCGTTGATGGACTGGGTGCTGCCGAGACGCTGCAGCGTCTCGTTCAGCAGGTCCACCGAGATGCCGGTGAGCACCCCGTTCTCGTGATAGTTGAAGGGTGGGTACTCCTCGGTGAGGAACACTAACCGGCCGGATGACGGTGGTACCGTCGGCGTGCCGGAGGTGTCAGGCGTCTGTTGCCCGCCGGGTGACGGGGGGGCGGTCGTGCAGCCCGCGACCAAAAGGACGGCCACGAGCAGTATCCAGATGGTAATCCATGTCCCTTTCCGCATTGCTCTCTCCATTGGCGGGTCGTCCTGTATGCATATATGCCTGACTCCCTGTTCCGCTGATCGGCCCGCTCACGGTGCGAAATCGAGCCAGTCGAGGTTCTGGGCATCGCCGACGAACTGGAGACGGAGCCGGTGCGTCCCCCTGGCAAGACGGACCGGTACCGTCACGGTCTGCCACCGGGAGAAACCGCCCGTCCTCGGAACCCTGACGACCGCTCTCTGCAGGCCATCGATCCAGACCCGGAGCTGCCGGCCGGACCAGGGGGAGGCAACGCGGAACGAGGTCCGGTTGATCCCGGCATTCCCGACCGTCAGGGTATACTCGAGCCACTCCGACGATTTGACCCACCCGACATTGAAGCCGGTACCCCCGCGCTCGATGTCGACATCGTCCTGACGGTAGGCGCGGCCCGCGTTGCCGGGGGTGGTGTCGTGGTAACCGCCCGTATCGTAGTCTTCGGCCTCGATCCGTCCCGGAACCGGGTGGGGGAGGTACGGCCTCCGGGTGGGGGAGACGGTCGGAGCGGCGCCGACGAAGAACGGTATCTCCTCGACCGTGCCGTTCACCCTCGCGCCCGTGTCGTCCCTTCCCTCGAGCCGGAGGGTATAGCGCCCGGGAGGGACGCCGGCCCCGACGGCCCCTCCGAACTCGTACGAGGAGCAGACGATCTCCGAAGGTTTTTGCGGGTTGATCCGTCGTCCGAGTTCGACCGGAATGGTCGAGCCGGCGATCACGGCGTTTTGCCCGTCCAGAAGAGTCCACGCGATGGTCGCGATCCGGTGAACCGGCACCCCGTCCTTCCGGGACGGTCCCGGCACGACGGGTGCCGGGATCGGTGCGACCACACCGTAGAGAAGACAGGTCTCGCCGTTCCCGACGGCGATCCCGTCATCGAAACGGAGATCGAGCCGTTTCGGGGTTGGATCGGCCAGGTCGACGACCGGATCGGTGGCTCCCGCCGGCCGGAGCTCCGCCCGGGTGAGGGCGAGCCGGTCGCCGGGGGGCAGGTCCAGCAGGGGCGATACGAATGACACCCGGGTCCCGTTCTCCCGTGCGACGTGGGACCAGACCGGCTCACCAGCCGCGTAGTAGTGGTAGACGGTCCGGGGAGAGTCTGCCAGCCCCGTCCGGATGATCGTCGCGAGTTCGACCGTGCAGGTGACCGAGTTGTTGCGGATATCGTAGAGAAAGAGGTCATTCTCGGCTGTTCCGACCGTGTCGACCTCCGTCCCGGGGCAGTCGTTTGCGACCTCGATCGCGTTGTTCGGCACCCAGCGGCCCGGGATCACGTACCCCGAACCGTTCCAGGAAAAGTACCCGGGAAAGGAGTCGAGGTACGTCCGGTAGCCGTGCTCCTGCGCGAACGCGATCAGACGGTCTCTCTGCGCGGGTGGCGAGAACCGTCCGAGGGCTGCGTGCGTCCTCCCGAGCGTGATCCGGCGTTCTGCCGCGAGTCCCCTGAGCTCACCCGAGAGGCCCTGGACGCGGACCGTGTACTCCCCCGCGACCAGGTCCTGCAGGGTCCACCCATCCCGGTCCGTGTAGTTCGTATCGAAGGTCCGCGTGGCACCCCCGAGGATGAGGCCGGCATAGTACTCCGGCGTCACGACCACCTTGTTCCAGGTCTCGAAAAGTCCCCCGGGCTCGCGCACGAGGTCCGGTACCATCACCGTGCCCCGCGACGAGCCGTTCCGGTAGTCGGCCTCGATCGCCGAGAGCGGGGTCGTTCCGGTGAGAGGGTCGACATGGCTCTCGATCACCCGGACCGGGGTGCCGGCGACATCGGACCCCCGGAAGACCTCGATCCGGAGATCGCCGGGGGTGGTGATCCCTGCCGGGATCGGCCCCATCACGTAGAAGTCTCGCATCTCGGCCATCAGCGTCTCGTTCGGGGACGGTACGCTGATCGACAGGGATGGGACGCCCGTGGCGCCTGCCACCGGGACGGACCCGAGCAACACGAGGACTGCGATCAGGGCACGACAGGGTACCATCAGCACTCTCCGCAGGAATCCTGGTCTGTCTGCGGGGATATAGTACCGGTACCCGTCGGTCACCCGGGGACGATTCAATCATGTTAACTCCTCCCCGGGCCCATACCCTCCCCATGACGTGGTCCTTTCCAGGGATGATCGCACTGATCCTGGCCGGATCGGTCCTCCTGGCCGGTTGCATGGCCCAGACGGGGCCCGGACCGGCCGGCACCACCGGACCGACGACGGCATCCCCTGTCACGGGCACGACCAGCCTGTCGCCGCAGCTCGGGGAGCTCGTCGCCTTCGTCGAGGAGGCGGCGGCCCATGCCCGGACGAACGGCCGGGCGTCGTCGATCGCCTCCTTCAACGACCCGAACGGTTCGTGGACCCGCAAAGAGCTCTACATCTTCGCCTACGATATGAACGGGACCGCGCTCGCCCTCCCCTTCCAGCCCGAGTCCGTCGGGACGAACCGCTACGGGATCGTCGATGCGAACGGGGTCCACTTCGTACAGGACGCGATCGCGGCAGCCCGGAACGGCTCGGGATTCTTCCGATACCACTACCCGAACCCCGCCCGGGGCTACGCGGTCGAGGAGAAGACGAGTTACGTGATCGGGCTCGGTGACTGGTTCGTCGGCGCCGGCGTCTATACCCCCGGTGGGGAGGGTACGGCGAACGTCTCGACGAGGAGCAGCCCGGGCCTGGTGGCGTACGTCGAGAAGGCCGCCGCGTTCGCGCGGGCGAACGGCCGGGACCGGGCCATCGCGGCCTTCAACGACCCGAACGGCTCGTTCGTGCAGGACGACCTCTACGTCTTCGCCTACGATATGAACGGGACCGTGCTCGCCCTCCCCTTCCAGCCCGAACTGATCGGGGAGAACCGGTCGGACGCGGCGGACATCCAGGGGACGAAGTACATCCAGGCCGCGATCGCGGCAGCAAGGAACGGTTCGGGGTTCTACGAGCTGTACTACCCGAACCCCGCCGATTTCTATGCCGTCGAACCGAAGCGCTGTTACGTGGTCGGCATGGGCGACTGGTTCCTCGGCTCGGGATATTACACGGCCCGCCTGGCGGCGAATGCCACCAATCTCTCGACCCGGGAGGGGCTGGCGACCTTCGTCGAGCAGGCGGCGGCCCATGCCCGCACCGTCGGGAAGGAACGTGCCCTCGCGGACTTCAACGACCGGGCCGGCCCGTTCGCCTCGGGCGAGGTGTATGTCTACGCCCTCGACTATAACGGAGTTGCGCTCGCCCTGCCGTTCCAGCCCGAGAAGGTCGGGACGAGCTTCATCGACTCCGTCGACTCGACCGGCCAGTACTACACCCGGGTCGAGATCGACCTGGCGCGGCGCGGCGGTGGTTTTGTCTACTACGACTACCCGAACCCGGCGCACGGCATGGCCGTCGAACCGAAGATGAGCTACGTGAGGGACGTGGACGGGACATACTGGATCGGTGCCGGCACCTACCTCCCCGTCGTGAACGCGACCGCGCGCGGGTGATCCGGGGGGTTGTTTTAACTCATGCGGGGCCGACCACCTCACATGGAACGGATGGAAGGGAGGTACGTACCGCATCTCGTCGCCGAGATGGAGAACGAACTCTCGCGGGGCCCCGATATCGCCGCCACCGTGCGGCTCCTCGACCTGCTCGGCCTGCCGGTGGACCCCCGCCTGCTCGACGAGGGTCGGTTATACGCCGAGTACCTGCCCGTCCCTCCCGGTGCCGGCCCCCTCTCTACGTGCGAGCGGCACCTCTCTCTCCTCTGGGAGGCCCTCGACCGCTCGCCGCTCTCCCCCTTCGTGAACATCGCCTTCCCCTTCCGCCGGATGATCGCCGAGCGGCTCTTCGGGAGGTGCGGACGCGGTTTCATCGCCTGCGAACACGTCCGTTTCAACTTCGGGAGGAGGATCGAGGCCGGCGATGCGCTCTTCATCAACATGGGCGCATTCATCGATGCGAAGGGGGGTGTCTCGATCGGCGACCGGGTCGGGCTTGCCGAGCACGTCCGGATCTTCACCCATGCCCACGGTGAGGCGGACCACGCTGAGCGTTCCTACGCGCCCGTTACGATCGGCGACGACGTCAAGATCGGGGCAGGTGCCACGGTGCTCCCCGGCGTGGAGATCGGCGAGGGGGCACTGGTGGCGGCGGGGGCGGTGGTCACCCGTGACGTCCCGGCGGGGATGGTCGTCTCCGGGATGCCGGCGCGAGTGGTCCGCGAGCGGAGGAGCGACGGACGGAAGGGGCTGGAGTTGCGGCACATCTGGCTCGCCGATGGCGCCTTCCAGGACTAGACCGACTCCTCCATGCCGACGTCGATCGGGGCGAGGCGGAGCGCCACCTCCTGGACGACGTCGTCCTCCATCCGGACGGGCTCGAGGGTGCAGTTCAGGGTCTCCGGCCCGATGCACTGCAATAAGCGGGTCGGCATGCGGCTCTTTCCCACTCTCTTCAGCGCTTCCACCAGGCCGGCCCACAGCCCGGGCGGCTCCAGCCCGAGGAGGCACCGGCCCCGCAGGTCGTCGGGTGCCCCTCCCAGAAGGGAGGCAGCCTTCCCGTTCAGGTCCAGGATCGTACCGTCCGGGTCGGCCAGTATCATGGGGTGCGGGACGAACCCGAGGAGGGCACTCGCCCGTGCTTCGGCGGCCCGGAGCGCCCTCTCGCCCGTCTCCTGCCCGGTGATATCAAGGGAGAAGACCGCCACCCGCTCCACCGTCCCCCCCGGTCCGGCGATCGGCGTGATCAGTGCGTCCTGGGTGCGCCCGTTCCGCAGATCGCGGTGGCGGACCGGTCGACCGGATCGAACGGTCTCGGCGACCGCCCTTCGCCGCCCGGGTTCGACCGCTTCTCCCATCAGCTCGAAGATGGACCTGCCGGTGCACTCCTCGTCGACGGCATCCCAGGCAACGAAGGCGGCCCGGTTCGCCGCGAGGAGCCGCCCGTCCGGTTCGATCAGGAGGGCAACCCCCGGGAAGGCATCCAGGAGTGACCGCATCAGCACCTCGTGCTCCCGGACCGCCCTCTCCGCCGACCTGTGGGCGACTGCCTGCCGGCACTTGGATGCCAGCTCGGCGAACTGCACACGGGGGTCTCCCCCCTTCTGGAGATAGAAGTCGACCCCCCGGTTCAGGGCCTCGATCACCACCTCCTCCCGTCCCCTTCCCGTGAAGAGGATGAAGGGAATCGCCGAGTTCCGGCGGATCGCCGAGAGGAGCTCGATCCCGTTCATCCCGGGCATCTGGTAGTCGGATACCACCACGTCGACGCCTCCTCCTTCGAGTCGTGCGAGTGCCTCCTTCCCGGAACCGGCCGTCTCGACCGTGAACTCACCGGTTCGTTCGAGGAAACGCCGGCAGATATCGAGGAGAACGGGGTCGTCATCGACGTAGAGGGCGTGGATCATGGGCCTGTCCTGATCTCGTCCCCGTCCGAAAAAAAGGGTGCGGTCGGCACCCTGCCTCCGGGGGTCAGTCGCCCGAGAGCCAGTCGTAGAGAAAGGCGGCCGCCAGTGCCCCCAGGATGGGGCCGACGATGTAGATGGGTAGATGCGCCCAGAGGTTCGGTCCTCCGAAGATCGAGTCGGCCAGGTACGGCCCGAACGTGCGGGCCGGGTTGAGTGAGGCCCCGGCGATGTTGCCGGTGGTGGTGATCACCCCTCCGACGGTGAGACCGATGACCAGCCCGGCGAAGCCCGGTGGCGCCCGGCTGTCGACCGCGGCGCCCATGATGACGAGCATCAACACGAAGGTGCCGATCGCCTCGGCGAGGATTGCCTGGCCCATCCCGATCCCCGGGAAGGGGGCGGTGGCCCCCAGCCCTCCCACGAGGACCGCATCGGGACCGGCGGAGAGGGCGAAGAGGATCGACCCGAGGCTTGCTCCGACACACTGCGCGACGATGTAGACGGACGCGTCCGACCAGGGGAAGCGCCGGGTGGCGACGAGCGCAATCGTGACCGCGGGGTTCAGGTGTGCCCCCGAGCACCGCCCGAGGGCGTAGATCGAGCCCGCGATGACGATCGCGAACGCCATCCCGATGGCAAACCAGTCACCCAGGCCGCCGAGCGCACCGATCCCGATCGAGAACGGGGTTGCCGGTGTCGTCCCCCGGGCGAGCATCAGCGTGATCGCCGCCGCCCCCGCGCCGAAGTAGACGAGAAGGAGGGTGCCGACTCCTTCGGCCACGGCACGACGCCCGATCGATGGGATCCCCATTCATCCGCTCCTGTAGGCCTCGAAACACTCCGGGCAGAGCATCCGCGGCAGGGCCTTCTTCAACCTCCGCGCGGGGAACGGGTATCCGCCCTCGACCAGTTCGACCTCCTCGCGCCGGACATGGGTCATGCAGACCCCCATGCCGCAGGCGATGCAGGCGGCAACCGCGTCGGTGTCACGCCCCTCCCGTGCACAGACATAGCACTTCATGCCTAGACCGCCTCGTGCCACTGGCAGTACTGGTGGTGGAGCTCCACCAGCGAGGCGGCGGCGCAGTCCTTGCAGGCCCGGACGGGTGCCGCCGGCTCCTTCGGCCTGAGCGCGATGATGTTGGTCATCATCGTCGCCGTCACCGGCTCCGAGGTGAGGAGGCACGGGTAGTCGGAAAGGCGCATCATCGCCGAGAACCGGACCGTGATCGCGCAGGCCGGGTAGGCATACCGCTGGGGGTTCATCAGCACCTCGTTCTCGTGGATCGGCCCGAGGTCGACGGGGAACCCGCCGACACGGGGCATGAGGGCCCCTTCGGCGCCGTTCCGCGCCCTGCGGGCCTTGTCGATCAGCTTCCAGCCCCGGTAGATCATGTCCATGAAGTCGCAGTTGTGCAGTTCGGCCGCCGCACCACGGTTCGGCCTGAGCTGGACGAAGTTATGGTACCGCCGGGTGAGCAGGTCCACGACCATCGGGGCGTTGAACCCGTCGAGCTCGAGGATGTACTCGGCCGCTGCCGCCGTCGCACCGGTTGCGACCGCGAGAGGCTGGTAGACGTCGGTGAACCGGGGCAGCGACTCCTTCAACGTCCTCTCCATCACCTCGGTCGCCGCCTCGATCGCGGCCATCACCACGTCGTCCTTGCACATGTTGTAGGTGGACTGCGAGATGTGGTGGGCGATGTCCCCGACACAGTAGGCGGGCACGGTGACGATGTTCGCGTAGTGGACCCCCTCATCGAGCGCTGCCTTGACGGCGCCCTCGATCCCCCGGCGGTACTCTGCCATGTACGCCCGGTGGTCGAACGAGGACTGGCCGGCCCTGTCCATCAGTGCGGCCTGCGCACCGACCGGATCGCGGTAGATCTCCTGGAGCTGCGCCACTTCGGCCGCGCTCGCCTCCGCCGGGGTGCTGCCGGCCTCGAGCCCGTTGGCGAACGTCTCTCCGATCCCGTACGAGGTGTTCATTCCCCAGGACTTGGCGGCCAGGATCGCCTGCTTGTGGTCGACCGGTATGGGGGTCTTCTGCAGGATCCGGTTCACCACGTTCGATGTCGAGCCGGGGATGAGCGCGAAGTCGACCACGCAGGTGGGGCCGTAGAGCCCGCCGTACCGTCGGATCGACTCCCGGCCGATCAGGGCCTCGGACTTCGCGATCTGCTCGATGAAGAGGTCGAGGCTCCGTTGAAACGCCTCGTCCTGCTCGACGAGCAGTGCCAGTACGACCGGCGTCTGGTAGTGCTCCACGAACGGGTCGTCCTCGGGCCGGACCCTGTCCGTCAGGCCCGAAAGGACCCTGAAGTGGGTCGCCACGGAGTCCAGGTGGAGACGGAAGACCGCCTCAGACTGTTCGCCGATCGGGTGCATCCCCTTCGCGGCCTCGAGATAGGCGCCGGCATCCGCGAGGGTAAACTCGCTCCCCCGCTTCTTCTTCACGGTCTCGACATCGGCGTGCTGGGCGGCGAGCGCCTCGTCGATCATCTTCGCACAGACTTCGTGTGTCATTCGATCCCTTCCTGGAGCAGAAATACTGCTCACGGACGGGACTCATCGCAAAGACAGATAAGCATTTGCTTTATTCCGATTGTTTTGAACCGTCCCTGTCCGGTCGTCACCCGACGCCGGACGGTTCCGCGGGACAGTAGTTGCAGATGGAATACGGGAGGTCTCCCTCGCGATCACGGACCGGGCAGAGGTAACGGTTCCGCCGGGCCTCCACCCTGAACCCGCCAGGAAACGGTGTTCCCACCGGGTGCCCGGGCCGGTCGAGGACGAACATCGAGAACCCGGCGAGGAGGTAGTAGAAGAGCCGGTGACGGGGCTCGTAGAGGTGGGCGTGCCGTTCGTGGCGATGATCCGGTTCAAAGCACCCCGCCGGGACCATCGCCCAGTAGGCGCGGCACCGGTCGAGGTCGGTGATCCGGGCGTTCAGGCGTCCGAAGGCCCCGGTACGGTGCATCAGGAGGAGCTCGTGGTGGGCGCCGAAGAGCTGGTCCATGAAGTACGGCCTGATCGCCTCCCGGTACGGTGAGGGGAGCCGGTCGACCTCGTTCCTGAGCCTGCCACCGATCACCTGGAGGTCGAGGATTGAGTAGCGGGAGACCTCCTCCGCCAGCACGGCTCCGAGCTCTCCCTTCCGCTCGGTACCGGCACACCGGCGGCAGACCCTGGCGACCGCCTCCACGATCACAGGTTTCAACTCCATGGTCTTAACCCCCTCCGACCCTGTCACCCGACGCCACGCCGCCCCTCTCCCGGATACCCCCTCTCCTACGGTGGTGGTCCGGCACCCACGTCGTTTCTACGACCAGGGTTGGTTCGAGTCCGGTGAAAACCTTTTTACACTAGGTCCAAGAACAATCGGCTAGTTGATGACGATGTCTCTGAAAACCGAGGTAATGACCCAGATCGCGGCACTGGTGACCGCGGCGTTCGGCCTGGTGGCTGCCCTCGCATGGAACGGAGCGATCCAGGCGATCTTCAAGGCCCTGTTCGGCAGCTCGGACAGCATCCCCGCGCAGCTTGCCTATGCAGTCATCGTGACCATCATCGCCGTCGTCGCCACGATGGCGATCGCACGGTCGGTCGCAAACGCGAAGGCCGACGAGGCCTGACAACACCCCCCCCCCTTTTCGACCCGGCGTCTCAGGCCTCCTTGCCCACGCCACTCCTGATCGCCTCCCTTTTCACCGCCGCTGCCACCGCACGGGTGACCGCACGGTCGAGGGGGCTCGGTAGGATCCTCTCCGCCGTCGGTTCGGCGACGCAGTCGGCGAGCGCGTGGGCGGCGGCGATCTTCATCCCGTCCGTGATCCTGGTCGCCCGTGCGTCCAGGGCACCGCGGAAGACCCCGGGGAACGCGAGGACGTTGTTGCACTGGTTCGGGTAGTCGGAACGACCGGTGGCGACGATCGCGGCGCCGGCGGCACGGGCCTCCTCCGGCAGGATCTCGGGGATCGGGTTCGCGAGGGCGAAGACGATCGGGTCCGGGTTCATCCCCCGGATCATCTCCCTGCTGATGACGCCCCCCGCGGAGACCCCGATCACCACGTCGGCCCCCTGGAGGGCGTCCGCGATCGAACCGGAGCGGTGGTGCCGGTTCGTCTCGTCGGCGAGGATGAACTTGTACTTGTTCGCGTAGAGCCCCGGTCGTCCCCGGTGGATGATCCCACGCGTATCGCAGACGATCAGGTCACGGATCGGCTGGCAGACGTTCTCCTCGTAGCCGATGCAGCGGAGGAGCCGGGCGCAGGCGTAACCGGCGGCCCCCGCCCCGACGATCACGATCGAGAGGTCCTCGTACCGGCGATTGGTCACCCGGCAGGCGTTCAGCAGGGCCGCGAGCACCACGATCGCGGTGCCGTGCTGGTCGTCGTGCATCACCGGGATGCCACAGTCGAGGAGCGCCTCCTCGATCTCGAAGCACCGGGGTGCCGCGATGTCCTCCAGGTTGATCCCGCCGAAGACGGGCGTGAGGTTCTTCACCTGGTCCGCAAAGTCGGCGCCGTCGGCAGCGAAACAGAGGGGAAAGGCGTCGATACCGGCGAACTCCTTGAAGAGGGCGGCCTTTCCCTCCATCACCGGCAGTGCGGCGGTCGCACCGATCGAGCCGAGGCCGAGTACGGCCGTCCCGTCGGTCACGATCGCGACCGTGTTCGCCTTGATGGTGTAGCGGTATGCGAGGGAGGGGTCCGCGGCGATCGCGCGGCAGACGGCAGCCACTCCCGGGGTATAGGCGAGTGCAAGGTCGTCCTGCGTCTCGAGCGGGACCGTCGGGCGCACCTCGAGTTTGCCGGGGTGCCGTGCATGGAGGGCGATCGCGCGGGCGTTCAGGTCGTCGGAGTGCATGAACGATGCAGGGATGCGTGCCGATTTGATGGTTCCGCTGGATCGGCATCCCAACATCCGCTGCCAGACCGCGAGCACCCGAACCGGGAACACCCGTTGGGTCTGCCGGGGATGCGGGGGCCAATGAAGGTCGGAGTCCGGGGGACCCCCTCCCGCTTCTGCCGGCATGGCGGCAGGCATGGAGACCAGGGAAGGCTCGACCCCTCCCGTCCGTGCAGACCGGTATCGTCGGAAATCCCCGGGGTCCGGAGGATGTGGTTCAGTCGAGCTTCCGCTTGCCCATCGATTCGATGTACATGAGCTCCTTCCCGGTCTCGATCGACTCCATCTTCTCGGGAGGGATCTCGATCTCGAAGTTCGTGAAGTCCTTCATGTCCATCATCTGGGCCGTGGTCCCCGCGATGGAGAGGACCTGTGCGGACTTCCGCTCGACGACGGGTACATACGTCTTTGCCGAGACCGGCTGGACGATCGAGCGCTTGACTCCGTCGAAGAGGCCCATCACGTCGATACGGGCCTTTGCCGCGCCGTGCTTGCCCGGCTTCGAGACAGAGATGGAGAGGATCTTGCAGGGCTCGTCATCGACGACCACGTACCTGCCCTCCTTGAGCTTGCCGACTTCCGTCTGTTCTTTCATGGGAAAAACACCAGTGCCTGCGAAAATGCAGTAGTAATTTATCTTGATTGGGCTACATAAATACCTCGGAGATACGAATTTTCCAGTCTGGCCTTCTTTCGGCCCGGTTCCGCCGATCGGGGGCTTCTGGAGGTGTATCCCCGGGGTGGGACGTGGAGTTCGAGGCGGCATGCAGGGAGATCGCGGCGGCGGTTGAGGAGGTCGCTCTTCCGCTGGTCAACACGCTCGAGGGGGCGGAGCTGGTCGAGCCCCGCAGCGTGCACTCGGAGACCAAGCTGCTCGATCAGGTGGCCGAGGAGGCGGTGATCGAGTGCTTAAAGAGCCGGCAGCTCTGCCGGACGCTCGTCTCCGAGGAGTGCGGCCGGATCGAGATCGGGGGCGAGCGGGGAACGATCTTCCTTGACCCGATCGACGGGACCTTCAACGCCCTCAATGGCATCCCGTTCTACGCCCTCTCGATCGCGTACGCCGAGGAGGGGCGGGTGATCCGGGGTTTCGTCCGCGATCTCGCGAACGGCGAGACCTTCTTCGCCGAGCGGGGGAAGGGGGCCTTTCTGGACGGGGTCCCGATCAGGACCTCGATCACCCATCAGCTCGACCAGTCCGCGATGTCGATCTACGGGCGCAAGTTCGACCCGGGGAACGTGATGGCGCTGGGCCGGACCGTCCGCCGCTGGCGCCTGCTCGGTGCCTCCGCACTCGAGCTCTGTTACGTCGGGGCAGGGAGACTCGACGGGTTCATCGACCTCCGGGGGACTCTCCGGGTGACTGACGCCGCCGCCGGCATGCTCGTCTGCACCGAGGCGGGGGGCGTCGTCTCCGATCGCAACGGCTTCGACCTGACGTTCCCCGAGGAGGTCCGGATCGGGCGCTGTCTCGTTGCGACGAACGGACCCCTCCACCGAAAGGTGATCGAGTACCTCCGGTGAGCCATGAAGGTCCTCTTCCGTTCCCGCCCCGACTCCGACGAGGCCCTCTCCCTCGCCGCCTCCCTCGCGGACCGGCTCGCCTCCCGCGGCGTTGCGGTCACCTTCGACGCGGGGACCGGCGCCGCCCTGGGGCGGCAGGGAGAGCCGATCGACAGGACCGACGCGGATCTCGTCGTCTGCATCGGCGGTGACGGCACGATCCTGCTCGCCGTCCAGGAGATGAAACGGCAACGCCCGATCCTCGGCATCAACCGCGGCGAGGTCGGTTTCCTCACCGACCTGGAGCCGGAGGAGGCACCCGCCTTCCTGGACCGCATCTCCCCGGATATTTCCTGCGAATCACGGATGAGGATCACGTTCTCCCTCGACGGGCACCTCCTCGGCACCGCCCTCAACGAGGCGGTGATCGTGACCAGCCGACCCGCAAAGATGCTCCGTTTCTCCATCTCCATCGACGGGAACCCCTCCGACCAGTTCCGCGCCGATGGGATGATCGTCGCGACCCCCACCGGGTCGACCGCGTATGCGATGTCCGCGGGGGGACCGCTCGTCGATCCACGGGTCGAGGGCTTCCTTCTCGTCCCGCTCGCACCCTACATGCTCTCCTCGCGGCCCCACCTCATCTCGAGCCACCGGGACGTCGAGCTCGCGCTCGAATCGCCGAAGCCCGCCCACATGGTCCTTGACGGCCAGGTGCAGTTCGAGATCGACGGAGAGGCACGCATCCGGGTGGAGCGGGCGGTGGAGCCCGCCCTCTTCGTCAACACCGGCCGCAACTTCTTCGGTAAGGTCGAGCAGAAGCTCCGCCGCCTTTAAGTACAACGACGTCGAGATGAACCCTGGTGACATCGCATGCCAACAGCCGCCTCTGACTATGCGGCCCTCTCAGAGGGCCTGAAGAACCTGCTCGGCCTCTCCGGATCCCCGGTCGCGTTCCGCTTTGCACACATAAAAGACGAGATCCCCGAGGGGATGGCGGAGGCCCCCGAGCAGCTGCGGCACTGCAAGATGGTCTCGATGGCACGGCACGACGGGGCCGTCTTCTATGCGACGGTGGATCGGCATCTCTGCAACGGTGGCGCATGGGCACTCGGGCTCCGTCCGCTCACCGAGTCGCTCCAGACGGGAGACTTCTACTTCAAACTCGGCAAGTTCTCCTCACGTGCCGCCTGCCGGAGGACGATCGACCGGATCCCCCATCTCACCCCGGGAGAGACCTACGCCACCCTCTATGCACCGCTCGAGGCGGCCCCGTTCGTCCCCGAGGTGGTGCTGATCGTCGCGACACCGCTCTCGATGCTGAAGCTCGCACAGGCAGCGCTCTTCGAGGTGGGCGGGCGGAACACGGCGGAGTTCGCCGGTATCCAGTCGGTCTGTGCGGACGCGACCGCCCAGACCTTCCTCTCCGGGAGGACGAACTTCTCGCTCGGGTGCGACGGGTCCAGGAAGTTCTCCGGGATCGAGGAGCAGGAGATGGTGATGGGTATCCCGGCCGAACGGCTCCCGTCCCTGGTCGCGGGGCTCGAGATCGTGATGGGGGCACCCGGTTCGGTGAAGAGGACCGGGTAGAACGGCCGTTCAGGAAAAAATGGCCGGGAGACGACCCCTGGCCCTCACTTCTTCTTTCCACCGAAAAGGTCCGAGAGGTCGGAGAAGAAACCGCCCTTCCTCTCGTCCTGCGGCGCGGTACCGCCACCGAGTTCGAGGAGACGGGCATACAGCTCGCGCTCCTGCTCGGTGAGCTGGCGCGGGATGACGATGCGCACCCGGACGAGCAGGTCCCCGGGCCGTCCTCTCCGCCGGACCCCCTCTCCGGGAATGCGGAGGGCGGTGCCGTACTGGACGCCCGCCGGCACCTTCAACTCCACCGTCCGCCCGTCGATCGTCTTCACCTCGACCGTGCAACCGAGCGTCGCCTGTGCCGGGTTCAGGTCCAGGACCGTCTCCAGGTTGTCGCCGTGCCGGACGAAACGGTCGTGCGGCGCGACGTGTATCTCGATGTAGAGGTCGCCGTTCGCCGCCCCGTACTCTCCCGCCTCGCCGTACCCCTCGATCCGGAGGCGCATGCCGTGCTCGATCCCGGCGGGGACATGGACCATGACCTTTCGCTTCACCCGCTGGTTGCCCCGCCCGCCGCAGGCACGGCAGGCGCTCTCCGCGATCGTGCCCCTGCCACCGCACTGGGTGCAGGGGGTCATCCGGACGAACTGGCCGAAGATCGTCTGGCTCGCCTGGCGCATCTGGCCGGTTCCACCGCAGCGCGAACAGGTGTGGCGCTTCTTCGTCTCGCTCCCGGTGCCGTCGCAGGCATCGCACGGCTCCGTGTGCCAGACCTCGACCTCGCGGTCCGCGCCGGCGACCGCCTCCTCGAGCGTGATCTGCATCCGCATGAGGAGGTCGTCCCCCCGGCGCGGGCCGCGCGGTGCGCCGCCCCGCGCTCCGCCTCCGAAGAAGGCGTCGAAGATGTCGCCGAAGCCGGAGAAGTCCGACGAGAACCCGCCCTCGAACCCACCCCCGGCGTAGCTCCCCTTCGACGCATTCGTGAACGTCTCGTGGCCCATCCGGTCGTACTGCGCCCGTTTCGTTGCATCCGAGAGGGTCGCGTATGCCTCGTTGATCTCCTTGAACCGCTCCTCTGCACCGGGCTCCTTGCAGACGTCGGGGTGGTACTTCCGTGCCAGGTTCCGGTACGCCCTCCTGATCTCCTTCTCGTCGGCGGTCCGTGGGACCCCCAGGCGCTCGTAGTAATCTCCGGCGGCCATCCGGGGTGCGCTCCTTACTCCTTCACGTTGAAGTCGGCGTCGACCACGGTGTCATCCTTCGGAGCGGAGCCGGAGGCGTCCGTCGTCCCCGTCGACTGCGAGGCGGCCGCTTCGGCCTGCGCCTTCTGGTAGAGCTTCGTCGTCGCGGTGTAGATCGCCTCCGACAGGGCCTCCATCTCCTTCTTCATCGCCTCCAGGTCGTCGTCCTCGAGCGCCTTCTTGAGCCGGGCGGTCGCCTCCTCGACCCGGTTCCGGTCATCGGTCTCGAGCTTGTCGCCGTTCTCCTTGATCAACCGCTCCGCGGAGAAGACCGCGGTATCGGCGGAGTTGCGCAGCTCGATCTCCTCGCGCTTCTTCTTGTCCTCGTCCGCGTAGGCCTTCGCGTCCTCGACCATCTTGGAGATCTCCTCGTCGGAGAGCTTCTTCGACCCCTTGATCGTGATCGTCTGCTCGTTCCCGGTCCCCAGGTCCTTTGCCGAGACATGGATGATGCCGTTCGCATCGATGTCGAACGTGACCTCGATCTGCGGGATACCGCGCGGTGCCGGCGGGATGCCGGTCAGCTGGAACCTCCCCAGGGTGAAGTTGTCCTTGGCCAGTGCCCGTTCGCCCTGGACCACGTGGATCTCCACCGAGGTCTGGCCGTCGGCGGCCGTTGAGAAGATCTGCGACTTCCGGGTCGGTATGGTCGTATTCCGCTCGATCAGCTTGGTCGCGATCCCGCCGAGGGTCTCGATCCCGAGCGTGAGGGGCGTGACGTCGAGGAGGACGATGTCCTTTGCCTCACCGGTCAGTACGGCCGCCTGGATCGCGGCACCGAGCGCGACGACCTCGTCGGGGTTGACGCTCTTGTCCGGATCGCGCCCCATCACCCGCTTCACGGTCTCCTGGACGAGCGGGGTGCGCGTCTGACCGCCGACGAGGAGGACGTGCTGGATCTCCGCCGGGGTGAGCTTCGCATCGGCGAGTGCCTGTTTGACCGGGCCGATCGTGGACTCGACCAGGTCTCCGACGAGCTGCTCGAACTTGGCCCGGGTGAGGTCGATGTCCAGGAACTTCGGGCCCGAGGCATCGGTCGTGATGTACGGCAGGTTGATGTTCGTCTTCTGGACCGTGGAGAGCTCGATCTTCGCCGCCTCTGCCGCGTCACGGAGGCGCTGCATCGCGATCTGGTCGTTCCTGAGGTCGATCCCCGAGGACTTTTTGAACTCCTCGACGAGGTAGTCGACGATCCTCTTATCGAAGTCGTCCCCGCCCAGGTGGTTATTGCCGGCGGTGGACTTGACCTCGAAGACACCGTCACCCAGCGTCAGTATCGAGACGTCGAAGGTGCCGCCGCCCAGATCGTAGACCAGGACGGTCGCCTCGTTCTCCTTGTCGATCCCGTATGCGAGCGCGGAGGCGGTCGGCTCGTTGATGATCCGCAGGACATCGAGGCCGGCGATCGTCCCCGCATCCTTGGTCGCCTGGCGCTGGGCGTCGTTGAAGTAGGCCGGAACGGTGATGACGGCCTTGGTGATCGTCTCTCCCAGGTAGGCCTCCGCGTCCCGCTTCAGCTTCTGCAGGATCATCGCCGAGATCTCCTGGGGGGTGTAACTTTTATCGTCGATCGTGACCTTCTCGCTCGTCCCCATCTTCCTCTTGATCGAGAGGACCGTCCGGTTCGGGTTGGTGATCGCCTGCCTCTTCGCCAGGGAACCGACGAGCCGCTCCCCCTCCTTGGAGAACGCCACGGCGGAGGGTGTCGTCCGTGCACCCTCGGCGTTCGGGATCACGATCGGCTGTCCGCCCTCCATGATCGCCATGCACGAGTTCGTGGTCCCGAGATCGATACCAATTACCTTCTCTTTTGCCATGTAACTCACTCCTTGCCTTTTGAGACTGCAACCTTCGCGCAACGGATGACCCTGTCGTTCATGCAGTAGCCCCGCCGGATCTCGTCGATGATGGTCCCCTCCTCCGCGTCGGAAGCGACGTAGGCGATCGCATCGTGATACGCGGGGTCGAACCGCCGGTTCAGAGATTCGATCGGGGTGATTCCACGCCGCTCCAGGATGGCCCCGAAGAGCTTCCGTATCTGCACGAGCCCCTCGCGGAGCCCCTCGCCGTCGGCCTGCTCGGCCCGCTCGAGGTTGTCGTACACCTCGAGCACCTCGCAGGTGAACTCCTCGAGTGCCGCGTTCACCCGAAGCACCAGGTCCTTCGCGGACCGCTTCTTATAATTCTCGAAGTCGGCCGCGAGCCGGAGGAACCGATCGTTCAGCTCCTCGTGGGCCGCCTGGAGTTCGGCAAGGCTGGCGGACAGATCGACAGGGTTCTCCACCGTCTCCGTGCGCTCTTCGTTCGCCTCCTCCTCTGGTCTCATACGTGAACCAGATTATATTGGCTAGTGGTTCTATATAATGATTTCTTTTTATGCCGTTGTTTAATCGATAATTCTTCCCCCGATACCTGTTTTGGGCTTGAATTTCGTGTATTTACGGAATTCCCGCTTCCGTTGGGGGACGGACGGAACCGGTGACTGCGATCATGATAAATGATCCCGTTCCCCACACTGGTGCACCATGAGGTATGCACTCCTCTCCGTCTGGGACAAGGAAGGCCTCGTCCCGCTTGCCGGTGCCCTCGTCGGGCACGGCTACCGTCTCATCTCCTCCGGGGGAACCGGGAAGGCGCTTGCAGACGCCGGTATCCCGTTCGTGGAGGTGTCGGCCCACACGGGCTCGCCCGAGATGATGGGAGGGCGCGTCAAGACGCTCCACCCGCGGATCCACGGAGGCTTGCTCGGGCGGCGGGGCATCGACGACCGGGTGATGGCCGAACAGGGGATCGAGCCGATCGACCTTGTCGTGGTCAACCTCTACCCGTTCGAGGCGATGCGCGACCAGGGGCTCTCCCTACCGGACCTCGTCGAGTACATCGACATCGGGGGACCGGCGATGATCCGCGCGGCCGCCAAGAACTACCGGGATGTCGGCGTCGTCGTCGACCCGGCGCAGTACCCGCTCGTGATCGCGGCCCTCGAGCGGGGTGGTCTCTCGGAGGACGAGCGCCTCTCGCTGGCGAGGGCGGCCTTCGCCCGAACCGCCGCCTACGACGCGGCGATCAGCAACCACCTCCACGCCCTCGACGGGGGGCTGCCCGCCGTCTATACCCGCCAGTGGACGAACGGACGCCCGCTCCGGTACGGCGAGAACCCGCATCAGCAGGCGGCGGTCTACGGGGATCGGGGAGTCGCCGGCGCCGTGCCCCTCCAGGGCCGCGAGATGTCCTACAACAACTATCTCGACCTCGATGCAGCCGTTCGCCTCGTCGCGGAGTTCGAGGAGTGCGCGGCGGTCATCGTCAAGCACAACAACCCCTGCGGGGCTGCAGTCGGCGCGACCCCGGCGGAAGCCTATGTCACCGCGCGGGAGGTCGACCCGGTCTCTGCCTACGGGGGGGTCGTTGCGCTC
>ENA-UOWE01001508-UOWE01001508.1-activated-sludge-metagenome-genome-assembly--contig:-NODE-1508-length-28481-cov-11.393267_pt1 | contig 28481 bp, 23 predicted proteins | sample MGYA00249841_ERZ761562 | MGnify/ENA primary metagenome ERZ761562 (study PRJEB28883, sample SAMN05720200) | activated sludge metagenome | isolation source: Anaerobic digester | place: Japan...
GACGTTTCTCCTGTCTCACTGAAAGCGAGACACGCGAAACATCCCCATGTCCTCTAAATGACTCTTATGAGCTGCTAAAACTCTCCCAGTATTTTGACCTCAGGCTCAAGCATCACATTGAACTTCTCAAATACCGTCTTCTGCACATGCCTGATCAGATCATACACATCCTTTGCCGCGGCATCCCCGTTATTCACCACAAAACCGCAGTGAAGGGTTGATACCTGGGCTCCTCCGATAGTAAACCCTCTCAAACCCGCATCCTCTATGAGCTTGCCTGCGAAGTAACCCTCAGGCCTCTTGAAGGTGCTGCCTGCGCTGGGCAAATGCAGCGGCTGCTTGCTTTTCCTTTTTTCGGCCAGTTCCGCCATTTTGCTGTCTATCTCATCCTTGTTTCCCTTCTTAAGTCTTATACAGCATCTTAAAACTATGTGCTTTCCCGGTTCTATAATGCTCTTCCTGTACATGAATTTCATTTCATCGTTTTTAAGTCTCTTTAAATTAAGATCCTGATCCAGCAGCTCAACCCACTCAACAATATCCTTCATTTCTCCGCCGTAGGCTCCGGCATTCATTGTCACCGCTCCTCCGAGAGACCCGGGAATGCCGCTTGCAAACTCCATTCCTGTAAGGCCTTCCCTGGCAGCCATTTTGGATAATGTTGAAAGCAGAACACCTGATTCTGCTGTGATTATATCATTATCTATACTGACACTTCCGAACTTCTCCCCGATTTTGATTACTGCTCCTCTCAGCCCCTTGTCAGATACCAGGAGGTTGCTTCCATTGCCTATTATATAGTATGATAAACCCTGCTCCCTAAGGTCTTTAATTGCCTTCACCAGTTCCGTACTGTCATCCGGTTCAATAAATATATCCGCAGGCCCTCCTACCTTGAAGGAGGTATGATTTTTCATCGGCTCATTATATAGTATCTGCATTGCTGCCATGTCCCCTTTCAGTTTCACTGTTCCTCCACGGTTCTTATAATTCCCATAGGTGTCTGCTCGCAGCACTGCCCCAGGGGATTATCCCTCAATATACCAATAAGGGTCTTCCTGTCAAGGGATGATTTTGAAGTTCCAAGTATATTCCCGCCCAAATCGTTAATATCTACTATTGCGACCTCCGCTTTTATGCTGTCGCTGATGCTTTTTGCCACCTGATCCGGGTTCTCGGGCCCCAGTACAACATATTTATTATACGGAGGCAGAGTGTTTGGAGTAGGCCCGTCTATGGAAGAAGCCTTGTAACCGGCTATCCTGTAGAAATCTCCCTTGCGTCCGAACAGTTTTCCAAAAAAACTCACAACAGCTGCAAAAAGTATTCTCAGCACCCCGCATTCCCTTAATGCCATTTCCATGGTCTCAGGTATTCCCAGGCCTATTCCTGAAGGAGTTTTTGTAACGTATTTGGACAGCAGCCTTGCCAGGGGCCTCGGCTTAATTTCTGCCACCGGAAAAGCTCTCCCCTGGGTTATTGCCACAGCTTTTTCGCTAATAAATACTATATCATTCTCCTTCACTATTTCCCGGGCATACATACTGACGACATCGACAATGCTGTCATCCTTCGTTATAACATGAGTCTTTACGGGTATTCGCAGATATTTCGTACCATTGTATTCAATTATCGGCTGTTTTTCCTTCTTCGTGCTTTTAACCTCAGTCATACAATCTCCTCCATTTGGTTTGTTTCTTATGTGAAATCTGTCCATATTCTTGCAGTATTATTCAATGGTTTTTCCTCCGCTGTCCTATCAGCTTTTCCGCTTCCTTAACAGCCTGCTCCGGACTTATATTCCCTTGCACTGCTTCCCTTATTTTTGTCTGCAGAATAAGGTCGATTTCACTCCAGTTGTCCACCTTGGGAAGGTGTTCCGCAAAATATAAGTTCTGCTGTATAGTATACATCTCTTTGTCATTTTCGTACAGATATTTACCTGATTTTCTGACGGGAAAGTAGCCGAAATACTCCAGATCCTTTTGTGCTTCCGCGGAGGTGATGAATTTGATGAAATCAATGCATACTTTCTTCTTAGCGGCATCCTTCTGCTTGAAAACGGCATAAGAGCACGTAGTTGAACATAATGACAGAGGCACATCGGACTTTCCTGCAGGAAACTTGGCCACAGTAAAGTTAATTCCGCTGTTTCCCTGAATATTCCGCAGCAGCGGCACCGTCCATGACCCTCCTATGTACACTGCTGTCTTCCCATTCAGGAAAGCAGACCATGCCTGGTTTTCATTCATTACTCCGAAGTCCGGGTGGGTGACTTTGTATTTATGCTTGAGATCACACAGCTTTGTCAGGCCTGACACAGCTTCGGGAGTATTGAATATATATCTGCCTGTTGCATCGTCAATTATCTGTGCTCCGTCACACATTATGATTCCGAAGGCATTGTAATAACCCGGCTCTATAAAGGAGTTAAAGCCGTATGTCCCATTGTAGGTAAGCTGTTTCAATGCTTCAACGAACTGCTCGTAGGTCCATTCCCCGTTCTCCGGCAGGCTGACATTTCTTTCACTGAAGATGTCGGTATTAAGAAGCATAGTATAGCCTGTCATCATCCATGGTATTCCATATATCTTACCGTTGTGCGTCGCTGTATCAAGTATGCTGTTGATGAAGTCTGCCCTTTCCTCTAAACTGATGTGTCCGTCCAATTCCTCCAGATACCCTCCGGAGATGAAGAAATAATCGCTGCCTATAGGTGCAATATCCGGATTCGCTCCTATTTTGGCCGCTGCCTTAAGAAAGCCCGGGCCTTCATTCCAATCAAGCTCCCTTAACTCAATATATACTCCTGGGTTCTGCTTTTCAAACTGCCTTATTTTGCTTTTGATCCAGCCAAACCGTGTTGCGCTTCTGATATCCAGCCGCGGGTAATCCCATAAGGTTATAACCCCTGTCCACTCTGTTTTCTCATGAACCGGCTCCAGGCTTTTCTTGTAGTCCTCCTTCACATGCTTTAATAATACTGGTCCCGAAAATATATAAAGTGTAAGAATCGCACATAAAAAAAGAGTAAACGCTTTCCTAAGGGTCATTTGTATCCCTCCATACCGGCTTTTACTCTATGTATATTCATTTATACCGTCAGGGTATTCCTCGCTGCCAAAGTAACGTATTACACTGAATACACTGGTTTCCCGCCAATACACCCTGACCTAGAGATTTACTTTCTTACCTTTCCTGTTCAGATAGTCAATAAGCTTTAAGGGATCGGTATTTATCACCAGAGCCTCAGGCATTTCCAGTTCCTCAAATATCTCTTCGATCTTGTTGAACTTCCCTACATCATAACAGATATGACAGTCACTTCCTGCAGCCAGTACAACACCCGTCTCCTTTGCCTTAGCTGCAATAATCCTGCAATTCTCCGAGCTTCCCTTACGGCTCCCCAAAAAGGAGCTGTTGTTTATTTCTATCAGTGTTCCCGTATCCCTGGCACATTGAAGAAGCCTGTCTATGTCAATAGGATAGTACGGGTTACCGGGATGGGCTATGATATCCACATAGGGATTTGACATTGCCCCCACCAGCGCCCTTGTATTCTCTTCAACAGTTCCTGAGTCAATGCAGGCTTCATGAAGAGAAGCAATAACTATATCCAGTTTTTTTAAGTATTTTTCGGGTACATCAAGTCTGCCCTCAAAATCCATTATGTTGGCCTCTACACCCTTCAGCACCCTCACACCCTTGATGTATTCAGGTATAACCCTCATATTCCCGAAATGGAATAAGTCGGGGCCCCCCTGCATTGCCGGTCCGTGGTCTGTCATTGCTATCAGCTTCAAGCCCAATTCTGCCGCTTCTTCCGCAATTTCCTTAATGGTACTGTAAGCATGGCCGCTTGATATGGTATGGCAGTGAGTATCAAGTAATAATTTCAAGAAAACACCCTCTTTGTTATTGTTCGTCCTTTTCCACCTTATATTCCGGGTTGTACCCTGTCGGTTCATCCGGAATAATAAGCGCAGCAGCTACATAGGCAAATATCCCGGGGAAAAATCCCGTTGCTATTGTAAGGGCAACCCATATAAGCCTGATTATCGTAACATCAATGTTGAAATAGTCCTCCAGGCCTCCGCATACGCCTGATATTGTTCTTACAGTTCTGGATTTATATAATTTCTTATACATACTTCTTTACCTCCCGGTTTTAATTTATCAAACATATTTCCATTTGTCCCTTCATTGAAGCATTTCCCCGGTGCCGGCAATCAAGTACTGCCCGGAATGGACATGTTTGATTTTTAGTTTTCATAATATATTACGAAACATTTTTGAAAAAGTTTTATGAATTAAAAAAATTATATACAACTTCTGCAACTTTCCTGTTCATCCCCTGTACTTTCTCAAGCTCTTCCAAGGATGCCTTTTTGATATTCTTCAGACTGCCAAAACTCTTCAGCAGTGCTTTTCTTCTGGCAGGCCCTATTCCCGGTATGTCGTCCAGAGCAGATTTTACAGTAGTCTTGCTTCTAAGGCTCTTATGATAGCTTATGGCAAACCTGTGTGCCTCTTCCTGGATTGCGGATATCAGCCGGAAAGCCTTGGAGGCTTTAGGCAGCTCAATTTCCCTGCCATTATATATCAGCCCTCTTGTTCTGTGCTTATCGTCCTTTACCATTCCGCAAACAGGTATATTTATGTCCAGCTCCCGGAGAACCGGCAGCACTGCATTGACTTGTCCAATGCCCCCATCCAGCAATATCATGTCCGGGAACACCGAGAATCTGCCCAATTCAAAATCTTTTCCCTCCGCTTCAAGCTCTTCTCTCTCCTTTAGGCCATGGACAAATCTTCTCTCCACAATCTCCCTCATGCTTTCATAATCGTTGGCGCCTTCAACGGATTTTATCCTGAATCTCCTGTAGTTTCTATTATTAGGCTTTCCCTGCTCAAAAACTATCATTGAACCGACATTCAATACTCCCTGGATATTTGAAATATCAAAGGCTTCGATCCTTACGGGTACAGCATTGAGCTCCAGAATATCCTTAAGTTCCCTGCATGCTCCCATTGTTTTCTCGGTGTCATTTTTCTGCTTTTCTATCAGAAGCCTTAATGTGTCTTCCGCATTCCTGCTTACCATTTCAATAAGCTTTTGCTTTTCTCCCCTCCGGGGGACAACAAGCTTGACCCGGCCTCCCTTTTTATCGCTGAGCCATCTCTCAATAATATTTATCTCGTCAATTTCTTCCTGAAGTATTATTTCTCTTGGTATAAGCGCATCCGACCCGTAGTACTGTTTAATAAAGCTGCTTAATATCTCCTTTGAGTCACTAAGCTTGGTATCCTCAATAAGAAAATGCTCTCTGCCGATAAGCTTTCCTCCTCTTACAAAGAAAACCTGTATGCAGGATTCCGATTCATTCAGCGCAAAGGCTATTATGTCCTGGTCTATAAGTGCTGAAGATATTACTTTCTGCTTTTCCGCAATCTTTATCAGGGAGTTCATATTATCCCTGATTTCGGCTGCCTTCTCAAAATCCAGATTATCTGCCGCTTGATGCATTTTGTCCTCCAGCTGTTTCAATACCTCCTCCTGCTTGCCCTCAAGCATCATTATTACTGAGTCAATAAGCTCCCTGTATTGTTCCTTGCTGACATTTCCCTGACATGGGCCTATACATTTCTTTATATGATAGTTGAGGCAGGGCCTTTCCTTTCCGATTGCCCTGCTTATGTTTTTGCTGCAATATCTTATGGGAAAAAGGCCTTTCAGGAGGTCAATGGTTCTGTTTACTGCGGTAACATCGGTATAAGGGCCGAAATACTTTGCTCCGTCCTTCTTTATCTCTCTCACAATAAGCAGTCTTGGATAATCTTCTTTTACTGTAATCTTAATATAGGGATACTGCTTGTCATCCTTAAGCATTACATTATACTTAGGCCTGTGTTTTTTTATAAAGTTACATTCAAGTATAAGGGCTTCCAGCTCTGAATCGGTTATTATGTATTCCAGGTCTGTAATCCTCTCAACCATTGCGGCGACCTTGGGATGCTGATTCTTTGAGTTCTGGAAATACTGCCTTACCCTGTTCTTCAGGTTTATTGCCTTTCCAATATATATAATCTCATTATATTCGTCACGCATTATATAAACTCCGGGTTTTTCCGGGAGATTTTTCAGTTTGTCTTCCAATGAAATCATAAGTGTATTCCTCCGGTTTTGAATAGTGTATGCTTCTATTATACTACAAGTTTGCTGAAATAAAACGAGGCAAAAAGATGTCCCCCGCTTTTGAGACACGGGGACGTTTCTCCTGTCCCACTGAAAGTGAGACAAGCGAAACGTCCCCGTGCCCCATGTCCTTTTATAATGATTGTTTGAATTATCCGGCAATTATGCTACTATTGATTTAGGACTTAATATCATATCGGCTTCTGGTCTGTTTTAAACGAGCGGAGGAGGAGATTCATATGTTCTACGGTCGTATAAAGAGATTCCTGAAGATACTGCTATCTGCAATGCTTGTTCTGTCTATGATAAGCGGCTGCAGCGCATCGAAAACAACGACGCCCACCGGTAAAACACCGGGAAGCCTTAATGTGGAATTCACGGAGGAAACTACGGTACCATCCGGCCTGAAGCTCCCTGATCTGGGAGCCGCAAGTTTCACCGTGGACACCGGAAACAAAGTCTCCGGCGCCGTTCCTCTTGCCGGAGACGCGCTGACGCTTGAGCTGACGGACAACGCAGGTCTTCATTGGACCCTTAAGGTTCCGGCCGGCGCTGTCAAATGGCCGGAGACAATAACAATGACCGCCCTTACGGATGTACGGAGCAGCGATATCCCCGGAAAACTCGCGGGTGTGATGCTGGAGCCCGACGGGCTGCGGTTCGATGCCCCCGCCCAATTGACCGTCTCCGGCAGCGCGCCGGGGGGCAGCGCTATTTTTCTGAGCGGCAACGCAAACGGTTCGTCAGTCACCTTCGCTATGCCCGGCGACAAACCAAACAGCACTCTCGTCACCCATTTCAGCACTTTGCTCCTCAATTGGGGGGATGAAGACCCTGATTTTGAAGCCATCCGGGAGAGAGGGGTCGAGATGTACAAGACGTTGGCCCAAATGGCGAGGGAAATGCTCAAGGAAAAGATTAAGTTGCCGGTACCGCCTTCGCTGTCGCCGCACTGTGTCGGTCAGGCGGAGAAGGAAGCCAACAGCAAAAAGCTTGCGGAATTTGAGAATGCGTTCAATAATCCCGAAATGCCGCTTCTCGAGTATATGCTGTCGATAAGAACGCAGCTTCAGCTGTCCGGCAGCAGCTATATTGATTCTGCTGCGGAAAACGGATTGATGCAGCGCATGGTATCCAAGGCTGACGCGCTGATTTCAAAATACGGCGATGACGCGGAAAAGCTGACGGCTATCGCGTCGGCTGTCATGAAGACAGCGTATAATGCCTCATTTGAGGGAGGCGCCGAAAATGATGCCGCTCCGCTCCTGACGAAGCTTGGAGAACTCTATGTAAAAGCCATCGACAAGTTTTTTCTTAAGCTGACGAAGGAGCATGACTACCGTTACGTGGAGGCAATCGTGGATGCGCTGCGGGTGGCACACCTGCTGGGGGCCGGTGAACACATTTCTTACGAGGAACTGGCGGAGCGCCTTGAAAAGGCGCTGCACTTCGACGTGAAAATCACTTATACATGCCAGATCGTAACAGCAAAAAATATCTTGGAGGCCTCGTTCCCGATTGAGAGCAATACCCTGGGCCAACAGCTTGAGTTGAAGGGCAGCGGTACGGGAAGCCTGATATACTACTTGGATTCAGGCGATGAACGGATCACAGCGGACGCCCCGGATTTTACCGTTCAGCTGTCTGTTACGGACTTTATGCCATGCGAAGGCACAGCGGCCATCACCCTTGACGGATTCACTCCCGAATATGAAACTTATTACAACGAAAAGGGAATACCCATGCTGAAATTTCCCGTTCTGCGGGGCAACTGGAGTAATCTGTTTTATGATTATAGGCGGTTCGACCCCGTCAGCGAGTCCGGTTTCTATAAGTTCCCCGTCGCGCTGAACGTGGGCAAGGCGTACGCCGTGGAGGAAACCATTCAGGTATCGGATGGGGAAGGCGGGACCGGAAACCTGGAGTTCAGGCTGGAGCACACACCGCAGGAATAAATGAGAAGGACACGGGGACGTTTCTCCTGTCCCACCTTCGGTGGGACACGCGAAACGTCCCTATGTCCCTAACGTCCCCGTGTCCCCTTACTAATCTCTAGCTAGTATCTTCTTCAAAAACTGGCCAGTGTATGAGGCGTCAACCTTGCATATCTCCTCAGGGGTGCCTTGGGCAATAATGGTGCCGCCCCTGTCTCCCCCTTCCGGTCCCAGGTCTATTATATAATCAGCCCTTTTAATTACATCCAGGTTGTGCTCAATTACGATAATGCTGTTGCCTGTATCTACAAGCCTGTCAAGTATTCCAAGCAGCTTGTGTATGTCGGCAATATGAAGTCCTGTGGTAGGTTCATCCAGTATATATACAGTCTTTCCGGTGCTTCTCTTTGACAGCTCGTAAGCCAGCTTTATCCTCTGAGCCTCACCGCCGGACAGCTCGGTAGAGGGCTGCCCAAGTTTTATATATCCCAGCCCCACATCAAATAATGTCTGCAGCTTTTTCTGCACTCTCGGTATGTTCTTGAAAAATTCAAGAGCATCTTCCACCGTCATATTAAGTACTTCAGAAATATTCCTGCCCTTGTAGCGTACCTCCAGAGTCTCCCTGTTGTATCTCTTCCCCTTGCATACTTCACAAGGAACATAAACATCCGGAAGAAACTGCATTTCAATTTTGATTATACCGTCACCCTTGCAGGCCTCGCATCTTCCGCCCTTTACATTGAAGCTGAACCTGCCGTTATTGTAGCCCTTCATTTTTGCCTCCGGTGTGGCTGCAAACACTTCCCGTATAATATCAAAAGCCCCTGTATAAGTAGCCGGGTTGGATCTGGGCGTTCTTCCTATGGGTGACTGGTCAATGTCAATGACCTTGTCAATATGCTCTATCCCTTTGATCCATTTATGCTCTCCCGCTCTCAGCTTGGAACCGTACAATCTGTGTGATAGTTCCTTATATAGTATTTCATTGATTAAGGTGCTTTTTCCCGAGCCGGAGACTCCTGTTATGCAAGTAAACACCCCAAGAGGTATATTGACGTCCAAGTCTTTAAGGTTATTCTCCCTTGCCCCTTTTATTTCAATCCATTTTCCATTGGGTTTTCTTCTCTCCTGCGGAATGGGAATCTGTTTTTTCCCGCTGAGATACTGACCGGTAACTGATTCTTCACACGCCAGTATAGTATCAAGGGAGCCGGCTGCGACTATCTCCCCTCCATGGACTCCCGCTCCCGGGCCCATATCAATGATATAGTCTGCTGCATGCATTGTCTCTTCATCATGCTCAACAACCAGCAGCGTATTCCCCAAATCAGTAAGGTTCCGAAGGGCCTTCAGGAGCTTGCCGTTGTCCCTCTGATGCAGCCCTATGCTGGGCTCGTCAAGTATGTACAATACACCTACAAGGCTTGAGCCTATCTGGGTAGCCAGCCTTATCCTCTGTGCCTCTCCCCCGGATAAGGTTCCTGCGGCACGGGAAAGAGTAAGGTATTCAAGCCCCACAGTAACCAGGAATTCCAATCTCTCATGCAGCTCTTTCAGCACCAGCTTTGATATAATCTTCTGTTTTTCGGTTAGCTTCAGGTTCCGGAGAAACTCCATTATCTTGTATACAGACATGCTGCATAATTCAGCAATGGACAATCCGCCTACAGTAACCGCAAGGCTCTCCTTCTTAAGCCTTGCCCCCTTGCACTCAGGACACGGTACAGAGGACATGAAATTTTCTATTTCATACCTCATATAGTTGGACTTTGTCTCCAAATAACGCCTCTCAAGGTTGTTCACAACACCCTCGAAGGCCATCATCACTTCGCCGCTGCCGTACTCTCTCTGATACTTTACTTTAATCTTTTCTCCTCCGTTGCCGTATAAAAGGATCTGTACAGCTTTTTCATCCAAGTCGCAGATAGGAGTATCCAGACTGAAACCGTAGTGTTTTGCGGCTGCATAGAATACATTGTAATACCATGAACTCTCATCGAGGTTCTTCCATGGTTCTATTGCCCCTTCCATGACCGACTTTGTCTTATCCGGTATAACCAGATCCGGGTCTATCCTCCGGAGCTCACCCAAACCGTCACAAACCGGGCATTTCCCAAAGGGGCTGTTGAAGGAGAACATCCGAGGCGCGGGGTCTTCTATGCTTATTCCGCATTCCACGCAGGCAAAGTTCTGGCTGAACAGCCGTTCCTCCTTGCCGATTATATCGAGAAGCACCGTTCCTCCGGAAAGCTTCAGAACAGTTTCCAGGGAATCGGTCAGCCTCTTGTTTGCACCCTCTTTGACTATGATCCTGTCAACGATTACTTCTATTGTATGTTTCTTGTTTTTCTCCAGCTTGATTTCCTCATTGAGGTCGGCAATCTCCCCGTCAATTCTTGCTCTGACGTAGCCGCTCTTCTTTATTTCCTCCAGGAGCTTCTGGTGTTCCCCTTTTTTACCCTGGATAACCGGGGCAAGAAGCTGTATCCTGGTTCCCGGCTCAAGGGAATTTATATAGTCAACCATCTGATCCACCGTCTGCTGGGATATCTCCTTGCCGCACACATGGCAGTGGGGTGTCCCTATTCTGGCATAAAGCAGTCTCAGATAGTCATATATTTCCGTTACTGTGCCTACTGTTGACCGGGGATTCCTGTTGGTTGTCTTCTGGTCTATTGAAATTGCGGGAGAGAGGCCTTCAATATAATCCAGGTCCGGCTTTTCCATCTGCCCAAGAAACTGCCTTGCATAAGCAGAAAGAGACTCTACATAGCGCCTCTGCCCCTCTGCATATATGGTATCAAAAGCCAGGGAGGATTTGCCGGAACCGCTTAGCCCTGTAATCACTACAAATTTATCTCTTGGTATTTCTACATCTATGTTCTTAAGGTTGTGCTCCCGGGCACCCTTAATAATAATCTTATCCTTTGCCATTATACACCTCGTTATTTCTTCAGCCTATGCCTCAATTCAATTATTTTGTCCCTAAGTTCCGCAGCCCGCTCATACTGCAATGCCCTGGCACAGTCCTTCATCTCTTCCTCCAAAGCGGCAATCAGCCTGAGCAGATCATCCTTCCTCATGAATTCAATATCATGCTTAATGCCGTATTTTGCAGACTCTTCTGCTGCAGTAGTGGCCTCAATGATTTCGTGTATCGCTTTTCTGATAGTCTGGGGTTTTATACCGTGCTTTTCGTTATAATCCATCTGAATCTTTCTTCTTCTGTTGGTCTCACTTATAGCCCGCTTCATTGAATCGGTAATATTATCAGCATACATAATTACCTTTCCGTCCACATTTCTTGCAGCCCTTCCCACCGTCTGGATAAGGGATATCTCCGACCTCAGGAACCCCTCCTTATCGGCATCAAGTATGGCAACCAGTGATACCTCGGGAAGATCCAGCCCCTCCCTGAGCAGGTTTATACCCACAAGAACGTCAAATTCACCCAGTCTGAGGCTTCTTATTATCTTCATTCTCTCAATGGTGAGAATATCCGAATGCAGATACCGCACCTTGATATCCAGCTCCTTCATATAAGCAGTCAGATCCTCAGCCATCTTCTTGGTGAGGGTGGTAACCAGCACTCTCTGGTTATTCGCGGCCCTCTCCCTCACTTCACCGATCAGGTGGTCTATCTGCCCCTTTACCGGCCGGATTTCTATCTCGGGGTCCACCAATCCGGTAGGCCTTATAATCTGTTCAGCCACGCAGTTGCTTCGCTCAAGCTCGAACTTTGCCGGTGTGGCACTGACATAAATCACCTGGTTAAGCCTCTGCTCAAACTCTTCAAAATTCAAGGGCCTGTTGTCAAAAGCCGACGGCAGCCTGAATCCGTAATCGACAAGGGATTCCTTCCTTGACCTGTCCCCGAAATACATGCCCCTGACCTGAGGTATCGTGACATGGGATTCATCAACTATCAGCAGATAATCCTCCGGAAAGAAGTCCAGCAGCGTGAAGGGTGAACTTCCCGGCGCCCTGCCGCTTATATGCCTTGAATAGTTCTCTATTCCCGAGCAGTAGCCTACTTCCTTCATCATCTCAATGTCATAATTGGTTCTCTGCAGAAGCCTCTGGGCTTCAAGGATCTTATCCTGCTCCTTCAGCTCCTTTACCCTCTGCATAAGCTCTGCCTCAATACTGCTTATTGCAGCCTCAAGCTTCGCCTGAGTAGTGGCGAAGTGGGAAGCAGGATATATATATACATGCTGTCTTTCTCCCGTAATATTGCCGGTAAGAGAGTCTATCTCCAGGATTCTTTCTATTTCATCCCCGAAATATTCAACTCTTATTGCCTTATCCGATGAGGCGGCAGGGAAAATATCAACAATATCCCCTCTTACCCTGAAGGTGCCTCTGACAAAATTTATATCATTTCTGTCGTATTGGATATCAACAAGCTTTCTCAGCACCTCATCCCTGTCCTTGACCATTCCCTTCCTCAAGGACAGCACAAGGGACCTGTAGTCCTCAGGATCCCCAAGGCCGTATATACAGGATACACTGGCTACGATGATAACATCTTTTCTCTCAAGCAGTGCGGCTGTTGCCGAGTGTCTGAGCTTATCAATCTCGTCATTGATGTCGGCTTCCTTTTCAATATATGTATCGGAATGAGCAACATAAGCCTCCGGCTGGTAATAATCGTAATAGCTGACAAAGTACTCTACGCAGTTGTGGGGGAAAAACTCCTTGAACTCGCTGCATAGTTGCGCGGCCAGAGTCTTATTGTGGGCAAGTACCAGGGTCGGCTTCTGAACCTTTTCAATAACATTGGCAACTGTAAAGGTCTTCCCTGAGCCGGTTACCCCAAGCAGTGTCTGATACTTTTCTCCTGCCAGTATTCCTTTAACCAGTTTTTCTATTGCCTCCGGCTGGTCCCCCGTGGGCTTATAGTCCGATACAAGCTTAAATCTGTCCATAGTTACACCTTCTTGCGAAATATATATAAAGATTATATCACAGCGGTATGAGGTTTACATAATAATATTGTGGTAGAACATGTGTTCGTAATAATATTAATACTAATATTACTGCATGTCAACAACAAAAAAGGCCTCCTCCGAAGCCTCTTCTATCTCTCCCTGGATACTATCCATGCGAGCCTGAAAAGCCAGCTATCCTCAAACTTCTTAAGGTCAAACCCTGTACACTTATAAATCTTTTCAAGCCTGTAAAGCAGTGTGTTCCTGTGTATATACAGCTTGGCTGCCGTGTCTGTCAGATTGAGATTGTTCCTGAAAAACTCCTCTATGGTAATACCCAGTTCTCCCTTCACCATATCACTGAATTCATCAGTAAACACCTTTTTTCTCAAAAATTCCTTAAGGCTTGGATCCAGATTATATGCCACCCTGTATCCATACATGCCGTCATAATCAAGGACATTGTTCCCAAGTCCGTATATATGCTTGAGGGATAGCGCCTCAATGCAGTTCCTGTAGAGGGGGTAAAGCTCCGAGGCTCTTGCAGCCCTTCCGCCTATGATTGCATTGCATTCAATAAGCAGTTCGCTTAATACATTTTTTATAAAGCTGCTGCATGACTCTGTAATGTTTTCGGCTTCTGCCACGGCGAGTATCCTGTTTTCATATATAAGCTTTGTTTTAATGTCCATTGTATTTGTCAGGATCTCAAGAATATCATCCCTGGAGTCTTCAATATTGTCAATCAGCAGTACATACCCCGGGAGACAGCTTTTCAAGCTTTCCTCAAGCATTGAAAGCCCGGCTGCATCCAGATTGCCTTCCAAGGCTCTCTTCAGGTACACCGATACAGAATCATCCTTTTCAAAGGCTGAGTTCAGAAGCAGCATTACCAGTTTTCCGGCCTCCGATTCATAATACCTGTCTGCCCTGATGCAAAGGAAAAACCTTTCCGCCGCATCTTCCGGCATATATATATTCCAGCCCTTGAAGTTTTTCCCCGCATTCTTGCATGCTTCTTCAAAAGTTATATCTATATCGGAGTCCTCCGGACAGACCAGCCTTTCATTCGGTGTAATAACTGCCATATGCTTTTCAGTTATCCCTGCTGCTTGTACAAGCAGCCTGTGCAGATCAGCCATATACATACCTCATCTTGACTCTGATCGGATAATAAGCGAAGGACAAGACCCTTCGCTTATAGTTTATCATATTAATAAAATTTTTAATATATTGCCTTCTCAGTTTCCAAGTCAAACAGGTGTATCTTATCCCAATGCAGATGCAGCTCGGCAGTATCCCCTGCCCTCATGGAGGTCTTTGCATCAACCCTGGCAATTGCCTGCACGCCGCATTTTGTAAAATGCAGGTAGGTTTCGGAACCCATAAGCTCCGCTACCTCTACCTTGCAGGTAATAACAGAATACTCCCCGGTCAGGGGATCAACCGCTGCATCATGCAGATGCTCAGGCCTGATGCCTACGTATACTTCCTTTGACACATAGCCGGAGTCTTTAAGCTTTGCTGCCGCATCATCGGTCAGACCCAGGGCAGTTCCGTCAGAAAGCTCCAATGCTACCTTGCCCTCCGCTTCAACAACATTGCCCCTGAAGATATTCATCTGAGGGCTGCCTATGAAGCCTGCAACAAATAGATTAGCCGGTTTGTCGTATGCCCTCTGGGGGCTGTCTATCTGCTGTATATCCCCGTCCTTCATTATAACAATTCTGGTTCCCATTGTCATGGCTTCGGTCTGGTCATGGGTCACATATATAAAGGTGGTGTTCAGCCTCTTATGGAGCTTTGCTATCTCAGTCCTCATCTGAACCCTCAGCTTCGCATCAAGGTTCGAGAGAGGCTCATCCATGAGAAACACTTTTGGCTCCCTGACCATTGCCCTTCCCAGGGCGACCCTTTGCCTCTGCCCTCCCGATAATGCCTTGGGCCTTCTGTCCAGCAGCGGCTCTATTTCAAGTATCTTTGCAGCCTTTCTGACCCTTTCGTCTATCTCAGCCTTGGGAACCTTTTTAAGCTTCAGGCCAAAGGCCATATTATCATAAACAGTCATATGAGGATATAAGGCATAGTTCTGAAATACCATGGCTATATCCCTGTCTTTAGGCGCTACATCATTTACAAGCCTGTCGCCGATGTAAAGCTCCCCTTCCGTAATCTCCTCAAGCCCCGCTATCATCCTCAGGGTCGTTGTTTTTCCGCAGCCTGAGGGCCCTACAAGAACAATGAACTCCTTATCCTCAATGTCCAGATTGAAGTCCCTCACCGCCGTCACATTTCCGGGGTATACCTTTTTCACATGTTTTAAGGACAGATTTGCCAATTCAACTCTCTCCCTTGCTATTTGATGATTAAAGTATATTTCATCAGGAATAATAATTCTATTGGGAGAAATAATGAATGTATGCGGATATTTTTGTAGAATTTCATAAAAATGTCCGTAGGAGGCGTGGATATGAAAAAAGAAAAAAACGAATTTATAAAGGTCTTCAATTATTTTGAAAATGCAAATACGAGGAACCGCGATGCTTTCATTGAGCTTCTGGACTATACAATTAAAAACAAAAGAAATCCAGAAACCACGGATAACACTGAAGACACAAAAACCCGCTGACTCCATCTATTACATGCCAATACCCCTATTCCGGTTCGAATAAAACCTTTTAATAAGCCTCTTGGCAAGGGAGCTGCCCCTGTTTATCTCATAATACAATTCCGCATTATGAGGGACAACCAATATCCCCAAATCTCCAATTCTGTTCCTGTAGTCCGAGTATTCGGCAGTAACCGCTTTGCCTTCGTACTTCTCAAACTCCACCCATATAAAAACAGGACGGGCGGCTAAAAACTCAGCCAACTGTTTCCCGCTGAGCAGGGCCATTCCATTGATACTTAATATTGTATCTCCGGGCACTATTCCCATTTTGCCTGCAATGGAATCCTTTTCGACATAAAGTACTCTCAGGCCTGTCTCTTTGTTTGTAAAATAAGGTTTGCCCTCTTCTTCCTCCTTTACCCCGTATTGAATGAGCATTTCATGGGCAGCAGGAGCGAATATTGCGGCTGCAAATGCAAAAAGCCTGAGCTTTGAAGCAATTACCGACAATATGATAAGCACCAGGCTGTAGCTTGCAAGCCTTAAAGCAGAGCTTCTGCATTTTTGCTGAGGAGTTCTTGTTACGGCCATATCCCCATAACCCAGAACTACAGGCACTACAAGGGGCAGATATGCCAGTCCCTGACTGCTCCCCGCAGCAGTATGCTTCAGGAAGGGCCACCATCCGGGCATATCAATCACACCCCCAATGCTCACTCCGCCTGTCTCATTTCCAAGTATGACAGCAAAAGCCACCAGAGGAATAGGCCATATTTTATTCATCATATAACCGCCGATGGTCTTTCCGTCTTTCCTCCTTAAAAATAAAGGGACGGAATAGCTGCTGCCGTCCATCCATATAAGAAGGCTTTCAACCAGGTGGAGTACGCCAATGAGTGCCATCAGGCCCGGGACATTTACCGACGGAAACCCGAACACCAGGCTCATCAGGGCAATAATTCCTCCGGCATAGGAAAAGCACAGGTATCTGGGATTGATCAGAGAAAGCAGGATAGCAACCACCCATATATAAGTAATGCCTTCTATCAGGGAGCCTCCTCCCGACCTGGTATAATCCTCTATGCAGATACCCATAAGCATTACAATAAGGCTTCCTATAAGGCCCGCTGCCATTCCTACGAATAAAGAGCCCGCCACTTTGTAATGCAGTTCATAGCTGCTGCCAAGCATCTTCGCTTCTATATCCGAATTCTTCCTGTAAACCGCTATCACTACCAGCACTATGATCCAGAAGAATTCATCCGTCAGTAAGTTGCTAAATTGTTCAAATATCAGCCCCATTATCTTAAGCACTGTAAGCATAAAGCACCCCACAAACTACTTTATTTGCTTAAGCAGTTCCTCTACAGCCCTTTCCAGCTGTACATCCTTCACATCCTCAGGCTTCTGTCCCTCTTCCGGCTCCAGGGCTTTAACCTCAATATCCGGCTGTATGCCTACCTTGTTTATGCTTATGCCATTGGGTGTATAGTACTTCTGGGTGGTAAGCTTTATGCCGGAACCGTCTTTGAGCTGCTCAATGGATTGCACCAGTCCTTTGCCGAAGGTTTTCACACCGATAAGAAGCCCTGCTTTTCTGTCTTTTACCGCACCTGAAACTATTTCAGAAGCACTGGCGCTGCCTTCGTCTATCAACACTACAAAGGGCACTTCAAGTTTACCCTTGCCGGATTTGTAGTCTTCCCGTTTCTTCTCCTTATCTTCGGTATATACTACAAGCCCCTCATCCAGAAGCTCATCGGCTACATCAACGCACTGATTTATGAAACCTCCGGGGTTTTGTCTCAGATCCAATATCAAACCCTTCATATTTTTTGAAGTAAGTTCTTTCAAGGCTTTCTTAAATTCACTTCCGGTATCCTCATCAAACATGCTTATTCTTATATAACCTATATTATTCTCCATGATATTGCTTTTCACTGTCTTGAGAATAATTTCTTCCCTGGTTATTACGAATACCTTGGGCTCCCGGACATTATCCCTCATAACGGTCAATGTGACCTTAGTGCCTTTTTTGCCCTTCATAAGAGCAACTGCCTCTTCCAGGTCTATGCCGACTATGTCTTTATCGTCTACTTTAATAATTTTATCATTGGTTTTGAGCCCTGCTTTTTCTCCGGGGGTATCCTCTATGGGAGCCACAACCGTCACATAGCCGTCCTCGCTTCTGCTGACAATGACTCCGATGCCTCCATAGGAGCCTTTGGTCGATTCATTGAAATTCTTGAACTCCTCCTTGGTCATATAAACAGAATAGGGGTCCCCCAAAGACTCAAACATGCCTTTTATTGCACCCTCTATAAGCTTATTGTCCTCTGCACCTTCCACATAATTGCTCTTGATATATTCTTTAAGTCCCATGAGCTTATCCATGCTCTTAATCGCTTCAAAATCCTTCTGTGCTATTACCACCTTGTTCCCCAGGCTGATAGCAATTGTGTTCGTAACGACAAAAGTACCAAAGGCCGTGACTATTACCAGTATTATTGCCCAGAAAATTGCTGCCCTTTTATTTATCATCAATTTCACCTCATAAAAAAATCAGAATTCTTACCTCTTCTTATTATATTAATATCATCCTTCATATATTATCTCAATCACAATATGTTTTACACTAAACGTTTTACGTTGATAAATCTTTTTCACGACATATATATTTGTACTTACTCTCAATCTTGCTCCTTTAATACTCTGCACTTGCTGCAGTAACCGTAGATTTCAAATTTGTGGTTTGTTACCTTGAAGCCTATTGCACTCAGTTGTTCCTCATCCAGGCCTGCATATGGGCAGATATCCATCTCCCTTGTCTCTCCGCAGCCTTTGCATATTATATGGTGATGGTGTGTTCTGCCGCAAAGCTCATAATGGCTGATGCCGCTTTCATCATACAGCTTGCTGATGATTTCTAGAGTGCTCAGAAGCTCAAGGTTCCTGTATATGGTGGAAAAGTTTATTCCCTTCCGCTTGCTCTTTACCAGTTCAAATATCTTTTGAGCAGTATGATGCCCGGGGTTTTCATTAAAAACCTCAATAATGAACCTTCTCTGCTCCGTAAGCTTATAGCCCTTCTCCTTCAATTCGGTTTCAAGCTTTTCAATATCCTTCATTTCTGCACTTCCTTGATCAGCTCTGCAGAATCACTGCATCCTGAATATTCTTTTAACAATTATTATAGCAATAAGTATGAATACTGAGGTCAGTACAATGGAACCTCCCGGCGCCAGGTCGAACCAATAGGATGAAAAAAGCCCGATAATTACAGAAATCAACGCAAATAGCACCGACAAAACGATCGTATTCTTAAAGCTTTTTGATATCAATAAACTGCAGGCTACCGGGACTACCATCAGTGAGGATACCATCATCATGCCGACAACCCTCATGGAGACAACAATAGTCATGGCCGTCAAAACCGTAAAATACATATTAAGGCTTGATACCGGCATTCCCGCCAATTCTGCGCCCTCCTCATCAAAGGCCATGTAGAAGAATTCCTTGTAGAAAAGCCCTACCGATACCAGTATGATTATGCTTAAGCCAAGAATTATGTATATATCAAGTGCATTCACTGCTATTATGCTTCCGAACAGATAACTCATAAGATCCGCATTGAAGGAATTGGCAAGGCTGATAAGTACAACAGCCAGTCCTATACTTGCCGAAAGCACTATGGATATCGAAAGCTCCGCATATTGCGGAAAGCTCTTTCTCAATTTTTCGATTCCTATTGCAGCAGATAAAGAAAAAATCAGCGCACCCCATAAGGGATAAAGCCCTCCAAGCATGCCGGCGGCAATCCCCGCCAGTGAAGCATGGGAGAGGGTGTCACCGATCATGGACAATCTTCTCATTACAACAAAAGTACCTATAAGGGGGCAGATCACAGCCACCAGCAGTCCTGCAGCAAAAGCCCTCTGCATGAATTCATAATTGAATAATTCAAACATAAGTCATACTCCTTCGTCATTATCTAGTGCCTGTGTATTATCGGCGAACTATCGCGCATTCCATATGCTTCCTTGAATATATCTGAAGCCCGGCTCACCGCACAGTCATGTTCGTAAAGCTTTCCGCCGGATAAACACAATACTCTGTTTACCCTATTGTCTATGGCACCGATATCATGGGTTACCATTACCAGTGTGATGCCCTTTTCCCTGTTCAGGGATCCCATCAATTCATAAAAGCTTTCTTCAGACTTCTGATCAATACCTACCGTCGGCTCATCCATAAATATCACCCGGGGAGCGCTGACCAGGGCTTTGGCAATGAATACCCTCTGCTGCTGCCCTCCTGAAAGCCTTCCGACCATGCTTTTCTTTTGCTCCAGCATCCCGACGGTCTGAAGCGCCTCATCAACCTTTTCCCGATGAGCCTTTTTTATGCGTCCTGCCAAGCCCACAATCGGATACAGGTTTGCCAAAACCACCTCTTCCACTGTTGCAGGGAAGCCCTGGTTGAAGGAAGTGGCTTTTTGCGGTATGTATCCTATCTTGCCCCATTGGCTGAATTTTTCAATATCAGTATCAAAAACCCTGACGGTACCTTTCTGAGGTTTTATCAAACCGAGAAAAATCCTGAGCAGCGTACTTTTGCCCGAGCCATTCGGGCCTACAATCCCTATGAAATCTCCGTCGACAATGCTTGTACTGACATCATCCAGCACCTTGGCTTTACCGTATCCAAAGCTTATGTTTTCAACTCTTATAATTTCTGTTCCCATTTAATCACCCAATGCCTTTTTCAGGTTTTCAAGATTTTCATACATTACAGTAATATAATCCTTCCCGGACTTTATATCCTCTTCGCTGAGGCCTGCTGCATCATTGAGCACCAAGACTCCTGCTCCCACTTCCTTTGCCAGGGTCTCAGTGAGCTTTGGGCTTGTAAGCTTCTCAAAAAAAACATATTTTACTTTCTTCTCCCTGCATTTTTTGACAAGCTCAACCATCTTTGAGGGGCTTGGTTCCTCCTGAGGATTGATTCCTCTTATTGCAATCTGTTCTAACGAAAAATCATCTGCAAAGTAGCCAAAGGACTCATGGGACACAACGATTGTATTACTTTTGAAATTCTTTGAAGCATCCCATATATCTTCAACCAGATCGGAAAGCCTTGAATCCAGTTCCATTTTCCTTTTTCCATAGTACTCCGAATTCTCAGGATCAATTTCCAAAAGCGCCTCATAAACATTCTGGGCTTGCTGCCTGAATCTTATGGGACTTACCCATATATGGGGATCATAGATTCCATGCTCGTGGCTTTCCTCAATGTTCTCTTCTTCCTCACCGTGCTCTTCAGACTTAAGAAGCTCTATGCCCTGACCGGCATCAACTATTCTCGTTCTTTTCTCGTCAATATTGGGCAGTATTTTATCTAACCATGTCTCCATACCTGCCCCGTTATATATCAGCATGTCAGCCTTACTGAGCTCCGCTGCCGTCTTTGGAGCAGGCTCCCAGTCATGGGGTTCCGCTCCCGCAGGTACCATGGTTATGACCTCCGCTTTGTCCCCTGCTATTTCACTTGCAAGAAAATACATAGGATAAAAGCTGACATATATTTTCAATCTTTGGTCATCCGGCTTCTTTCCGGCTTCCGCACAGCCTGACAGCGCTATGCCTGACAATAATAAAATAACTATTGCAATTATTGCTCTTTTCATTGCTTCTGCTCCTTCTTGCAAATCATTTGCATTTACATTGTATAATATGCCCAAGGCTGTGTCAATTATGTCGCCCAAACTTGAATTCTCCTCATTTAGGAAGTATAATTAAGAAAGGTATAAAATGACTGCCCCCATATCAGAAGATCCTGAAGACAGCAGATGCTAAAAGTTGATAAAGGATGGAAGAAATATGGAAGACAGGCAAAACAACATAATCGGGTCATTTCGATCCTTCTTTGGAAAGGAAGAACTGCTTGCAAAAGTGATTGAGTTCTTCCCCTATCCCATTCAGGTATACGCTCCGGATGGAACATCGGTGCTGGTGAATAAGGCTATGCTGGCCCAATTTCATACTGCCAGCCCGGACATGATTGTAGGGAAATACAATATATTCAAAGATCCTTACATTATCGACTCAGGCCAGCTTCATGCGGTTAAGCAGGCTTTCCAGGGAGAAACCGTCTTTTTCCCGGATGTCAGAGTACCTTTGGAAGATATTGCGGAACGATACGACATAAAAGATTTAGATGTGGAAGCCTTATACCAGGACATTACGGTTTTCCCCATTTTGGATGACATGAACCGGGTGGCATTTGTTGTGGCACTTATGATTAACAGGAGAGTTTATCGCGGCAAGGATGAGATTGAAAAGGCGAAAGAATATTTGGAAAACCATTGGATGGACAAGTTTGACGCAAATGAAACGGCAAAGACGGCGTGCCTCAGCAAGGCACATTTTTCAAAGCTGTTCAAGAAGCATACCGGCGTAACACCCTATGAGTATTATATCAACTATAAAATCAGCAAGCTGAAGGAAAAGCTGCTGGATGCCAACCTTTCCGTCGCCCAAGCCTTTGCTGCCTGCAATATGGATTATAACGGCCATTCCGCAAAATTGTTCAAAGAAAAAGTCGGCGTTTCCCCGTCTGAATATAGGAAAATACCGGAATAATCGGAGTAATATGATATATCATAAAAACTCTGTACTATTTATGGATTCCCGGTAAGAGAACAGGAAGGAGTCATTTTCCCCTTCCTGTTTTTTCATGCTGCCATGTCAATCCGGTACTGAAATCTCTATTTTGCAGCTCCTGTCAGTATGTCATTCTCTAATTCAACTGCTGTTCAATTTCCGACAGCTTCATCTTGGGCTTGATTCCCATTTTCTTTCTTATTTTGGCCGCAAGATTATTAAAATATAAATAAAGAATCGGCACAAAGAAAAGTGTCAGGAAGGTGGATGTGGTAAGTCCTCCTGCAATTACAAGCCCCATGCCCTTCAGCATCTCGCTGTTTGAGCCGTTTGAGAATATAATTGGAAACTGTCCGAGAATAGTAGTCAAAGCAGTCATCAGTATAGGACGCAGTCTTGTAGGACAAGCCTTGAGAGCAGCTTCCTCCGGTTCACATCCGTCTCTTTCCTGTAGAGTATTAATATAGTCAACAAGTATGATACCATTGTTAACAACAATACCTACAAGCACCAGACAACCTATCAATGCCATCATGCTTATCGGTGTACCGGTTATAAAAAGCAGCAGTAATGCCCCGGTAAGCGCCAGCGGTATTGTAAACAGGATGACGAATGGATCTACCAGTGACTCAAACTGTGCGGCCATGACAAGATACACCAGTATAATCGCCAATTCTATTACAAGGCCCAGTGATGAGAAGGTTTCATTCATCATTTCATTTGTACCCCCAAGGGACACCGTATATCCCTCCGGAAAAGTCATCTGATCCAAAATACCTTTTATCTCATTGCCAACGCTGCCTGCTGCACGGCCGAATACCTCACATGTAACAGTTACATAACGGGTCTGGTCTGACCTGATGATATTGGTCGGCACATAGTCCATGACGATTTCAGCAATGGAAGAAAGAGGAATATATCCTCCGGTGGCTGTACTTATGGTAATGTCACCTAAATTCGTCAGTGTTGTTACAGCTTCTTCAGGATACACGATCCTGATATCCATTTCTGCTCCGTTAGTTTTTAATGTAGTTGCGGTATATCCGGAAATGATATTCTTAACCTTTAATGCAACCTGTGAACCGGTAAGTCCATACTGTCTGATCTTATCCTTGTTAATTTTTATTGAAACTTGTCTATCCTGCTCCTGGAGGGAGGTTGTCACCTGTCTTGTTCCTTCTACTTTTTCCACCTGGCGCTGTACTTCATTGCTGATTTCTTTCATAGTGTCCAGGTCTTCACCTTGAATCTCTATTGTAACCCCGCTCCCTATCATCGAAGACATGCTGGAGGAACTGGAAACTGTTATCTTTGCTCCAGCAACACTTTTGGTAAGCTGCCTTACCTCTTCCATAACTTCATCAAGACTCTTGCTTCTTTCTGTCTTATCCACCAACACACATCCGATTGAGCTTCGTTCACTTCCTCCCCGTAAAGAGTTCATACCTCCTGAAGAACCGGACATTGATACCGTCATCGATTTCATTTCCGGTATCTTTTCCAGAATTTCTTCAACCTTCAGGGAAATCTCATTTACAACCTCAAGCTTGCTTCCCTTCGGAGCCTCCACAGTAACATTGAAGGTTCCTTCATCCGAGCCCGGCAAAAGCTCCATACCGATAAACGGTGTCAGACAAAGGGAGGCTATGAAAATGCCGACAATAATCAGAACTGTTCTCTTTCTATGAGCCAGGGCCCACCTGAGGGCTATCTGATAAACACGGTTCAGGCCCTTTATGAACCTGTCGAACAGGTCCAGCAGCTTGTTTATGAAATCAAAGGGCCTTGGTGCTTTATTCCTGTGTATATTATTGACATAATTTGCACTCAGCATCGGAACGACTGTAACGGCAACCGCAAGTGACATCAGGAGCGAGAATACGACCGCCAGGGCCAGGTCTGTCATCATCTGCAGTACAAGACCCTTTGTAAAGATAAACGGTACAAATACCACTACTGTCGTAAGGGTTGATGCCGCTACAGCCAGCGCAACTTCTTTTGTCCCCCTGAAGGTTCCCTGTATTCTTCCGTAGCCCTCTGTGGTCCTAAACCTGTAAATGTTCTCAAGCACAACAACAGAGTTGTCTACAAGCATACCGACACCAATTGAAAGTCCCCCCAGGGAAACCAGATTCAGTGTTGTTCCTGAAAAATACAGCAAAACGAAGGTTCCTATAATGGAAAGCGGCATAGAAACCGCGATTACTCCTGTCAAACCAATATTCTTCAAAAATATGAAAAGCGTTATAATAGAAAGTACTGCACCCGTAAAAATATTATATACTACGTTTTTTACGGATTTTTCAATTACGCTTCCGGATTCATTTACTATGGCTATATGTATATTTTTATAATCATTGGAAATCTCTTCGATCTCTTTCTTGATGGCATTTACCGTCGTAACGGTATTTCCGTCGCTGGCCTTTGTTACCGAAAGGCTTATACAAGGTTCACCATCATAACGGCTTATTGACGTGATCTTCTTTTTGGATTCCGTTATCTCAGCAATATCCTGCAGCTGAACGATGGCACCTGTTGAGAGCTTTATTGGTGTCGCTTTAACATCCTCAATGCTTTCCATTTTCAGCTTGCTGCTTATGGTAAGGGAGCTTTCTCCATATTCTATAGTTCCGGCAGGCTGATTGGTATTCTCTGAGGCAAGCACCGCACCGATGCTTGACATATCAAGCCCAAGGCCCTCCAATCTTTCCGGATCAATTTCAATCCTTATTTCCTTTTCATAGCCGCCGATGACTTCAACAGAGGAAACTCCTTTCTGCCTTTCAATACGAGGCTGTATCGTATCCTCTGCAAAATCCTTAAGTTCATCATTATCCATACTGTCGGACGCAATCACTATATTTGCTATAGGCATGGAATTCATGTCCATTTTCATTATGGTAGGAGTATCTACATTATCCGGAAGCATTCCCTCAACCATGCTTATCTTGTCTCGCATTGAGCTTACAGCCTTATTCAGGTCTATGCCGTATTTGAACTGAGCCACTACAACGGACATGCCATCTGTAGAGGTTGAAGAAATCGTATCGATATTCTCAACATTTGCTACCGCACCTTCGATTATCTCGGTAACAAGGCTTTCAACCTCTTCGGGACCCGCACCCGAATATTGTGACATGACAAGTACAACAGGTACATCAATTTTCGGAGTCAGAGCCATCTCCATTTGGGTTAAGGAAACAATGCCCAGGATCAATATGACCGCCATTGCCACAAATACTGTTACAGGCTTTTTAATTGAAATTTTTGTAATATCCATCTTTCACCCGTCCTTTCTTTCCTTAAAAATCTCAATTCTCAGCCGTAACATTTACCACGCTTCCGTCAGTGAGGAAGCTCTGTCCTTTAACGACTACCTTTTCCCCATTCTTTACTCCGCTTGTTATTTCTATCTTCTCATCATTTTTTATCCCTGTTTCAACTATCTTTTTATGTGCAATATTATTTTCATCAACGATATAAACGAATTTATCGCCGCCCTTTTCAAGTACTGCGTTCAGCGGAACCGAAACGGTGTTCTCCTTTTTATCCGTAATGAGCTTCAGGGATGCAAACATACCCGGTTTTATGCTGTTGTCAGTATTATCAATATATATTTCCACAGGATACAGCATTGTCGTACTGTCTGCTGCCGGAGAAATATAAGTGACAGTCCCTTCATATGGTGTATCGGAAGCAGCCGATACTGTGATATATGCCTTGGTGCCTGCTGAAACCTTGTTTATATAATCATCTGATATATTAAAGGAAAACTTCAGCTTATCGGTATTTACAATCTTCATTGCCGGGCTTTGAACCGAAGCTGTTGAACCAACCGTTACATTGCAGGAGCTTATCACCCCGTCAATCTCTGCTTTTACCTTGGTGTACCCCAATTGGGTCTGTGCATTTTTCAATGCCAGCTGTGCCTGCTGCAGAGCCGCCTGCGCTGATTTTTTTGTTCCTTCTACAGTGCTTTCTTTGGTCAGCCTCAGATTCTCTTTTGCAGTATCAAGCTGCAGCTTCAGCTTATCTACGCTTGACTGCAGTGTATCAAGCTCCCGCTTTGATTTTGCGCCATTCTCATATAAAACCTTCGCATTTTCAAGATCTCTGTACAAGTCTTTGTATTGAATTTCATATGAATCCACTGCAGACTGCAGCTGGTTCACCTGATTTTCAAGGTTCGCGCCTATATTCATGTCGTAGCTGGCCTGTGCTGCGGAGAGTGATGCCGCTGCCTGCTCCGCTGCAAGGCGCAGGCTGGTATCATCTATTTCAAACAGGATGTCGCCTGCCTTTACCGTATCACCTAGATTCACATATACTTTTTTTACAGTTCCTCCCACCTTGGGCATGACGGATACTTCATTGTTCGCCTTTACCCTTGAAGACACATTTACATATTGTTCAATAACTGCAGGGCGTATTTCCTGGGTTTCAACACTGATTGAAACAGCCGCACCTTGCATATTTGCTGCTTCTTTCGTATTACCGGGGCCTTTGCCGGGACCTGCTTTTTTATTGTTGACAAAACCTAATACAAGTATCACAACTACAACAGCTGCAATAATCAGATAAATTGACTTTTTGCTTTTAATTCCTTTCATATTGATCCCCCTAAGATTATTCGAATTATAAATTATACATCATACTGCATATGGGTAAAAATTAATTAGATTGCAGCATCTTTTTTTGATATGTTTTCAATCAGCCTTTTAAGAGTATCCCTCAAAGAGTCAATTTCAGACTCTGAGAACCCATTAAGCAGACGCTTGTCAATTTCCACGGCCTTATCCACCATTTCCCAAAGAATTTCTCTGCCCCTTTCCGTAAGCTTTACTATTTTATACCGCCTATCAACCTCGCTTTTTACCCTGGCGATAAAACCCTTTTTTTCAAGACGCTTCAGTATGCCTGTTACCGTAGGATTCATAAGCTTGAGTTCCAGCTCAATATCTCTTTGGTTCACTTCCCTGTCATTATTATGTATAAGATAGATCATTATATCGCTCTGGGAAGCTGTCAGTTCAATCTCCTCCATATCTTTATTGCGCTGTGCGGCAAGACTGTTATACAACATTTTAAGCAGTATGACTATACTCATTTTCCCTTCCATATTTGTCACCACCTTAAATTACATTGCACGCTATGTAAAATACCCATCATATAGCATAATAAGCTCCGGCGTTTAATTTGTCAATGCATACCATTAATCTGCCGCACTTTTTTTACATATTGCACCTGCACATTATAAAAGCCCGGCTTCTTTTTTATCTTAAAATAGCATTTTTCGTACTGATTATAAGCATATTTTACCTATATTCGCAGCTGACAGATTAATAAAATATTGATAGCAGCCTTAAAAACGCCAGCATCCTGTATGGAAAGGAGCATTCTTATGGGTAATGAAACGAATGAACCGCTGCCTGAGGAACTGTTCCCTCTAATCATCGATTTTTTCCCTTATCCCATTGCCATATTTACGCCGCAGTATACATTAGCCATGGTAAACAAGTCATTTAAGGCGGCAGCAAAAATGCGGCTTATTAATCCGGAAAAAGGAACCGTACGCATCCTTCAGTACAAGATTGATGATACGCGGCTGGCTGAAGCCGTCAAACACGTCTTCGCAGGAGATACCTTCTTCTTAGAGGATTTAAAGAACCCATTTTCCATGTTTTCAGGAATTACACGGAAAAGCGCACCGCATCCTGACAATTTCAATAAGGCTGTTATTTTCCCTATTACAGATGATAATGCCGGAATCACCTACGGCGTGATAGTGTTTATGCCGTAAAAAAGTTTAAAGGAGTGAAATATTGTGTTAAAGAAATTCATTATCCTGCGGCAGCAAGTGGGCAACGGAATTGGGAGCGGAGCCTTTTGAAAAAGCAGGCGATATGTTTTCTGATGATGTGGATGTGGGCCCCATTGATGAAGGCAGCACCAAGGCAGGCAGAGTGACGGAAATTTCAACATTATCAGTGGTGTCATGGATGGATGGGAGATAGCAGACATATCAGTGCCACATCCCATGTGGAGTATTAAACTCCTATTATGTATATAAAAAGAAGCCGCAAATCTGCGGCTTCTTCTCTACTTTTTGCCTGTCAGGTATTTCATGGGATCTACATGCTGGCC
>ENA-UOWE01001515-UOWE01001515.1-activated-sludge-metagenome-genome-assembly--contig:-NODE-1515-length-28364-cov-5.322230_pt1 | contig 28364 bp, 21 predicted proteins | sample MGYA00249841_ERZ761562 | MGnify/ENA primary metagenome ERZ761562 (study PRJEB28883, sample SAMN05720200) | activated sludge metagenome | isolation source: Anaerobic digester | place: Japan...
TACTCTTTTGTGGAAATTTTTTTATTATCTCAATATTTTTATGATTCTTTTTTATTATATCAATTGCTTTTTGAATAATTTTCAATAAATCAACTTGATATATTGAAAACTTAGGCAAATCAATATACTCAACTAATTCTTTAATAACATCATCAATTTTATTGCTATTATTTAAAATTACCTTTAAATACTCTTTTAATTTTTCATCAGATTCCGATCTATTCAGACAAAACTCAGCGATAGTTTTAATATTTAAAACAGGTTCATTAAATTCCTTTGCAATATTTGAGATTAAAGTATTCATATATTGCAATATTTCAGATTTAATTAATTCTTTTTGGTTTCGTTTAAAGTCATCATACTCTTTTTCCAGGGATCTCTCAAAATTTTTCCTTTCAGTAATATCTTTAACATATATAGCAATTTTTGAAATTGTCTTATCAATATCATAAATCGGATTTACAGAATACTCATAAAATCGGTCATCAATTTCTTCTTCAAATACAACATCTTCTCCATAATTTAAAACTCTGTTAATGTTTGGCAATAAAAAGTTTTTATTTTTAGAGATTAAATTTCCAATTTTTTCACCAATTATCTCTTCTTCTTTTAATCGTAAATAACTAATCCCATACTGATTTATTACAAGTACTGTTCCATCTGCACTTACTAAAATAGCTAATTCTTTCTTAGCATCTATTAATTCTTTGAATTTTTCACTTTTTTCTTTAATATTAGCGTATATACTGTGTTTATATAGCGCCATTTCGATTGTTATTAAAAGTTCCTTCTCATCAAATGGCTTAAGAATATATCCATAAGGTTCTGTAATTTTTGCTCTTTCAATGGTCATATCATCTGTATAGGCAGAGAGATAAATTACAGGTACGTTCTTTTTCTTTTTAATTTTGTTTGCAGCCTCAATCCCATCACCAAAACCTTTAATTATAATATCTGCCAGTATAAGATCTGGATCGGTACTTTCAAATTTAGATATTGACTCCTCAACAGTCGAAGCTATTCCACATACATCATAGCCTTTACTTGAAAGAATATTCTCCAGGTCTTTAGCTATTATTCCATCATCTTCAATTATCAATATTTTTTTAATATCGTTCACAAATTATACACATTTTATAATGGAAAAGTTATAATAAATTTTGAACCACTATTACCCTCATAATTTACCAATCCATCTACCTGATTTACTAAAGTAACAACTAATTGTAACCCTAAAGTTTCAGTAGATCTATAATTAATATTTGCAGGTATCCCAATTCCATTATCCGATATGATCATTTCAACCGCACCATTTTTTTCTTTCAACGAAATTAAAATTTCTCCTTTACTATCATTAGGAAATGCATACCTTATAGAATTTGAAACAAGTTCGTTTACTATTAAAGCACATGGAACAGCTTTTTTTAAATCAATATAAAAAGAATCAACATCAATTTTTATTGTTATTAAAAGTGGATCAATATTATAAACATAAATCAGATGTCTTACTATTTGATTGACAAGCTCCCCAAATTCTATCTGAGAATACTCTTTTGATTGATATAGTTTATCATAAATAAGTGAAATGGTTTTGATGCGATTTTGAGTGACTTTAAAAATATTAAAGAAATTCGGGTCTTTAATTTGTCTGGCTTGCAAATTTAAAAGACTAAGCATAACTTGAAAATTATTTTTTACATGATGCTGTATTTCTTTTAAGAGAAGGCTATTTTCCATCAAAATATTTTTTATTTTTTCTTCAGCTATTTTTGTCTCGGTAACATCAATCAAATTACCAGAGATAATAACCGAATCCTTCTCTTCTTTATCAACTTTACCATTCATCTGAATATATTTTATGTTTTCACCATCAAGAAACCTATAAATTATTTTGAAAGGTATCTTATCGCTAATGGATTTCTCAATAGTGCTTATAATTTTATCTTTATCATCAGGATGAATAAAAGTTAACAGTTCATAAATATTCAAAGGATTTTTAACAAGATCAAAACCGAAAATATTTTTCGTTTCTTGTGACCATATAACCCTACCATAAGGATATTCAAGTTTATAAGATGCTAATTTCCCTAATTTTCTCGTTTCAGCAAGATTAATAATATTTTCATCCAACCTATCTTTCAACTTTTTAACTTCACTTAAATCATCTATAGAAACACAAACATATTTTATCTTTGATCTTTCTTTAATCGGTAAACACTTAATTAAAAATGAATTTGTTTCCGAATTATTATCTATATTTATTTCTTTTGAAGAATTCCTACCTGAAAAGGATTTTTTAATCAAAAGTGCAATACTATTTTTATATTCATTCCTAATATAATTTAAAAAATATTCTCCTTTATTTACTTTTTTCTTGTTATAAAATAATAATTTTGGCAACTTGAATTCGTTGTGATAAAAAATTTGAAATTTTTCATTAACAACAAATATACTTTTATCAGAAATTTTGGCAATAACATCAATAAAAGTTAGACTTTTTTCAAAATTATTCTCTTTAGAAGCGGCTTTTTTCATCTTACCCATTTTTTGTTAATTTAAAAATTGTTTCTAATAATAATTTTTCATCTATTGGCTTTGTGATACAAAAATCCATACCTGTTTCAATAAATAATTTTTTATCCTCTTCATAAGAATAAGCTGTAAGAGCTATAATTGGTGTTTTCTTTTTTTTAGAATTCTCTTTTTCCTTTATTTTTTTTGTAACCTCAATCCCATTAATAATTGGTATTTGAATATCTAATATTATTATATCAAATTTTTCTTTTGAAAAAGAACTTAAAGCATCTTTACCATTGCTTACAGCTTGTACATCAAAACCATTTTCACTAAGTAGAGTTTTTAAATAGAATTGACTTACAAGATCATCTTCTACTAAAAGAATTCTTTTGGATTTTTTATTTTTTTCCAAAATTCAAAAATCCCTCTTATCTTAACAAGATAATTTAAGAAATTTTTGAAAAAAAACAATTAAAATATAAAGAAAAGTTTATGATTAATACATTCTTCTTAATCTTGCTGCAAAAGAACCATCAACATTATGAATGTGAGGTAATGTTTGAATGAACCCTTTTTCATTTACTACAGAAGATGAAATAAAATTATTTGCGTTCTCTATTTCAAAATTAGTGTGTGACTCTAAAAATTTACTTATAATATTTTCGTTTTCTTCAGGTTCAATTGTACAAGTGCTATAAACTAAAACACCACCTGTTTTCACATGCCTTGACGCATTACATAATATCTCGTACTGCAATTGATTCAATTTTTCAACTTGTTGCCAATTTTGTTTCCATTTTATGTCAGGTTTTTTTGATAAAGTTCCAAAACCAGAGCAAGGGGCATCAACAAGCACTCTATCAGCTATATCTAAAGATACAGTACGTGCATCATAAGCGATAGATTTAATGATGGAAATTCCCAATCTATTACTATTCTCATCTAATATTTTTAAACGTTTATCATATACATCAATTGCTATTATTTCTCCTTTATTTTTCATCATTTCAGCAATAAATGTTGTCTTTCCACCAGGAGCTGCACAAAAATCAATTATTCTCTCACCTTCTTGCGGATCTAATAAAATTACGGGCAACCCAGCACTAATATCCTGAATATAAATTTCGCCATTTGTAAACAAGTCCAGTGTGCTTAATTCTCCAATATTCTTAATGGTTAAAAATCTATCACTAAGTTCGGTTCTTTCAAATTTTATTTTTTTTGAAATTAATTCTAATTCTACTTTTTCTCTATTAGTTTTAAGAAAATTAATTCTTATTGAAGTATCTTTAGGTTTATTATTATGCACAAGCATAATTTCAGTTGAGTCATAACCATATCTATCTACCCATCTTTTAACCAACCAATCAGGGTGAGAGTGATAAACTGATAGATATTGAATTCTATCTTTATCTGGATCAGGAAAACTAATTTTATCTTTTTGCCTTAGAATATTTCGTAAAATCGCATTAACCAATTTAGATTGTTTTTCATTAATAGCAAGTTTTATACTCTCTACTGCTTCATTTACTATGGCATACTCTGGAATTTTATCACAAAATAAAAATTGATAAATCGCTACTCTTAATGTATTCTTTATAACCGGATTGATTTTAATGAAATCGCCTTTATAAAATTGCTTTATTACCCAATCAATTCTAAGCTTATTTCTAATGACTCCGTTTGTTAATTCATTTAATAATTTTTTATCTTTATCATTTAAATTATCAGATTTAAATTCATTCTCAATTAACTTATCTAAATAAGAATCTGTATTCTCCACTCTTGAAATAATCTGACTTGAAACCCATCGGGGATTTTTCTTTAACTGATTTTGAATCTCTGTTTTATTCATATCTCAATGCATCAATAGGATTTAACATAGCGGCTTTTCTGGCAGGATAAAAACCAAAAAATACACCTATTAAAATTGAAAAACCAAAAGATAGTAAAATTGAAAAAGATGTAATAAAAGTTGGCCATCCAGCAAAACCAGATACAACTTTCGAACCAATAACACCAAATAATATTCCAATAAATCCACCTAACAAACTTAATACCATTGCTTCAATCAAAAATTGTGTCAAAATATCTCTACTTTTAGCTCCAACAGACATTCTTATTCCAATTTCTCTTGTTCTCTCAGTAACAGAAACAAGCATAATATTCATTATACCAATACCGCCAACAATTAATGAAACTGAAGCAATACTAGCTAATAAAATTGTTAAGATTTCTGATGTAGCTGTAGCCATTGATGCAATATCAGCCTGATTTCTAATTGTGAAATCGTCTTGTTCCCATGCTGAGATTTTATGTCTTTGCCTTAATAAGCTGGTTATTTGTTCCTGAGCTTTAGTAATATCATTAGGGCTTACCGCTGATACAAGTATTGACCTTAAATATGGGAAATGAGATAACCTCCTTAACACAGTAGTATATGGAGCCAATATAACATCATCTTGATCTTGACCCATAGAATTTTGTCCTTTTTCAGATAATACCCCCAAAACCTTGAAAGGAACATTTCTAATTCTTATAGTTTGTCCAACTGGATCAGAATCTTGAAATAAATTTTTTGCTACTGTTTTACCTAAAACACATACTTTTGATGCCGCCTTAACATCTTGTTCTGAAAAAAATTCTCCGTATTCAATTTTCCACTTTCTTATTTCAAGATAACTTGCGCCAACACCTTCTATACCTGTTTGCCAATTCATATTACCAGCTATAACTTGCCCACCAGCTCTACTACCAGGTGACACATAGGCAACAGCGGGACATTCTTTAGCAATGGCTGCGGCATCTTCCTCAGTTAATGTGGTCATTGTACCGGCACCACTTCTAGTTGTACCCTGCTGTTGAGAACCCGGAAATATGATTAGTATATTTTGACCAAGAGAAGAAATTTGTTCCTTCACTGAATACTCTGCACCTTGACCAATTGCTAACATTATTATTACAGCACCAACACCAATAATAATTCCTAGCATTGTCAGAAACGAACGCATCTTGTTTCTATGTAAAGCTCTGAAGGCTGCCAAAAGAATATTTAAAAATTTCATACTATTCACCTTCCTCATCAATTTTGGGTAAATATTTTATTACTTCTGATGCAATTTTAATATCATTATTTAAACTGTCAGATTTAATTTTACCATCTCTGAAAAGAATATGTCGTTTCGTAAAACTAGCTATATCAGGTTCGTGAGTAACAAGAACAATTGTCTTCCCCTCTTCATTCAACTTTTGAAATATTTCCATAACTTCTACACTTGTTCTACTATCGAGATTTCCAGTTGGTTCATCTGCTAGAATAATCGAAGGGTTGTTTACTAACGCTCTTGCTATAGCAACCCTCTGTTGCTGACCACCTGAGAGTTGATTTGGATGATGATTTACTCTATCAGCTAAACCAACAATTTTTAATGCTTCGAGAGCTTTTTCTTTCCTTTCTTTTTGTGAAATACTACAATAAAAAAGGGGTAGCTCTACATTTTCTAAAGCTGAAGTTCTTGAAAGAAGGTTGAATCCTTGAAAAACAAATCCAATTTTTTTATTCCTAATTTCAGCTAATTGATCTCTATTTAATCCGCCTACCTCAATACCATCTAAAATATATCTACCTTTAGTAGGTTTATCCAGGCATCCTAGAATATTCATGAAAGTAGATTTACCAGATCCTGAAGCCCCCATTATCGCAACAAATTCACCTTTTTTTACATTAAGAGATATTCCTCTCAAAGCATGAACTTCAAAATCACCGGTTTTATATATCTTTGAGAGATTCTCTATTTCAATAAGTTTACCATCTTTCCCAACATTTACATCACCACTTATCATCTTGGTCTCATACCTCCACCTGGTTGTGGCTGACTTCCGGTTAATGGATTTCTAGTTTGCTGATTTGTTGGCGATGAATTAGTAACAACACCAATAATAATTTCATCCCCTTCTTTTAATTTATCAGTAATAATTTCAGTATATTGACCATCATTTAAGCCGGTTCTAACAAAAATTGGTTCAAGCTTTCCTTTAGAATTTTTAATCCAAATTCTTCCTCTACCTTTTTGAGTATCAAGAGCAACAAAATTTTTCTGATATTGAGGATATGATTGAATAATATCAAATTTTTGTACCGATCCAGTTTTATTAGTAGATGGTTGAGATAATGCTGTAGGTTGTTGTTCTCTTCTTGCCATAGCTTTTCTAAATTCTGCAAAAATTTCTTCTTGACTTAAATTACCACCATGAGCTTTTACAATAGAATCTCTTAACTTCCTGAATTTTTCTCTATCAGCTTGTGAAAATTCTTTTCCTCCAAAAGTCGATTTCTGTTCAACAGATTTATTTTCTTCTTTGCTCTGCTTTTCTCCAGAACCTTTTGCTATCTCTTTTTTAGAATTATCAAATGTACTTTCTTTGTTTGGTTTATTAAAATCAGAAGGTTTTACCTCATCTTTATTATTACTTTCATTATTAGAAAAAGCCTTTCTAAAGCTTTCTCTCATTTCGTTCATTTTGATAGTGTCAATTACTTCATTGGGGGGTTGAAATCTCAAGGCGATATTTGGAACTCTCATTACTCTATCCTTCTTTGCTACCAGTATCTTAATATTGGCTGTCATGCCAGGCATTAATTTCAGATCATCGTTATTAAAATCTATTACTACTGTGTAATTTACTACATTAGAAATAATTACCGGAGATAATCTTATCTGAGAAACTTTCCCATAAAACTTCTCATCTGGATAAGCATCGACAGTAAAGGTTGCATCTTGACCAACAGCAATTTTCCCAATATCAGATTCATCAATTGTTGCCTGAACTTGCATTTTTCTCAAATCATTAGCAATTGTAAAAAGAGTGGGAGCTGAAAAACTAGCTGCTACAGTTTGACCCACATTTACCTTTCTATCAATTACTACACCATTCACAGGAGCATATATTGTAGCATAAGCAAGATTTATTTTTGCCCTTTCAAGCTGAGCTTGTGCTTGTTTTAAAGATGCTTTACTTACTTCATAATTTGTAAGTGCTGCATCATAATTTGCCTGAGATTCAAGTTTCTTTTCATATAATGATTTTATTCTTTCAAAAGTTCTCTCACTTTCATTGTATTGTGCTTTCACTCTTTCTAAATTTGCCTCTGCATCATTAAGCGCTTGTTGAAGGTTAGTAGGATCAATCTGCGCAATTATTTGACCCTCTTTAACAATCGAATTAAAATCTGCATACAATTTTGATATTGTACCAGAAACTTGTGAACCTACTTCAACTGTAGTAACCGCATTTATTGTTCCTGTTGCAGTTACATATACCGTCATATCTCCAGAACTTACTTTATCAACCCTGAAACTATATTCATCTCCACTATCATTGAAAAATAAAAAATATACAGCTACTGCTAAAATAATGACTAAAAAAGAATAAATTAATACTTTTTTCATACAATATTCCTCTTTTGTTCTACGCAAAATAAAATTTAGAATAATTCTTTACAATACTATAATTTGTACCGATATTTATTAGTTATTTGACAAATATCAATGATTTAAGGTTTAAATAAAGTATAAAAATAATTGCTTAATTATTCTACAAAAATCTTATTTGTAATTTATTGAAAATTTTACTATATTTCACTTATTAGATGTTGTATAATTATGCAAGAACTAAAACAACTAAAAATAACAAACTCATTAAGTTTTCAATTGTTTTTTCTTATACTGTTTCTTTCAGTAACAATTCTTGGTATTTATACCTATGTTAGCATAAAATACCAAACTGACAATCTAATGGAAACAATGTTAAAAAATGCACAACAAACTGTTGACATATTAAAAAAATCCACAAGATACAGTATGTTGCTTAATCGAAGAGAAGATGCTTACGAAATTATGAGAACAATTGGAAACGAACCCGGGGTGGAAGCTATTAGATTATATAATAAAAGAGGAGAAATAACTTTTTCCAGTAATGAATCAGAAAAAAATACAAAAGTTGACGTTACAGCTGAAGCTTGTTATGTTTGTCATAACCCAAAAGAAAATTTTGAAAGCCCTAGCAACAATAAAAGAAGTAGAATTTTCTATTCAACCGAAGGATATAGGGTATTTGGATTAATAGAACCAATAAAAAACGAACCTGATTGTTCAAATGCAGATTGTCATGCTCATCCAACCGATAAAACTGTAATAGGTGTACTTGATGTAAAAATGTCATTAAAAGAATTAGATAATTATGTAATTCAATCAAGAAATAAACTCATTTATCTAAGCACTCTTGTTGTATTGCTTATCATTGCAATCTACTTTGCATTAATCAGAATTGTAATTCATAAACCTGTAAAGAAATTGTACTTCGGAATACGTGAAATATCAAAAGGCAATCTTGATTATAAAATTGATATTAATTCTAAGAGTGAATTGGGCTTACTTGCAAAAGCATTTAATCAAATGTCTTTAGATTTAAAACAGGCTCTTAACGAAATTAAAGAATGGAATAATACTCTTGAAAAAAAGGTAGAAGAAAAAACACGTGAATTGAAAAAAATTCAATCCCAAATTGTACAGATAGAAAAAATGTCATCATTGGGCAAACTTTCAGCTACAGTCGCTCATGAATTAAACAATCCATTAGCCGGAATATTAAACTATACAAAGCTTATTATAAAAAGATTAAATAACCCTGATATAAATCAAGAGACTATTGAAAAATCACTATCTGATTTGAAAATAATATCTGATGAAATAGTTCGTTTGGGAAACATTGTTAAAAATCTATTATTGTTTTCAAAGAAAAAAGACGCTGATTTTTCTTATGACAATCTAATATCAATAATTGAAAGCTCTTTGTTACTAATAAATCATCATCTAAAAGTTAACAATATTAAATTAGTAAAAGAATTTTTAACAGAAGAAAACGAAATATATTGTGACCCACAACAAATTAAACAACTGTTAGTAGCTTTATTTATCAATGCTGTTGAAGCTATGGATGATGGTGGTACATTAACGATCGGAGTAAATTATTTGTCTGATGAAAAAATGTATGAAATAAAAATTTCTGATACTGGAATTGGAATTAATGAGGAAGACATACCTCACATTTTCGAGCCATTTTATACTACAAAAGTTAATGGAAAAGGAGTTGGTTTAGGTTTAGCTGTCGCTTATGGAATTGTGGAAAGACATAAAGGAATAATTGAAGTTCAATCTGAAAAAAACAAAGGCACCACTTTTATAATAAAATTACCAAAACTTATTAAACAATAATTATTTGAGGATGAAATGAATAAAAGCATTAATATCCTTGTTGTAGATGATGAATTCTCTGTAAGAGATTCTCTTTTCAAATGGTTTAGAGAAGACGGATACAATGTTGATACCGCTGAAAACGCCACAGAGGCTTTAAAAAAGATTCAGGAATCCAAATGGGATTTAATATTACTAGATATTAAAATGCCAGGTATGGATGGTATGGAATTGCAAAAAAGAATAAAAGAAATCGATCCGGGTATTATCATTATAATGATTACAGCATTTGCTTCAGTTGATACAGCTGTTCAAGCATTAAAAGTAGGTGCCTACGATTATGTTACAAAACCTATTGATCCTGATTATCTATCTCATATTGTCAATAATGCCTTACGCGAGAAAAAACTATCAATAGAAAATCTTCAATTAAGAGAATCAATTAAAGAATACTCTAAATTTGATGAGATAATCGGTGAAAGTCAAAATATGAAAAATGTTTTGAACCTGATAGAAACTGTTGCAAAAACAGATACAACAGTGCTTATTAGGGGAGAAAGTGGAACAGGTAAAGAATTAATAGCAAGAGCGATTCATTCTAATAGTTCAAGAAGATATTTCCCTTTTATCCCTGTTAATTGTGGAGGTTTACCAGAAGGAATTCTTGAAAGCGAATTATTTGGACACGAAAGAGGAGCCTTTACGGGCGCACAGTATAGAAGAAAAGGGAAGTTTGAGATGGCTGATGGAGGAACCATCTTTCTCGATGAAATTGGCAATGTTAGTATGAAAACTCAAATGGACTTGCTAAGAGTAATTGAAACAAAGAAATTTACTCGTGTAGGAGGTAACGAAGAAATTACATCTGATTTTAGAATTATTTCAGCAACAAATGCAGATCTTGAAGCAGCTGTTAAAGAAGGCACATTTAGAGAGGACTTATACTATAGATTAAATGTTTTTAGTATATTTTTGCCTCCACTAAGAGAAAGAAGATCTGATATACCTCTATTAGCTCAACATTTTTTAAAAAAATATTCTATCAGCATGAATAAGCCAATGGAAGGATTTACACCTGAAGCAATGGATATATTAGTAAAATATAATTGGCCCGGTAATATTCGTGAACTTGAAAACGCAATTGAACGAGCAATGGTTGTTGGAACACCCCCTTATGTTAAACCAAAAGACCTTCCATTTCAAATAGGAGAGATAAAAAAGACACCATCAGCAGAAACACTAGCCGAAGTTGAAAAGAATCATATAATTTACATACTTGAAAAAAACAATTGGAATATAAGCCGTTCAGCTGAAATATTGGGAATAGATAGAGTAACTTTATATAACAAAATTGAAAAATATGGATTAAGGAAGTAAAGTAAATGTCCATTATTTATTTACTTCCTATTGAACCAATTAAGGAAGAATTTCTTCAAAATGCTGGTTTGGCAATTGAAAAGATTTTTGACTTCCCTTTCCAAATTCTAAAATCCCAATTTAGAGCCGAAATCGCTTATGATTATTCACGAGAGCAATATAACTCTACTTTAATACTTTCAAAAATAATTGAAGTTTCTCCTGATAACGCTGAAAAGATTATTGGAATTACAGATGTAGATTTGTTTGTTCCAGTTCTTACATTCGTTTTTGGTGAAGCACAACTTGATGGAAAAGCTGCACTTGTATCTATATCCAGATTAAAAAATGAATTCTACGGTTTACCAAAGAATGAAAACTTATTAATTGATAGAATTAATAAAGAAGTAATTCACGAACTTGGTCACACTTTTGGTTTATACCATTGTGATAATTATGAATGTGTAATGAACTCATCTATGTATGTAGAAAATATCGACCTCAAAAGAATAGATTTTTGTCATAAATGTAGAACTATTCTGAACTATAATATTACTAAACAACATTCTAAAAACAACAAATAAATATATGAAAAAATTATTAAAACTTGACTTTTTAAAAGCTGGCGATTTAATCACAATAATTTTTCTAAATATTCTTTCTTTAATTGCTACCTACTACTATGATACTGTTTCTCTATGGTGGCTGCTTGTTTTAATTAACCTAGTAGCTTCTTTCACAATAATTATTTTTATCAATTTCTCAGAAAACAAACAAGGATTAATAAAAACAATTAGAGACTGGTATTGGTACCCTATAATATTAGTTGTATTCAAGGAGGTATATTTTATTATTCAAGCACTTGAATTAACCGATAAAGATAGGGTTTTAATTTATATAGATAGATTAATTTTTGGAACAGATCCAACTCATTGGTTTATGAAATTTTCACACCCTGTTTTAACAGAATACCTTCAAATTTGTTACTCAACATTTTATTTTATTATACTCGCCGCACCTTTATATGCATATATAAAGAAAAATTACGATGAATATTTCTATTCATTTTATATTATTCTTCTCGGTTTTTACATTTCTTACATCGGTTATATCTTAGTTCCGGCTATTGGTCCAAGATTTACTTTGCATGATTTTTATACTTTAGATACTGAGCTCCCTGGTTTATTTTTGTATAAACCTTTAAGATTACTTATTAACTTAGGAGAATCCATTCCTCCCAACACCTCTATTGCTGCATTAGTTGCACAAAGGGATTGCTTCCCAAGTGGACATACTGAAATGACCTTATTAGCAATATATCTATCCTTTAAATATAAACAAAAAATTAAATGGATTCTTCTTATTGTTGGAATAAGCTTAATTATTGCTACAGTATATCTTAGATATCATTATGTAATCGATGTCTTTGCTGGTGCTTTTGCCGCTTTACTGGTTATAGTAATTGCACAACCTATATCTAAATTAATTTCAAGGAAACCTTAAAGAATCGCTTGAATTTTAAAATATTGTAACTAATTAGATTTGTATTACTACTACTTCAATTAGTATAATATTATTTAATAATTTTGGTTTATAAAAGACCTGATTTTTTTCTAATATACCATTCTATTGATAATAGTAAAATTATAACTATTAAAATATAATATACATTCCAAAGTTGAAACTCGTCTTTGTGTGAAACTTGAATGGAAGAGAAGTTTTTATCCTGTTTCAGCTTTTCAACTAAACCATAAAAGTTATCCGCTGTAAAAAAACCACCTCCTGTTTTCTGTGCTAATAGTTTTAATAAAGGTGCGTTCATTCTTAAATTTATAAATTCTAAATTTGATTCTCCAACAGAAAACCTTCCGTTATCTTCACCTAATTTTATTTCAACATTTTCCGCCAGCCCAGTAAATTTATAATCACCCTCTTTTAATCCTTCAATATTTGCAGTATATCTACCTGAACCTATAGAATTCATGGTTACTTCATAAGTATCTGAATCACTTTGAACTTTTACCTTTACTAATGCATTATCTATCGGTTGGTAATTATCATCGTATAACTCTCCAAAAAATTCTACAGATTCCCCGCTGCTAAAAACTTCCTTAGAAGTTATAACTTTAAATTTTTTATCATCTTCCCTAGTGGTAAGCCATCTAACAGAATTGCCAAGAAATATCTTCAGAAAATCTGAATTGCCACCTAAACCCTCTGATAATAATTTCCATCGCCAAATACCATATCCTGTAATAGCAACAGATTTTTGTTTATACACTTTCCTTTGCAATACCAGTGGGTAATTAAATGGAATGTTATTTATCTTCAAATAAGATAAAACTTCTGACTCTGGTTTTTTCTCAAATACAGTCTCTGTTCTAAAAATAGGTGGCAAATTATTCCAAATATTTAAATCTTCTTCAGTACCAGTAATTTTTAAAACTGGAGATTTTAATTGTACAAGAGATATATTAGGACTTACTAAAATTTCATTGTTGTTTATTTGTTTTACTGTAAAAGGTAAATATGGTTCTAATATTTTTAATTTACCATAATCAATGCTAAAATCAGAAATAAAAAATACAGGTTTGCCTTTATTTGAAATTGCATCTTTAACCATTTCTAATATTGATTGCTTAGTATTACTCTGCGGAAATCCAATTAGATAGATGCATTCTGTTTCGTCAAGTTGTTTACTATCAAGCAAACCCTCATAAAAATCACCATCTACTCTTTGAGTATAAGTTTTAACATCAATATTTCCATCCTGGAGCAACCCATTTTTTACAAATGACACATCATGACTTGGGGCACCAGCAATTATTGTTATTTTTAATTTATTTTTTAATACCTTAACAAAAAAGGATTTTTGGTTATTCTTTGTAGTAATTTCTCCCTTTAATGTTGAAGCAATGATATTATATTTCTTGATTCCCTCCTCTTCAGGTTCGTATAAAAAATCTAAATTATATTCTGTAGTTCCGCTCGAAATATTAAGATTTTTTGTTTCTATTGTTTTTCCTTCGTATTTAAGGGAAACGGAAATTGATTCATTTTCATATCCTGAGCTCTTTAAAAAAACATTAACCGGTACTTTTGTACCTTTATAAACTATATTATTTGTTATAATTTTTGTAATACTAATATCTTTTTGTTCAGAAGAATCTCCTATACCAATAGTATTTATTTGTCCATTAAATGATTCTGCTAAATAAACAGGATTTTGTCCGGTGTTATACTCACCATCAGAGATAATTAATAAGCTTTTAAGATTTTTACCCTCAAGCAGTTTTGTTGCTTCTTTGATAGCTTTCGATATATTAGTTTCATCAGCATTAAATTTTAATGAATCAGGTTTAAATTCTTCAAACATTTTAGTTTTATCACCGAACGAAAAAAATTTCACATCACCAATATTCTTTAATTCATCAAATTCTTTGCTTTCAATAATTTTTTTTAAGATCTCCACTCTATTTCCGCTTTTATCTGTTATTGACATACTTTTTGAATCATCTAATAAAACTGCTAATACTGGCCTCTCTTCCTTTTTCTTAATTATAGTTAAAAGAGGTTCAAAAATTAAAAATAGCATAAGAAAAAAAGCAATAGACCTTAAAGTAATTAAAATAACTCTTTTTGTGGTAGTTACCTGGGGTATTGTTGTTTTATAAATATATATAGTAAATAAAACAATCAGTATGAAAAATAAAACTATATAAAAAGTATTTATCTTTGATGACAATTCTATCATTAGACATCTCTAAATATTTTAAATGTTTTAAAAAATATCATATTTGAAATGAAATTCAATGTAAAAAGGCAATGTATGTAATTATTATTTATTTAAAACAATAACATAAAAAATTTATTAGATAAAAAATTATAAGCACACATCAATAAATATATTTTAACATTTTGAAGTGTGCTTATTATTTGAAAATAATGATTATCTTTTTATTTGTTTTTTTTCCTGCTCTTTGCAGATCTTTCTTTTTTTATTGCAAACACATAAGGGATGGCTTCTGCAATTGTTTCTATAGGAATAATTTTCAAACCTTCCTTTACAGCTTCTGGAATTTCAAACAAATCCTTCTCGTTTTCTTTTGGTATTAAAACTGTTTTAATACCACTTCTTTTAGCTGCCAACAGTTTTTCTGTTAGCCCTCCTATCGCTAATATTCTTCCACGTAAGGTAATTTCTCCAGTCATTGCTACACCGGAATTTGGAGATTTTCCTGTAGCAGCAGAATATATAGCCATAGCCATTGTAATACCTGCAGAAGGACCATCCTTTGGAATGGCACCTTCGGGTAAATGAATATGTATTTCCTTTTTATGATAAAAATCTTCTTTTATCCCTAATTTCTTTGAGTTAGAACGCAAATAACTTAAAGCAGCAAGAGCTGATTCTTTCATCACATCACCCATTTGACCAGTAAGAATTAATTTTTCATTACCAGCCATAATTGTGCAATCAACAGGTAAAAGCTCTCCTCCTACACTTGTCCAAGCTAGACCAAGTACTGAACCTACTCTCTGCTTTTCTTCAGCATATCTGTTTTTATACCTTGGTACTCCCAAATAAGATTCAATTTTATTTTCATCAATTACAAACTTATTCTTATTTTTTGTTTTTGATAAAACAATTTCTTTAGCTGTTTTTCTTAAAATCTTTGCTATTTCCCTTTCTAAATTTCTAACACCAGCTTCTTTAGTATATTGGGTTATAACCTTTACAATAGCTTCATCTGTAAAAGTTAAATTAATTTTCTCTAAACCATGTTCTTTTATTTGTTTAGGTATTATATGTTTTTTTGCTATTTCTATCTTATCCGTTTCTAGATAACCTGGTAATTCAATTATTTCCATCCTATCCTGTAATGGAAGAGGAATTTGATATCTAACATTAGCAGTAGTAATAAAAAGAACATGAGAGAGATCATAATCACAATCAAGATAGTGATCGTTAAAAGTGTGATTCTGTTCAGGATCCAACACTTCGAGTAATGCAGATGATGGATCACCTCTGAAATCCATACTCATTTTATCTATTTCATCAAGAAGCAGAACTGGATTCACAACACCTGCTTTTTTCATACTTTGGATAATTTTACCCGGCATAGATCCAATATATGTTCTTCGATGCCCTCTAATTTCTGCTTCATCTCGAACACCTCCAAGAGAAATCCTAACAAATTTTCTTCCAAGAGCTCTTGCTATTGATTTACCTAAAGAAGTTTTTCCTACACCCGGAGGACCAACAAAACACAGAATTTGCCCGCGCATTTCTTTCACAAGATTTAAAACAGCAATATGTTCAAGAATTCTATCTTTGGGTTTTTCTAAACCATGATGATCTTCATCTAAAATTTTCTTTACATGATTTATATCAAGATTGTCTTTTGTTCTTGATATCCACGGCAAACTGATAAGCCAATCAAGATAATTTCTGATTACTGTTGACTCAGGAGACATAGGAGGAGTTTTTTTCAACTTATTTAGTTCTTCAAAAGCTTTATCTTCTACCTCCTTCGGCATTTTTGCTTTTATAATATCTTCTCTTAATTTAACAAATTCTGGATTAGTTTCTTCATCTTCTCCAAGCTCATTTTGAAGGATTCTAATCTGTTCTTGTATAAAAAACTTTTTCTGTGTTTTCTGAATACTATTCTGTACTTTAGTATCTATTTCTCTTTCAATTTTTAAAATATCAATCTCGTTAGCAAGTATAGTAATCAGCTCATAAAATTGTTGCTTTAAAGAATTAAGTGAAAGAAGATTTTGTTTTACATCAACGTTTACAACTAAATTTGCAGCTATATAGTAAAACTTCTTGTGGGGTTCAGTTATATTTTCGTATGCAATTAATGTTTCTGCTGGAATGTTTCTATTGTTTTTTACGTATTCTGTGAATAGAGTTGATGCATGTCTAATAATTGCATCAAATTCTTGATCCATATTATCTATAATATGGTTGTTTTCAATCTCTACTTCAAGATATTCAGAATTGTCAAAAAATCTTTTTATTTTTGCTTGAAAAAGCCCATCAACTAATATTTTCATTAAACCATTTGGTAGCTTCAAAATTTGGATAATTTTAGCTACCGTTCCATCTTCATAAATATCATCTTTAGTTGGTTCATCAATAGAAGAATTTTTTTGTGCGGATAGAAATATGAACTTATCCTTATCTACTGCAGCATTTGCAGCTTTTAATGAAGACTCTCTACCAACTAAAACAGGAAAAATCATATATGGAAAAATAACAACATCCCTTAAAGGTAAAACAGGTAATCTTTTGGGTACTTTAAGATCATCAAACTCAATATAACTTTCTGTATTTTCTTCTAAAGTATTTACAATAATTTCTTCGCTATCTGGCATTATATCTCACTTTAAATTGTTACTAATAATTAAAAGTTAACCTTTTAACCTAAAATAGTCAATTTATAAATTATGCTCATTTTCTTTACTCAAAATAAATCAAATTTTAAAAATATTGATAATTATAAAATTTATCATTATTATTAATGAATAAAATTCTTTACTATCTTCATTCTCTGTGTTTTTATAAATTATTTCTTAATAAGGAGGTTAATATGAGCGCAAAAAAAATTTTAATGCTCGTAGGTGACTTCGTAGAGGATTACGAAGTTATGGTTCCTTTTCAAATGTTATTAATGGTAGGTCATAAAGTCGATGCTGTTTGTCCAGGGAAAAAAGCAGGTCAAAAAGTAAAAACTGCTGTTCATGATTTTGAGGGAGATCAAACTTATAGTGAAAAACCTGGTCACAACTTTACATTAAATGCAACCTTTGATGAAATCAAACCAGAAGATTATGATGCATTAGTTATACCCGGTGGAAGGGCTCCAGAATATATTCGTTTAAATAATAATGTAATAAAAATAGTTCAGCATTTCGCTCAAAAAGAAAAACCCATTGCTGCAATTTGCCATGGCGCTCAACTATTGGCTGCAGCTGATGTTCTCAAGGGAAAATCTTGTACAGCATATCCAGCTGTAGGTCCAGAAGTAAAATCTTCTGGTGCTAAATGGGTTGATGTACCAGTTGACCAGGCATTTGTTGATGGGAATTTAGTAACAGCACCTGCTTGGCCAGCTCATCCAGAGTGGATTTCTAAGTTTTTACAGGTTTTAGGTACAAAAATTGAGCCATAAGCTTTATTATAAATTATGGAGCTTCCAAAAATGAAGCTCCATAATTTTATTATTTGTCACTTTTATAATATTACTTGCCATTTTTACAAAATACCCCTTAGTTCATAGCCAAAGTTATATTAAAGTCTGTCAACTTGTCATACTATAATTTACATTATTTTTTGAATTTCAAATAAATTCCAAATAATCAATGATATATATACTTGGCATAATAATTGATGTAATATAATTGATTTAACAATTTAAGGAATAAAAAAATGACAATATTTAGATTCGAACCGGCTAAAGAATTTGAGAATATAGGCAGAAGAATGAGGAAATTCGTTGATGAATTTCCTGAAGGCTTCAGTTTTGAAGTTGGTGGATTTAATCCCCGACTTGATCTAGCAGAAGATGATTCAAACATTCTAGTTTTCATCGAGCTACCTGGAGTATCAAAAGAAAATGTTAAACTATCAATACAGGATAATATTCTGACAATAAAAGGCGAGAAAAAGAAAGAAGCAGATGATGAAAGAGTTAATTATTTTAGAACTGAAAGAGTCTTTGGATCATTCTCTCGAGCAATAGAATTACCTGTTGAAGTTGATTTAGACAATGTATCCGCAAAGTTTGAAAATGGCGTACTTTATATAGAATTACCAAAACAACAAAAAGCTAAAAAAGAAAAAACTATTGAAATAAAATAAATTATAAAGGAGAGTGATATAAAATGGGAAAAATAATAGGTATAGATCTTGGTACAACTAACTCATGCGTTGCAGTTATGGAGGGTAACGACCCTGTTGTAATTCAAAATGCAGAAGGTGGAAGAACAACTCCATCAGTAGTTGGATTTTCAAAAACAGGGGAACGTTATGTGGGCCAAGCTGCAAAAAGACAAGCTATTACCAATCCTCAAAACACTATCTTCTCAATAAAAAGATTTATGGGAAGATTTTATAATGAAGTACAAGATGAGATTAAAAAAGTTCCTTATAAAGTAGTACCCGGAGATAACAATACAGCAAGAGTATCTATTGGTGATAGAATATACTCACCACCAGAAATATCTGCTATGATACTTCAAAAAATGAAACAAACTGCCGAAGATTATCTGGGTCAAAAGGTAACAGAAGCCGTTATCACAGTACCAGCATATTTCAATGACGCTCAAAGGCAAGCAACTAAAGAAGCTGGCGAAATAGCTGGATTAAACGTTCGTAGAATTATCAATGAGCCTACCGCAGCTGCTCTTGCTTACGGACTTGATAAAAAGCAAAAAGATCAAAAAGTCGCAGTATACGATTTGGGTGGTGGTACTTTTGATATTTCTATTCTCGAATTAGGTGGAGGAGTATTTGAAGTAAAATCTACTAATGGTGATACACATCTTGGTGGTGATGATTTTGATCAGAGAATAGTAGACTATCTAGCAGAAGAATTCAAAAAGAGTGAAGGCGTTGATTTAAGAAAAGATCCAATGGCTTTGCAACGTTTAAAAGAAGCTGCAGAAAAAGCAAAGTGTGAATTATCTACAACCCTTCAAACGGAAATTAATTTGCCATTTATTACAGCAACTGCAGATGGTCCTAAACATCTTAATATGATTTTAACAAGAGCTAAATTTGAACAGCTTGTTGATGATCTAATTCAAAGAACTGTGGAACCATGTAAAAGAGCTCTTGCTGATGCAAAATTAACACCCGCAGATATAGACGAAGTAATTCTTGTTGGTGGTTCAACAAGAATTCCAAAAGTTCAGGAATTAGTAAAGAATTTATTCGGCAAAGAACCACATAAGGGTGTAAACCCTGATGAAGTAGTAGCTATTGGTGCCGCAATTCAAGGTGGTGTATTGGCTGGAGATGTAACAGATGTTTTACTATTAGACGTTACTCCTCTTTCGTTAGGTATTGAAACCTATGGTAATGTTAATACAATTTTAATACCTGCAAATACTACAATACCAACTAGAAAGAGTGAAATATTCTCAACAGCAGCTGACAATCAAACGTCAGTAGAAATACATGTATTGCAAGGTGAAAGACCAATGGCAGCTGATAATAGAACATTAGGTAGATTCCATCTCGATGGTATTCCACCTGCACCAAGAGGAGTTCCACAAATTGAGGTTACTTTCGATATTGATGCTAACGGTATACTCCACGTTTCTGCAAAAGATAAAGCTACAAATAAAGAGCAAAGTATTAGAATTACAGCTTCAAGTGGTCTATCTAAAGAAGAAATTGAAAAGATGAAACGTGATGCTGCTGAACATGCTGCTGAAGATAAGAAGAGAAAAGAAGAAGCTGATCTAAGGAATCAGGCTGATAACCTTGTTTTCCAGACAAGAAAACAAATTAAAGAATTTGGTGATAAACTCAATCCTGATATGAAATCAAAGTTAGAAGCTTCTGCTTCAAAACTTGAATCAGCACTGAAATCAAATGTAATAAGTGATATCAAATCTGGTATTGATGAATTGAATAAAATATGGCAAGAAGCTTCTACTCAAATGTATCAATCAGCAAGTCAACAGGGTCCTCAAGGAGGCTCTCAATATAGTGGATATCAGGGGACAGCACAAGAAGCAGCTTCTGGTAAAAAAGACGAACAAAAGGTTGAAGACGCTGATTACGAAGTAATGGATGATAAATAATTAAAATTAAAGTGCCATTCCTTTAATATGAAGGAATGGCACAAAATTAAAAAATAATATGAATTCAGGACAATTAGTAAAAGTTGATGATTTAATAAACTGGCAAAGCTCAATATTTTCAGAAAATACAATAAAACCCGAAACAAATATTTATGTGGTTAACGATAGATTTATTATTGTAGCTAACATGCCCGGGGTTTCAAGAGAAAATATACGTGTTGAAATATCTGATAATGAACTTACAATTTATGGAAAAGTTAATACTAATTTTGAAATGAAAATGTGCGATTTTTATCTTAAAGAATTCAAAACAGGAAATTATACACGAAAATTTATCTTAAGTGAAAGCATTGATTGTTCTCAAGTAGAAGCAAAGTATGAAAACGGTCAATTAACTTTGATACTACCCAAACACAAGAAGTATGAAAAAAAAGAGATACCTATAAGATGATTTATATATATTTTTTAATATAAATTTCTTGTTAAGGCGGGTAGTTTACTCGCCTTTTTTGTAAATAAAAAAATTAAAGGAGCGATAATATGAACTTTAATAAACTAACAGTAAAATCTCAAGAAGCAATGCAGGATGCTCAGGAGATTGCTCAAAGCTATGGCAATCAGGTAATTGAGCCTATTCATTTGCTTGCGGCATTGATTCAAGGCTCCGAAAGTCTGGTTGTGAATATTCTGCAAAAATTAGGAATAAATGTAAACTATATTAAAATAAAAACCAACGAACTGATTGAAAAACTTCCTAAAGTCGCTGGAGCCGGTATAGGCAACCAATACCTTTCCAGAGATACAGGAAAAATACTCGAAAACGCATTAAAAGAAGCTGAAAATTTAAAAGACGAATATGTAAGCACTGAGCATTTATTGCTTGCACTTTCTGAAGATAAAGATTCATCAGCTGGTAAACTACTTAGAGATCAGGGCGTTAAGAAAGATGATATCTTTAAAGTTCTTAAAGATATTCGTGGTACCCAAAGAGTTGTAGATCAAAATCCTGAAGATAAATATCAGGCTTTAGAAAAATTTGGTAGAGATTTAAATGATCTTGCTCGAAGAGGCAAACTTGATCCCGTAATTGGAAGAGAAGAAGAGATTAGAAGAGTACTTCAGGTGCTATCAAGAAGAACAAAAAATAATCCAGTTCTTATTGGTGAACCTGGTGTAGGAAAAACCGCTATTGCTGAAGGTATTGCTTATAGAATAGTATCTGGCGATGTGCCTGAAAATCTGAAAACTAAAAGAATAATAGCCCTTGATATGGGTTCACTTGTAGCTGGCACACAATTCAGAGGTCAATTTGAAGATAGAATAAAAGCTGTACTGAAAGAAGTAGAGGAATCAAATGGTGAAATTGTTTTATTTATTGACGAACTACATACTTTGGTAGGTGCTGGGGCTGCTCAAGGTGCAGTTGATGCTGCAAATATTTTAAAACCTGCTTTAGCTAGAGGTGAGCTGCATTGCATTGGTGCTACTACTCTTGATGAATACAGAAAACATATTGAAAAAGATTCCGCTTTAGAAAGAAGATTTCAACCTGTATATATTGATGAACCATCTGAAGAAGACGCTATATCTATTCTAAGAGGTCTTAAAGAGAGATATGAGATTCATCATGGTGTACGAATTACAGACTCTGCTATCGTAGCCGCTGTACAATTAAGCCATAGATATATAACCGATAGATTTTTGCCAGATAAAGCTATAGACTTAATTGATGAAGCTGCATCAAGACTCAGAATCGAAATTGACTCTATGCCAGAGGAATTAGATAGCATAGAAAGAAGAATAAGACAACTTGAAATTGAACGTGAAGCTATAAAAAGAGATATGAGGTCGGGTATTGTTGACTCTGATTTCGGTGAGCATCCACAAGAAAAAATTGACGATATTGATAAAGAACTATCTGAATTAAGAGAAAAACATTCTACTCTTAAAGCACATTGGCAAACTGAAAAAGAATTAATTCAGTCCATACGTAAAATGAAAGAAGAACTTGAACAATTAAAGAACGAGGCAGAAAATGCAGAAAGAATTGGAGATCTTGCCAAAGTTGCTGAAATTAGATATGGAAGAATAATTGAAACCGAGAAAAAACTAAAAGAAGCTTCTACAAAACTTCAGGATGTCCAGAAAAATCTAAAAATGCTCAAAGAAGAAGTTACTGCAGAAGATGTGGCTGAGGTAGTAGAAAAATGGACTGGTATTCCTGTTAACAAAATGCTCGAAAGTGAAAGATCTAAAATTATAAACATGGAAGAGAGAATACATCAAAGAGTTGTTGGGCAAGATGAAGCTGTAAAAGCTGTAAGTGATGCAATTCGAAGATCCAGAGCAGGCTTACAGGATCAAAAGCGTCCTATTGGGTCATTCATTTTCATGGGCACTACTGGTGTAGGAAAAACCGAATTAGCAAAAGCATTGGCAGAATTTCTTTTTGATGATGAAAATGCTATGGTTAGAATAGATATGTCTGAATATATGGAGAAATTCTCAGTATCCAGACTCATTGGAGCACCACCAGGATACGTTGGCTATGAAGAGGGTGGTCAACTAACAGAACCAGTACGTAGAAGACCTTACTCTGTTGTTTTACTTGATGAAATCGAAAAAGCTCATCCAGAAGTATTTGATATTTTATTACAAATATTAGACGATGGGAGATTAACCGATAACAAAGGTAAAACCGTAGATTTCAAAAACACAATAATAATAATGACATCGAATATTGGTTCCAACTTAATTCAAGAATACCTTGTCAAAAGCGGTGGTGATGAAAACATTATAAATGAATATTACGGAGAATTAAAAGCAAAACTGATTCATCTTTTACGTGAAAGAATTAGACCAGAATTCCTAAATCGTGTAGATGAAATTATTATGTTCAATCCTTTGACTAAAAAAGATATCAGAGAAATAACCAATATTCAAATAAATAGAGTAAAAGAATTAACTGAGAAAAATAATATTAAACTTGAAGTAACAGATGAAGCTTTAAATTGGTTATCAGCTGTAGGATTTGATATTACTTATGGTGCAAGACCGCTAAAAAGAACTATTCAGAAATACATTGTTAATCCACTATCTCAAAAAATTATCGAGGGTGAATTCAATAGTGGAGATACAGTAGAAGTTTTTCTGAATGAAAGAGGCCTTATTAGCTTCAGAAAAAAAATCTAATTTTATCGCCATATTAAATAGTAAAAGCTAAGAACTGTAAATTTGGTTCTTAGCTTTTTTATTTTTATAATGAAAATCTCTATTGCATTTAAACAATTAATTTGTAACTTTTATACAATTCATAAAATTTTTTTTGAATACTGGAGAAAATTAATGAAACCCATAAACATGATAATTATCGGTGCTGGTAATAGAGGACAGAATTATGCATCTTATACCTTGATTTATCCAGAAAACGCCAGAGTTGTAGGTGTAGCTGAACCTAGAGAATATTATAGAAATGAAATGGCAAAAAAATATAATATACCAGAAGAAAATGTAGTAAATGATTGGAAAGAATTTGTTAATAGAAAAAAATTTGCCGACGCTGTAATTATTGCTACGCAGGATAGAGAACACGTAGAACCAGCTATTCAATTTGCAGAATTAGGATATAATATTCTATTAGAAAAACCTATTTCACCATTTGAATCAGAATGTGATAGACTATATGAAAACCTGAAAAACAAAAATATAATCTTTTCAGTATGTCATGTATTAAGATATACTCCTTTTACAACAAAATTAAAAAGCATTTTAGATTCTGGAACTATCGGGGAAATAATTAGTATGCAACACCTTGAACCTGTAGGTTATTACCATCAAGCTCATTCTTTTGTTCGAGGAAACTGGAGAAAAGAATCTGAATCATCTTTTATGTTGCTGGCAAAATCTTGTCATGATATTGATTGGATTAATTTCATTATGGGTTCAAAATGTAAATCTGTTTCTTCTTTTGGATCATTGAAACACTTTCGCAAAGAAAATAAACCCGAAAAAGCCGGAAAAAGATGTGTTGATTGTTCATATGAACCAAATTGTCCCTATTCTGCTATTAAAATTTATCTAAAAAGAGCAAAAGAAGGTTTTTTTGATTGGCCTGTAAATATAATTACCACGGATTTATCAATAGACGGTGTAAAAAAAGCAATTGAAACAGGCCCTTATGGATTATGTGTTTATGAATGTGATAATGATGTTGTTGACAATCAGGTTGTAATTTTGGAATATGATGAGGGAAAAACAGTTAGTTTTACTATGACTGCCTTTACAGACCTAACCTACCGAAGAACAAGTATTTTTGGAACCAGGGGTGAGATTTATGGAGATGGCGATAAAATTGAAATTTTTGATTTTATGACAGATAAAAAAACTACTATCCCCATAAACATAATTGAAAATACTCCACTATCTGGACATGGAAGTGGCGATTTTTATTTAATTGATTCCTTTGTAAGAGCAATAATAGAAAATAATCCGAGTTATATCTTGTCCGGCTTGAACGAAACGATAGCTTCACATAAATTAGTTTTTGCCGCCGAAAAAGCAAGAAAAGAAAAAAAAGTTATAAATTTATAGTTAATATATTGAAAAGAAGATTGTTAAAATTTTATTGTTGTAAAAGTATAAGTGCTTTATCCTTTAGTTCTATAATCTTTCCTTGATTATTATATTTATTTGGTGTATATTTTAAAGTTATAGATTAACGAGTTGGTTTTTTCTTTTGTAATTAAAAGAAATCCAACTTTTTAAAAGGAAAGTGTATTTTTCGGTTTTATTAAGAAAACAACAGAATATTATAGTCGCTTGAAAAAAACTAAAATTCTTTTTTCAAGTCAAATATTTAAAAATAATTTACTAAAATGAATGGCAAAGTTTTGGTTCTCAATCAAAATTACGAACCAATGAGTATATGTAATGTAAAGAAAGCTATTCTTCTCTTGTTTCTTGGTAAAGCTGAATTAGTAGAGCCTTTGGATGGAAAAGTTTTTAGATCTGTCTCTCAATCTTTTCCATATCCAAGTATAGTACGTCTTTCCTGGTATGTAAAAGTTCCATATTCTCAGGCTATACTCTCAAGGAAGAATGTGATAAGAAGAGATAACTTTAAATGTCAATATTGTGGTAGTACAACCAAACCTCTTACTCTTGATCATGTTTTACCAAAATCAAGGGGAGGAGTTGACTCTTGGGAAAATCTCGTTACTGCTTGTGTTGATTGCAACAACAAAAAAGGCGATAGATTGCCATCAGAAGCAGGGATGAAGTTGCTTAGTAAGCCTAAAAAACCAAGTCATGTTATCTTTATGAAACATTGCTATGGGAATATCAATGAGAAATGGAAACCTTATTTATTTATGTCATGAAATAATATTATAGGGTATTTAGAGTGAAAAGAATTTTATCTGGAATGAGACCAACTGGCAAGTTGCATATTGGTCATTATGTAGGTGCATTAGAAAATTGGGTCTCTTTACAAAATGAATATGAAAATTATCATTTAATCGCAGATTACCACGTTTTAACTACAAATCCTGATAGCTCTCATATTTTTGATAACACAATAGAAATGGCTATAGATTGGCTTGCAGCTGGTATAGATCCTGCTAAAAGTCCAATTTTTCGGCAATCACAAGTGAAAGAACATACAGAGTTGTTTTTAATTTTCTCAATGTTAATTACAACCTCTCGTCTGGAAAGAAATCCTACATTAAAAGATCAAATACGAGACTTAAACATTGAAAATGTTATATATGGCCATTTAGGTTATCCAGTTCTTCAAGCTGCAGATATATTACTATACAAAGGCAATTTGGTACCTGTAGGAGAAGATCAAGTTCCCCATGTAGAAATTACAAGAGAAATTGCAAGAAAATTTAACCAGCAATATAAAGAGGTTTTTCCAGAACCTGAACCTAAATTGACAAAATTTTCTCGTTTGGTGGGACTTGATGGCAATGCTAAAATGAGCAAATCACTTAACAACACTATATTACTTTCTGATTCAAAAGAAATTATTCAACAAAAACTTAGAAAGGCTGTTACCGATCCTCAAAAAATAAGAAAAGGAGATCCCGGTAGACCTGAGATTTGTTTAGTATTTAGCTATCATCAAAAGTTTAATCCTGCAGAAGTACCTGAAATTGAAATAAACTGCAGAAGTGGTGCTTTAGGTTGTGTAGATTGTAAACAAAAATGTTCATTAGCTATAAACAATTATATCGAACCAATCAGAGAAAAACGTCTCTATTATGAGCAGAAAAAAGATGATGTCGTTGCAATTTTATTAGATGGTGAATCAAGAGCAAGAAAAACTGCTCAGAATACTATGCAAGAAGTCAGAGAAGCGATGAGGTTGGGTTAGGTTTTGGATATTGGGGGTGTACGTAATGTACAGAGTTAAGTTAGAAAATTTTGAGGGACCTCTTGATCTTCTTCTCTTTTTTATTAAAAGAGACGAACTAAATATCTATGATATTCCTATAGCAAAGATAACAAAAGAGTTTTTATCATACGTACAACTCATTCGACAATTAGATCTAGACATTGCTGGTGACTTCTTACTAATGGCTGCAACTCTTATGCAAATAAAGGTTAGAATGTTACTTCCTAAAACCGAAGAAGAGGAAGATGAACCAGACCCAAGAGAAGAATTGATTCGAAGACTTTTAGAATACAAAAGATTCAAAGAAGTATCCGAATCATTCAAAAAAATGGAGGAAAAACAAAGTAAAATCTTCTATAGAGAATATTTTAAACATGACCCAATTGAAGCAAAAAGAGAAGATACTAATTTACTTAAAGAAGTTACCCTTTTTGATTTACTTAAAGCATTTAAAAAAGTGATGCAAAATGCAATCGATGAGTCTGTTTTTACTATTAAAAAGGTTCCGGTTACTATTGAAGAACAAATGGAATATGTTTATAGATTCTTTGGAAATAGAAGACAATATAAATTTATTGAGCTGGCTAAAAACCTAAGAGAAAAAATTGTAATAATCGTAACTTTCATTGCAATTTTAGAAATGATTAAAAACAATCAATTAAGAGTTTATACTGCAGGCGAATTTAACGACATGATCTTGTTCAGAACAGATTCAGATGCTGAAGTGATTAGTGAAGGAAATCAAAATTAATGGCAAAAGATAAAGATATAAATATTGAATTACCTGAAGATATATTAAAAAGTATTGGTTCTCATATAGAAGCTTTATTATTTGCTTCAGATGAACCTATACCAGCAAAATCATTATCAGAAATTTTATCAGAGTATTTCAGTAATGGTAAGGGCAATGAAATAGATGCAAAATATTTCTCACCGGAATATCTTATATCAATCATTAATGCTCTTAATAAAAAATATTACGAATCAAATCAATCCTTTCATATTATAGAAATAGC